>Ga0208872_1000063_pt1 | contig 108195 bp, 103 predicted proteins | sample CryBogCBH12Aug08_FD_185508 | JGI IMG/M metagenome (GOLD analysis project Ga0208872, IMG submission 185508) | Freshwater microbial communities from Crystal Bog, Wisconsin, USA - CBH12Aug08 (SPAdes) | ecosystem: Environmental > Aquatic > Freshwater > Lake | place: Crystal Bog, Wisconsin, USA...
TGTTACTTCCACGTGCAGATCAATCCTGTCCAGCAAGGGACCTGAAACTTTATTCAGGTATTTCTGAACAGCACCAGGTGGGCACATACATTCTTTTTCCGGATGGTTGTGATAACCGCAGGGGCATGGATTCATACTGGCAATCAGCATAAAATTGGCAGGAAAATCCAACGAAGTTTTAGACCTGGAAATAGTCACTTTTCTTTCCTCCATGGGCTGGCGCATTACTTCCAGAACGGAGCGCTTAAATTCAGGTAATTCATCCAGAAATAATACACCATTATGTGCCAGGGATATTTCTCCGGGCTGGGGGATCCCACCCCCGCCTACTAAAGCCATGTCTGAAATAGTATGATGAGGGCTTCTGAAAGGCCTTTTGGCAATTAAAGAAGCATTGGCAGGCAGCTTGCCCGCCACACTATGAATTTTGGTAGTCTCCAGTGCTTCCTGTAAACTTAAAGGAGGCAGGATACTGGGCAGCCTTTTAGCCAGCATGGTTTTACCGGCTCCCGGCGGGCCAATCAATATTGCATTATGCCCGCCTGCAGCTGCAATTTCCAATGCCCGCTTGATATTTTCCTGACCCTTTACATCACAGAAATCAAAATTAAAATCGTACTGATTATTAAAAAATTCATCTCTGGTATTTACAAATACAGGTTGTAAAGTACTTTCATCTTTAAAAAAATTCACCACTTCATTTAAATGAGATACCCCAAATACCTGCAAATTATTCACCATGGCCGCTTCCCTGGCATTGGCTTTTGGTACAATTAAGCCTTTAAATCCTTCTTTACGGGCCTGAATGGCTATGGGTAAGGCCCCTTTTATAGGTTGTATGCTGCCATCCAGGCTCAATTCGCCCATAATAATATAATCTTTCAGTTTATCTGATTCAGCAAACTGTTCACTGGCACCCAGCACCCCCATGGCAATAGAAAGGTCAAAGGCAGAACCGCTTTTTCTGATATCTGCCGGGGCCATATTCACCACCAGTTTGGTACGCGGCATTTTAAATCCATTGGTTTTAATGGAAGCTTCAATCCGCTGTAAACTTTCTTTAACTGCATTATCCGGCAGTCCCACAATAAAATAGCCCCTTCCGTTACTAACATTTACTTCAATGGTAATTGAAATAGCATCCACTCCATATACCGCACTTCCAATGGTTCTTACCAGCATGAACAGGTTTTTAAATGATCTAATATAATTACTTGATCAAATAAATTTATAAAATATTTATTTGTTGGAAAGAAATTCTGTTTATTTTGTATTTAATTGCTATTTTGATTGCAAATTATTTAACTGCTATGCCAAAAGGCAATTCTATAACCACCAATGCCTCGCATCCCAATGAAATTTATGTTGGTGAGGTTTGAAAAGTCTAAATCAGGCAGGGAAATCACAGTGGGAAGCTATAATTACTACGCTGGTTCTGCCGAAGGGGTGGATAACAGTAACCGGAAGGGGTTTAATTTCAATTAAGAGGCTAAGGGTATCTATGAAATCTATTTTGATAATCTACTTAAATCCGGTGAGTACTGCTTTAAGTATGCTGGTACAATACATAACGAGACAAATCCAAAAGTTTATACAAGCCCAAATAAATTAAAAAATGAAAGTAAGAAATGGTTTCATTTTAATAATAGTGATTATGTTATTATTAGGTAGTGTTACAAATGGCAGTTCACAAAATTTTAAGAACACTAATACTTGTTACATAGCAAAAAATATTTATAATTATTATAAAATTCTCAACTCGGATAGTATTAAATATGTAATTACTAAAGGAAGTGATGAGTGTAATTATCTTCTTATAGATTCTTTGTGTAGTTTATTTCTTAAAGAAACTGATGGAAGACGGATTTTTAATATCCTTTCAAATGTGGCAAATAATAGCGATGGTTATTTATCTGATTATTTGGTTGAAAAAATAATTAAGATTTATTATAAAAGATTTGACACTTTTTTTAAATTTTTATATGAAAATCATGAGAATGGAAATAAAAATAAACTTGAGATTTATTTAGTTGAAAGTTGGTCAAGTATCGCTTCTTTAAGTGACAATCCAAACATTTCCATTAACAAGATTAGGGCTAAAACAAAAAAAGATATATCAGTTAATTTAGTTCATGATTCTTTAAATCAAGTCAAATATTTAAATTTCTTATTAAATAAAATTAATCCAAAATATCTTGATTAATTGTATACAGATGATAGTTGATTAATAAATGGGGAAGATTAATATCTGTGAAAATTTTGAAAATACTTATATTGAATTTTGAATTTTAAGATGAAAAAAACAGAATTTAATTCATAGGCGGTCACCCATTGATAATGTTAATTATTGAAATTCCTTGAGAAATTTTATAGACTTATAACATTTTAAGCATATGAAATATTTTATGTTAGCATTTTTTATTTTATTAGTAGCTGGACTTATTTTCATTGGTATACCCTATACTGACAATCAAATAAAAATTGAATCTAAAGAATTTAATGAAGCCAATATAAGTGGAAAGCTTATTAAAGTTTCACTTAAACACCATGGAAATAGCTTTAGGATAAATAATAATAAAATTGAGTTTGTTTTCTATCCAATAACAGATAAAGTGCTGAATCAAAATAATTATTTTGGGAATATGGCTAAAGAAGGAGATAGTATTTATAAGGCAGCTTTTTCAGATACATTACTTTTAATTAAGAATAAAAATATTTACAAATATTGTTTTACAAAGTAGTAATGATGTATATTTTATTAAAACAAGCAGTAACTTATGGCAATACAGTAAATTTAATAAGTAAACCATCAAATTGGTAGAACAATATGAATCTTTTTACAGAATTTATCAAAACTTTGAGCCCTTTAATGAAACATTTGGGGTTTAATAAAAAGGGTAATAATTTTTATTTGGAAATAGCCCAAAATTATGGAATCTTAAACTTTCAAAAAAGTAGAGATAGCACAAGGCAAGTGGCCATATTTACAATAAATTTTGGGATCTTTTCAAATACTCTAGGACGATTAGAATTTACTAATAATGATTCAAAGAAACCAGATATTGGACAGTGCCATTGGGAATCAAGGATAGGTCATTTTATGCCAAATAGTCCTGATTATTGGTGGAAAATTAGTATGGCTGAAGACTTACCAAGCATCGTTGCTGAAGTATTGAAAGTCATTCAAAATATTTTAATTCCAGAAATAAATAAACGTTTGACTGATAAAGGGTTAATAAACTGCTGGTTGAATGAAAGTTATGCAGGAACTACAGAAATAGGAAGATTCAAATATCTAACAACACTATTAAAGGAAAATGGAGATTTTAATGTATTAAATCAAGTTATTGAAACATTTATGCAGTTTTCGAAAGGCAAACCAAATGCTTATAGAGCAAAAGAACATTTAAAGGAAATAGACATTGAATATAAACAATGACCTCAATGGCAGACCCTCATTGAACATACCTTCTTGTATTTTCATGAAAATAACTCCAGGAATGCCAGAACTCCTGATAAGCCTGTATCCTGTTTAATTGCTTTCCTTTCAAACTGCCGGCAATACAGCTTCCATCTGCCTGCCATTGAGATTGAGTTGCAGTATCTTCAATTTTACCCGTATTTGTGTTGTAAGTAAATTGCAGGATGTTGCCATCCAGTTGCCTGTCCAGAACATAAAAGGTTTTATGATTGGGTTCCAGTGTAAGCAGTACCGCTTTGCCATTGAGGGAATCTGATATAATGGTTGAAGCCAGTAAATCATTCCAGTCGTATGCTTTTGACTGATGATTGATTTCTATACCAATTACCCATGACTTCTTTTTCCAGGATAGGTTGTCTTTTTTCTCCAACGCACTTTTTACATTGCCCTCATCATAACCTGCCAATGATTTATAACGGGGCTTAAAGCTGCTATCCGGTTGTAAGATCAGGGTGTTTGGATGGGCAGCTATCCAGTCGCCTAATGTCATCTGATCAGAAGCAAGGGTTTCCAGTTGCATGCCTTTTCTGCTGCCGGCAATACATTTTCCATTCACTTGCCGCCACCAGCTTTTAGTGGTCTGGTCTTCAAACATGGCATTAAAATGGTCCATCCCTACCAGCCTGAAAGTTTCAGGTTTGCCTTCCAGAACCGGACTATATACTCTTCCTGTCCTGCAAACGGTACAGTACGTAACCAATACAGGCTTTCCTCCAATACTATCCCTGATCTGGTGATGATAACCAATCAGCTGTATAGGATATGCTTTTGCTTGCCCGTTTACCTCTATGCCAATGATTAAATTACTTTTATTGGTCGTGTCTTTATCTGCCCCTGTAAACCTGATATAGTTTGGCTGGTAAAATATTTTATCGGCCAGGTATTTAAAATTAAAAAGGTAAAAAACAGTGGCATATAAGAGTATAAGAACTACCGTTATTATTGTTGGGACAAGCTTTTTTAAATTAAAAAGTGGAATGAGTGAAACAATCAGCAATAGCCAGCCTGCCAACCTGAACCATACAATATTTCTATGCAGGAAATAGGCAAAGGGAAGGGTTTCATATTGCTGACTTCCCGGAAAGGGCATGATAAAATACACTTTCAGGATTTCGAGTAAAATAAGTAAAATAAGGCAGGATATAGTTACAGCAAGACTGGAAATGGAAATGTGAAACTTTCTCATTTTAATTGATTGACAATCAAAATAAGCATAAAATTCTATAAACTATAATTTTTCCAGCATCTCCACCACCCCTTCTCTTTTCAGTATCAGGTAGCCCAGCCGGTCCTGGCTGATGCCTTCTTTTAAATGGTAACTGAATATCAGTTTGTCATCCGTCACACTTGTTTCAAAATATTGGAACAGTATATTCTGGTATTTTTGTAAACCTTCGCCTATTTCATATAAATGGGTGGAGAGTACAAATAATGCATGCGGTATTTTTAACAGGCCTTCTATCACCACCGTACTGCATTTCATGGCATCCTTCATATTAGTGCCTTTAAACAACTCGTCAATCAATACCATCCAGTTTTTGCCATCATTTATTTTTTCAATAGTGTTCTTAATTCTTTGTACTTCATTAAAGAAAAAGCTCTCTCCTTTTATAATATTATCCACCACATTAATATTGCTCAGCAGCCCGTCAAAATAACTCATACGCATAGAGGCAGCAGGTACACCCATTCCAATATGTCCCAGGTACACACAAACCCCAACTGCTTTAATAAACGTACTTTTACCACCCATATTCGCTCCTGTTAAAAACAGAAAATTAGTGGCTTTGTTTAAATGAACATCATAAGCTACCGGTACCTGTAATTGTAAATGGTAAAGTCCTTTGGCTTCAATAAAGGTCTCCGCACTGGAAATTTCAGGAAAGCAAAACCCGTATTTTTTTCCTGCTAATGCCAGGCTTAAATAAGCATCCAGCTTACTATAAACCGCCATTAATTCATAGGTTTCATGTTTAAAATGATTGAGTATAAATGCACCAGCCCATAATACTTCTGATGGTTTTAATTTTCGCTCTTTTTCCCATTTTTCTATAATGCGGATCGTGGGTTTGGACAATAGCAGGTTAATCTTACTGCTCCAGGTTTGTAATTGCCTGCTTTTGGCTGTTTGTAATAAATCTGCAATGAATTGAAGGCCTTTGAAAAAATCTGAAAAATGTTCTACAGAATATTTGGTTAAGGAATAATCCGATTTACTCAGGAATGTATACATCATACTGCTGATAGTATCGGCAGGTTGGGGGTAAGTATCCATAGGAGTATCAAAGAATTTTTCCAATACCATGAGTGTGCCATTACTGATTTGCCCCGGCCACCGGGCAGATACTTCCTGTAAATGACGGATGGTGTGCTGGGTATCCTGTATGGCTGCCACAGAATCTAATGGACTGCTTAAGATCTGATGTAATTGATGCCTGCCTTCATTGGTATGTGTAAAGTTAAGGTGGTGAAAAACGGATTGTTCTTCATCATGATGAAAAATAGACAGGTCCTGTAAAGTGGTTTTATCTACTTGCATATTTGCGCTTATCGGTTGAATTGTAGCCTTTCTCCAAACTGAGATTCATCAAAGCCATTATTTCCATAAACTAAATGCCCATTTACAAAAGTATGGGTAACAGAGGCCGGGAAAGTGAACCCTTCCAGGGGGCTCCAACCGCATTTGTAGAGGATATTTTCTTTGGTAACAGTATTGCTCTTATTTAGGTCTACCAATACCAGGTCGGCCTGGTAGCCTTCCCTGATAAATCCTCTGTTTTCTATCTGAAAGCAGGTGGCTACCGCATGGCTCATTTTTTCTACTAGTTTTTCCAGGCTTATTTTTCCTTCCTGCACATAATGCAGCATTAAGGATAAGCTATGCTGCACCAGCGGCAGTCCGGCATGTGCTTTTTCATAAGGCTCCTCTTTTTCTGCCCAGGTATGCGGGGCATGGTCTGTGGCAATTACATCCAGCCGGTCATCTAATAATGCCTCCCAGATGGCTTTTCTGTTATGCGGGGCTTTAATTGCCGGATTGCATTTTATTTTATTACCCAATGCAGCATAATCATCACTGGTAAAATGTAAATGGTGTACACAAACTTCGGCTGTAATACGTTTGTCTTTAAGGGGCAGCATATTGCCAAACAGTTGCAATTCTTTTGCAGTGCTGATATGCAGGATATGTAAACGGCTATTGTGTTTTTTGGCAAACTGTATGGCTTTAAAAGAAGATTCAAAACATTCCTCCTCATTGCGGATAATAGGATGGTCGGCTGGTTCCAAAATCCCTTTTGATGCTTTCAGGGCAGCCAGATTGGTTTTAATCATGCTTTCTTCCTCGCAGTGGGTGGCAATCAGCAATGCTGTTCCGGCAAATACTTTTTCCAGTACAAGGGCATTGTCTACCAGCATATTACCGGTAGAAGAACCCATAAATATTTTAACCCCGCATACCTCCTTCTTTTTGGCATTGGTTTTCATTACTTCTTCATAGTTGTCATTAGAGGTTCCCATGAAAAAGGAATAATTGGCTAATGAGTTTTTTTTGCCAATAGCATATTTTTCTTCCAGTAATTCCTGTGTCAGTGCAGGCGGATTGGTATTGGGCATTTCCATAAAGCTGGTTACACCTCCTGCAACTGCAGCTTTTGCTTCTGTATAAATAGTGGCTTTATGGGTTAATCCGGGTTCCCGGAAATGCACCTGGTCGTCTATAACGCCAGGTATCAATATCTGGTTTTCTCCGTTTATTTCTATGGCATTTTCTTTTACAGACAACTGCTGGCCAATCTTTTCTATTTTACCGGCACGTATCAAAAGGTCGGCCTCAGTTCTTTTCCCCTCATTAATGATAGTGGTATTTTTTATCAGGTATGTTTTCATGAATATTGCTTTTTACAATCAATAAGCAAGATTATGAAATGTTTGCATGCAATAGAGTCCCGGTAAGCAATAATTTAAAGGATACTGCAAGGAAATATGGAGCAATAAGTATACATATATTGCTTTTAATATTCAAAATGCAGGGAAAAAGCCACCATCCTGGTCTTCAGATCACTAAATACACTGGAATATTTATAAGAGGGGTCAGCCACCAGAAAATTAGATAAGCCATTGCTGAACTTTAATTCGGGCGAAAGGGTAAAATAAGCAAAATAGAAATTAAAGCCAATGCCTCCTTCAATACCAAAATCGCCGGATTTAAAACGTATCTGCGTTCCTGCATTGGAATTGGCATTACTGGAAAAATAAAAATCGTATTTGATGCCCCCCAGTAAATACACACGGAAATTATCGATCCTGTCCGACTGGAACTTAATATGCAGTGGAAAACTGATGATATTGGCGGGTAATACTTTTTTCTGATAAGCTGGTTCTCCATAGGAGGTTAAACTGTCGGGAATCTGATACGTAAAATACCGCGAAGTACCAATGATCACCTGTGGATTAAACCTGATCTGGAAATGATCTGCCAGTCTCCCGGTTGCCAGTAATCCTATGGCAATACCACCGCTTCTGCCGGGTAAAGCCAGCAGAATACTGTCTGATTGTAAAAATTTACTGGATTTATCAGAATGCAGGTAGGAAGTATTGTATCCGAATGTAGCCCCAAAATAATAGGGTACATCATCACGTTCCGGGCGATACATCTCTCTCTGTGCAAAGGATTTTGCTGCAAAAAAGAGCACCATCACCTGCAGGATTATTTGCTTCCGCAGTAAATTGTGCATATACCTAAACTTAAGGTTTTTAAATACGTTTGGGTAAATCCTGCTTCATTCATTACGTTTAAAAAGATTTTTCCTTCCGGAAATGCCTGTACACTATCATTTAAATACTGGTAGGCTTTTTTGTTTTTTGAGAACAGCTGTACAAAAGCCGGTGCCAGGAGTTTCATGTAAAAGTTATACAAAATTCTGAAAGCGCCTTTGGGTTTTGAAAATTCAAGGATTACCGCTTTGCCTCCGGGTTGTAATACCCGGTACATTTCCTGTAATCCTTTGTCCAGATTTTCAAAATTCCGCACCCCAAATGCCACTGTAATGGCATCAAAAGAATTGTCAGGGTAAAGAATTTTTTCACTGTCACCTAAATACAATTCAATATGGCTGCTTAGTCCTGCAGCTTCAATTTTTTGTTTGCCCAGGTTCAGCATCCCTTCACTGATATCAATACCGGTTATTTTATTGGGTTGGAGCAATTTATAGGTCATGATGGCCACATCCGCTGTTCCTGTAGCCACATCCAGTACCTGCTGAGGATGAAGGCTTTTCAGCTGGTTAATGGCAATCTTTCTCCAGATTACGTCAATACCTGCACTGAGTGAATGATTAAAAAAATCATACTTGCCTGAAATATCATCAAACATCCGGGCTACCTGCTGTTTCTTATTAAGGCCACTTTCTGCATCTGGCACTACAACATCATGATCAAACTTTGTCATAAACTGCGAATATATTGATTTCTGCGGGTGTAAAAAGGAACGGATATTTGTTATAGGTTGTCTTTAACAAAACCTGCTACTAAAACGTTTAAAAAGCCAATTTGTTTTACAGATAGTTATTACCAGATGCCTGACAGATAAAGGCCAGATTTTCCTTAAACCCATATTAAACCCAAGTTAAACCCAAGACAAGCCATGTAAATGATGGTGAAAATTGGTCAGTTATACTGTTTGTATATTTTTCAGGAGTATTTGTTAGGTAGCTCTTTTACGGCAGGCTATAACTGGTTTCATGTATTTTCCAATTATCTTCGTAGGGCATGAAAGCAAAAGTGTATAAATCTACGGGAAGCTGGTATGTGGTGAAGACTGCAGATGGTAAAATTTTTCAGGCAAGGATTAAGGGGGTGATGAAAATTGATGACATTACTTCCACCAATCCGATAGCGGTGGGGGATGAAGTGGAAATTGCCATGGAAAATGAGCTGGAAAGCACGGTGATTATCAGTGCGGTGACCGACCGGAAGAATCATGTGGTGCGCGGAAGCCCTCATAACAAGCGCCAGCAGCATATCGTTGCTTCCAATATTGATCAGAGTTTATTATTTGTTACTTTAAGAGAGCCCCGCACTTCTCAGGGGTTTATAGACCGGTTTTTGATTGCCTGTGAAATGTATCATGTGCCTGCTATTATCATTTTCAATAAGTCTGATTTATACAAAAAAAAGGAACTGGACCTGTTTGAAAAGATGAAGCAGCTATATGAAAAAATTGGGTATACCACAGTATTGGCGAGCATAGCCAAAAATGAGGGGGTGAATCAGATTATCAGCCTGCTAAAGGATAAAATTACTTTATTGAGCGGGCATAGCGGGGTAGGGAAATCTACTTTTATCAATACGGTATTCCCCGATCTTACCCTTAAAACACAGGAAGTGAGCGGGTGGAGCGGAAAGGGAATGCATACCACCACATTTGCAGAAATGTTCGACCTGCCTTTTGGCGGGCAGATTATAGATACTCCAGGGATCAGGGAATTTGGACTGATGCATGTGAGTAAACAGGAATTATCGCATTATTATCCGGAAATGAGAAAACTGATCAATGGCTGCCAGTTTAATAACTGCCTGCATATTAATGAACCGGGTTGTGCCATTAAACAGGCAGTGGCAGATGGGTTGATTTCAGAAGAACGGTATATCAGCTATTTTAATATTATAGATACGATTGATGAAAATAACTGGGGTTAAAACTTATCCTGCCTGAATTTAGGGGCATTCTTTGCATCTTTAATGGCTTTGGGGTCTCCTACAGCCAGTTTGCCGGCATCTACATTTTTACCATTGGAAGGGCAACCATTCCTTGACCCATGATGAAACAGTCCGCAGGAACAGATCAATACCGACATGCAAATAAGAAGGAACAGTTGTTTCATAACGAAAGGTTGAAAATTTAACGATGAAAAGTTACCGATTATTTTTCAGGAGCTTCATTATAATCACCAAACCAGGAAGAATATTTTACATAATTATTGGCAATCCTGTCAATTTCCACATGCACAGAATCTTTTGAAATATCTTTTACCTTTCTGGCAGGTACACCCGCATAAATAGTACCTGATTCCACAATCGTGCCTTCCAGCAATACAGAACCTGCTGCAACAATAGAATTACTGTAAACCACACACCTATCCATTACAATAGAACCCATGCCAATTAATACATCATCATGAATGGTACAGCCATGCACCATTGCGTTGTGGCCGATGGACACGTTATTTCCAATATGGGTGGGATGCTTTTCAAAAGTGCAATGGATAATGGCACCATCCTGTATATTTACCTTATCACCAATCCTGATATAATTCACATCACCACGGATCACTGCATTGAACCAGATACTGCATTTGTCTCCCATTACCACATCACCAACAACAGTGGCATTGGGTGCTAAAAAACAATCCTTTCCAAATTGGGGAAGTTTGCCTAAAACCGGTAAAATAAGGGCCATGATCGTCAGATTTTCGGTTGTATAAAATTATTGAATCTTAATCCATACAAATGTAAGTTACTGTTCCCTGAATTTTACTGACGCTTCTCATTCTCTGCCAACTCTGTTAACTTTGCATTAATGAATATCCGACAACTTTTTCTGCAGCATGTGGCACAGACTTCACCGGCTCCTATCGGATTGGAAATGGTAAAAGCGGCAGGAATTTATATCTATGATGCAGCGGGGAAACAATATATAGACGGGATCTCCGGCTTTAGTGTGGCCAATATCGGCCATAGTCATCCTGCGGTTATTGAAGCAGTAAAAAAGCAGGCTGAACAATATATGCACCTGATTGTGTATGGCGAGTTTATTGAACAACCTCAGGTAGCTTATGCAAAATTGCTGACCGACCATTTACCCGAACAACTGAATTGTGTGTATTTTACCAATAGTGGTGCTGAAGCAACGGAAGGAGCCATGAAACTGGCCAAAAGGGTAACCAACCGTTCTAAAATCATTGCTTTTAAAAATTCTTACCATGGCAGTACACAGGGAGCATTGAGTATTATGGGCGATGAATACTGGCGCAATGCATTCCGCCCCCTGCTGCCTGATATTTACCATGCAGATTATGGCACAGCAGCTAGTCTTGAACTGATTGACGAAAATACCGCCTGTATTGTAATGGAAGCGGTACAGGCAGAAGCAGGAATTATTGCACCCTCTGCAGAATGGATGCAAAAACTGCGTAAAAAATGCAGTGAGAAAGGGGTATTATTGGTAATAGATGAAATACAAAGCGGCTTTGGGCGTACCGGTAGCCTATGGGCATTTCAGCAATTTGGAATAGAGCCTGATATATTATTACTGGGTAAGGCACTGGGTGGGGGAATGCCATTGGGTGCTTTTGTAGCCAGTACTGCAATGATGAATACCTTAACGCATGAACCGGTACTGGGGCATATTACCACATTTGGAGGGCATCCGGTATCCTGTGCTGCCGGTAAAGCTGCTTTTGAAGTATTGATTGGAGAAAACTGGATACAGGAAGTAAAGGAAAAGGAAAAATTACTGTTGCTGCAACTGAAACATCCTGCCATACAGCAAATCCGTAGTTTCGGATTATGGATGGCTATTGAATTTAATAGTTTTGAAACCAATCATACCGTAATACAACATTGTATTAAAAACGGGCTGATTAGTGATTGGTTCCTGTTTGCTCCTAACTGTATGCGTGTGGCCCTTCCGCTCTGCACAACTGTAGCGGAAATCAATACTATTTGTGCTATTATTCTTAAAAGTATTGAGGAGGCCTTGCTTTAGGCTTTATTTACAGGGTTCCATTCTGCAATACTGCTTGTATAATTGTTCATATTGCGGGATGATATGCTTAATATCAAAAAGTAAAGAATGCTGAAAAGCAGCTTCTTTCATTTCATTCATCCGGGTATCATCAGTTAAAATAGAAATAGCAAAATCTATCATTGATTGAGTATCCCCCACATTTGCCATAAAACCTGTTTGTCCGGGTAGTATAATTTCGGGCAATCCACCCGCATTAGTAGAAATAACCACCGACCTTGCAGCCATGGCTTCCAGTGCAGCCAGTCCGAAGCTTTCATACTCACTCGGTAATAAAAAGATATCACATACTGCCAGGATCTCTTCAATCTGTTCCTGTTTGCCTACGAAACGAACCTGGTCTGATACGTTCAGTTCCCTGCATAGCTCTTCCATAGCATGGCGTTCCGGTCCGTCACCCACCATCAGTAACTTACAGGGTATCTGCGCATTAATGCCTGCAAACACTTTCACCACATCTTCCACTCTTTTTACTTTTCTGAAATTGGAAGCATGAACCAGTATTTTTTCTCCGTTGGGGGCAATTACTTTTTTAAAAGCATCAAAAGGTTTCTTATTAAAACGGGCCACATCCACAAAATTGGAGATCACCTGAATTTCTTTGCTAATAGGGAAATTGCGATAGGTTTCATCTTTCAGGTTCTGCGAAACAGCAGTAATGGCATCACTTTCATTGATGGAAAAAGTAACCACCGGTTCATAAGTTTTATCCCTGCCCACCAGGGTAATATCTGTTCCGTGGAGTGTAGTAATAACAGGTACGGTTCTGCCAATCTTGCTTTTTACAATCTGTTTAGCCATATATGCCGCACTGGCATGTGGTATTGCATAGTGCACATGCAGCAGGTCCAGGTCGTGATTAATAATAACATCTACCATGGTACTGGCCAGTGCAATTTCATAGGGGGGGAAGTCGAATAGCGGATAAGTGGGTACACTTACTTCGTGATAAAAAATATTGGTATTAAATATATTCAGTCTAACTGGCTGACGGTAAGTAATAAAATGCACAAAATGCCCTTCATCTGCCAAAGCCTTACCTAATTCTGTTGCCAGCACTCCACTACCTCCAAATGTTGGATAGCAAACAATCCCAATTCGCATAATCTTATATTTTTAAACGCTTGTTAAGAATGCCAATCCCGATTATCAGTAACTTTTCAGAATACTTGTTTTTTGGTTGTACATTCCGGTAACGAAGTAACAATTATTTCTTCATTAGGTTCTTCCTTTCATCAAAACTTCATAATTCCATCAAATAAAATATCTTTATAACCATGAAAAAAACACTACTTATTTTACTGGCTATACCATTTATAGCTCAATCCCAAACAACTACCGACTCTGCTTTCATTAAGCAGGCATCTGATGAAATTTTTACCAATGGCAAAGCGTACGACCTGTTGCGCCAGCTTACCAAGCAGGTAGGGGGCAGACTGGCAGGTTCGCCGCAGTTTGCCAAAGCTATTACCTGGGGTAAAGCATCTATGCAGGCCATGGGCGCTGATACTGTTTACCTGCAGCAATGTATGGTGCCACATTGGGTAAGGGGCAAAGGCGATAAAGTGACTATTGTGGAAACCAATAAAAAAGCAGTGAATGTAAGCCTGGATGCGCTGGCATTAGGCGATTCTTACGGAAATGGAAAACCTGTAGTGGCAGAAGTAATGGCAGTGAAAAATTTTGATGAACTGGAAAAAAGAAAAGACGAGGTAAAAGGTAAAATTGTATTTTTCAATTATCCTTTTAACCCTACCTATATAGTTCCGGGCAGAGCTTACGGAGAAAGTGGGGTATACCGGCACAGTGGTGCCAGCCGGGCTGCTAAATACGGAGCAGTGGGTGTACTGATCCGTTCTTTAACAGAAGCAACCGATAATAATCCGCATACTGGTGCCATGAAATATGATACGGCCTATACTAAAATACCTGCAGCAGCACTGGGATTGCAGGATGCAGACAAATTATGGGAGCTGAGTAAGGCTTCTTCCGTAAAAATTTCTATTACCATGCATGGTAAACAAATGCCGGATACTATTGGCTATAATGTAATTGCAGAACTGAGAGGCAGCCAGTTTCCTGATCAGTATATTACGGTAGGGGGCCATCTGGACAGCTGGGATGTGAATGAAGGCGCCCATGATGATGGTGCAGGTGTGGTACATACTATTGAAGTATTAAGGGCTTTAAAAGCGTTGAATTACCATCCTAAACATACCATCCGGTTTGTTTTATTTGCGAATGAAGAAGACGGTTTAAGGGGTGGTACCAAATATGCAGAAGTAGCAAAAGCGAAAAATGAAATTCACCTATTTGCACTGGAAAGTGATGAAGGCGGATTTACCCCCAGAGGCTTTGGTTTCAGTGTTTCGGATGCACAATACCGGAAAGTACTGGCCTGGCAGCCCTTATTTGTACCCTATGGTGGGGGAGATTTTCAAAGAGGTGGCGGAGGCGCAGATATTGGTCCGCTTGCTGCTAAATTAAAAACACCAATGGCTGGATTTAACCCGGATAATCAGCGTTATTTTGATATACACCATGCCAGAAGTGATGTATTTGAAAGTGTAAATAAAAGGGAACTCCTACTGGGTGCCATTAATATGAGCGGATTGATTTACCTGATAGACCAATATGGTTTATAATTATTTAAAGTATTGGTTCCTGTAAATTGAATACATTTATATTATCAACTAATTGGTTATGAAAAAAACATTGTGGACGATCTTCTTTATACTGATAATTGGAGGAGTTGTGTTCTGCTTAATCAGGTATAATTATGTTTTTGCAACGGGCACAAAAGCCGGTTTGCTGAACACTTTTCAGAAGAAGGGCTATATTTTCAAAACCTGGGAAGGTAAACTGATACAGAGTGGGTTTAAAGCCAATGTTCAGAGTAATGAGTTTGAATTCAGTGTGGTAAATGATGAAGTGGCAAATACACTGGAAAAGAATTCCGGCAGGGAAGTAAATGTGCATTATAAAAGCTATTTTGGGACATTACCCTGGAGGGGGATGAGTGAATTTATTGTAGACAGTATTTATGAGATAAGGGAAAGTGGCAATGAAACCATCATCAAGCCAAAATGATGATTACAGTACACAGTAATTATACAATTGCCGGAAATGTTTGTATTTCCGGCAATTTTTTTAACAGCTTAAATGCTTTTTGCAGTGCAGCTGGCTTAAGAATATTTACCTGCATGCAATAAAAAAATGCCCAGTCGTTTATGTATATCCGGCAGGCTGCTTTTCCAGTTGCCTACCGTTTTGGTAATGATGGTTTCCTCCGGTGCTGTAATATCTACTGCAATACAGAATTTAGTTTCCGGAAAGCAGGAATCTATCACTTCCTTAATGATCTGGTTATTCCGGTAAGGGGTTTCAATAAAAATCTGGGTACAATTTCTCAGTGCAGAATCTGCTTCCAGTTCTTTAATTTTTTTCCGGCGTTCGTGATGGTCTATTGGAAGATAACCGTGAAACTGAAAACATTGCCCGTTCATTCCGCTGGCCATCAATGCCAGAAGGATGGAACTGGGCCCAACTAGTGGATGTACAACTGCCTGATACTGCTGGGCAGCATCTATCAGAATTTGTCCCGGATCTGCAATCCCCGGGCATCCTGCTTCACTGATAATACCAATATTTTTTCCTGCTTTAAGGTGTTGAATCAGACCTTGTTTTACCTGTTCTTCCGCTTTATGAATAGTAACCCAGATATAATCATCAATTACCATTTCTCTCCATAGTTTCTTTAGAAACCGCCTGGCTGTTTTTTCATTTTCAACAAAAAAAACAGAACAGTCTTTTACAGCAGTTAATACATAAGCTGGAATGGTTTCCACTGCACTTTCATACAAAACAGTAGGTATCAGGTAAATTTTTCCTTTGGCCATGATTCTATTTTATTACTCCTCTTCTTTTTCTGCTGAAATACTTAAAGTGGCAGCCACTATAGCATAGGATGGTGCGAGCACCCAGCCCAGAAATGGAACCCAGTGCATGAGGTAAAATACAATTCCGTTTCCTATGGCAAAGCCCCTGTTATGGCCAATATAAAAAATGCTTTCTCCTGCAGAAATCTCATTTCTTTCCATACTGTAATCCAACATAGAAAATCCATAATAATAACTTTCAATTAATAATGCAATAATTGGAGCAATCATACCCACAACCGGAATAATACTGGCAAATAGCAGGGCAATTAAATAAACTGTTTGCCATAAACAGTTTCTGGCAGCAATCTGAATACCCCGGATAATATCTTTGGTTAGCTGATAAAAGCTGAAAGGGTATTCTTTCCCTTCAAGAATGGCTTCCGTTTTTTCGCTTAACCAGGCGAATAAGGGGGAGCCTACAATGAGAAATATATATTTAAAAAAAGAAAAGTAAAATAATACCATAACAAGCCATAAAGCAAAATTACTGAGAGCAAAAAAGAAGCTTAACCAGCCACTGTCAATTTTTTCCAGCCAACCATTTAATCCCGTCTTTAAATTCAACCATTCAATAAACATATTGGAAGTATGGCCAAAATAATACATACTGATCATAAACAGGGTACAATATAAAAGGCCGGGTACCAGGATCCATTTCCATAGTTTATGTTTTTTTATAAACTGGTGCGCTTTGGCATATGCCTGAAATGCTATAATGATCTCTTTCAGCAAAATGATATTAATTTTAACGGCGAAAGTAAATGATAAAAAATTAAATGATTCATGGTCACCCAAATAAATGAACAATGGATTAAATTGCCAGTTTCGTTTTATGAACGTGAAAATGCTTCGCTTATTGCATCTGCACTAATTGGTAAAATTTTAATTACAAAAATTGGTGAAATATTAACAGCAGCAAGAATTGTAGAGACTGAAGCTTATGGAGGAATTACAGATAAAGCATCTCATGCCTATGGGAACCGGAGAACCGCCAGAACTGAAATTATGTATGCAAATGGTGGAGTGAGCTATGTGTATTTATGTTATGGAATTCATCATTTGTTTAATGTTGTAACAAACAGGTCAGGCGTGCCTCATGCGGTATTAATCAGGGCTGCTGAACCAATCACAGGCATAGCGGAAATGTTAAGGAGGGCGGGTAAACAAAAAATGGATAATTCCCTTACAAGCGGGCCAGGTAACCTTACCCGGGCATTGGGCATCAGCACTGCTAATAATGGTATTTCATTAACCGGCGATACAATTTTTATAGTTGAAGATGATTTTAAAGTTAACCCTGCAGCTATAATATCTACTACCCGTATTGGAGTAGCTTATGCCTGCGAAGATGCTTTATTGCCCTACCGGTTTATACTGAAAGATAATCCTTTTGTAAGCCGTAAAAAATGATCCGGTTATTTCAAAACATTATACACTCCATAATGGCCAATGGTTTTGACACTTAAGCTGCCATTATTGATACTGATTTTTTTGTATTCGCGAAAAACCTTTTGTTTGTCGTAAAAACCTGCAATACATACGTATTTGCCATTGCCCTGCCGCAATTCAATTACTGGTTGTATACCCATATTAGGTATTTTTAAAGTATCTGTAGCGGTTAATTCTTCATATTTTATTTTCACCAGAAACCGGAAGGTTTGTGATGTTTCATAGACTTTTACATCAAAACTCCAGTCGTTCAGCGCATCTTCTACTTTTTCATGATAAGCTGCAACGGGCTTCTGACTGATTATTTTACGAATTTCGGGAACAGTATCCAGATTAATCAATATAGTGTCTTTACGGATATTATTGCTGTTGGTACTGTCCTTATTATTACAGGCTGCACAAAGAATGGCCAATAAAGCGGGGATATATAATTTCATAGATAAAATTGCTTAAAACTTGGGGCAGTTAATGGGCTTATCAGTAGAAGGCTTATAAATATACATCAGGGAAACTTCAATACCTCCCACACCCTGAGCTGCCGTTTTAAGGGCAGAAGTGGTAATATCATAAGTAGTACCCAGACGGAAACCATCTACTTCCAGTCCAACGTAAGGAATAATAGCATCATTCAGCCTTAACCAGCTGCCAAAATAGATATTGGTAGGTTTTTCGAAACTGTTATTCAGCGCTATCTGAAAAGCCCCGCCTATTACAGTTTCTGAAGCGCCACCCTGAAAACTTTGCATGCCACTCAGGTGCAGGGTAATGGGGCCCTCATTAAGAGGGAAATAAGCGCCGGCGTGAATGGTAGCCCTCGGACTTAAATTAAACAATGCACCTGTAAATTGTTGTTTGGGGCTGTTAATATGATAAAGGCTGATACCAAAATTGAAATTATTACGGTCGGTGGTACTGCCATTGTATAGGAATCCGGCATTTACATCCACATAATTGGATTTAAGGGTGGCACCATTAAATATTTCACTGGTAACACCTGTAAAACCATTGGTGGTTAACTGGTCTTCAAACTTAAGATTGGAAGTATTAATAAGCATATTGGCATAAGTAACCTGGAATCCTACTCCTATCTGGTGATAGCCATCTTCATCCAATCCTTTATGATAAGCCGTGGAAGCGGTAAAGTAATTAAAGTTTACAGCTCCGGCAGCACTATTGTCATTATAACCCATAAAACCTAATCCCCAGGTATCATTCTCCGGAATCTTATACTGCATTATCTTCCAGTCGATCGCTGCAGTGGCTGTAGTAAAAGCATTATTGATGGAAGGCCATTGGTTGCGGTAATTTCCTGCAATCCGGTAGTTCCCGTCAAATTTACCTGTATAGGCAGGGTTTAAAGTGAGGGGGGAAGAGAAAAACTGAGAGAAATGAGGATCCTGTGCAGAAAGCCTTACTGCAATCAGCATAAAAAAACAACTGAGAATACAAAAGTTTTTCATGTAGTATTGAGATAGATTCTGAAACTAAGAAAAATGAATTGATAAATCATATTTTTTTATAAGATTTAACAATTAACTGCAAGGAAAAGCCAGAAAGGTCAGGACTGCAGCTTAGTTCCGAAAGCAAGATCTCCTGCATCACCCAGCCCAGGAACGATATAACCTTTGGCTGTGAGTTCCTCATCAATATCTCCACACCAGATAACAATATCTGAACCACATTCTCTTTTAACAAATTCAATACCCATGGTACAGGCGATAGCCACCACAATATGAATAGCCGCAGGTTTGTTATCCAATCTGATCTGTTGTATTGTTTTTACCAGGGAAGCGCCGGTTGCCAGCATGGGATCACTGATAATTACCACCCGGTTATCCAGTGAGGGGCAGCTCATATATTCCAGGCTTATTTCAAAACTGCCATCTCTATGGTGTTTACGGTAGGCCGAAATAAAGGCATTGTCTGCACTGTCAAAATAATTCAGCATACCATGATGCATGGGAATACCTGCCCTTAAAATGGTAGCCAGAACCGGCTGCTGTTCCAATATTTTACTGTTATGGATACCCAGTGGGGTTTGGGTTTCCACATCTTTCCAGGGCATACGTTTACTAATTTCATAGGCTGCAATTTCACCTATACGTTCCAGGTTTCTGCGAAAGCGGAGCCTGTCTGTCTGAATTGTAGTATCTCTTAACTGGGCTACCCAGTTGCATACTAAACTATGTTCTTCACTTAAATTGATGACCATGGTGGATATGAATATTTTTGATAGTAGATTGCGGAGGAAATATTCCGGATTTTCTTTCAGCCCCAAAAATAAGTATTTATGTTTTATAAAGCCATTGGTATCATGAGTGGCAGCAGTTTAGACGGATTAGACATTGTGCTGGCAGAGTTTACTGAAACAGCAGGACACTGGACTTTCCGGATAATAGCGTCTGATTGCAGCCCATTTGAAAAAAACTGGATAGAAAAATTGCAGCAAGCCATTCATTTAAATGCCTTTGATTACCTGCAACTTCACACAGATTTTGGTATTTATACCGGTGAAAAAGTAAATGAATTTATAGAAAAGCACCAGTTACAGTATCAGGTACAACTCATTGCCTCTCACGGACATACCACTTTTCATGCCCCTCATTCTGGTATTACCGGGCAATTGGGAAACGGGGCCGACATTGCAGCTATTACAGGTATAAATGTGGTGAGTGACCTGCGTGCCATGGATGTGGCTTTAGGTGGACAGGGTGCCCCTATTGTGCCCATGGGAGAAAAATTATTATGGCCGGAATATGATGCTTTATTAAATATCGGGGGAATTGCCAATATATCTCTTAAAAAAGAAAACCAATACATTGCTTTTGACATCTGCCCGGCAAACAGGGTATTGAATCTGCTGGCCAATGAGGCTGGCAAAAAATATGATGATGGCGGACAAATAGCAGCATCCGGTAAGGTGAATACACCATTACTGACCACCCTCAATTCGCTGGATTATTACAGGAAACCTTATCCTAAATCTCTGGCCAATGATTTTGGAGTTCATATAGTATATCCCTGTATCAAATCCTGCCAGATCAGTCTGGAGGATGGGATGCGTACTTTTACAGAACATATTGCCATGCAAACCGGATATGCGGTGGCAGCGAATTGTAAACATACAAATGCCGGTTCAAAACTGCTGATTACCGGAGGAGGTGCACATAACCTGTTTTTGACAGAAAGAATCCAAAATGTATTGAGTGCATACGGTATAGATACTGTTATTCCGGAAAGGTCAATTGTGGATTACAAAGAAGCCCTGATTATGGCATTACTGGGCATTTTAAGATGGAGGGAAGAAAATACAGTCATGGCCAGCGTTACCGGTGCATCCCGGAACAGTATTGGCGGAGCTGTCTGGATGGGGCAGCAGGCTTGATGAGGATAAAATATCCTTACACAAACTGAAAACTATCCCCGTCAAATAAACCTTTATCGCTCAGCTTTAAATGTGGTATTACCAGCAGTGCCATAAAACTTAAGGTCATAAACGGAGCATTTAACGTGCTTTTCAGCTCTTTTTTTACCATGCTATCCAACTGTGTATAATCAGCAGCCACTTTATAACCATCTTTATGGCTCATTAAGCCTGCTACAGGTAATGCCAGTACAGCTTCATTATTACTGCTTACGGCACTGAGGCCGCCTTTTTCACGGATAACAAGGTTAATTGCCCTTGCCAGGCTGCTGTCATCTACCCCTATTGCCACAATATTATGACTGTCATGTGCTACTGAAGAAGCAATAGCACCCACTTTTAATCCGAAGTTTTTGATAAAGGTTTTGGCAACCGGGGCATCAAAATACCGGTTCACTACTACCATTTTTAGGAGGTCTTTTTCGGTGTTGGACTGTATACCATGGTTTTCAACATTGAAATCAATAATGGGATACACCAGTTTATTGGTAATCAACTGGCCTTCCAAAGCTTCAATTACATATGCCTGTTCAATATTTTCCTCATCCTCATTGCCAAAACGTTTAAGCTGGTATTTCATTTGGTCAATACTCACTTCACTGCTTTTAAAATTATTGACCGGATCACAATCAACAGAAGGAATACGGGTTATGCCATTTTCAGCCACCAGCTCCCCATTGATATAGGTCTGCCTGATGTTAAATTGTACCAGATCCTCCGCAATAATAAAATCGGCAGCATCTCCCACTCTTAATAAGCCGGTATCTGTTTTATAATGTAAAACCGGATTAATACAGGCCGCCTGCAATATGTTAAATAAATCAATGCCTTTGGCTACTGCACGGGCACATAACTGGTTAATATGGCCAATGGCAAGGCTGTCCGGATGTTTGTCGTCACTGCAAAACATCATCTGGTCCGGATAATCAGGTAGCAAGTCAATTAAAGCTTCAAAATTTTTAGCAGCACTCCCTTCGCGGATCAAAATCTTCATTCCGTATTGTAATTTATCCAATGCTTCTGCAGCGGTAAAACATTCATGGTCTGTACTTATTTTCACCATTCCACCAGCTGCCGCATTGGGGGATGCCTGTATATACTGGCTGGCTGTTTCACCGGTTAAACCCGGTGCATGGCCGTCTACCGGCTTATTCAAAGTAAGCGCCGTTTCAATTTTTTGCATTACTTCCGGGTCCTGGTTCAATACTCCGGGAAAGTTCATCATTTCACTGAGGTATTTGATTTCCTCTTTTTCCAGCAGTACTTTCACTTCCTCTGCAGTTAAAGCTGCACCTGCGGTTTCATAAATGGTGGCTGGTACACAGCTGGGTGCGCCGAAATTAAATTTAAAATTTACTCTTTTGCCGTTCTCAATCATAAATTCTACCCCCTTCATACCGCATACATTGGCTATTTCATGGGGGTCACTTATAGTGGAAACGGTTCCATGGGTTACCGCCAGTCTGGCAAACTCACTGGGTATTAAAAGGCTGCTTTCCACATGCACATGACTGTCAGTAAATCCGGGTAATATAAAAAAAGAGGTTTCTTCATCAGATGCTGAAAGCTTGGTTATGGATTGAATTTTACCATTTTCTACCTTTATCTCAGCAGGATATATTTCCTTTTTCCAGAGGTCCACCAATTTGCCCTTTACACTAAATATTGAAGACATATATTTTTATTAATCGTAAGAATGATGATAAGTTAACTTTGTTGTATTAAATGATTTCTATGAAACTAAAGCTTGTATGCGTATTTGTTTTTTTTGTATTTCTGACAAATGCTCAAAAAAATTCTTCACAAATAAACGGCAAATTTTCTGATGGTGTATTAACAATACAACAATATGCAGATAACATTTTCAAACTCACCTATCATACAGCCGGTTATATCAAAAATGAACAAATGACCGATGCGGTAGTATTGCATCCAATGTCTGTAGTAAATTCTTCTCTGGTTCACTGGAAAAATGGTGCGATCTCTTTTGGAAAAGATGAAAAAGCGGTGTTGGTACAAATTAAGGAAAAAGCCGGGTACCAGGTTTTACAGTTCAGAATGGGTGCTGCTGAAAGGATCTATGGTGGGGGTGAACGGGCTTTACCCCTTAACAGAAGAGGATACAGGTTTAATTTATATAATAACCCCTGGTACGGATATGGGGAAGGTGCGGATAACCTGAATTATTCAGTCCCTTTTTTCACCTCTTCTGCCGGATATGGTTTGTTCTTTGATAATGGGTCCAGGGGCTATGCTGACCTGGGCAAGACAAATACCGATATCCTGGAAGCTGGTTTTATCAGTGGGGAAATTAATGTATTCATTATATTGGGCAATACTAATCAGGATATATTGACTGCCTACCAGCATTTAACGGGTAATCAACCCCTGCCACCCTATTGGGTGATGGGTAACCTGATGAGCCGTTTTGGATATACCAGTGAGGAACAGGTAAAATCAATTGCTTCCAGCATGAAGAAAGAAGGGATGCCTGTTGATGGTATTATTTATGATTTGTTCTGGTTTGGGGATAGTATTAAAGGCGGTTTGGGTAATCTGGACTGGATTAATACCAAAAATTGGCCGGACCCTAAAAAGATGATGGCCGATTTTAAAAAGGACCATATCAATACCATTTTAATTACAGAACCCTTTATGGTTCAGGATACCCGCCAGTATACTGCATCCCTGCCTTACCTGGCAAAAGACATTGCTGGCAAACCCTATATAATACCTGATTTCTATTTTGGAAAAGGTGGGTTACTGGATATATTCAGAAAGGATGCGGGTGACTGGATCTGGAATATCCATTATAAAAAACAGATTGAGAATGGGGTGGATGGCTGGTGGACTGATTTGGGAGAGCCAGAAAAGCACCCTTCAGATATGCTGCATAACGGAAAGGATGAGGGGGTAAACAGGCTTTTAGGAGCCGATGAAGTGCATAATATTTATGGCCATTACTGGAATAAAAACCTTTTTGAACATTATGCCAGTGCTTATCCCAATAAACGGTTATTTCATCTCAACCGGTCCGGTTTTTCAGGAAGCCCCCGGTACAGTATTTTTCCCTGGACAGGTGATGTGAGCAGAAGCTGGAGTGGATTCAGGGCACAGTTACCTAATTTACTGAGTATGAGTATGAGCGGTGTGCCGTTTATACACAGTGATGCCGGTGGCTTTGGTGGAGGAAGCGGCGATAATGAATTGTATATCCGCTGGTTACAGTTTGCAGCCTATACACCTGTTTTCCGGCCGCATGGTACTGCTTTATATGAAATAGATAAAAATGCATTTAGTTTTCCAAGTGAAGCCGCTTTAATAGATACGCCTTACAGGGCGATTGCCCGCAGGGTTATTAGTAGCAGGTATGCCATGCTGCCTTATAATTATACCCTGGCTTACCGGCAGGCTAAATATGGAGAGCCATTGATGCGCCCGCTCTATTATGCATACAGTGCTGATAGTACGGCTGTAGCCACAGAGAATGAATATAACTGGGGGACAGAAATACTCGTTGCCCCTGTATTGCAGAAAGCTGCGGTAACCCGTTCTGTTTATTTCCCGGAAGGCAAATGGTATAGCAAGCAGGAAAATAAGTTTTATGAAGGTAAACAGACTACAAGCTGTGCAATAACCCTGAATGACATACCGGTATTTTATAAAGAAGGAAGTTTTATACCAACTTATGCGGAAAACGGGAATACAAATACTATTGCGAGAAATTTTCTGAGTATACTGTATGTGCCTTCCGGAAAAACTTCTGCCTATACCCTGTATGAAGATGATGGGGAAAGTAAAAAAGCCATTAGCAGTCAGCAATATATATTAACCGAATTTATAGCTTCAGGAATTAAAAATAATGAACTGCTCATCCGGATTAAAACCGAAGGGAAGGGGTATACAGGTAAACCGGGTAAAAGGCTATTCCGTTGGGAAATGCCATTGGACAAAAAGCCTGAATCTGTGTTGGTAGATAACCAGCAGATTACAGTTTCACAAGATAAAACAAAGATTGGGGTACCCTTGAAATATGGAACTGCTTTTTATGATCCCAAAAGCCATATCTTAACGGTATACCACAATTTCGAAGGGCAATCCAACTTAAAAATCATTCTTGAGTAAATCAGGGCGGCGGTTTTTGGTATGCTGTAAAGCCTGCTCAAACCGCCATTCTTCAATCTTTTTAGGGTCGCCCTGTAACAGAATATCCGGTACTTTCAATTCCCTGAATATAGCAGGACGGGTATAGACAGGAGGAGCCAGTAAATCATCCTGAAAAGAATCTGTAAGGGCCGAAGTTTCATCATTCAATACACCGGGAATCAACCTGCCGATAGCATCAACAATAACGGCAGCTGCCAGTTCTCCGCCACTCAGTACAAAATCCCCGACAGATATTTCACGGGTAATGTACAGATCGCGAATCCGTTGATCAATTCCCTTATAATGGCCACAGATAATCAACAGATTTTCTTTTAAGGAAAGCTGGTTGGCCGTTCTCTGTTTAAAAGTTTCCCCATCCGGAGTCATATAAATAATTTCATCAAATAAAGTATCTTTTTGTAATTCATCAATGGCATTGGCCAATGGTTCACACATCATCACCATACCCGCTCCGGCACCATACTGGTAATCATCAATCTGACCGTGTTTATTGATCGCCCATTTTCTTAAATTATGAACTGTTACCTGCAGCAGGCCTTTTTCCTTTGCACGTTTCATGATGCTGTGGTTAAAAGGGCTTTCCAATAATTCGGGTACTGCTGATATAATATGAATGTTCATGCTGCAAAGATGCGGAATAAAATCTTATTGTTTTTTTAAGAAAAAACCTTTATTCTGGTTTGATTTTTGCAAAGTAATTATTACTAATATATTATTATGAAAAACCTTTTTACCCTGATCATTTTATTATTATGTTATCAGTTGCTGACAGCACAATACAGGTTTAATGCTGCCGGGAACCTGATTGTTGCTACTGCACCCAACCCTTTTCATGATTTACCCTTAAAGCCACATCTTAATAAAGTGGATGTGTATTTAAACGGCGAGAAACCAAACGTTCCCTATTATAAAATCCGCTTATTACAACTATCCGGAGCAGCCAATTATAATGATCTCCTGGCCAATATGCAGTTGTATGCACAAAATGAAGGATTTGATGGTTTGATGCTGATGGAAAAAAGTAATTATGTTTATCAGGATAATCGGGTGGGTACAGCAATTGCCTATGGTACAGTTGCAGGACTAACCGGGAATAAAAATTATGAATATCATGCCCCATTATTAAATGGGCAAACTTTATCCTGTTTGGGATTAAAATACAGGTCAAGGATCGGATATATTGATACCATTGTTAAAACAGTGCATATCTCTATTAATGATGCAGAGAAGACTGAGTATGATATAGCTTTTACAATGAATGGGGATTGGGTGAACCGGAATGATATGGATGCCTGTAAGTTTTATGAAAAGGAGATTGGACTCTTTAAACCAGCAGATTATTTTTTAATGCACCCAATTACTTCTTTTGCGGAAGGAATAGATGCGAATGATCCCCGTTTTGCAAATGTCTATGCAAAAATGGAAACAGATACCGGTATGGTGAAAATCACTGCTGCCTATAATTATTCCTATGATTTGCAGAAAGTTGATTATAAAATGCCACGTTCTGAATATAAGGAAAGTCCGCATTACCTGCAGGTCCGTTATGATACGAATGACTGGGGTGGTATTACAAAAAGGGTAATTATGCAGGGGCTTAAATTATACCCTTATGTGATGGATATTTACAGCTATGACGATAATAACAGAAATACAGGTTTTATACGTTATGATACCAGAAATCAAAAAGAATTATTCCGGGTAGCGTATACTTTTTATTCCATGAATGACCTGCCGGAATGTGATAAGTAAGGATTTTGCTAATTAACCTTCCATAAAACCTTCCAGATCCCTGCGTTCTTTTTTAGTAGGCCTTCCAATTTTACTCATTCTTTTACCGGTCTGAAAACTGGCAGCTTCAAACTGAATCCTGTCCAGTTCCTCTGGCGGAGTGATATCTGTATAATATTTGATAGCTTCCGGGTATTGAACCCTTTTTTCCAGTAAACCCGTTACTTTTACTACCCATCTTTTAGCCTCTGTTTTTACTTCATATTCATCCCCGATATTCACTGTTCGGGAAGCTTTTATATTTTCGCCCTTAAACTTAACTTTTCCTTTACTGCAGGCATCACCTGCCTGGCTTCTGGTTTTAAACAAACGTATGGCCCACAGGTATTTGTCAATCCGTAATTTTTCTTTCACCTCACTCATCCTTCAAAAATAAAAAGTAATCACCACAAAAAAACCAAAGCACTGATAAAGTGCTTTGGTTTTGTACAGAATAGGAATTGAAAAAATTATTAAGCTTTCATTTCAGCATAAAACTGCTGAAAATAGGGAATGGTTTCAATGCCTTTATAAAAATTCACCAGTTCATATTTTTCATTGGGGCTATGCAGGTTATCGCTGTCCAGCCCAAAACCCATAAATACAATTTTAATTCCCAGTTCTTTTTCAAATAAAGCACAGATAGGAATGGAGCCCCCACCCCTAACCGGGATAGGTTCTTTGCCGAAAGTAGTAGCCATTGCTTTTGCTGCTGCGCGGTATTCTATAGAATCTATAGGTGTCATATAAGGTTCGCCGCCATGGTGTTCTGCTGCTTTAACCACTATAGAGGCCGGTGCGATGCTTTTAAAATAACTGAGTAGTTTCTCCGTTATTTTTTCAGATGACTGATTGGGAACCAGCCTTGCAGATATTTTCGCAAAAGCTTTGGATGGCAATACTGTTTTAGCGCCTTCACCCGTATAGCCTCCCCAGATGCCATTTACTTCCAGAGTTGGGCGTATACCTGTCCTTTCATTAGTGGTATATCCTTTTTCACCCCATAATTCAGCAACACCCAGATCCTTTTTATATTCAGCTTCGTCAAATGGTGCCTGTGCCATTTTGGTTCTTTCTGCTGCACTTACTTCTACTACATCATCATAAAATCCAGGAATGGTAATATGGTTGTTTTCATCATGGCAGGAAGCAATCATTTGGGCCAGTATGGTAATCGGATTTGCTACTGCACCACCATACACACCACTGTGTAAATCGCGGTTGGCAGCAGTTACTTCCACTTCAATATAACTTAATCCACGCACACCTACATCAATGGAGGGGGTATCCATACTCAGCATGGAAGTATCACTGATTAAGATAACATCTGCTTTTAAAAGCGGTTTATGTTCTTTCACAAATTTAGCAAGGTTAGGACTGCCTATTTCTTCTTCCCCTTCTATAATAAACTTAAAATTACAGGTGGTGGTATTGGTTTTAACCAGTGTTTCCAATGCTTTTACATGCATAAAAAACTGCCCTTTATCGTCTGCGCTGCCACGTGCATATATTTTACCTTCTTTAATAGTTGGTTCAAATGGTCCACTATGCCATAATTCCAATGGATCAGGGGGTTGCACATCATAATGGCCATACACCAGAACGGTTGGCTTTGAGGGGTCCGTATGTTTTTCTCCATAAACAATGGGGTGCCCTTCAGTAGGATAAATAGTTACAGAATCAGCTCCTGCCTCCAGGAAGCTTTTTTTAACTGCTTCCGCACAGGTAATCATATCTTCTTTGTTTTCACTGCGCGCACTGATACTCGGAATTCTCAGTAAATCCAGCAACTCGTTTAAAAAACGATCCTTATGTTGCTCCTGGTACTCTTTCCAAACTTGCATATTTCGATGTTTTTATTGATAAAGTTAAGCATCTAATCAAACACAATGGTTTTATTGCCATTAACAAAAACCTTATCATCCAGTACAATTCTTAATGCATTGGATAATACGTATTTTTCTATATCCTTTCCGGCCAGAGCCATACTGGCTGCATCCTCTTTATGGTCTACGGGTATCACACTCTGTGCAATAATGGGGCCTTCGTCCAGTTCATTACTTACAAAATGTGCAGTAGCGCCAATAATTTTAACCCCTCGTTTAAAAGCCTGTTTATAAGGATTTGCCCCTATAAAAGCAGGTAAAAAGCTATGGTGAATATTAATGATCCGGTTCTCAAAATGGTTTACAAAAGCAGGTGTTAAAATGCGCATGTATTTTGCCAGAACTATATAATCCGGATGATAACTTTTAATCATATTGATCACCAGTTGCTCATGTTCTTCCCGGGTAACTGCTTCATGGGATATACAGTGGAAAGGAATATTATACTTTTCTGTATGTTTCCTTAAAGTATCATAATTACTGATTACAGCAGCAATATTTGCATTTAATTCATTAAAAAATGAACGGATCAGCAATTCGCTGAGGCAATGGTGTTCTTTGGTAACCAGCACCACAATTTTTTTCTTTTCCTTTTTAGTGAGAAAAATTTTAGTATCGGCAGGTAATTTTTCTTTCAGTTCCTGCAGGATCTGTAAAGTATTTACTTTACCCGACAATTCACTCCGCATAAAAAAATGTTCATCTTCACCTGAAACATATTCATCATTCCTGATAATGTTTAATCCATGGTTAAATAAAACAGCTGTAATGCTATAGATCAGCCCTTTTTGGTCGCTGCAATCAATTAAAAGTGTAAAAATCTCTTCCATCATTATAAACTAAAAAGTAGGTAAAGTTATTTATCTGTATGTTAATATCAGGAATTGTGTTTTTTATTGGAAACAATGTTTTCTGCATTCCATTCCACTATGGACTTAAATGGGTGTTTTCTTTTACTGCAATCCATTTTGTCGCAAATAGCACAACTGAAAGCCAGGCAGCCATCTGTATGTACAAAAAGTTCAATACTGTCTTCAAAATGCTGTTTAATTAAATGTTCCAAAGCATTAACCTGTTCATGTGCTTCATAAGTATTAAAATACCATGGAACAGTCAGGTGGCAATCCACATGTAAAGTACTTCCATATTTTATTACCCGAAGGTTATGGAGGTCAATCCAGTTGGACCTTCTGTGTTTATTCAGGATCAGTACCAGTTTATTTAATATTTCAGTATCTGCTTCATCCATAATTCCTGCCAGTGAGGTTCTTAAAATCTTATAACCATTATATAGAATAATACCGCTTAAAATAATGGCAATTAACTTATCTATCCAGAGCAGGTGCGTCAGTAACATCAATAACAATCCTGCAATGATACCAATCGTTGAATAAGTATCTATATGCAGGTGTTTGCCACTGGCTTTTAATGCCAGCGAATTATTTTTTTTGCCCATCCAGATACAGACGGAACCTGCAATAAAGTTTAAACTACCGGTAATTGCAACCAGCAAAAGTCCTTTATCCAAAGCATGTAAAGTCTGCTTTTCGATGATATTGGTGATGGTTTCATATATAATTAAGATACCTGAGGCAAGGATCAAAGTACCTTCGGCAGCGGCTGAAACAAATTCCGCTTTACCATGCCCATATGGATGTTCAACATCCCTGGGTTTAGACGCCACATATAAAGAATATAAACCGATAAAGCCTGCCAGTACATTAACTATACTCTCCAGCGCATCACTTAAAATGGCTAAAGAATGTGTAAGGTAATAAGCAATAATCTTGAATACAAACAGGATTACACTCAAAACAGTGATGATGGCTTGCAACCTGAAATTCTGCAGTGCTTTTTTCAAGATCAGTTAATTGTGTATAATTAGATCAGTTCAATGGTATAAGTAATCTCACAATGTTTTTTAAGCATAATGGAGATGCCGCAGTACTTTTCATGAGATAATTCCACTGCTTTCTGCAATTTATCGGCATCTTCTTTTGATACATCCGCTTTATAGCGCATTTTAATCCATTTAAAGACCTTGGGCTGTGTTTCTGTTTGTTCTGCTTCGGCTTCTATTTCCAGTTTTGTAAAGGCTGCCCTCATTTTGGTTAAAATACTCACTGTATCCATACCACTACAGGCACATAATGCAGCCAGTAATGCCTGTTTAGGACTCATGCCACTGTCTAAACTGCCACCTTCTTTTGTTGTATCCAGCCTGATAGTGTGGTTATTGTCACTGGTTGCATCAAAAGCCAGGTCAGATTTCCATTTTGCTGTTGCTTTCATTTTTTAGGTATTAAACTATAAAAGCACAAAGCTAGGGATGCTTTGTGCTTTTACAGGAAAGTGGAAGGTTTATTTTTACTTAAACCACCGCATCCAATCTTTTCTGAACCATATCCCAGTTCACTACATTCCACCAGTTGTTGATATAGTCCGGCCTTTTATTCTGGTAACGCAGGTAGTAAGCATGTTCCCAAACATCCAGTCCCAATAAAGGAATGCCTTTAAAATCACTGACATCCATTAAAGGATTATCCTGATTAGGGGTTGAGCCAATAATCAGCTTTTTATCGTTATTGATTGCCAGCCAGGCCCATCCGCTTCCAAAGCGGGACTTTCCTGCATCTGTAAACTGTGTTTTAAAAGCTTCGAAAGAACCAAAGTCTTTTTCAATACCAGCTAACAGCTTGCCGGAAGGTTTAGGTACAGTATTCGGTGCCATATTCTGCCAGAATAATTCATGGTTATAGTGCCCGCCTCCGTTATTTCTGAGCTTGGAAGAATATTTAGAAACTTTTCCCAATAAAACTTCAAGCGAAGTTGATCTGATATCCACTTTTTCTGTCACAACAGCTTCATTTAAGTTTTTGGCATAAGCTGCTGCATGTTTGGAATAATGAATTTCCATGGTCAGGGCATCAATGGCCGCTTCCAGGTCTTTATAACCGTACAGCAAAGGTTGTTGGGTATATGGAATGGCAGGAGCAATGTTAAAAGAAAATCCTTTTGCCAGAGAGGGGATTACGGTAGAAGCCAGTCCAACTGCAATACCAGCTTTGCCGGTAGTTGCCAGGAACTCTCTGCGGCTGGTGAGTATTTTTTTCATATAAAGTATTTAGGTTGATTGATTTTTATCTTTTTTAAGATTACCTAAAAATACGCGTAGTTTACTGAAAGTCCTGTAGTAATATTCTTTATTAAACAGGTTTGAATCCTGCATACCCTTTCGAGTTAGGAAAATTCCCACCGGAAGCAGAATAATTGAAGAAAGCCACATACCAAAAAATGGACTCATTACATTCTGTTTGGCAAATTTCTCTCCCAGTGTATTAAACAGATAAAAGAAAGTAAAGAAAACAATTGCAAAAACAAGTGGGGCACCTAATCCCCCTTTCCGGATAATGGAACCCAGGGGAGCACCAATCATAAATAAAACCAGACAGGCAAAACTGAAAGTGAATTTCCTGTGCCATTCAATATCATGTAACCTTTTAGATTCCTCCTTTGCCTGAAAATCCTGTTCAATAAACCCTATATTGGTTTTTAACATATTCAGTTTTCCGCTTACTCCTTCATACACACTCATTTTCATGGAATCCGGAATTAGTTGAATAAAACTGTGTTTATTTTTTAAACTATCTTTTTTAGGTTTTTTCCATACAGAATCAATGTCTCTCACAAAGGGAATATTCGGTACCACTTCTCTTTCCACCCTGCCTTTGTAATAATTGTCCAGGTGGTTTAAAGAATCGATAGTAGTATTTAACTGCCGGATACTGAGCATTTTAGGGTCATACCGAAAAGAGCTGTCACTTGTTTTGCTCATCTGAAAACTACTCAGGTCAAACATCTTTTTATATGTTGTAAATCCGGTTCGGTAAAAATCTGTATTAGTGGTCTGGCGTGGCCCTTTTTCATCAATACTCCATCCGTTTTTTAAGGTAAATTCCAGAAACTTTTTATCTGCTGTTACCCGCATAATCCCACTTTTGGCAATCAGCAGATTATCCTGCAAACCATATGTTTTTTTATAAATTACCACATTATGGATGGTACTGTCGTCTTTGTCTTTTTTTCCAACTTTTATAATATATCCATCAATCCTATTGTAGAATACCCCTTCTTTTATATCAAATGCCGGTTTGGCTACAATGATATCATATTTCAGGGAAGCCAGTTTCAACTGTGCCACCGGGATAATGTTATTGGCAAACAAAAAGGCAATAAAGCATAAAAAGGTAGTAATGATCAGCAAAGGCTGCATAAAACGGAGTAATGGAATCCCTGCTGATTTAATAGCAACAATTTCAAAAGTTTCGCCCAGGTTGCCGAATGTCATAATAGAGGAAAGTAGTAATGCGAGTGGCAATGCTGTAGGTACCCAATTAACAGTAACCAGTCCAATCATATAAAATAAAGTACTCAGTCCAAGGTCCTTGCCCACCATATCATCCAGGTATAACCAGAAAAACTGAAGGTCTAATACAAAGATGCAAATAAGGAAGGTTGCCAAAAAAGGCCCTACAAAAGCCTTAACAATTAATATGTCTAATTTTTTAATCACGCTGCTGTTTCTTACTATTGTTGCATGGCAAATGTAAAACTTTCATCACGAGAACTGGATTTGGTTTGCGATGCTGGAATTATTTTAACAAAGAACAATATTATAGCAAAAGTTTATGAATTAATGGGGCAACTAAGTGAAATGTACAGGGAGGAATTGAAAACTTGTCCTGATACTGCTATTACTGCAATTTTACCAAAAATATCAAGGGGTGAAAATTATGAAGGATTACCATGGGTGATGCTGGATTATCCCCGGTATTTCAGCGCAAATGATCATTTTGCCATAAGAACTTTTTTCTGGTGGGGCCATTTTTTAAGTATTAGTCTGCTGGTAAAAGGAAAGTTTGCAACAGGCTGGCAATGGGATAATCTGGATGCTGTTTTAATGAAAGATTGGTATCTATGTTGCAGTACAGATGCATGGCAGCATCATTTCAGGCCTGATAATTATATAGAATACTGTAATTTTCAGAAAGATCAAGTAAACAATTTACCCTTTATAAAGCTGGCCAAAAAAATACCTGTGGCAGAATTTGAACTGGCACAAACTTATTTGCAGGAGGCATTCCTTCAAATAGGGCAAATCATAAAAAAAGCCTCTAATTAAAAATTAAGGCTTGATTAAATCTGTTTCGGTTTAGTTTCCCAGGCGATGAAATAATTCTTTCAGCTGTGAAGTCCATAATTGGCTCTGGTCCTTTATTTCACTTTTTTCAGCAAAATCAGACACTACTAAAATAGTCTGGTTGGAAATTTCAGTTTTTGCAATTCTGAATTCAAAGTACTCATTTTTTTCACTGTGCAGCCATTTGTATCGTATAAACTTATCCTCTTCCTGTTCCAGAATTTTAGCTTTATCAGGAGTGCCGCCACCCCAGCTAAAACTGTAAACCCCTTCCCATTCATCCACTTTATCAGCAAACCATTCCTGTAGACCTGCTGGTGTACTGAGGAATTCGAATAATATACTGGGCGAGCAACGCACCGGAAATTCTAACGTAAATAATTGTTTTTTACTCATTACATTCTCTTTATTCACCTGATTCGAGGGGTGCAATAATATTAAATAATCCACACCATCCAAATGTTTTTTTTTTAAATACCGGAATTAAACTGTAAAAAGCTTATTTATCAGAGCTTTAAAACGAGTTTATTTCACTATATTAATTTTCTGCCGAAAAGAATTTTTTGTAATAATGTGTTAATTTTTTATATTGCTGAAGCATTGTGGAGACGCTACAGACAGGCTTTTAGAACTATTTCAATCAAACCAAACTCAACAACATATATATGGGTATGCGTCAGCTAAAGATTTCAAAATCTATAACCAACCGCGAAAGCCAAAGTCTGGAAAAATATTTACAGGAAATAGGAAAAGTAGAACTGATTACGCCTGAAGAGGAGGTTAAACTTGCTTTAAGTATCCGGCAAGGCGATCAAAAATCTCTCGACCGCCTTGTAAAAGCTAATCTCAGATTTGTGGTTTCTGTTTCCAAACAATACCAGAATCAGGGCTTAACATTACCAGATCTGATCAATGAGGGAAACCTGGGATTAATCAAAGCGGCCCTTCGTTTTGATGAGACCCGGGGGTTTAAATTTATTTCTTATGCTGTCTGGTGGATCCGCCAGAGTATTTTACAGGCATTGGCCGAACAAAGCCGTATTGTTCGATTACCGCTAAATAAAGTAGGCTTAACCAACCGGATTAGTAAGGCCTATCAACAGCTGGAACAGGAATATGAACGGGAACCCACACCTGAAGAACTGGCTAATTTACTGGATATAGGTATTGATGAAGTCTCCGCCTCCATGAATGTCAATACCCGCCATATCAGTGTAGATACCCCATTGAATGAAGGAGAAGATGGCACACTGATTGATGTGATGGAAAACCCAAATGCCGAAAAAACGGATGCAAAATTAGAACACCATGAGTCTTTAAAGCAGGAAATTGAAAGAAGTATGCTGGCTTTAACGGAAAGGCAGAAAGCAGTACTTTGTTATTTTTTTGGAATCGGACTGGATAATGCTATGAGCCTTGAAGATATTGGCGACCATTTTAATTTAACCCGTGAAAGAGTACGCCAGATTAAAGATAAAGCCATCAATAAGCTCCGCAGTACCAGCCGTTGCAAGCATTTAAGGGTATATCTTGGATAAATTCTTATTCCCATTATATTTGCAACTCATTTTAAGTGAACTTGAAGTTCACTTTTTTTTGTGTTGCAAGAAAACAGCGTATTATGTTTAACAATTTATCTGAACATTTAGAATCAGCTTTTAAAAATTTAAAAGGCCAGGCACGTATTACAGACCTGAATATTGCCAATACCATCAAGGATATCCGGCGTGCGCTCATTGATGCGGATGTGAATTTTAAAATTGCCAAAGAATTTACAGATAAGATCAAGGATAAAGCTATTGGAGAGAAAGTACTGAATTCCATCAGTCCCGGCCAATTAATGGTAAAAATTGTACAGGACGAATTAACAGAACTGATGGGAGGCACTGCATCAGCGTTTAATGTCACTGGTAATCCGGCAGTTATCCTGATTGCAGGTTTACAGGGTAGTGGTAAAACCACTTTCACCGGTAAGCTGGCCAGTTACCTCAAATCACAGAAAAAATCTCCATTGGTAGTAGCTGCAGATATTTACCGCCCGGCTGCCATTGATCAGCTGACTGTTCTGGCCGAGCAGATAGGTGTGGATATTTACAAGGAACCAGATACAAAAGATGCCGTATTAATAGTACAAAATGCCATTAAGGAAGCCAAAGCCACTCATAAAAATGTGGTAATTATTGATACCGCCGGCCGATTGGCGATTGATGAGATAATGATGAATGAAGTGGCGAATATTAAAGCCGCAGTAAACCCTTCAGAAATATTGTTTGTAGTGGATAGTATGACCGGCCAGGATGCCGTAAATACTGCTAAAGCTTTTAATGACCGGCTAGATTTTACAGGGGTGGTACTTACCAAACTGGATGGTGATACAAGGGGTGGAGCTGCGCTTACTATTAAGTATACAGTGAATAAGCCCATCAAATTCATGAGCAGTGGTGAAAAGATGGATGCATTGGATGTATTCTATCCCGAACGTATGGCTCAACGTATCCTGGGAATGGGTGATATTGCTTCCCTGGTAGAAAAAGCACAGGCGCAGTATGATGAAGAGCAGGCCCGTAAACTGGAAAAAAAGATCCGCAAAAACCAGTTCGATTTTCAGGATTTCCTGGAACAATTACAGCAGATTAAGAAAATGGGTAACCTGAAAGACCTGATGGGGATGATTCCAGGAGTAGGAAAAGCCATTAAAGATGTAGATATCAATGATGATGCTTTTAAAGGAATTGAAGCTATTATTCAGAGTATGACTCCGGCAGAAAGGGGAAATCCCGATCTGATTGACCAGAAAAGAAAATTACGCATTGCAAAAGGCTGTGGAAAAGATATTACCGATGTAAATGCCTTTATGAAACAGTTTGAGCAAATGAAAAAGATGATGGGTATGATGAATAAGATGCCCATGGGTGGATTTCCCGGGATGAAAGGAATGCGTAATTAGATGTTAAAAATTGTCGTAAAGAAGAAATAAAAATCTAAAACTTGGAACATTTAGGATGGTTTAGTAATTTTGCCGTCCATTAGATTAGAAACCCTATTGTTTAAGCCTTTAAATGTCTATTTAACATGGCAGTAAAAATGAGATTGCAAAGACACGGGAGCAAAAAACGTCCTTTCTACTTTATAGTAGTGGCCGATGCACGTGCACCAAGAGATGGTAAGTTCATTCAGAAGATTGGAACTTACAACCCATTAACCGTACCTGCTACTATCCAGCTTGATCGTCAGAAAGCGCTGGACTGGTTGCATAAAGGGGCTCAGCCTACTGATACGGTTCGTAGAATTCTCTCTTTCAAGGGAGTGTTGTTCTTGAAACACCTGTTGCGTGGTGTTAAGTTAGGTTTGTTTGATGAAACAGCTGCAATGGTTAAATTCCAGCAGTGGCATGATGAGCATGAAACTCAGATCAAACGTCGTAGCGATACCCACCGCCAGCAACAAAGAGCACGCAAGCAGTATGTACCAACAAGGAAAGCTGAAAGCAGTTCTGAAGGTACTACCAGCAGCGAAGCTTAATCAAAGCATTCAACAGATCCTGTTAAAATCCCTGAACTTATGTTCAGGGATTTTTTTTACTCAAAATACATTGATTTAACTTGCATAGTATTATGAGCCAATATATTCATATCGGGAAATTTGTAGCCACTTTTGGTGTGAGGGGTGAATTGATATTAGAACATGCAATGGGTAAAAAAACTGCCTTAAAGAATATCGAAACCATTTTTGTGGAAGAAACCAAAGGTGCTTATCTGCCTTATTTTTTGCAGACTTCCAAAGGAAAAGACCATTCAGAGATTTATGTATTAATGGAAGGGGTAAACAGTAAAGAAGCAGCTCACCGTTTCATTCATAGAAATGTATGGCTTACTGAAGATGATTTCAGAAAGCTGGCCGGTAAATCTGCAGCCATCTCTTTGCTGGGATATATGGTAGTAGAAGCAGGTAAAGCGCTGGCAGTAATTGAAGAGGTAATTGAACAACCCCACCAGGTATTGGTTCGTATTACCCTGAAAGGAAATGAAGCACTGATTCCACTGCACGCTGAAAGCCTGCAGAAAATTGATCATAAAACCAAGCAGGTGCATGTGGTATTACCGGATGGGTTACTGGAAATTTATGCTCCTGAAACAGTTACAACGGATTAACCTTAACCTTATGCCTGAATATACTTTTGAATTTTCATTTACCGTATTGCCTGAGCATCTGGACCAGCTGCACCATGTTAATAATGTGGTGTATGTACAATGGTTGCAGGAAGCTGCTTCCCGCCATTGGTCTGGCAATGTAACCCCGGATACAGATGAAAAAGTATTATGGGTGGTTAGAAGGCATGAGATTGATTATCTGGCTCCTGCTGTTCTGGGGGATGAGTTAATCATGAAAACCTGGACAGGTAGGTATACGGCTGTAAGCTGGGACAGGCATTATGAAATTACCAGAGTCAGCGATCAGCGAAAAATTATTACTGCTAAAAGTATCTGGGTATTATTAGACAGTAAAACCCTGAAGCCCAGGAAAATTGATGCTGAAATACTGGCTGTTCTGGAGTGATAACCCAATAAATTCCTTCCACCAGGAATTGATTATATCCAATTATTATTATCTTACTGATTATGTCATCCCCTCAGCAATATATTGCCCATATGGACCTTGACAGCTTTTTTGTGAGTGTGGAAGTGCTGAATGATCCTTCACTGAAAGGCAAGGCGATCATTGTAGGTGGTTCCAGGGAACGGGGAGTAGTTTCTACCTGCAGCTACGAAGCGCGCAAATTTGGCGTGCATAGTGGTATGGCTATGCGTAAGGCTATGCAACTTTGTCCGCATGCCATATTAGCCCGCGGCGCAATGGGGCAATACAGCAAATTTTCCCGTTGGGTCACTGAAATTATTGCCGCCAAAGCCCCCCTGTTCGAAAAAGCCAGTGTGGATGAGTTTTATATAGACCTTACCGGAATGGATAAGTATTTCGACCCCTTTAAATGGACCATCGAACTGCGGAATGAAATCATAGAAACCACTAAACTGCCAATTTCTTTTGGATTGGCAAGCAATAAGTTTGTGGCTAAAATTGCTACAGATGAAGCCAAACCCAATGGTTACCTCTTTGTGCAACCAGGTATGGAACAGGATTTTCTGGCCCCCTTACCGGTAAATAAAATACCCGGAGTAGGTAAAACCGGTTATCCGGTACTGCAAAAACTAGGCATTCACCTCATTGGGGATATCCTGAATTTTACACCTTCTTTTCTGGAGGAGAAATTAGGAAAATGGGGACCCGAATTGTATCAGAAAGCCCAGGGAATTCATCATGGTAAAGTGCATTCCTTTCATGAAGCCAAATCCATTTCCACAGAAAATACTTTTGATGCCAACAAAACAGACCTTGATTTTTTACTGAGTGAACTGGTTAGGATGACTGAAAAGATTGCTTTTGAGTTACGTAATGAGGAAAAAATGGCGGGTTGTATTGCAGTAAAAATCAGGTATCCAGATTTTGAAACCACTTCCCGCCAGGTAACAATCGACTATACTTTCCGGGATGATGAACTGATTCCCGTTGCCATCGACCTGTTTCATAAATTATACCGTAAAAATATGCCAGTACGCCTATTAGGCGTGCGTTTGAGCGAACTGAACAATCATCCTTTGCAGGCTAATCTTTTTGATGATGGGGTTAAAAAAACCAATCTGTATAAAGCCATTGATAATGTAAAAACGTCGTTTGGAAAATATGCCGTTCAAAAGGCAAGAACAGTAAAGAAACCAAAAACCTAAGAAAATTTTAACATTATATCCTACTGTTTTAGTAGGATATAATTATATTTGTTCTTCAATCAATTATTTCAACTTAAAAATAATATAAGTATGAGCCTTCGTCTCGGAGATATAGCTCGAAATTTTACAGCCAAAACCTCTGTCGGGGAAATAGATTTCTATGAATATCTTGGAAATTCATGGGGTATTTTATTTTCGCATCCTGCAGATTATACACCGGTATGTACTACTGAATTAGGTAAAACGGCTCAGCTGAAAGCAGAATTTGAAAAACGAAATGTAAAAGTGCTGGCTTTAAGTGTAGACCCGGTAGAAAAGCATTTAGGCTGGATTTCAGATATCAATGAAACACAAAATACTTCTGTTGATTTTCCCATTATTGCGGATGATGACCGAAAAGTATCCACTTTATACGATTTTATTCATCCCAATGCATCTGCCACTGCAACTGTTCGTTCTTTGGTGATTATTGGTCCGGATAAAGCCGTAAAATTAATCATTACCTATCCTGCTTCTACAGGTAGAAACTTTGTGGAAGTATTGAGGGTGGTAGATTCCTTACAGCTTACTGCCAATTATAGTGTGGCAACACCAGCTAACTGGAAAGAAGGGGAGGACGTTATTGTAGTGCCGGCCGTTTCTACAGAAGATGCCATCAAAAAATTCCCTAAAGGGTTAAATATAGTGAAGCCTTATCTGCGGTATACGCCACAGCCTGATAAGGATTAAGCAAATTATTACAGATACCGTAACAATATTAATTAGTTAAAGCTGCCTGTTCAAAGGCATTATTTAACTGATTGTAACGCTGGTTTTATTATACTTGTTTTTTGGGAGTCCTGCTATTCTTAGCGGGACTTGTTTTTTGGTTTATTTCAACATCAAAATTGTTCTCTAAACTGAAGTATAGCAAGGTTTATCTGAAGAATAATGACCTGTTTTTATGATAATGTCTATTGCATTTACATTCCCTTCCCTGCAGTATTGGGATATGCTGGTGGCAGAATATTAATATTTTCAGTAAATACAGTTCAAAGGAAGTTTTATATTTAGGGTTATATAAGTCAAATTTTCTTTTTTAATAAAAGGTTTTATAACACCCTTACCGATTCTAAATTAAAAATATCATGTTTCTATATTTCAGTATGAAAAAGATCGTATTTGCCCTTCCTTTTATGAGTATATTTATTTGTAAGGGACAGTCAGACATACCCTTTTTTCAATCCAAAGCGTTTTCAATTTTTAAGGATAGTGTTATTCAAAATCAATTTACTGCCAGGATTGTATCGTCCACCGAAATACAATCCAATTATCAGAGCAGTGTATCCAGGCCAGTAAAAGATAAAACAGCTGTCAGCTGGAAACTTACCAGAGATATTACTGCTTTCCCGCAATACCATTCAAATATTCCTGTTTCAGATGCTGTATACAATTTGTCATTGGAAGAAATGATCCGGGCTGTGGAAAAAGACAGCACTTTCCGTACAGGAGAACTATGGGGAGGCGTTTGGACCAGGGACATCAGTTATAGTATCATTCATTCTATGGCCTATATGCAGCCAAGGGTTGCTATGAACAGTTTATTAAGAAAGGTAAATAAAAAGAAAAGAATTATTCAGGATACCGGAACAGGGGGTGCCTATCCCTGTTCAACAGACAGGATCATCTGGGCAGTAGCAGCCTGGGAATTATATAAAGTTACCGGTGATAAAGAATGGTTGCAGCAAGCCTATACCATTATTAAGAATTCTATTGATGACGATTTACAGAATATCTATGATGGAAACACCGGGTTGGTAAAAGGAGAATCCAGCTTTCTGGATTGGCGGGAAGAAACCTATCCTCCCTGGATGCAACCGGCAGATATATATGAAAGCGAATGTTTGGGTACCAATGCCGTGCATTATCAGGCAAACAGGATTTTATCTCAAATGGCCGCTATTTTACAAGATAAGGAAGCCGTAATCAAATATCAATCCATTGCTGCCAGGATAAAAAAAGGCATAAATCAATACTTATGGATGCCGGATAAAAACTATTACGCTCAGTACTTATATGGCAGAAATTATAAAATAGTGTCGCCCAGATCTGAAGCATTGGGCGAGGCTTTATGTGTGCTCTTTGGTATTGCTGATGTAGAAAAAGCGAAGCAACTTATCGCTCATACCCCTTTAACGGCTTATGGTATTTCCTGTATTTATCCCCAAATTCCGGATATTCCCCCCTATCATAACAATGCCAACTGGCCATTTGTGCAGGCATACTGGCTCAGGGCCGCTGCAATGGCCGGTAATGAAAAAGCAGTGCTTGAAAGTATTGCAGATATTTACCGGCCTGCAGCTTTATTCCTAACCAATAAAGAAAATATGGTGGCAGATAATGGAGACTATAAAGGAACACAGGTCAATTCCAGTGTAATGTTATGGAGCTTGTCTGGCAATATCAGTATCGTGCATAAAGTATTATTCGGAATCAGTTTTAATGAGAATGACCTTTCCTTCAATCCCTTTGTTCCCAAAGCAATGGCTGGTAAAAGATCCCTGCAAAATTTCAAATACCGGAATGCAATATTAAATATTGAACTGAATGGATATGGCAATCAAATCAGGTCTTTCCAAATTGATGGAAAAGCTTCAACTGTGTATGCTGTTCCTGATGATTTGACGGGTATCCATACTATTCAAATTGAACTGTCAGATAATGACATAAAAGAAAAGTCCATTCATAAAGTGGAGAATTATACCAGTCTGCCAACGCCTGAATTGTTAGTCAACCAGGATACCATTTACTGGAAAAGTACACCCGGGGCTAAAGCTTATACATTACTGGATAAGGGTAAGGTTATTGCCACCACCACAATGAATTATTATACAGTAAATACTAAAGGGTATCATGAATTTTCACTCATTGCCATCGATTCCAATAAAGTACAGTCATTTGCTTCAGAACCTTTAGTTGTTGCCGGGATTCACAATCCTCAATTATATGAAATTGAATCTACTAATCCTCCGGCATCCTATCCTTATACCGGCTTTTCCGGAAAAGGATTTACAGAAACCAGTACTACAGTAAACCGTACGATAACCATTCCAGTTGAAATCAAAGAAACTGGTTTATATGCCATTGATTGCAGGTATGCCAATGGAAACGGACCGGTTAATACAGAAAACAAATGTGCCATCCGGACTTTACAGTCAGATGCTAAGAACGCAGGTACACTTGTATTTCCCCAACGTGGAAAGAATGATTGGAATAACTGGGGTTTCTCCAATTCAGTTTCACTACAGTTGAGTAAAGGGAAGCATATCCTTACCATCATTTTTGAAGAGGCTAATGATAATATGAATGGGGAAGTAAATGCGGCCATGCTGGATTATCTGAGAATTACCCGTTTGGATCAATAACAAATTTGTGGGGATTTTATAGCAACTTTCCTTTCAATGAGTATCTTTCATAAAATTTAGCTTATGAGAAAATTACTCCTGATTGGTTTATGTATTACACAAACCCTGTTTGCACAAAAAACAATTTTGCATTGCGGTCAACTCATTGATGTTCGGCAATTGAAAATGCTGCCCGAAATGTCTGTTGTAATTGAAGGCAATAAAATTACTGCAGTGGATAAAGGCTATACAGCTGGCGGGCCTGCTGATAAAGTGATTAACCTGACCCATGAAACCGTATTACCCGGTTTAATTGATTGCCATACCCACCTGGAAGACCAGCTGGCACCCAATGCCCAGATGAAACAGTTTACCCAAAACCCGGCAGATATCGCTTTTAATGCATCAGTCTATGCCAGGACTACCTTACTGGCCGGCTTTACTACTGTTCGTGACCTGGGTGGTACCGGGGTGAATATTTCTTTAAGAAATGCCATTAACAAAGGTGTAATCATTGGCCCCCGTATTTTTACAGCGGGCAGGATGATTTCCAGTACCGGTGGGCATGGTGACCATACCAGTGGATTAAGAGACGATATCATGCACAATCCAGAATTTAATAGCGGAATAGCCAATGGGGTGGATGAATGCCGGGCTGCAGTAAGGCTTCGATACAAAGAAGGAAGCGACCTGATTAAAATTACCGCAACTGGTGGTGTACTGAGTATGGAAAAAGATGGTGCAGGGGCACAGTATACCGAAGAGGAGATCAGGGTTATAGTACAAACAGCCAAAGATTATGGCATGAAAGTAGCTTCTCATTGCCACGGAGTGGAAGGGATGAAGCGTTCTATCCGTGCAGGTGTAACCTCTATTGAACATGGCACTTATATGGATGCCGAAACCATGGAACTGATGAAGCAATATGGTACCTACCTGGTACCCACCATTATAGCCGGTAAATCAGTTGCAGATTCTGCTACTAATAAACCAGGTTTTTTCCCTCCTGTAATTGCCAGAAAAGCAATGGAAGTTGGGCCAATTATACAAAATACATTTGCTAAAGCCTATAAAGCCGGTGTAAAAATTGCTTTTGGTACCGATGGCGGTGTCTATGCACATGGAAAGAACTGGATGGAGTTTGTGTATATGTCAGAAGCGGGTATGCCGGTGCTGGAATGTATCCGTGCTGCCACGCTTAATGCAGCCGACCTGATTGGGAATGACCAGATCGGCGTAATTGAAAAAGATAAATTAGCCGATATTGTTGCCATTGATGGAGATCCTGTAAAGGATGTTCATGCCATGGGCAACATGAAATTTGTAATGAAAAATGGGGTAGTGTATAAGAATGAATAAACGTTCTTCTATCCCTTCCATTTTCTCAACTGCTGTAACAGAGCCCTCAGGTCTTTTGGGGGTTCTGCCTCCAGCAGGTATTCCTGATTATATAAGGTAAACTTCAGACTGTTGGAATGCAATGCCAGCCGGGATAGTATGGGCCTTTCTTCTTCTGCTTCTTTAGATAGTTTAAAATTTCTCTTTAAAGAAGACAATAAAACCGGTTTATGTTCTCCATACAGGTCATCACAAACAATACTGTTGCCCAAATGTTTCATGTGCACGCGTATCTGGTGGGTTCTGCCGGTATGAATCTGAAACTGCAGCCAGGAATACTGGCGAAAAGCTTCCAGTACTTTATAATCCGTAACCGAATGTTTTCCTTTCTGGTGCGTAACCATCAGCCCTTTTTTAACCGGGTGTTCCATAATACCCACGTCAATAGTGCCTTCGGGTTGAATTAAAGTACCATGCACCAGTCCCAGGTAATATTTCTCCACTTCCCTGCTTTCAAACAGCTTAGAGAGTTCTTTATGTGTTTCTTCGTCTTTAGCAAATACAATCACCCCGCTGGTATCTTTATCCAGGCGGTGTACTGTAAATATTTTACCCAGCCGTTCCTGCAGTATACTCTTTAAGGAAATTTCCTGCCCTAATCTGTCAGGTATCGATAAAAGTCCGGATGGTTTATTAACAGCTATAAAAAAATCATTCTCCAAGAGTATTTCCAGCTTCATAATGGTGTTTTTTTGAGAAAGATTGGTTCATAAACTTCAGCAACCTTACTTCCTTTTCATTCAGAAAACGCCAGGTACCTCTGTCCACATTCTTTTTGGTAAGATTGGCAAACATAACCCTGTCCAGATTTTTAACATCATAGCCCAGGTGTTCAAATATGCGGCGCACAATCCTGTTTCTTCCACTGTGTATTTCTATACCAACGGTAGATTTATCTTTAGGGTCTACATAGGCCACTGCATCTGCTTTAATCAGGCCATCTTCCAGGGTAACACCATTGATAATGGCTTCCAGGTCTTTTTTAGCCAGTGGTTTATCCAGTTTAACGTCGTAAATCTTTTTAATCTGGAAAGAAGGATGTGTCAGTTTCTGAGCCAGTTCCCCATCGTTGGTTAAGAGTAGCACACCAGTAGTATTTCTATCCAGTCTGCCCACCGGGTAAACCCGTTCCTTGGTAGCCTGTTTAACCAGGTCCAGCACAGTTTTTCTGCCTTCCGGATCTTTGGCAGTAGTGATATAATCTTTCGGTTTATTCAATAAAATATATACCAGATTCTTTTGCAGGAATATTTTTTTGCCTTTTACTTTCACATCTTCATTACCCAGTACCTTATAACCGGGTTCATAAATAACATCCCCATTTACCAATACCATTCCCAGTTTTACCAGTTCTGCTGCTTCTCTTCTGCCACAAATACCGCAATAAGCAATAAATTTATTCAGGGGCATCCGTTCATTTTCAGTTGGGGCACTTCCGATTGTTTTGGGAGTTTTGGAATCTGATTTACGTGGATTTTTTTCGAACGGGGGTTGAATTTCCCTGTTATTAAACCGGGGTACATTGGGATTGTATTCTGTTTGTGCTGGCCTGTCCTGCCATTTTCCTTTAGGGTCCTGATCCCTTTGATCCCTGCTGTTTGTTCGTTGTCCGGTTTTTTTAAAGCGGTTATTCCGTGGTTGTTCCCGATTGTCGGTAGAAGTAATACCCCGCTGCTGTTCCCATTTTCTTTTACGGGCTTCCTCACCAGCTGCCCGTGCCTCTTTTTTAATTTTACGCTTTTCCTGGCGAATAGCTTCTTTCTTTTTTGCGCCTTTAAATTCGGGTTTAATGAATTTCTCGAATCCTTTGTTTGTAGCCATATTTTTAAGTTTGCTGTTTTCCAACAGGTGCTGCAAAGGTACGGTTATATGGGCTTATTGGGTAATAATGCTGTAAATGTCTGAAAAAGAAGAAGTTACCTGTAGAAACAGGTAACTTCAGTGTTGTCAACTATACTTACAACTAATCAACATTTTATTTAGAAAAGTCATTTCCCTGAGCGCCCCATGGTCTTCCCTGAAAACCACCTGGCCTGCCACGAAAACCACCGGGTCCGCGATGAAAATTTTTCTTCATACTATCTAATTTTGTTTGCTGGTCGGCAGTCAAAACAGATTTCAGGCTCTCTTTCTGCTGTTGCATCACAGTTTTCAATTGTTCTTTTTTCTGTTCAGGTAACAAGGTTTCATTTTCACGGATTGCTTTTACTTTAGCCCTGATATCAGCCTGTTGCGTTTTCAGTTTGGCAACCTGATCGTCATTTAAACCTAAGGTCAATTTCAATCTTTCCATCCTGGCTGTAGCATTTACTTTGCCATTGATTGCTGCATTATTTTTCTGTTTTGCAATTTTTTCTTTCTGTTCAGGAGTTAATATGCTTTCTAATTGGGCTTTATGGTCTTTTTTCAATGCAGCCAATTGGGTTTTATATTCTCCAAGGCTTAATTTATCATTGCTTTCCAGTTTTGCCAGATTGCTATGAAAAGTTTCATTGATGGATTTAGCCTGAGCCTTTTGTTCTTTGGTCAGGTTCAGGAATCGGGCTTTACCCCATTTCTGTTGATTCATTGGTCCTTTTTCAAAAGGCTTATGCTGATTTTGAGGGCGATCCCATTTTTTAGGAGTGTTATCTGTAGCCTGGGCATTAACGAAACCCATCCACAGTGCAATTGCGATAATTGAAGCGATAATTTTTTTCATTATTCTATTTTTTACGCAATTACTGACTGGAAATGCTACATAAAGTTTAATATTCAGGTACGAAAAATCACGTATTTCACCTGCTGATAGGTGAAAACTTGAATATTACCGGTTAAAGAGAGCTTCTTAAGCTTTATTCTTTGTTTTTATTGGCTAATTGTCCGCAGGCTGCATCAATATCTTTTCCCCTGCTATGGCGTAAACGTACATTAACCCTGTTTTTTTCCAGGTGACCCATAAAATCGGTAAAGCCTTCGTCATCCGGTTTTTTAAAACGGAAATTATCAATAGGGTTGTATTCAATAATATTAATCAGATCGGCCGGAACCTGGCGGTAAAGTTTAATCAGTTCTTCGGCATCCTTTAATGTGTCATTAAAGTTTTTAAAAAGGATATATTCAAAAGTTATCTCATTACTTGTTTGTTTATAGAAATAGTTCAGTGCTTCTACCAATGAGCGGATATTATTCGCTTCATTAATCGGCATAATCTCATTTCTTTTAACATCATTGGCAGCATGCAGGGATAAAGCCAGTTTAAAACGCACTTTATCTTCACCCAGTTTTTTAATTTGTTTGGCTACCCCGGCGGTAGAAACCGTTATACGGCGCTGGCTCATGCCCAAACCATCTTCCGCACTGATCCGTTCAATGGCTTTCAGTACATTCGTATAATTCATCAGTGGCTCGCCCATACCCATAAATACAATATTGGTCAGCTTTTTCTGGTGTACTTCCTCACTTTGTTTATTAATCAGCACTACCTGGTCGTAAATTTCATCATAATCCAGGTTACGTTTACGGTCCATATACCCGGTAGCACAAAATTTACAGCTTAAACTGCATCCGATTTGCGAGGATACACAGGCTGTTTTACGTTCTTCTGTAGGAATCAGTACCCCTTCAATTTTATGCCCGTCGAATGTTTTAAAGCGGCTTTTAATGGTACCATCCGAGCTGAATTGTGTGGTATCGACAGTCAGTGCCGGTAATATAAAGGATTCAGACAGCTTCTGCCGCAGGTCTTTACTCAGGTTACTCATCTCTTCAAAACTATGCGCATGTTTTTGCCAGATCCATTCATACACTTGTTTTGACCTGAATTTCTTTTCATTGATCGACAGGAAAAAACTTTCTAATTGCTCGTAATTAAGGTGGCGAATATTTTGCATAGCCGGCAAAGATACGAAACCCGGAGCGGCTTGAATTTTTGATATGTGAAATATTAAATGGGAGGCCCAGATTGTATTTTGGAAGAAAAACTAAGTTGCCGGACTGATTATTGGGGTTAAAAACGCAGTAAACATAAATATAAACATTTGATAATCTACTGATTAACTTCAATTAGTTGCTTTAGTTACTGCCATTTAGGCGCCGGATTTAAGGTTAATAGCTTCCAATTTGCCGGGGATGCAACATATACCAAAGCCCTACCAGCACCTTAATCGGCTCGGAATCGGCTCGTATTAAGTCCGTCATTTAACGGACTTGGCCCTAACCGATTCCGAGCCGATTAAGGTGCTGGCCCCCATCTGGTACCGTTTAAATTTCATTATAAACCCCTTCAACTGTTTTGCATTTCTGAAAATTCTGCTATCTTCAAAAAAAATAATGCTATGAAAAAATTGTTTGCTTTCGGAATTACCTTTTTATGTTTTGCAATGGTTTCATTTGCACAGGCGGATACTACCGGTAAAGACCTGGTAGGCCGGTATATATTCCCGGATGGAAGTGTGGTAACTGATGTTACTGTAAATTTTGATAACGGTGCATTGACCATGGTTTCTTCTGCTGGTACATCAGATCTGGTGAAACAAAGTATTGATCTATATACCATTGTGTCTTTCCAGGGAAATGCTGCGTTTAAACGCGACAGTGTCACCAAAAAAGTGTTGGGCGTAGTGATAGATGCTATGGGTTACCACCTGGAAGGTGTAAAAGATTCAGCAGCAAAAACCAGTTATGTTCCGGTGAAAGTACCTGCTGAAAAAGAAAGTATAGCACTGGCTATTAAAAACCAGTTCACTTATTTCAGCAGAACCGAATTAGAATGTATTAAAAACAAGCAGTTCTTCCTGTTGTAATATTTGTTGTTCCCCGGATAGTAAATTTTTCAATACTACTGTATTTTCAGCCAATTCCTTACTGCCAATAATTGCGGCGTAAGGAATTTGCTTTTTATCGGCATATTTAAACTGTTTGTCAAATTTGGTTTGTTCGTGAAACAGTTCGCAGGCAATATTATTATTTCTCAGCTGCTGCATTAAAGCAAAAGCGCGTTTACTTTCTGCATCTCCCAGGTTAAAGAACAATACTTTGGTGCCGGATTGCACTTCTTGCGGAAACAGTTTCAGTTCCTCCATCACATCATAAATCCTGTCCACCCCAAATGAAACCCCCACACCCGGAATATTGGGCACCCCAAACAAGCCTGTAAGATCATCATACCTGCCCCCGCCGCCAATACTACCCATCTGCACATTATTCGCTTTCACTTCAAAAATGATACCTGTATAATAATTTAATCCGCGTGCCAGGGTAAAATCAATACAAACCGGAGAAAGTTCATCTGTAAAATAGCTTAACAGAAATTCCATTTCTTCAATCCCCTTACTGCCCATTTCCACAGAACCCAGTAAGGATTTGATCTGTTCCATTTTCTCAGCATTAGAGCCGGAAATCAGTAAATATTTTTCGATACTACTAATTTGAGTTTCAGACAGTCCGCGTTCCACCAGTTCCCCTTTCACTTTATCCATCCCAATCTTATCCAGCTTATCAATCGCCACAGTAATATCCGTCAGTTTATCAGCACCGCCCACCAGTTCGGCCAGGGCGGCCAGAATTTTACGGTTATTGATTTTAATAGTGATATCAATACCCAGTTTTTTAAAAGCCGTGGCATAAATTATGGCCAGTTCCACTTCATTTAGTAAAGATTTACTACCCACCACATCCGCATCGCACTGGTAAAATTCGCGGTAACGGCCCTTCTGAGGGCGGTCTGCCCGCCAAACCGGCTGCACCTGGTAGCGTTTAAAAGGAAAAACCAGCTGGCCATGGTTCATTGCCACATAACGGGCAAAAGGAATGGTTAAATCGTAGCGAAGGGCACGTTCGGTTAAGTTAGCCGTGTTTTTGCCCTGCAGTATTTTTTCAAATTCAGCTTTAGCACCCTCGTGTTTGGATGGATTATCCAGACCGTTATTTAAAATTTTAAAGATCAGTTTATCCCCTTCCTCCCCGTATTTACCCATCAGGGTATCCAGGTTTTCCATGGCAGGGGTTTCCAGCGGCTGAAAGCCATAGAGTTCAAAAACCGAACGGATAGTATTAAAGATATAATTGCGTTTACGAACGGTTTCTGCGTTAAAATCCCTCGTGCCCTGGGGTAAAGATGGTTTAGCCATGTTGAACTTATTTTTAATGATCCGGATTGGATCAGAACTATTTATCGGTTATTGGTTGAATATTTAAGAATAATCTGGTCGCATGCTTTATCCAGCATTTCAAAAACGGAATGATACCCTTCTTCGGTTCCATACCAGGGGTCCGGTACTTCCCTGTTTTTACCGGGATAGAGTTCGTTCAGTAACAGGTCAATGCGTTCCTCATCAAATAAGTCCCGGCTCATTCTTTTTACATCAGCATAATTATTACTGTCCATCACATAGATCCGGTCAAATTCCAGCATATCTGTTTTAGCAAACTGGCGGCCCTTTAAATGAGAGATATCAATACCATGGATGCGGGCCACTTTCTGAGACAAGGGATGCGGTGCTTCATTAGTATGATAATTAGCCGTACCGGCACTATCTACGATCCAATCCAGTCCGGCCAGTTTGGCTTTATGCTGCAAAATACACTCCGCCAAAGGGCTGCGGCAAATATTACCCAAACAAACCATCAATATCTTCATGGCGCAAATATAGGATTGTTGGGGAAAATGTTTTTGAGTCGGGAGTTTGGAGGTGGGAGTCGGGAGAAGGGAGATCGGAGTTTGGAGTTGGGAGATCGGAGGGGATAGTTAATTTAGTAGGGGTTATGGAAAAATTTATTTAAGTGATTGCTTTATTTACATTTGAATACTTTTATGATCGATCATTTTATTCAACCTCCTGTTGATGGTTTTACAGGAAAAGTTTTAGATGTTTACCTGGCAGCCGGATATTACCGGATGCGGCATGATCTGTTTACCACACATTATATTCCCCGGTTTGATGCAGAAAAATCCCTGGTAATTATGCCTGTTTTCTGGTTAAGAACCCTGGTGAATAAGATTACTGAAAATAAATCAGCACTCAGGATACGAAAGCAATGTGCTGCATTTACTGTTGAGTATATTACAGCATCAATAACGGAGGAAATAGAGAAATTATATACAAACTATCATAGCAAGATTGAATTTGATGCAGCTGAAAAATGCAGGGATTATCTGGAGGATCCAATTAAGGTAAATCCTTTTGATTCAAGAATGATTGTAATAAGGGATGGAAGGAAGCTAATTGCAGTGGGTTATTTTGATATTGGACAAGAAGCGATGATGGGAATCCTCAATTTTTATCATCCGGATTACCGGAAATATAGCCTGGGTAAATACCTGATACTGAAAAAGATAGATTTTGCGAGGCAACAGGGTATTCAATATTATTATACGGGTTACCTGGGTACTACCGAAACTAAATTTGATTATAAATTATTTCCGGATAAAAAAGCGATGGAAGTGTTGCTGGCTTTTGACCAGCAATGGGTGCTCTGGGGTAAATATGATAAGGTCTGGCTGCATGGGTATTTTATGGATCAGGTATTGGGGGATAGCAATTGAAAATTTATTTCGTTTTAACCTTCTTTTTCATTTTCTGCTGTACAAAACCATTTAACATATTCGGGTAATACTGATCCGGCATAGTAAGGTAAATTCAATTGCCAATAGGGCTTTTTATTTGGAGTAACTGCTTCCTGAACTTTCAGAACACCTGCATACATCCGGTTGGCATATGAGAAGTCTGCGGCATCAATAAACTGATGAAATTATTTAAATGCATAATCCCTAGTTTGCCCTAAATGTAACAGAATAAGGGTAATTGTTAAAAACTTCAGGAAACTCTGATCATTAAAGTATAAGTTTTAGGTTCATTTTTATAGCTTAATAAATTAATTATAAATTATATCTTTATTAAATAATTCTAATATCATACTATGAGAATACGTTTAGCTATTATTCTGCTCTCATTTATTATTTCCAGTAATTTATTTGCACAAAGAATTGATACTCTTATAAATGATTATGGAAAAAATTATCCTGTAGAAAGAATTCACCTTCATTTTGATAAATCAAACTATGTTCCAGGAGATACTGTTTGGTTTAAAGCGTATATAGTATCTGGCTTAGTGCCAGATTTCACCAGCAAAAACTTATATGTTGATTTTGTAAGCGAGGATGAAAAAGTATTGGCTCATCAGGTTTACCCGATTATTCAGGGTAATTCCCCCGGCCAATTTGTAATACCTGTTGAATTACCGGGAAAAATCATCCATGTAATGGCATATACCAGGTGGCTGCTGAATTTCGATTCTGCTTTTCTTTTCCAAACAAATTTGGGTGTTATTCATCGTGAATTTATGGTACAAGAAACTGTAACTAAAGAAATGAAAACTTCTATTCATTTTTTTCCGGAAGGAGGTGATGCAGTGGCAATGCTGGAAACCAGAATTGCTTTTCTGGCAGAAAATCAATTTGGAGAGCCTGTTAATATAAAAGGAGAGGTGAAAGATAACAAAGGAAATAAAGTGGCAGACTTAGTAGTTCAAAAAGATGGCATGGGTGATTTCTTTTTTATTCCGGAAGCCGATAAAAAATATACCGCCTTCTGGACAGATGTATCCGGGAAAGAAAGAATCACCGACTTGCCTGAAATAAAAACCAATGGGATAGCGCTCACTATGAATTTTATTGGAGCTGAAAAATTATTTTCAATAGAGCGCACTAAAAACGTAACTGATGAATTTAAACATGTACATGTGATAGCAACCATGTACCAGCAAGTGGTGTATATGGCCAACTTTTCAATGTATCAATCAACACTAATTAATGGGACTATTTCTACTAAAAATCTTCCATCTGGTATAATGCAGGTTACTGTATTTAATAAAAACTGGGAGCCTTTGGCAGAAAGAATTGTTTATGTAAAAAACAATACAGATACTTTTACATCCCTTGCAGGATTCTCAAAACTGAACTTTGGGAAAAGAAGTGAAAATGAATTAATTGTAACGGTTAAGGATAGTTTTCCTGCTACTCTTTCTTTATCCATTACAGATGCAGCAATAAAAGTGGATAGTAATAATAACATGATATGCACTATGTTATTGAAAGATCAGATTAAAGGAAAAATAAATCGTCCCTATTATTATTTTTCTGATTCCTCTGCCGATGTAAATAATAACCTTGATTTACTGATGCTTACACATGGATGGCGCAGGTATAACTGGAATAATGTGATCAATAAAGTCCCATTAAACCTTAATTATCCGGCTGATACTTCCTATTTGTACTTATCCGGATTAGTATCAGGGTTAAATACAAAGGAATTAGCCAAAGCAAAAAATTTATTATTGAATGTAAAAACAAATGCACATAGCAAAGGCAAAATGATATATGTTTCTCTGGAACCGAATGGTAGTTTTAATTGCCCGGATTTTATATTTTTTGACTCATTATTGATAAGTTATCAGTTTATGGATAAAAACAGAGTATTCAGTAATACTGCCATAACATTTATGAATGATAAATTAAAAGCACCTGCAGGCTTTTCAAAATACTTTTTAACCTCCGGTTTTCCACAAACAGATACTATTGGGAATTCGGTAATGACTAAATTGTACAGCAAATACCAGGAGTCTGGATATGTTACTTTAAAAGATGTTACAGTTTATGCAAAAGCAAAAACACAACTGCAAAAACTAGACAGTATGTATGCCAGTCCGCTTTTTCAACAAGGGGATGTAAAGAATTTTGATGTTAGAAATGACCCTTCATTTTATGGAGGAATGAACATTTTCAGATATTTGGAATTTAAAGTTCCCGGATTGCAGGTATACTCAACAAATATTGTTGGCGAAATTCCTAACATTCTTTACCGGGGGTATACCCCTGGATTTTTTATAGATGAAATTCCTGTTGATACCTCTGATTTAAGTTTGATCCGGGATCTTAATTTAAGTGATATTGCTATGATTAAAGTTATACCTCCTCCATTTGTTGGTGCCTGGGGCAATGGGCAGGGTGGTGCCATTGCTATTTACATGAAGAGAGCGGATGACAGGGATTTTGAGAATAAGAAAAAAGACTGGATTTCCAAAAGGGTGGAAGGGTATAATGCTATGCGGGAATTTTATTCTCCCAATTATGATACTGTTTACAATGTACCTGATAAACCAGATATAAGAACTACACTCTACTGGAATGCAAACCTTGCTACAACCCGCCAGCAACATACAATAAAACTTAAATTCTATAATAATGATTTTACAAAATCTTTCAGGATTATAGTAGAAGGAATGAATTCAAATGGTCAGTTTACGCATTATGAGAAAATTGAACAATAATTTTAAATGAAACTTGATTAATGATTAATGAACTTTTGTATTATAAAAACATTCAGGTAAAATAACATCATTGAGTGAAGGAGTATTCTTACTGTCTAACTCATGAGGGAAATGTTTTGTCTCTTTTTTATCTTTAATCCTATCTTTTCTTAAAAAGGTAATTTCAAGGACGGGCGGAGCCTTGAAATTTTCATATTCCACTAAGGATTTATTATTATTTGGATGTATATGTACAATTTCAAAATCCTGCTTAATCTTCATGAAACAAGCATTAATTAATGTGAACCCTGTGCTAGAGAATATAGACTGGAAATTATGAAATTCAATAACTAAAATGCGAAACCTTTTTAGAATCTCTCTGTTTGTTTCTATTAGTACATCATATTCTCCCCCCTCAATATCCATTTGTAAGATTAAATTATTATCGTCTGAATCCGCATACTCGAGTACCCAATTTTCGAGAGAAATATAATTACTCTTATTTTCAAACCCGATAAATTTTTTGATAAAATGAAATTTATCATTTGCTAAAGGGGGAGCATCTACCGAAAAAATCTGCCATAAATATATCAATACCATATATTTTAGCTAAATCATCTTCAAAATTTGCTAAATTAAAAGTTCCGGGAGAAAAACAGGTTTTAATTCCTTTTAAATCATCTGGTACCAAATACCCACCATCTCCAGGACCTCCTATCCGAATTAATTTATTTTCTGTAGTGTATGGCTTTAAAGCTAAAAAAAATCTTCCATTAATTGGGGCTCGATTGTATTTTGAATAAACAGGTGATGTTCTTTGATTATTGAATCTTTTCTTAGAACGAGATAATCTGCAAGTTTAATATTGAAATTTTTAAAAAAGTAAATAATTTCATTACTAAATTTTATAATTAGTAAAAGCTGTATTGATTTGATATAAAATGTTAATATAATTAAGAATTTGTAATATTTATTCATTTAAGAATTTATATCGGTTTTTTATTTCAAAAGTTTCGAAAAGATAGCCCAAAGAAATCCGAATCAATATGTGCTCTGCAATGTAAATATTGCATATTTATTTGGATATAAAATCAAACTTAAAAAATAGCACTTGAAAATGTACTGCAAAATTGAATATAAGATAATGTTTAATTAATTAGATGACCAATATAAGAACACCGGATAAAACATGACAAAGTAAAATTTGATACTTAGCAGTAATATAATCCAAAAGTCTTGAAACAGTTTATTAATTTCGAATAAATAAAAAAAGAATGTTAAATCCATTGTTATCTATTATTATTCCTTCCTATAATTCAGAATCAACAATAACTGCTGCAATAGAAAGTATTTTGTCTCAAAGTTTTAGATCTTTTGAAATTATTATTCTTGACTCTATTTCTACAGACAAAACTGTTGAGAAAGTAAAACCGTATCTGAGTGATGATCGTATTAAATTTTATTCTGAAAAAGATCATGGTGTTTATGATGCAATGAATAAAGGTATTGATTTGTCTTCGGGAGAGTGGTTGTATTTTATGGGAAGTGATGATATTCTGAGTTCAAGAAATATCATAAAAGAAATAGTAATTTATTTGGAAGATGATTTTGATTTTGTTTATGGGAATGTTATTTTTAAAAATAGTAAAATTATTTATTCTGGAGAGTCATCATTATCTAGACTAATGAGAGATGAAATTAGTATCTGTCATCAATCCATATTTTATCGGAAAACTGTTTTTGTTAAAAAAGGTAAATATAATTTAAAATATTTTATTCATTCTGATTATGATTTTAATGTCAAATGTTTTAAAGACCATGAAGTAAGAAAAATATATATATCTGAAATTATTGCTGTTTATAATGAAAAAGGGTTAAGTTCTCAACACTCAAATGCTGATAATTTTCATACTCATTTAAGAGAAGAATATGTGAGAACTTACGAAGACCCTGTAAAACTCTATTTAGAAAATAAAAACCTTAAAAATCAATTGGATAGAATAAATAATTCAAAGATATATCAATTTGTAAAAATACTAATTTCAACTCTGCAACGAATTAAAAAATATTTAGGGAAACCAATAATTTTTCTAGGATTAAAAAGTGATTAATTTTAAACTTATAGTACCATTTATGATGCAATGTGGTAAGATTTGGTATTTTGGTTTTGCTGGTTTCATGAGGTAGAGAGTTGAGATTTTACTGTAGTCTTGCTGTTATTTAAAAAAAAGCATTATCGTACATATTAATATAAAATAAAAGTATTAAAAAAGATACTTTTATTCTGTCTAAATTTATGTTTTAATGGTTTACAAGTTTTAGTGCCACTAATCTCTTAAAAAATTATTATGATTTTGAAACAAATATTGAGTCGTCTTTTTTCCGGAAAAAGTAAATATATGAAAAAGTATATGTTAAGAATGGACCCAAAAATTGAATATAAGTACAATGATTTTTCAATTCTTCTTCCGTCAGATCATATGTTGCCTTTCTATCAGAAAGCCCATAAAAAATATGATAAGTTTTTACCCCATCTTATAAAAAATATAGATGATCAGTCAACTATTATAGATGTTGGGGCAAATTGTGGTGATACACTTGCTGGTATGGTAGATGTAAAGAAAGATATGACCTTTGTTTGTATTGAACCTGATGATGTTTTTTATGATTACTTGGAAAAAAATGTTAGTCGGATACTTGCAAATAACAATAAAACGATTATTTATAAGGTAAAATCATTAGTGGGTAAGACTATTTCTAATGCATCGCTGGAAGGAATAGGAGGTACAAAACATGCTGTCCCGGATTCAGTAGCGGGTAATTATTTTTCAGAGAAGCTAGATAGTATTTTGAGTGATATTACTTGTACTGAAATCAAATTATTGAAAACTGATGTAGATGGATTTGATTATGATGTTATTGATAGTGCTGAATCTTTATTATTAAAGCAAAAACCAATTATTTATTTTGAATGTGCATTTGATCACGAATATCAAAAAAATGGTTATATTAATACAATAAAGTGGTTAACATCAATTGGTTATAAAGATTATATAGTTTTTGATAATTTTGGTGAATTAATGATAAGGACAAAAGATATTTACCAAATATTTCAATTAATTGAATATATATGGAAACAAAATAAGAAAGGTGCAACCAGGACTATTTTTTACTATGATATACTAACTGTATGTGAAAAAGATAAGGAAATAATTGATATGTCGGTGTGTACTTATTAATACATAAAATGCATCTCTTAAAATTTTTACTATTAGTTGCAGGTTTAAATTGGGAAATTGATTTTATTTGGAAAAAATATTTGTTCATTTGAAAACACTATAAATTTTTATGGAAAAATATTTAATTACAGGGTTTTCCGGGTTTGTAAGTTTTCATTTTCTTTCTTATCTCGAAAGCTTGAAGATTCCTGTAGTTGTACTGGGTATTGATATTAATGAACCGGATTTTAATTATCATGGATTTTTACATGTAAAATGCCATTTTAATAACATCGATTTATTAAATAAGAGCCAGATTGATCATGTAATTTATGATTTCCAGCCAAATTATATATTACATCTTGCGTCTTATAGTAGTGTTGCATTTAGCTGGAAGCATCCGGTAGCCAGTTTTTCTAATAATACGAACATATTCTTAAATTTGTTAGAACAGGTAAGAAGTTTAAATCTTAATTGCAGAATTTTGTCTATCGGTTCATCTGAAGAATATGGTAATGTAATTGAATCTGATATGCCATTAAGTGAGGAGCATGTTCTCAAACCAGTCAGCCCATATGCTGTTGCAAGAGTATCTCAGGAAATGCTAAGTAAAATCTATGTAGATGGATATAAACAGGATATTATCCTAACCCGTTCATTTAACCATATAGGACCCGGGCAGAAAGAAATATTTGTAATTTCTTCATTTGCTCGTCAGTTGGCCGAAATTAAAAAATATAATAAACCCCCTTTTATAATTGCCGGTGATTTATCCATCATTCGGGATTTTCTGGATGTCAGAGATGTTGTTATAGCCTATTATCAATTATTCAAAAAAGGTGTTTCAGGTGAAGTGTATAATATTTGCAGTGGTAATGGAGTGTCTTTGGCATATATAATCCAATCGATGGCTACATATCTGGGCTTAGAAATAGTAACACACGTTAACCAGGATTTAATTCGCCCAAATGATAATAAGATAATTATAGGAAATAATTTAAAAATAAGAAATGCTACGGGTTGGAACTTGAGTTACTCTCTAGAGAAAAGTTTGGAAGATGTTATTAACTTTTGGCTCAATAAAATTTAATATTATGAAAGTATTGTATGATTATCAAATATTTGATGACCAAAAATTTGGGGGTATTTCAAGATATTTCTATGAAATAATAAAGAGAGCTGGGTCTTTTAATAAGACAGAAGTGAATCTTTCGTTAGTTTATACTAACAATGAATACTTACTAAAAGATAATTTTTTCTCTGAAAAATTACAAGCTAAACCTATCAGAAAAACTTTTATTAATGAAAATGGTAAAATTCCATTCAACAGACTATTTTACAAAATGGAACAGAAAATACTTTCAAAAATAAATCCTGATAATATTACTGAAACAAACAAAGCTGCTTCTATAATGAAAATAAAAGAAGGCAATTTTGATATTTTTCATCCAACTTATTATGATGATTACTTTTTTGATTATTTAGGTCAAAAGCCATACGTATTGACCATTTATGATTTAATACATGAAGTTTATCCGGAATATTATATGTATGCACTTAATAAATCCCAGAAATTGCTGACAGGTGCTGCTAAAATTATTGCTATTTCAGAAAATACAAAAAAAGATCTGGTATGTTTTTATGATGTAGAGCCTGATAAAGTTGAAGTTACATATCTCGCAAATTCATTGGAATCTGATAAAAATGGGTATAATAAACTGTTGATCAATAAATTGCCATCCAAATATCTATTATTTGTAGGTAATAGAAACATGTATAAAAATTTCTATTTTTTTGCAGAGGTATTTAAAAAAGTCTCGTACAGTTATCCGGATTTATTTATAGTATGTACAGGTAATGAATTTAATAAAGATGAAAAATATTTTTTTCAAAAATTAGGTCTTCAGGATAAAATAATTCATCATTTTACATCAGATGATGAATTGAAAATATTTTATCAGCATGCTTTAGCATTTGTCTTTCCTTCCCAGTATGAAGGATTTGGGCTCCCTGTGTTAGAAGCATTTTCTTTTGGATGCCCGGTTTTATGCAGTAATTCAAGTTCATTAAGTGAAATTGCTAAAGACGCTGCAATTTATTTCGACCCTAAAAATCCACATTCTCTTTTAACTGCTATTTATCAGATATTATCAAATGAGGAATTGAGGAAAACAAAGATTTTGAATGGAAATCATCAATTAAAAAATTATTCCTGGAATATTACAACTCAAAAAACTATAGAAGTGTATAAACAGGTTATTAATGGTAAATAAATTTTAAAATAATACATGCAACCTACAATATCAATTATAATACCCACTTATAATTCAGGGAAAACGTTAAAAAGTTGCATTGCCAGTATTGTAAACCAAAGTTTTGAAGATTGGGAAGTAGTTATATTTGATAATCTTTCTACTGATGATACCTTAAAAATAGCTCAATCTTTTAAAGATATAAGAATAACAATAATTTCAAAAAAAGATAAAGGCGTTTATGATGCCATGAATGCTGGTATAACACAAGCAAAAGGTGAGTGGTTGTATTTTTTGGGCAGTGATGATACATTATATAATGATAATGTTCTTCTTAAAGTTCATGAAGAATGTAGCAGTACTAATGCAAATATTATATATGGAAGTGTATTAATAAAAGGAAATACGCATTGGGCAAAAGAAGGAGAGATTTATGATGGAGAATTTAATCTGAATAAATTATTACAAAAAGGGATATGCCATCAGGCGATATTTTATAAAAGATCAGTATTTGAAAAGGTGGGCCCTTACAATTTAACCTATAACGTACTTGCTGATTATGACCTTAATTTAAGAGCAGCAGCTTTTTTTGAAATGAAATATCTTGATATGATTATTGCTATTTTCAACGTAAATGGACTAAGTTCAAAGGGAGTTGACGACCCTTTTTATGTACATTTTAATGAAAATGTTTTAAAATACTTTAAAAACAAAAATCTAGTTTCTGTTTTACATTTTTCTGAAATTATGATCAGGTATGGAAAAGAGCAAATTAGGCTTGGAAACTTTTGTAAAGGTCTCTTTTTCTTAAATAAAGGTTTTTTTTATAAAATATTGAATAAATTGAAAGCATCTATTTTTTTAAATTAAACTTTGCGAATAAGCATTGATAGTTTCCTGCGCACATTTGGCCCAACTAAATTGTGATGCCCTAAATAATGATTTTTCAGTAAGACTCTTTCTTAATTCACTGTTTTGATAAATTGCTAACATGGCAGCACTTAATGCATCTTCATCCGTTGGTTCAATCATGATCCCGGCATTCCCAACTACTTCGGGTAAAGAAGATGTATTAGACGTAATTACGGGTATTCCACATCTCATTGCTTCTAATGGAGGTAATCCAAAACCTTCATAAAATGAAGGGTATACAAAAAATAACGCATCTGAATAAATAGCTGCCAAATCTTGATCAGGAATAAAACCAGTTATTATGATTCTATTTTTCAGTTTTTTTGAATTATCAATTTCCTCAAATATTTGATCAAAATTCCAACCCTTGGTTCCAACCAAAACTAAATTTAAATCAGCAATATGTTCCTGTTCAATCATTTTCGCAAAACTTCGTATTGCAGTAAGTATATTTTTTCTCGGTTCTAAAGTACATAGACTTAAAATATATGGCAAATTAGGGATGGAATATTTATGTTGTATGTATTTATTGTATTCTTTATCAGAGCTTTTGTAAAACATTTCAGATGCAGCAAGTTCAGTCACAATCACTTTGCCAGGATTTATTTTATTTCCCATATAATTCAGTAAATCATTTTTAGTTGAATTTGAAATGCAAAATACCCAGGTTTCAGGAGTTATATTTGACAAAGCATTTTTGACAGACCAAGTCATTTTTTCTTCAAAAAAACGTGGATACTTTATAGGAATAAGATCATAAACTGTTAAGAAAATACTTTTAAGTCCAGTTGACTTAATGTTATTGCTGATAGCAAAGAATGGTGAATGATAAATGGAATATTTTTGAATATCTTTTTTTGAAATACTTTCTGTGGAAGTTAATTTGTTTAAAAACTGAATTTTTTTTAAATTATATTTTAACCAGATTTTTTCTGTCAATTTTATATTACTATTATTTTGAATTAGTTTTTGAAATATTAAATTTTGTTGATTAAGGTATTTTAATCTTTTATTATAGTCAGGCGGATATAAAAAAGCAGCATTTTGATAAGATTTGGTTTCATTAATATACCGACAAGCAAAATCTGTAACATTAATTGCGGTATCAGCACAAAGTGTTAATTGTACTTCAGGATTCTGTAATAAATTTATAGCTAGATTGTCTACTACACGAAAAACTCCTGTCCGGGACATTTTTTGCTGTTGCCCCATTCCCAATACTGTTATGTCATATAATACATTCATACTAATTAATATCTTAATTTTAATTTTTGTACAATAATTGGCTGGGCATCTGAAATTTCGAAAAAGTATTTCAGAATAAAAATAGCATTGTAAGGATACAAATACACCATAATTAAAGATAACCTGTTGAGCTATAAAAAACTCAGAATATGTTTGACCTGCACTAATTTTTTTCCATTTAAATGCTTTTAAACTAATAAAGAATTCACATGCATGATAATTTTGGTGTAAATTTTGCATCCATGCATATTGCAAAATCTGTGAAATGAAATTAACTTTAAGTCTGTCTTCTTGGGTTTTATGAGATAAAAATCAGTGTTTTCTACTTTATCTTCCTGTTTATCATCCTCATCCAGAAAGATTTCTTATTATATTCGATAGAATATTTCGAAACTTGTTTGGAGGTAGTGCATCCGATTTAGCGTATACTTACAATTGTAACAGCAGCGTTACTGTGTTTTAGGTAACTTGATCTTTAATTTAATAGCAAGCCGATTATATTCTATTTAAAACATTAATTTCATTTAGTATATTTTATGAATAAAGTTATTTTGATAGCAAATTTAACAAAACCTTACCCGTCTAGAACTGGTACTCATAACAGATGTTTACAATTAATAAAGTTCTGCAAAGCTTTAAACTTAAAGGTAATTCTATTTGGATCAGATATTTATGAATTTAATACCTGGACGATGAAATCGAAAAAGGATCTTGAAACCGAATTGGGAATTAAAGCATATGTTTATTTTTCAACCGAAAAAGAAAGAATAGAAGCAACTACAGGTTATATCAAATGGGATAATTATTATACCACTGGACTAGTCTCTTATTTTGAAAATATTGTCGATTGTTTAGCACCAGATTATATTTGTATTAACTATGTCTATTGGGCTCCATTATTAACTCAAAAAGTCAAAAAGAAAGCAATCTGTATTATTGATTCCATTGATTTAATCAGCTTATATCATAAAATGGCAGAAAGATCCTGGAAGATTTTAAATTCTATTATTGATATAAAAACTGGAAAATATTTATTGAAAGAGGTCCCAAATGATTTTTTAAGTGAGAATTTTTATTCTGAAACTACTATTTTCCCAGATAAGAGTGAGTTTGACTTTTATGATAAATTTGATTTAACAATTGCTATTAATGAAAAAGAAAGTAAAATCATTACTGAAAATACAAGGTTTACCAAATCTATTTACTTGCCATTTTCATTCCCAACTAATAAATTCACTAATAAAACTTATCGTAACCCACCAGTATTTGTTATTGGGCCTAATCAATTTAATTACCAGGGTTATCTCTATTTTGTTAAAAGAGTATTGCCAATCATTTTAAAAAAACAACCTGATTTTTGTTTATATGTTATAGGGGATGGCTGTAAAAACCTGGAACCATTAAATGGAATAAGATTATTAGGCTTTGTTAAAGATCTCCATGAAATTTATGAAACTAGCAAGTTTTCAATATGCCCATTAATTGGAGCAACCGGTCAGCAATTAAAAGTAATGGAAGCAATGGCAAATGGTATGGCAGTCATTGCATTGAAAAATGTAGCAGAGCGTTGCCCTCTTATTCATGGCGAAAATAGTTTAATTGCAGTGAATGCAGAAGAATTTGCAGAATATACATTATTATTAAATAATGATCCTATACTCTGTGAAAAATTGGGAGTTGCAGCGAAATGGAAAATAGAATCTTCTTTTAATACAGATTTGATCCAATCAAAATTTTCTTCTGAAATTTCAGCTTTTGATAATTATAAAGTAAAAAGGTCAAAATTTAAATCATATAAGCTTTTTTGGTTTCAATATATTCAATATTATAAATATAGGTATAAAAGAACAAGAATATGGCTTAATAATCCTGTTAGCTGGACACTAGTATCAGTTGCAAATGCTGAAAACTATTTTTTCTTTCAGAAAACTTGCTTAAAATTTATTGGTTTAATTCTTTTATTCATAAAAAAAATAGTGGGTAGAAGAAATAAAAACATAGTATAATATTAAGGATGCCAGATTATTTTACAGCCTCTTTATTTATTTGACGCCAATATATTCTTACATGTCTGTCTAATCATGATTCTATTATTTTTTCTTGATTTTATATTTACACATGAAAATTTAATGCCCTTTCTTTTTATAAAAGCACTCTGGTAAAATAACATCCTTTCTGGAAAAATCATTTCTGGAGTCTAATTCATGTGGGAAAAATTTTGTTTCATTTTTTTTGCATATCCTATCTTTTCTTAAAAATGTAAGTTCGATTACCTCAGGTACTATAAAATCTTCATATTCCACAAGACATGAAGTATTATTTGGATGAATATGAACAATTTCAAAATCTTGTTTTAATTTCATGAAACAAGCATTAATAAGTGTGAATCCCGTTGTAGAGAATATCGAATTAAAATTATGAAATTCTATGACTAAAATACGGAATCTTTTCATAAGCTCTTTGGAAGTGTCTATTAATACATCATATTCTCCTCCTTCAATATCCATTTGTAAGATTAAATTATTATCCTCAGGATCTGAAAATTCGGTTACCCATTTTTCGAAGGAAATAAAATTGTTCTTATTTTCAAACCCAATAAATTTTTTAATAAAATGAAAATGATTATTTTTAATAGGTGGAGCGTCTACAGAAAAATCAGCCATAAAAGTTTTAATCCCATAATTTTGTGCTAAATCCTCTTCAAAATTTGCCAAATTAAAAGTTCCGGGAGAAAAGCATGTTTTAATTCCTTCTAAATCATCTGGGACCAAATAACTTCCATCTCCATTTCCTCCAAGGCTAACAAATCCAATACGAACTAATTTTTTATCTGTGCTATAAGGTTTAATATTTAAAAAAAAGTCATCCAATAAATGGGGGTCAACTGTTTTTTGAATAAACAACTGTTTCTCTTTAATAATTGAGTCTTTTCTTTTCAAAAGATAGTCTTCCAGTTTGATATTGAAAAACTTTAAAAAAGTAAATAATTTCATAAAAAATGTAGGCTAATTAAATTGTTTAAATAAGAAAAAATATTTTGAAATATCAATACGCATTAAATATAATTATTAAATTTCTGACCTAAGAAAAACTTTAATTACCAAATAAAACCCTTAAAACTTGGGTTTCTTAACCCAATATTGTATTTCAACTCAAGATAATAAATAATAAAATTGATTTAGAAATTAAATTCTTTTATTGAAACGGAGGATCAATCCTTACTTCAAAAATTAATCATTTCTTTCTTAAAATATTTTAAATAACAAAAAATTAAAGAGTAAAATCAACAGTCTTTACATTAATGGAATCATGAATGGAAATGGAGATAAGGTACAAGAGAAATTTACCAGATAAGAAACGAAATTTGGATTATTTTTAGTTATTGTCCAATACTTCCCTCAAACCTCTTTTTATTCCAAAAGTTACGAAAAAGATGGTCTAAATAAACTAAAACCAATATGAGTACAGCAATATAAATGTCAAAATAATATTGGGATATTGCATCTGGTTTAAATGATGGTATTTGTAAATGAATAGCAAAATTGAAGGATAGATAATGCTTCAATAAATATATAGCCATTACAATAAGGCCTGAGGAAACAGCTGATATACAACTAATCATGAAGATGAAATTTAGCTTTTTCTTTCTCTCCACTTCTTTATAGATAAGCTGCATGGCCCGCTCATTGAAATTGGGAGATAAAGAAGGAAATACTTCCTCATTCAATGCTTGTATAATGGCTTTATCTTTTTGCATATTCATCAACATTAGTGATTAAAAAATACAATTTCTTTCTCAATCTGTACAACTTTATTTTAACATTATCAGCGCTTAAACTCATAATGGATGCAATATCATTAATCTTTTCTCCTTTTGAATAATGAAGCAGGAGCAGCATTTTTTCTTCCGGATTTAATTTATCCATCGACAATTGCAATTGATGATGCAAGGTTTCATTTTCATCATTTTCAAATAATTGATCAACATGCTGTTCTGAAACTTTATCAATCATGGATTCATCAAAATAATATATTTCCTGCCTGGTTTTTCTGGTAGCTGAAATGGCCGTATTGTAAGCAATGCGGTAAATCCAGGTTAAAAAACCACTTTTACCATGAAAAGTATCTAATTTTTTAAAAGCTTTCAGAAAAACATCCTGCGTTAATTCTTCTGCATCTTCTTTCGAAGCAACAATACGCACAATCAGTGAATAAATAGCATTGCTATAACGATGCAGAAATATGGAATATAAATTTATTTCTCCTTCGCATATACGCTGAATGATTTGAAATTCTTCCTGATTATCCATGTATATTTTTATAGACGCAGAGAACTTAATTTGGTTACAACCTATCCCTATAATAAAAATTATTCAAAAATTGTGTAACCGTATTTACAGGATTGCGTCAAATAATGGAAAGAATACAATTACTCACTTAAAATTATGACATTATGATGGACTTTATCTTAATTCCCACTATAATCGGGATTATCACTTTTGGGGTTTACAAATTATTCGAACTCTTTGTCCGCAAAAAAGAACGTCTGAATATTATTGAAAAACTAGGGGATAAATTCAATCCTTCTGACCTGGATTTGAAGTTAACATTGCCACTGCTGACTGAAAATACCGGTAAGTACAACACTTTGAAATTTGCCTGTTTATTGTTGGGTGTTGGATTTGGACTGATGATAGGGTATTTGATTAGCCTGAATACCATTCCCGGATTTAATACAGGAAACTGGCCTAATAATTCGTATCAAATTATAAGTACCATTTATGGCGCTTCTGTTTTAACTTTTGGCGGATTGGGCTTACTGGTTGCATTTTTGGTGGAGATGAAGCTTTCCAATAAGAAATAAGGGGTGTAAATACGCAGGATTGGGTTTTTTCTGTAACAACACTAAATGATATATATCTTTATTCATTATATTGTTACAGAATAAACCCAGTTTTGTATATTTTTTGTAATAAAATTCGGGCAATTTGCAATGTCTTTCCTCTTTTGGGAGTCATTTATATAAAACAGGTTCATCATGAAAAGCCCATTTATTTATATTGTACTGATGTTGGTTTTATGGTCCTGTACCAAGAATACAGCTTCAGGCCCTGTTATCAATCATAGTATTCCGGTTACTTCGATAATCGGTAATTGGAGTCTCGTATATGATTCCACTTATACCGGAGTAGGCACTCAGAATCATGCCGCAGTATATACCGGGCAGCCGGATGATTATTTTAATTTCAGTTCGGATGGACATGTATATACCAAAGAGGGCAATAGTCTGGATACACTGAATTATTCACAGCTTTCAGCAAGTACTATCATCATTGATTCTTTTGGAATTGCATTAAATGGGGTGCCTGAAACCAGTAATATCAATTATCAGGCATTAACGGATCCCGCTTCTATGCACCTGATTATTATTGATGCTCCATTTAAGCCTACACCAGCTGGAGAATTTGGAAGAAAAGTGGTGCTGAGGAAGTAAAAAATAATAGTTGTTTAATTTTGAGATTGATAATATAACTTGAGAGTCAATTAATTATAATCTGATGAGCAGTATACAACTATGGAGGAGTTTTTTGCTAATTACTATTTGTGTAATGATGAATGGTTTAGTAGCAAATACGCAACCCGTAAAGACAGTACCTTATGTGGACCTTCAAAAATATGCTGGTAAATGGTATGAAATTGCTGCTTTTCCCCAATACTTTCAAAAAGGTTGTCATTGTACGGTTGCAACATATACCCCTACTGATAAAGGGTATATAATTGTAGAAAACAAGTGTAATAAGGATAGCGTTAATGGTAAACTGTCTTCTATTAAAGGCAAGGCTTTTGTTACCGAAAATTCCGGTAATGCGAAACTGAGGGTGCAGTTTTTCTGGCCCTTTAAAGCAGATTACTGGATCATTGATCTCGCTGCTGATTATAGCTATGCAGTTGTAAGTGAACCAGATAAAAAGGATCTTTGGATTCTATCCCGAACTCCCAAAATGGATCATCTGGTATATCAGCAGATTATAGGCAGGCTGAAAGAAAAAGGATTCGATTTATCTAAACTGAAATTAACTGCACAAAAAATATAACATTCTGATTATTTACAGATTTATGGAAAAAACGAATAGCTGCATCTAAAGAAGGTACACAGCGCTGTTCTTTTCATTCATCTTTAAAAATAATCTGTATGAAACCCGAACGCATATTGCAAAGCGATGTGTTAGACATTGTATTTGAAAACCGAAACAAAGAATATGGCGCCTATGAACTGAGAAAGCATTACCAGGGCCGGATGAAAAAGGCCTTATTAACAATGCTTGGTGTGGTGGTTGTTTTTGCAGTGCTCCAAAGCTGGAAAGTTCCGCATAAAAGAATTTCAGTGTATGATATTAAGGACCTGGATTCTGTGCGGTTGGTAGAAATGACCATTAAAAAAGATCCGCCTAAACTGATTATTCCTAAACCGGCGAAACCAGTGGCGGCTATCAATTATCAAACTTTTGTGGTTGTGCCCGACAAGTTTGTACATGATACACTGCATACTATGGATGAACTGGTAGACAAACAGATCAGTAATAAGGATATTTCCGGCAGGCCATTGGAAGGCAATGAGATTTTATCCCCCGCAAACGATGGCGGCAATAAAGGAGTTGAAATTCAGCCCAAAAGTGAAATAGAATATGAGTTACCTTTAAGACATGCGGAAATTATGCCGCAGTTTCCGGGTGGAATGGAGGCTTTTCTGAAATTCATGCAAAGAAACCTGAAGCAGCCTGAAGATTTTGATGAAGGTCAAAAAATGGTAGTACTGGCCAGCTTTGTGGTGGATGCCGGGGGAAATATTGTAAATATTGCTATTGACCAGAAAGCGAGGCCTGACTTGGATGCAGAAGTGTTAAGGGTACTTAAAAAAATGCCTGTTTGGGAACCCGGTATGCAAAATGGAAGAAAAGTGCCGGTGTTTTACAAGTTGCCGGTTACATTTATTGCCGGTGATTAAGAATTATTTTTTAAATTGCCCGGGTCGGCATAACAATTTGAATTGAAATGGAAAACAAGTTAAGGGAAAGACAACGGAAAAGTTATATTACCATGCGCACTATTTATGATGTGACAATGGTGATACTATTGATATCAGTTGGATTGGTGATGTTTTTTGGAGAGTATATGAAACTGCCCATGATTGCTGATACAGATAAGGTATTCAGGTATTTTTTTGGCACTATCTGTATTTTGTATGGGTCATTCCGGTTGTATTTGGTAATCAAGCAGGACTATTAGCATGGCAAAAAAATATCTGGTAATACTGGGAGCAGTTTTGATTTTTGCAGGATGCAAAGATAAAATTAAGTACGGGCAGGGTTTGACCGATGACCCCAAACAGGGAACCATATATATTAGTGTAGATGAAAGTTTTAAGCCGGTAATTGAACAGGAGATAAAAGTATATGAATCTTCTTATCCGGGAACACATATTATAGCAACCTATAAGCCCGAAGTGGAATGCTTTAAAGACCTGATGAAAGACAGCACCAGAATGGTGATTGTGGCAAAGGGATTGACACCGGTAGAAACCAGGTATTTTGATGACAGGATTTATTTCAGGCCGCAGTTTGCAGAAGTAGCCTATGATGCGGTTGCTGTGATTGTTAATATGGAATCTAAAGACAGTGTATTTACCTTTGAAGGGCTTAAAAAGCTGATAAGTGGAAAAAAAGATGGAATAATTGTAATGGATGGTAAAAATGCGACAAGTACGGTAAGGTTTTTGCAGGATAGTTTATTAGGTGGGGGAAGTTTTGGTAAAAATGTTTTGGCTGTAAATGGAAGTAAAGCGGTGATTGAAGCCATTAAACAGAATAAAAATGCGATTGGGTTTGTGGGGTCCAGCTGGGTAGGAAATGAATCTGAGCCATGGCAAAGAGAAGATCTTAAAAAAATCAGGCTGGCATTGGTGGAATGTACCAAATGCACTGAGAAAGATCTTTTTGCCAAACCTTCACAATCAACCATTACTTTTGGACAATATCCTTTGATTCGGCCTTTATTCTATATATTGAAAGAAAATTGGACTGGGTTAGGGTCTGGTTTTATGAATTTTATGAGTTTGGAAAGGGGGCAGTTGATTTTCAGAAGATCAGGTTTAGCACCTGCTAAGATGAGTTTTCTGAAAAGGACCAGTAAGATTCAGGAATAATATGCTGTAACAAGCAAGAGTAATTATAACTATTATAAAAAAAGCATGATGAAGAAGAACTTTACTTTTTTCCTGGCAGCTTTATTGGCTGTAAGTTTTGCATCGGCTCAAAAATTGTCCGACGCTATTAAATTGGTTGATGTTGATTTTAAGCACCAGGTTGCTGATGAAGCATTTAAGAAATTATATGCTGCAAGTCCAAAAGACCCGGAAGTATTGTATTGGTATGTGATGTCCATTATAGATGGTAAGCCCAGTAAGGAAGAATTGACAGAAGCGAACCAGGTAATTCAGAAAGCTTTAAATGATGGTATTAATGCACCCTTGCTTTGGGTAGCTTCCGGCCATGTTGAATTATTAAGTGGTGGAGATATTAATAAAGCCAAACAAAAATTTGAAGAGGCGATTACAGCTACTAAAACCAAAAAGGGGGAAAATCCTGAAATACTAACTGCTATTGGCCGAGCCAATGCTGATGAAGGGATTAATGTGGGGGATGCCGCTTATGGGATAGAAAAACTAAAAAGAGCAGGCGAGCTGAATAAAACAGATCCGGATATCTTCTATTATATGGGATTATGTTACCGCAAACTGGGAAGTGATTATGGTGGAGAAGCTGTAAAAGCATTTGATGAAGCCCTTGCACGTGATCCTAAAGATGCCAAAGCCTGGTTTCAGATTGGTAAAATATACCAGAGCCAGAACAATAAAGATGCATTGGAAGAAAATTTTAATGCTGCTATAAAAGCAGATCCTACTTTCCCGGCAGCGTACCTTGCACTCTATACTTATTATGCAGATAAAGATGTAAATAAGGCAATAGAGTACCTGAACGATTTTCTGAAATATGCAGATAAAGACCCTGAAAATGATTTCTTCTATGCAGATTACCTGTTCAGGGCAGGAAAATATACAGAATCAATTGCAAAAGCCAAAGAAATTGAAGCCAATACATCCAGCAAACCTTTGCCTAAAATAAATGGTTTGTATGCATTTGATTATGACCGTTTAGGCGATTCAACTCAGGCTAAAACCTATATTGAGAAGTTTTTTGCAACTGCTCCTTTGTATGATATTACACCAGATCATTATACACTGGCTATTAAAATTCTTTCCAAATTCCCCGGAAGTGAAGCGGAAGCGATCACTTATATTCAGAAAGCAATGGATAATGATACCCTGAAAGCTGATAAAATTAACTATGCCAGCCAGGCTGCTGATATTTGGGCTAATGTAAAAGATTATCCTGACCAGTTAAAATGGTTGGAGAAGGTTGTGGAACTGAAAGGGACTAAAAGTGAGTTTGATTTTTATAAATTAACTAATGCAGCACTCAATTCTAAAGATTATCCCCTGGCAATGTCTATTGCCCAAGAGTATATTACAGCTTTTCCTGATAAACCACAAGGATATATTTTTAATGTAAAAGCTGCAAAAATGATTGATACAGCTACTTCAATTGCTCCAATTATCCAGCAGAATGACTATTTATCCAAAGATTTGGATAAAAACAGGAAAAGTATTTTTAATAATGATTATTACCTCCTTGTTTACTATGCAGAGAAAACCAAGGAAAATGAAAAAGCAATGGCCATTTGTGATAATATGCTGGCATTGTATCCAAATCCGGGTGAAGAAAATGATTTTGCGTTAAAAACGAAGGAAGTGTTACAAAAAGCAATGAATGCTCCGGCGGAAGGGAAAAAATCTTCCAAATCAGGCGGGAATAAAAAATCAGATAATAAATAAAGAAAAAACTCCTCTTAATCAATAAGAGGAGTTTTTTCTTTTATTAGGGAATGACACCTTATTTTTGCAACTCATTTAACTCAAAACGAACATTATGCATTGGCTTTTATCTGCATCAGAAGCTATAGAAAGTAATTCCGGCAATTATTTTCCTATTGGGATTCAATTGCTTTTTGCGGCAGGTTTTGTTGCATTTATGATTGCTTTTTCTCAATGGGTAGGCCCGAAGCGTAAAACTAATGATAAACTGGAGAATTTTACCAGTGGTATTGCTTCTCACGGAAATGCCCGTCAGCCTATTGCAATCAAGTATTTTTTAGTGGCAATTCTATTTGTTTTATTTGACGTGGAAGTAATATTTTTTTATCCTTATGCAGTAAATTTCAGAGAGTTAGGTTGGGAAGGCTTTAGTGCGGTTTTGATGTTTGTGGCTTTTTTCCTGGTAGGGTTTATCTATATTATTAAGAAAGGTGCTTTAAAGTGGGAAGATTAATAACAATTTTTGAAGTTTTCTGTTAAATGAATTAATTAGTGCTCATTGTCATTTAACATTCAATATTCAACATTCAACATGTAATTATGCGTCCGGTACGTTTTAATATTCATACAAAAGAAGTAAATACGGCTACAGCTGTAAGTGTGGTTGAATCTCCTAACGGATACTCCGGAGAAGGATTTTTTACAGCAAAGCTGAGTGATGTCGTTGGGTTAGCCAGAAAAAATTCTATCTGGCCCCTACCTTTTGCAACCTCCTGTTGCGGCATAGAATTTATGGCAACAGCAGCAGCGCATTATGATCTGGCCCGTTTTGGGGCTGAGCGTATGGCATTTACCCCGAGACAATGTGATTTAATGATGGTGATGGGAACTATTTCCAAGAAAATGGCTCCGGTTGTGAAACAAGTATATATGCAAATGGCTGAGCCACGTTGGGTAATGGCAGTAGGTGCCTGCGCCAGCAGTGGAGGAATATTTGACACTTATAGTGTATTGCAGGGGATTGACCAGGTGGTGCCGGTGGATGTGTATGTACCCGGATGCCCACCCAGGCCGGAAGCAATATTGGATGGATTTATGCGTATTCAGGAACTGGTGGGACAGGAAAGCATCCGACGCAGGAATGGGGATTATTATAAAGGGTTACTGGAAAGTTATGGCATACAATAAATCTTAAGTGCTCAGATTCAGGATAATCTGGACTTCAGAAATTAATAAAACAAATAAACCGCAGGGCTGGGATATGAGTTTAACAAATGAAATAATTAAACAAAAACTGACTGATAAATTTGGGGATCAGGTTTCCGGGTTTGAAGAACCTTATGGGATGTTGAGTTTTGAAGCACCTAAGGAACTGAACCTTAAAGTTTTACAGTTTTTGTATGATAATTCCGCATTACAATTTCAATTTATGACTGATCTCACTGCTGTTCACTATCCGCATCAGACAGGAAGGGAACTGGCCGTGGTGTATCATTTGCATAGCCTGACCGAAAATATGCGTATTCGTTTCAAAGTATTTACAGATATTAATACGCCTGATATTTATACTGCTTCCAGGCTTTTTTCAGCAGCTAATTGGATGGAGCGGGAAAGCTTTGATTTTTTTGGAGTAAATTTTGTCGGCCATCCTGATTTAAGAAGGATACTGAATGTGGATGAAATGGATTATTTCCCTTTAAGAAAGGAATATCCGCTGGAAGACCAAACCAGAATAGATAAAGATGATGAAATGTTTGGAAGGGGTGGATCTGCTTATTAAAATGTAATGAATATGATATTCCGTTTTTTAGAAAAATACAAATCATTATTATTTAGCCTGCTGATGCTGGTAGGGATATTAGTCATAGTATTTATACCGCTAAGCTGGGATAAACTCAGAAGCCTATTTGGTGGATTTATTTCGGTAATGGCTCTGTATAATGTTGGTGCAGCAATTAAAGAATTAAAAAAATAAAAAGCTTAATGATTAGCTGCCTGGGCAGCTGGTTAGCAGTTTTTTTGAAATATTAAAGTTGGAAACATAAATAAAATGTCAGAACTGCAAAATACGAATATCAGTTTACCTGAGGGTTCAATAGAAAAGCAAACCTCTACCTTAAACCTGGGTCCCACCCATCCTGCCACACATGGTGTGATGCAGAATATTCTGGAGCTGGATGGTGAAAGGGTGGTAAGTGCAGAACAAACCATTGGATACATACACAGGGCTTTTGAAAAATTGGCTGAACGCAGGCCCCTGTTTCAGATTACGCCTATAACAGACAGATTAAATTATTGCAGCAGTCCGCTTAACAATATGGGCTGGCACCTGACCTGTGAAAAATTGCTGAAAGTAGAAACCCCTAAAAGGGTGGATTATTTGCGTATTATAATCATGGAGCTGGCCAGGATTGCCGATCACCTGATTTGTAATTCCATTATGGCCGTAGATGCCGGTGGATTTACCGGTTTTTTGTATGTAATGGAATACCGGGAATTAATATATGAGATCTATGAAGAAATATGTGGGTCCCGCCTTACTACTAATATTGGGCGTATTGGCGGTTTTGAAAGGAATTTCACAAATGCAGCATTTGAAAAACTCGAAAAATTCTTAAAGGAATACCCTAAGGTTTTAAAGGAATTTGAAACCATGTTGCTGCGCAACAGGATATTTATGGACCGGTTAACTGGAACTGGTCCTATTAGTGCTGAACGCGCGTTGAATTACGGGTTTACCGGTCCTAATTTAAGGGCAGCTGGTGTGGATTATGATGTAAGGGTACATACTCCTTACAGCAGTTATCAGGATATGGATTTTATTGTACCGGTTGGTAAAACAGGTGATAGTTATGACCGTTTTCTGGTACGTGAAGAAGAGATGTGGCAGAGTTTAAGTATTATTAATCAGGCATATAAAAAAGTGCAGGAATTTAAAGGTGCCGATGCGGAAGTGTTTCATGCAGATATACCGGAATATTATTTGCCGAAGAAGGAAGATGTATATACTAAAATGGAAGCTCTTATCTGGCATTTTAAAATTATTATGGGTGAAACAGATATTCCGAAAGGAGAGGTATATCAGTCTGTGGAAGCAGCCAATGGAGAACTGGGTTTTTACCTGATCAGTGATGGCGGCAGAACACCTTTCCGTTTACATTTCAGAAGGCCCTGTTTTATTTATTACCAGGCATACCCTGAAATGATTAAAGGATCAATGCTGAGTGATGCAATCATGACGATGAGCAGCATGAATTTAATTGCAGGGGAACTGGATGCTTAGAAAATAATTTAAATTTGAAATATTGTGGTGAAGTTTAATGATCAACAATTAGCTGAATTTAACAGGTTAGTGGCAAGGTATCCGGAAGGAAAGCAGAAAAGTGCCCTTTTACCGGTATTGCACCTGGCTCAGGATAGTTTTGGAGGATGGTTGAGCGAAGAAACCATGAATTATGTAGCTGAATTATTACAGATACTGCCAGTGGAAGTATATGAAGTAGCTACTTTTTACAGTATGTATAATACCAAACCGGTAGGTAAATATATGTTTGAAGTTTGCCAGACCGGTCCATGTATGTTAATGGGTAGCGACAGTATTATCCGTTATATTCAGGATAAATTAGGGATTAAGCCTGGTGAGACTACTTCAGATGGTTTATTTACTTTAAAAACGGTAGAATGTTTAGGCGCCTGCGGATATGCACCCATGATGCAATTGGGTAAACATTACCGGGAACACCTTACCAAAGAGAAAGTGGATGCTATTGTGGAAGAATGCAGAAAAAATGCTGCTGTAAATAATTAGTATAAGAATTTATATATAATGGGTAGAAAATTATTATTAGAAAAAGCACATGTTCCGGGTATACGTACTTACGAAGTATACCGCAGGGAAGGTGGATACCGCAGTGTGGAAAAGGCATTGAAAACAATGACCCCGGAAGCAATTGTGGATGAAGTGAAGAAAAGTGGATTGAGGGGACGTGGCGGTGCGGGATTCCCTGCCGGTATGAAATGGAGTTTTATTGCAAAACCAGAAGGTGTACCTCGCCATCTGGTATGTAATGCAGATGAAAGTGAGCCAGGTACGTTTAAAGACAGGTACCTGATGGAATTTTTACCCCATTTATTACTGGAAGGCTTAATTGTGTCCTCCTTTGCATTAGGGAGTAATGATACTTATATATATATCCGGGGTGAGTATGCCTGGATTGTGGATATTCTGGAAGAAGCAATAGCAGAAGCACATCAGAATGGATGGTTAGGTAAAAATATTCTGGATTCCGGGTTTGATTGTAATATACATGTGCAGCGCGGAGCGGGTGCATATATCTGTGGGGAAGAGACTGCTTTGATCGAAAGCCTGGAAGGCAAAAGGGGTAACCCGAGGTTAAAACCTCCTTTCCCGGCTATTAAAGGTTTATGGGAAAGGCCTACTGTTGTAAATAATGTGGAAACACTTGCCTCTATCGGCCCGATAATTAATATTGGCGGGGATGAATACGCGAAAATAGGGGTGGGCAGAAGTACCGGAACCAAACTGATTTCTGCCTGTGGTAATATTAATAAGCCCGGTGTGTATGAAATTGATATGACCATCAGTGTAGAGGAATTTATTTACAGTGATGAATATTGCGGGGGCATAGCCAATGGTAAAAGACTAAAAGCTTGTATACCTGGAGGTTCATCGGTACCCATTTTGCCCGCTAATTTATTATTGAAGACAGCCAAGGGAGAAACCCGTTATATGAACTATGAAAGTTTAAGTGATGGTGGTTTTGCAACCGGAAGTATGATGGGTAGTGGTGGATTTATAGTACTGGATGAAGACCAGTGTGTGGTAAAAAATACCTTAACCCTGGCCAGGTTTTACCGTCATGAAAGCTGCGGACAATGTTCTCCCTGCAGGGAAGGAACTGGCTGGATGGAAAAGATATTACAGAATATAGAATACGGAAAAGGTAAGATCAGTGATATTGATTTATTGTGGGAAATACAAAGCAAGATTGAAGGGAATACCATTTGTCCGTTAGGGGATGCCGCTGCATGGCCGGTAGCAGCAGCCATTCGCCATTTCAGAGATGAATTTGAATGGCATGTATTGCATCCGGAAGAAGCGCAGCAAAGGAATTTTGGACTGGCACATTATGCAGACCCGATTCATGTACCAGTGACTGCATAAGGGATAAATAAGTACGATTTCAATAATACGTTTTATTTGTTACGGAATACGTTACAGATATAGCGGGAAAACAATAAAAAAGTGGCAGAACAACCATTATTTAAAGTAACAATTGATAACATCACCATTGATGTGCCGGCCGGTACTACCATACTGGAAGCTGCACGTAAGATTGGAGGTGAAGTGGCACCGCCCACCATGTGTTATTACAGCAAATTAAAGGGTAGTGGGGGTAAGTGCAGAACCTGCCTGGTAGAAGTGAGCAAAGGCTCTGAAAAAGACCCGCGCCCCATGCCTAAACTGATGGCCTCCTGCAGAACTACAGTGATGGATGGGATGGAAGTTAAAAATATAACTTCTACGAGAGTAACAGAAGCAAGGGCAGGTGTGGTGGAGTTTTTGTTACTGAATCATCCGCTGGATTGTCCTATTTGTGATCAGGCAGGTGAATGTCATTTACAGGATTTAAGTTATGAACATGGAAAAGAGGGTACCCGGTATGAATTTCAGAAAAGAACTTTTCCTAAAGTTGATTTAGGCGACAAAATTCAGTTGCATATGACCCGCTGTATTTTATGTTACCGTTGTGTGTTTACAGCCGATCAGCTGACAGCCACACGGGAACATGGAATATTAGACCGGGGCGATCATGCACAGATTGCCACATTTATACAGAAAAACCTGAATAATGATTTTATAGGGAATGTAATTGATGTTTGTCCGGTAGGAGCATTAACAGATAAAACTTTCCGTTTTAAGAACAGGGTATGGTTTACAAAACCGGTGGATGCGAACAGGGATTGTACTAAATGCTGTGGTGAAGTTCAATTATGGATGCGGGGTAATGAAGTATTCCGTGTAACAGCACGTAAAGATGAATGGGGTGAAGTAAAAGAAAGTACAAAAGGTGGAACAGGATGGATATGCAATGAATGCAGGTTTGATAAAAAAGACAGTAAAGACTGGGTGATAGAAGGGCCTTCTGAAGTAAACAGGCATTCTGTAATTGCACAGGGGCATTATACTGGATTAAAAATGCCTGAAGAAACTATTTCTAAAGTAATGCAGGGGCGTGATCCGAAATTATTAATGGATATTCATGATGTTAGTGAGGTAAATAAACAAAGTATCGATTTGAGTTTATTAAACCGGCCAGCTCATTCAACAGATTTTAATAAATGATTTTAACAGATGAATACAATGAATCTACTCGCTATTGACTGGGCATTGTTTGCAGAAAAGCTGATTCTGATTGCGGTGATTATATTTGCCAGCCTTGGGATTGCTTTATACATGACTTACGGAGAGCGTAAGGTAGCAGCGATATTGCAGGATCGTCCCGGTCCTAACCGTGCCGGTCCATTTGGACTGTTACAACCCTTTGCAGATGGTCTGAAACTGATCATGAAAGAAGAAATCATTCCCAATAATTCTAATAAAGCCTTATTTGTTTTAGGGCCAGCATTAGCAATGACAGCCGCTTTAATGACCTGTGCGGTGGTACCCTGGGGTGATAAACTTGTTTTATTTGGCAGGAATATCGCTTTACAGATTGCTGATGTAAATATTGGAATATTATATGTATTTGGTGTGGTAAGCTTAGGTGTTTATGGGATTATGATTGGGGGATGGGCCAGTAATAATAAATTTTCATTGCTTTCCGCAATGCGTGGTGCTTCCCAGGCCATCAGCTATGAATTGGCCATGGGCTTAAGCCTGATTGCATTACTGATGATGACCGGTACATTACAGCTGGGAGAAATTGTAAAACAGCAGCAGGCACCAGGGCATTTATGGAATATTGTATACCAGCCATTGGGATTTCTGATCTTTTTGGTATGTGCTTTTGCAGAATGTAACAGAACCCCGTTTGATTTATCTGAAGCAGAAAATGAGCTGAATATGGGATTTCATCAGGAATATTCCTCTATGAAACTAGGATTTTACCTGTTTTCTGAATATATCAATATGTTTATCAGCAGTGTGATTATGGCTACCTTGTTTTTTGGTGGTTATGATGTACCCTTTCTGGATGAAAGTAAATTACCGGTGAATCTGGCAGCAACAGTGGGTATTATTTCATTACTGGTTAAAACAGTATGTTTCATCTTTTTCTTTATGTGGGTGAGATGGACAGTTCCGCGTTTCAGGTATGACCAGCTGATGAATCTGGGCTGGAAAAAACTGATTCCGCTGGCACTGGCAAATATGCTGATTACAGGAGCTGTGATTTTATGGTTGAAAAAATAAGATTTTTTTATTCAATGATAAAAATCCGCTAACGAAAATTGATTGGAGATAAACTTGGTAACAAGTAACAATAAAAATATTTTTGCAAACCTTTAAACAGCCACTAAGCTGTAAGAATATGCAGGCATTAACAAACAGAGCAAAAGCGGTAGAGCGCAAACCGATGACATTTCTTGAAAGTATGTACCTGTGGAACATCTTTAAAGGAATGGCGGTGACATTCAGTCACATGTTTAAAAAGCAGCCTACCATTCAGTATCCTGAACAGAAAAGACCATTCAGTCCGGTATTCCGGGGATTACATGTATTAAACAGGGATGAGGAAGGCAGGGAAAGATGCACTGCCTGCGGATTATGTGCAGTAGCTTGTCCGGCTGAAGCCATTACCATGGAAGCAGCTGAAAGATTACCGGGAGAAGAAAATAAATACCGGGAGGAAAAATATGCAGCCCGTTATGAAATTAATATGCTGCGTTGTATCTTTTGCGGATTATGCGAAGAAGCCTGTCCGAAAGATGCCATTTATTTAAGTGAGACATTTGCACCGGCTAATTTTGGACGCAAGAGCTTTATTTACGGAAAAAAAGATTTATTGATACCAGATCCTATAACAGAGCCGGCAGAACTGGCTAAAGCAAAAGGATTGAATTAAGCGATATTAAGATGAATGCAATACAAATACTATTTTGGTTTTTAAGTGCACTTGCCCTGGTTAGCGCCCTGATGGTATTATTCAGTAAAAATCCGGTACATAGTGTATTATGGCTGATTGCTGTATTTTTTGCCATATCCGGGCATTATATATTATTAAATGCGCAGTTTCTGGCTATTGTAAATGTCATTGTATATGCAGGTGCTATCATGGTATTGTTTCTGTTTGTGATTATGTTAATGAACCTGAATAAAGAAACAGAGCCCCAAAAAAATGTATGGATGAAATTGGCTGGGGCAATTTCCGGGGGGTGTTTATTGATGATTCTGGTTTCTTTAGTACGACAGGCACCTGAAATTAATGGCAAAACTGTTTTACTGAAATCGGGTAATATTGGGTTGATAGGGAATCTGGGAAAGGTTTTGTTTCATGATTATGTGGTGCCATTTGAAATAAGCAGTGTTTTGTTTTTAAGTGCAATGGTGGGAGCAGTGGTGATTGGTAAAAAGGATTAAGCTTTACATTAAATAATTTAATAAATGCCCGAAAGGGTCATGGCTATGCCGATTCAATATTATATCATTTTATCTTTATCTCTTTTCTGTATTGGAATTGTAGGGGTATTAACCCGGAGAAATGCAATTATTGTGTTTATGTGTGTTGAATTAATGCTGAATGCAGTGAATTTATTGCTGGTGGCATTTTCTAAAGTACATTATGCAGCAGCATACCTGGTTAACAAAGCCACTACCACCGGAAGTGAGGCTCAGATTTTTGTATTTTTTATAATGGTGGTTGCGGCAGCAGAAGTAAGTGTGGGACTGGCCATTATAGTGATGATGTACCGGAATGTACACTCAGTAGATGTGAATTTTTTAAACAGGTTAAAGAATTAGCTGCTTCTAAAGTGAAGGAAGTGGCCCGAGCAATAAACTGGATTTATTAACATAATAAATTAACGTCCGTCAAGGATTTAGGGTGTATGAATCAACTTGCTTATTTAGTTCCGTTATTGCCATTAATAGGCTTTCTTATTAATGGTTTAGGAAGAAAATCGTTTTCGAAATCCGTTATCGGATGGATCGGATGCGGCACTGTACTTATATCATTTATCATCAGCCTGATTTTATTTTTTGATGTTAAGAATGGGGGTGGTGCTGTAATTTCTTATTTTAATTTTATAGAGGCAGGTAAATTAGTGATTCCCTTTGCGTTTCAGATTGACCAGTTATCCGCTCTTTTTTTATTAATTATTACCGGGGTGGGATTTTTGATTCATGTGTATTCTACTGCTTATATGCAGGAAGAAGAAACACAACACTTCGGCAGGTATTTTGCCTATTTGAATTTATTTATATTTTCCATGTTATTACTGGTAATGGGCGCCAACTATGTGATCATGTTTATTGGATGGGAAGGTGTTGGTTTATGTTCTTATTTACTGATTGGTTATTGGTTTAAAAATGACAATTATAATTATGCTGCCAAGAAAGCCTTTATCATGAACAGGATAGGTGATCTTGGATTTTTACTGGCAATATTCTGGCTGATAGCAAAATTAGGAACTGTTTCTTTTGGAGAAGTATTTGCACACGTATCCAGCCTGTCTGCTGTTGACCTTACTGCGATTACCATATTATTATTCATTGGTGCGATGGGTAAAAGTGCACAGATTCCTTTATACACCTGGTTACCGGATGCGATGGCTGGCCCCACACCAGTATCTGCATTAATCCATGCAGCAACCATGGTAACGGCAGGTATTTATATGATTGCCAGAAGCAATGTATTATATTCAGCCAGTGAAGTGGCGCAGAACCTTGTAGCGGTAATTGGTCTGGCTACAGCATTGTTTGCTGCCACCATTGCCATTAAGCAAAACGATATAAAGAAAGTACTGGCCTATTCTACAGTAAGTCAGCTAGGGTATATGTTTTTAGGCCTGGGTGTTGGAGCGTATACCGGAGCCGTTTTTCATGTAATGACCCATGCCTTTTTTAAGGCCCTTTTATTCTTAGGTGCCGGTTCTGTGATACATGCCATGCATCATGAACAGGATATCCGTAAAATGGGTGGATTAAAAAAATATTTACCAATTACACATATAACCTTTTTAATAGGATGTATTGCCATTTCAGGAATACCACCATTCAGCGGATTCTTTTCAAAAGATGAAATTTTAGCGGCAGCCTATGATAAAAATCCTGTTTACTGGGGATTGGGAGTTGCAGGAGCTGCGATGACCGCTTTTTATATGTTTAGGTTATATGCTACTACATTTTTAGGCAGTTTCCGCGGAACACATGACCAGGAACATCATTTGCATGAAAGCCCGAAAGCCATGACCTGGCCATTACTGATACTGGCAATATTAAGTGTAGTGGGTGGATTTTTAAATGTACCGGAAGTGTTAGGTGGACATAGCAGTCTGCATGCATTTCTGGCACCTGTGCTAACCACAGAAGTAACGCATGAAACTGCACATACTACTGAATATATGCTGATGGGTATTTCTGTTGCTGTTGCAGCCATTGCCATCATCTTTGCCATTGGTACATTTTCCAGGAAACCACAGCTGGATGATGCAGCAGGATTTGGAAAAGTGCTGGAAAATAAATGGTATGTGGATGAATTATATGATACTGTAATTGTTAAACCGTTGGGTAATTTATCTGCATTCTTTAAAAATGTTGTGGAGAAAAGTGGTATTGACGGCGCAGTGAATGGCGTTGGAAAGCTGGTGAATTATTCCTCCAGGCAGTTACGTTTATTACAGAATGGCCAGGTAGGCAGTTATATTTTGTTTATGGTGCTGGCAATTATTGTGATAGTACTGATTTGGGTGAATGATGGATATATCTATCGATTTATCGTTAAATTATTTTAAAAGCTGAAAGGCTAAACTGATTGTATGATCCCTGTTCTATTGATATTAATTCCGTTGCTGAGTGGCTTATTTCTGTTCTTTTTAAAAGAGGAAAAAGCTGTCAAGAATTTTGCATTAATTGCTGCACTTATTTCATTGGCAGTAGTAGTATATGCAATAGCGCTAAACCCATCGGGCCAACTGACTTATGATACTGCATGGCTGCCTGCCATAGGAAGCCGTTTCAGTCTTGGTATAGATGGGATGGGCAAAATGCTGATATTATTAACAGCCATTTCATTTCCAGTGGTGTTTATTTCCACATCAGGTAATACCTATAAAAATACTGCTGCATTTTATGCCCTGATGTTATTAACCCAATGCGGTTTAATGGGTGTTTTTTTAGCAACTGATGCCTTATTGTTTTATTTTTTCTGGGAACTGGCATTAGTTCCTGTTTACTTTTTATGTTCTATTTGGGGAGGAGAGAAAAGAATTGCAGTTACCTTCAAGTTTTTCATATATACGTTTGTTGGGTCTTTATTAATGCTGGCAGGTATATTGTTCTTACATTATAAATCTGAAGATGGTTCATTTGCTATAAAAGCACTTACATCTGCACATCTGGATAATTTTGAACAGAAATTTTTATTCTGGCTATTTTTTATTGCTTTTGCGATTAAGATGCCCATATTTCCGCTGCATACCTGGCAGCCGGATGCTTATGAGCAGGCACCTACTGCAGTTACCATGATCTTAAGCGGTGTGATGGTGAAGATGGGGATATTTGCAGTTATCAGATGGTTAGTTCCTTTATTTCCCCAGGCAGCTGCAGGCTATGCAAACCTGGTGATGTTACTTTCCATTACAGGGATGATTTATGCCTCTTTGATTGCTATTAAACAGGATGATATAAAAAGATTGATCGCTTATTCTTCCATTGCCCATATTGGACTGATGTGCGCAACCATCTTTGCACATAATCAAATTGGACTGGAGGGGGTGATGATACAAATGTTTAACCATGGTATCAATGTAATAGGATTGTGGATTGTGGCCAATGTGATTGAACAGCAATTACAAACCAGAAAATTCAGTGAACTGGGAGGTTTGGCGCAAACATCTCCGGTACTGGCAATATTACTGGTGGTTATGGCATTGGCGAATGTGGCATTGCCATTGACCAATGCATTTGTGGGAGAATTTTTAATGTTTAATGGATTATTTCAGTTTAATGTCTGGATGGCAGCTGTAGCAGGAATCAGTATTATTCTGGCAGCAGTCTATACATTGAATATGATTCAAAAAATATTTTATGGAAAAACGGTGGCAGCAACTGAACATGCAGTTGACATCAGTAGTTCCGTAAAGTGGACTTTAATCTTTTTAGTAATTGTAGTTTTGATTTTGGGTGTTTATCCGCAACCACTGATCAATCTTACTAAGGATACAGTAAATGCTATTGTGGCAAATCGTTAACAGAATTTTGAACTGAGCAGATAATATGAATGCGATAATTATTTCGGCCTTATGTGGTGTGGTGATGATGTTTAGCGGCATCTTCACTCATAATAAAACCACTATTAAGAACATTGCAATTGCAGCAATGCTGGTTTTACTGGTAGCTAATATTCTGAACACATACGGAATTTATTCCTTTCGTATTGATGTGAATAATATGCTGCGGTTTCAGGTGTTTGGTTTATATTTTAACAGTATCGTATTTCTTGCAACACTCATTTATTTAATCCTTAGTGGTGATGACATAATAAATGTGGGTATTAACCCTGCTGAATATTTTGCACTGATTTTCTTTGTACTCTGCGGGGTTAGCATTCTTTCCTGTTTTAATAATACCCTGATGCTGTTTCTGGGCATTGAAATACTTTCTATCCCTTTATACATTTTAACAGGAACCGATAAACGGAACCTGAAAAGCAATGAAGCTTCCTTAAAGTATTTTCTGATGGGATGTTTTTCAACCGGTATATTATTAATGGGGATAACCCTGTTATATGGTGTGACAGGCGATTTTTCAATTGATCAGCTGGCTGTTAAAGGATCCTTAGCTGCAGGTATGACAAATTCAGGCATAATTGTTCCACTTGGATTGATTTTCATTTTTATTGCATTGAGTTTTAAAGTTTCTGCTGCACCTTTTCACTTTTGGACACCGGATGTATATGACGGATCTCCCAGTGTGTTTACGTCTTTTATGGCAACAATTGTAAAAGCAGCTGGGTTTATTGCATTTATCCGGGTATTTGAGACCAGAATGCCTGAATTGGGAGCATCTGCCAGGATTATCATACCGTTGGTAATTATCTGTACTTTACTGGTAGGTAATATTACTGCTGTTTTTCAACAGAGTGTAAAAAGAATGCTGGCTTATTCCAGTATTGCACAGGCAGGTTTCATGTTATTTGCCTTATATAGCTTTAATGATATTGCCAAGGAAGGTATATTGCTATATACGTTTGCATACAGTTTTGCAACGATTGGAATATTTGCTGTACTAATTAAAATGAAGGATTATACGTTTGAAGGATTTAATGGCTTATCTAAAAAGGAGCCCGTTTTAGCTGCTGCCACAACCGTATTTTTACTGTCATTGGCAGGTATACCGCTTACTGCCGGATTCTTTGGTAAATATTATATGCTGTTATCTGCAATCAAGGCCAACGGGCAATATGCACTATGGCTGGTTATCATTGCAGTGTTATTTGCCGCAGTAAGTGTATATTATTATTTCCGGGTAATACAATCTATGTATTTTAAGGATGGTGATGCTGAAACTACAGAGATAAAGCCTGCTTTTAAAATTTCCATAATTATTCTGGCAGCCCTGATTATTTTAGCAGGTATTTTCCCATCGCTGGTATTAAACTGGTTGTATTTTTAAAATTACTACAGTTTAAATGTGCTGGCTAATGGTAATCTGAGTTAACAAAACCTGGTTTTATTGTCTGATTTTTATAGGCTGACTTAAACAGCTGATGGTCTTGTTTTTCCGCTTGTCATACATAAATCTGTTTTATCATTTAACTGTGGTGGATTTAATAAACTCATTTATCTTTATTGAGTTATTATAACATTTTCTCATGACATTATCAGATTCCTTTTCATTAGCATTCCGGACTGTAAAAGCCAATAGACTCCGTACAGGAATAACAGTAGCCATTATTGCATTTGGAATTATGGCATTAATAGGCATTATTACTGCTATTCAAGCTATGAATCAGAGTATTGTAGAGAGTTTCTCTTCAATGGGGGCTAATGCTTTTAGTATCAGATATAAGGAGGCCAATATCAGGATGGGTAATAATCGTGAAACTTCTACTGTAAAAAAAGGCCAGAAAGAGAAGAATTCGAATCTTAACAAATTTATTTTAAAGGATGATGCTGAATATTTTAAAAGGAATTTCAATTTTCCTGCAAGGGTAAGTCTTTCCTTAAGAGGGCCTCAAAATGTGGAATGCAGGTATGATAATAAGAAAACAAATCCGGTAGTGACTATTTTTGGCGGAGATGAAAATTACATCATGGTAAATGGTTATTCCCTTGATTTGGGCAGAAACCTGAATACACTGGATGTAAGAAGTGGGCGAAATGTTTGTTTAATAGGAAGTAATGTTGCCGCCAGATTGTTTCCTAACCGTACCGAAACTTCAATTGATAAAATTATCAGAATAGGAAATATACCTTACCGGGTAATAGGATTACTGAAAACAAAGGGTTCAAGCTCTATGTCAAGAGCGGATGATGCGATTATAACTTCTTATAATAATACCAGGCGTTTACCCAATACCGCAACTTCATATGGGATAGGGATTATGGTGGATAATGTGAATTTGTTAGAACCTGCAACCGGAGAAGCCACAGCTACATTCAGGGCAGTAAGAAAATTATTACCAACTGATGCAGATAATTTTGTAATTGAGAAGAGTGACAAGTTTGCTGAGATGTTTATTTCATTTTTAGGAAATATTACCGGTGCTGCTGCTGCAATTGGAATGATTACCTTGGTAGGAGCTGCTATCGGGTTAATGAATATTATGCTGGTTGCTGTAAGTGAAAGAACCAGGGAAGTGGGATTAATTAAGGCAATCGGAGGGAAAAAGAAGAATATCCGCCAGCAATTTTTATTTGAAAGTATGATTATCAGTCTGATGGGTGCTGCTTTTGGAATAATTTTGGGAATTGCTGTAGGAAATCTGTTTGCGATGTTCCTTAAAACAGGTTTTGTGATACCCTGGTTATGGGTTTTTATAGGAATAGCAGTCTGCTCACTTGTTGGATTCCTAGCAGGAATTTATCCTGCTTTAAAAGCATCAAAACTGAACCCTATTGTTGCTTTGCGGTATGAATAAAATCTATTTCGACTTTTGCTGAAATATTTTCAGTTGATCATTTATGTAATACAGTAAGTCTTCTTTTTCTGTATGTGTTCTCAGCCAGTTGTAATGGGGCCTGCTTTGTTGCATGAATAAAGAAAGTGTATCATCAGTAAGTTCTGTATATTCAAAAACCAGTTCGGGGTTATAACGGTAATTGATGTATTGTTCCTGTTCCATTTGTTCGAAAAGTGAAATTACTTTTCTTTTTCTTTTTTCCCTGCCATAGAAATGATCAAGGTTAAATCCGATTCCGGATCCTGAATTTCCGTTGGAAAAGGTAGGAATGGCATAATCACTTTTATTTAAAAAAAATTCATTTCTTCTTTTAATGCTATCCATTTGATAGCTGTTGTATTTTATTTTGCTGTATACAGTTACAGATTCAAGGCTTTTGGTAAGAGGCTTTAATAATATTGTAAGTGTATCATTCGAAAGCATTTCTCTGGTAATACGCAAGGTGTCAAAATTATATCCAACAGCTGCAAAGGATAATAAGCTGTTTTCTGTGAGCAATAAATGAAAAACCCCGTTTTTATTACTGATAACCGTTTTCCGGGAATTGATATTTGTAATTGCTGTAAAAGCAACCGGAGATTGTGTTACACTGTCTTTTATAAGGCCTGTATTTAATTTTTTATTTTGTGCAGAAAGGGAAACGGCACAAATACAAGCCAATAAGTATATAGGATATTTCATTTCAGCAAATTTCAGCGAAGATACTGGGTGGAAATATTTTATTATAAAATTAATACTTAGGGATTTGTTATAAGCGCAATTTAAAGGAGTTGTGTATGCCAGATTTTAAATATGGCATGGTAAGATACCTTGTATGAATATGGGTTATTTAAACTCCAATACATTAAGACTTAAATATTCAATATTGGAGGTGAATTTTAAATAATTTACAAATAAAACTATTCTGTTTCAGGTTTTGTCAGGTGAATTAATTTGAACTTATTGAATTTGTAATACTGACAAGTGTCTGAAAAACAATTAAATAATGCAAGTGTTTAGCTTTTTCAAATATTAATCAAATAAAGTTTGAAATCTTTTTTGTTTATTATTTTTATTAGTTAGATTACAGTCTCAAAAGCAACTGTTTAACGGTATGACATTGTTTTGAAATTATTCTTTTTTATTAAAAAATTGCTAACAAAAAAATAATTTTCAAACAGAATAGTTAAACTTGTTTGGTTCTAAGGGGAAATTACCTAATTTGTAAGCCCTTTTCAGAAAAACTGGACATTAGTTTTGTTTTTTCAAAACAATTTTCAGTAGAATTGTGGATTATATTTTTTTAATACAGAAATTTAAAAACTAAAAAATCAATTGAGCCATGGCTGACATTAAACCAACTGCTCCTGCTGCTGCAAAAGCAACGACCTCAGTTCAACCTAAGAAAAGCGGTAATGCAATTTCTATGATTGCCCCATTCGCATGTATCATTATCGGATTTATTATCTGGCGCTTCGTTTTAGGCGCAGACTCTAACTTCATTAAGCCTGATGCTGACAAAAGCCATTGGTTTTGGCCTGATCAGCAAGGACCAAAAGGAGCATTTGTAAAAATGTATCAGGGTGGTATCCTCGTGCCTTTATTGATTGGAGCATTTTTAACAGTATTAACATTCGTAATTGAAAGATTATTAACTATTTCAAAAGCACAGGGAACAGGCAGTATTACAGAGTTTATCCGTAAAGTGCAATTCCATCTGGCAAACAGAGATGTTGATAAAGCAATTGCAGAATGCGATAAACAAAAAGGTAGTGTAGGTAATGTAATGAAATCAGGATTACGTACTTATAAAGAAATGATTACTGATACTGAATTATCTACTGAGCAAAAAGTTATTGCTATTCAGAAAAATGTAGAAGAAGCTACAGCGCTTGAATTACCGATGCTTGAAAAAAATCTGGTATTCTTATCAACAATTGCTTCTGTTGCAACCCTTATTGGATTGTTAGGAACGGTTATGGGTATGATCCGTTCTTTCTCTGCATTAGGTGATAGTGGTGGTGGTGAAGCTGCTCAAAAATTATCAGAAGGTATTTCTGAAGCCTTGTTTAATACAGCTTTAGGTATTGGTACTTCAGCTATTGCAATCATTTGTTATAATATTTTTACAACAAAGATTGATGCTATTACTTATGGTATTGACGAATCTGGTTTCACACTGACTCAAAGTTTTGCAGCGAACTACAAATAATTGAATTATTTGTATGGAAATTCGAAAATTTTGAATCTCATTTGTGAATATATTAAATAACTAATAATGGCCAGACCTAAGATACCGCGAAAAAGTACAGCGATTGATATGACGGCGATGTGCGATGTGGCTTTTCTGTTGTTGTCATTTTTCATATTGGCGACAAAATTTAAACCTTCGGATGCCATTCCGATTCAAACACCCAACTCAGTTGCTGCAAAGGTTGCACCAGATAAGGATGTTGTATTGGTTGAAATTGATAAGGATGGGAAAGCTTTTTTATCTATGGATGATAAGCAGATAAAAGCTACCATTGCTGACGAAATCAATGCCACTAAAAATTTGAACATTGATAAAGCTGCTTTTGTGAATGCACAATTTATAGGATCATCTTTTAGTCAACTTGCATCTTTCCTGAAAGTTCCTGAAGAGGATAGAAAAAGTTCATCTTTACCAGGTATACCTATCGATTCAACTAAGGGACCCAATGAATTAATAGACTGGATGAAACTGGTGAATGATGCTTATCAGGGCAAAAAAGCAAACCTGTTACTGAAAGGGGATAATCTTGCAAAGTATCCTGCTTTTAAAGGAGTAATTGATGCTTTCAAGAAAAATGATTTCCTGAAATTTCAGATGGTTACCAATCCTGAAGCAATACCAATTGGTTCTGAACTATGGAAGAATAATCTGAAAGGTGAAAAGAGAGACGAATAACATTTTAAACATTAAATTACTGCACTATGGCAGAAATGGATACCTCCTCGGGTGGGGGACATAAAAAAGGCCCGGGGGTCAAAAAAGCGAAGAAACTATCTACCCGCGTGGATTTAACACCCATGGTGGATTTAGGTTTTCTATTGATCACTTTCTTCATTTTTACAACCACCATGAGCCAGCCTACGGCAATGCGTCTTTTCTTACCGAAAGATGCTGATAAGCCTGAGGATCAGAATAAGGCTAAGGAATCCGGTGCATTAACCATTATCCTTGGAAAAGATGGCAATATCTTTTATTATGAAGGAATTTTGGATAATACTGCATCGAATTTTAAAAATTCCAATTTTGGTATTGGCGATGAAGGAATACGTAATGTAATTCTCCGTAAAAAAGCCAGCACTAATGAAAAGGATTTGGTGATTGTAATTAAACCCAGCAGTGAGTGTACGTATAAAAACGTAGTAGATATATTGGATGAAATGTCTATTAATGCTTTAAAACGGTATGCCCTGGTAGATATCAGTGACATTGAAAATCAATTGGTTGTGAAATCAGAACAGAATGCTGCTGCAACCACTAAATAATTTTATGGAATTATTTAGCATTTAGAATCTTACTATTAAAGATAATATACATGGAAGTAAACAAAATTTTGAACGCTGATATCCTCGATATCATTTTTGAGGGGAGAAATAAGGAGTACGGCGCTTATGAGTTACGTAAATCGTATAACAAACGGTTGCGTACTGCCCTGATTTTCATGGTTGCTACATGTGGTTTTTTCTTTCTTGCATCCTTTATTGCCAATTCTGTAAAAAAGAGGCAAGCGGATATTGTGGTGCAGGATGTTAACCTCGAAAATATGAAAGCAGAGGATAAGAAACCGGAACCACCACCTCCACCACCACCTCCAAAACAGGAGCCTCCTAAAGTGGAAATTACCAAATTCACTCCTCCTAAAATTGTAAAGGATGAAGAGGTAAAGGAAAAAGATGAAATAAAAGAAGTTGAAAAGCTGGAAGATACAAAAATCGGTACCATAAATCAGGAAGGTGCTAAAGACGAAGGTGTAGTTGCACCGGTTGTTGAAAGCAAGGGTACTGGTGTTGTTGAAGCTCCAAAGCAGGAAGAAGATTATGATAAAGTATTTACTGTAGTTCAGATTCCCGCTGAATTCCCTGGAGGAACAGCAGGATGGCAGAAATATCTGGAGCGTAATCTGAACAGAGATCTTCCTGTTGAGAATGGTGCACCTCCCGGCAAATACACTGTAGTAGTAACTTTTATCGTTGATAAAACAGGAGCTATCAGTGATGTGTCTGCAGAAAATGATCCCGGTTATGGAACTAAAGATGAGGCGGTTCGCGTTATCAAAAAAGGTCCATCCTGGAAACCTGCGGTACAAAATGGCCGTAATGTAATTTATCGCCATCGACAAAGTGTAACCTTTGTTGTTTCTGAAGAATAGAAAATATAAGGTATTTATTTTAAATAATCAATGATTAAATCCCTTCATTTTTTGAAGGGATTTTTTTTACTTTACATTAGAAAAAAATTCCTGTAAGTGTTGTTCCTCTTGCCATATAATGCAACTGTAAACGGGATTTACAGGTGAATTGATCACCTAATATTAAGTAAGATGGAAGTCAGTAAAATCCTTTCTGCCGATTTACTGGACATCATCTTCGACGGAAGAAACAAGACATATGGAGCCTATGAGCTCCGAAAGACTTATTCTCACAGACTCGCCGAAGCGTTAATTATCACTATAGCGGTATGCGTAGTGTCAATTGGTGTCCCACATATCTTTTCAGTCTTTGTGAAGCCAGCCGCACATAATGAGATGTATGTAAAAGATGTTTCACTGGAAGATTTAAAACAACAGGATGAGAAAAAGAATATCCCACCACCACCACCTCCTCCTAAAATGGAGCCTCCAAAAGTAGAAATTTCAAAGTTCACTCCTCCTCTAATTGTAAAAGATGCTGAAGTTAAAGAGGCGGATGAAATTAAAGAAGTATCAAAACTTGAAGATACCAAAATTGGTACAATCAATCAGGAAGGAACAAAAGATGAAGGTCTGGTAACAGCAGCACCTGTTGAAGCAAAAGGAACTAGTACAGTTGAAGCTCCTAAGCAACAGGAAGATTATGATAAAATATATACCATTGTGGAAATACCAGCAGAATTTCCCGGGGGGCAACCTGCATGGCAAAAATATCTGGAACGTAATCTAAACAGAGATCTCCCAATACAAAATGGAGCGCCTGTTGGTAAATATATTGTAAGGGTTTCTTTTTTAGTTGATAAAACCGGTGCTATCAGTGATGTAAGGGGGGAAAATGATCCGGGTTATGGAACTCAGGAAGAAGCAATAAGAGTCATTAAAAAAGGCCCGAACTGGAAACCCGCAGTTCAAAACGGCAGAAACGTTAACTACAGACACATTCAAAATATCGTTTTTGTTGTCTCTGATAGTGAATAAGAGGCCTTTAATTATTGCAGGGGCTGCTTAATTTATTAAGCAGCCTTTTTTATTTAAGCATAAAGCACAGCTTTCTCTATTTTTGAAAAAAAAACATGAGCAGCAAATTCAGTGATTGGGATGATACAATTGTTGCACTGGCTACGGCTCCCGGAATTGGAGCTATTGCAGTAATCAGGATCAGTGGGCCAAAAGCGATTACAATTGTAAATGAGTTGTTTGATAAAAAGGATTTAACTGTTCAACAATCACATACTATTCATGTTGGGTTAATAAAAGATGAAGAGGAGGTTTTGGATGAAGTGGTGGTATCCCTTTTTAAAAATCCTAAGTCGTATACCGGCGAGGATGTTATTGAACTGAGCTGCCATGGATCTCCATATATACAACAAAGAATTATAGAAGCTATCACAAAAAGAGGGGCGAGGCTGGCAAAGCCGGGAGAATTTACGCAAAGAGCTTTTTTAAATGGCAAACTGGATCTCATTCAGGCAGAAGCAGTTGCAGACATTATTGCCAGTAATACCCAAGCCAGTAAAAATGCAGCAATAAAAAATATGAAAGGAGGATTTTCGTCGTCCCTTAAATATTTAAGAGAACAATTGATTCGTTTTTCAGCTATGATAGAACTGGAATTGGATTTCTCTCAGGAAGATGTTGAGTTTGCAGATAGAAAATCTTTATATGGATTAATTGAAGAATTGGAAAAAAACACCCATTCTTTGTTAAATTCTTTTCTTTTGGGAAATGTGATCAGAAATGGGGTACAGGTGGCTATTATAGGAAAGCCTAATGCAGGTAAATCTACTTTGCTAAATTCCCTATTAAATGAAAACAGAGCCATTGTAAGTGATATTGCGGGCACTACCAGGGATACCATTGAAGAAATTTTGAATATAGATGGGATTTTATTCAGATTAATTGATACAGCCGGGATTAGGATGCATTCCACAGACATAATTGAAAATATGGGCATGCAAAGAAGTTTAGAAAAAATGGATCAGGCTGATGTTGTTATATACTTGTTTGATGCAAATGAAACAAATGCAGATGAATTGAAAAAAATACAATCAACTTTTGAAGAAAAATCTGCAATATACCTCCTGGTAGCGAATAAAGCCGACCAATTGACTGATAGCTTAAAAGGAAAATTTGAAGTATTTCAAAATATTATATATATATCTGCTAAGACAAATTCAGGTATAGAAATATTGAAACAAGAGTTAAAACGGATTGCAGTTAAAGGGGATATTCATACTGAATCTGTTGTTATCACCAATGCAAGGCATTTTGATGCCTTACTGAAGCTGAAAGCAGCTTTACAGGAAGTCAGGAATGGATTGGAAGATCATATTTCGGGTGATTTACTGGCCTTGGATATCCGCCAGTGTTTACATTATCTTGGATTGATTACCGGGGAAATAACGAATGAAGACCAGCTTGATTTTATTTTCAGTAAATTCTGTATCGGGAAGTAATCTTATCAATGAGGGTGAAGAGAAATTTGAAGACCATCATTAAAATATTGAAACAATTAAGCCATTTATACCTGTTTCAAGCTCCTGAAAGAAAATTCTTTCTGAAATAAATTTTAAGCTCAATACTAATTTGAATTTAATGCTGAAAATTTACTAGATTCATTAAATAAAAGATTTCATACACCCCATTTCAAATTGAGTTTTATGAGGCCGATATCCATTCCAGTCTATATACAACAGTGCTGGCAGAATAATTTTTCAGAACATGAAAAAATAAAACAAATTCAACAGGCTTATAAAAATTTATACAAAGGAAATCCGGAAGTTTCAATTGTAATTCCGGCATATAATGAAGAGAAAAATATTTTACAAACTCTGCTGTCTTTAAGCAATAATGAAACTAAATATTCTGTAGAAATTATAGTAGTAAATAATAATTCAAAAGATAATACAGAAGCAATTGTCAAAGCTACTGGGGTGAATTGTGTTACTGAATTGAAACAGGGTATTACTGCAGCCAGGACTGCAGGATTAATGAATGCAAAAGGGAAATTTATATTAAATGCAGATGCAGATACTATCTATCCGAAAGATTGGGTACAATTGATGATTGCACCACTGGAAAATGAAGGAATTGCATTAACCTATGGAACATTTGCATTTATTCCAGTTGGGAAAACAGGTAGACTTACCTATTTTTTTTATGAATATTTTGCTGATTGTATCCGTGTTATTAATGGTTATAGAAAAGATGAAGCTGTAAATGTGTATGGATTTAATTCTGCTTACAGACGCGAGCAGGGTATAGCTGTGGAGGGCTATCAGCATCCGCCCGGTAGTAATGAAGATGGATACCTTGCATTAAAACTTCGCAACCAGGGATATGGCAAGCTTTATAAAGTTAATGATATAAAAGCATTAGCATGGACAACAGACAGAAGGATACAGTCTGATGGTGGACTCTGGAATGCCACAACACAAAGGCTCAAAAAATTCTTCTCAAGGAGTAAAGAGATTTCTATCAGAAGTGACCTTTAAGCAAATTGCGGATAATCAGTTTTCATTTGCGTAATTACAGTTTGCAAAACAGAATCAATTTTAGAAACATACTCATGAATGATTTGTTCATCTGTAATAATCGCTTCTTTCATTTCCAATGCCCTAATTATAGTTTTAAGATCATTGATGCCCATACTTTCAATAGTAGATTTCATTTTGTGTGCATAGAAGTTAATCCCTTTTCTATCTTTCTGGGCTTCAGCATCCTTAAGTTTATTTAAATCTATTGTAATATTGTCTAAAAATAATTTTACCATCTTTTCTACAAATACAGGATTATTTCTGCCTATGACATTTACCATTGACAGATCATACAGTCTTTCTTGATTTTGGTTTTCCATTTCTTTATTATTTATGTTTGAAAGTGTAGTATCAGGTTCATTTTCAGTTGAAAAAAACTTTCTAATCACTTTATATAATCTTTCTTCTGTGTATGGTTTTGTGATATAATCATTCATTCCAGCATTTAAATACTTCTGATCATCTCCTTTTAATGCATTAGCAGTTAATGCAATAATAGGTATAGAAGATTTTAAGGGATCAGGCAATTTCCTGATTGCTCTTGTGGCCGCAATACCATCCATCTCAGGCATTTGAATGTCCATTAAAATTAAATCATAATGATATACTGTTACTTTATCAAGGGCTTCTTTACCATTATTAGCTATATCGGTTGCGATACCCCAGTCTTCCAAAATATGTTTTGCCAGGTATTGGTTTAATTCAACATCTTCAGCAATTAAAATTTTCTTCTTTGCATTGGTTTTAAAAGTCATTTCGATTTTAACATCTTCCTTTAATTGCTGAGGGCTACCAGTTTTATAAGGAATAGTAAATCTGAAATTTGTTCCTTTCCCTGTAACACTTTGTACTTCAATATTTCCACCCTGCATTTCTACTAAGTTTTTACAAATAGAAAGACCTAACCCAGTTCCTCCGTATTTTCTTGCAGTATCTGTGGAAGCCTGAACAAAGGGATCAAATATTGATTTTATTTTTTCTTCATTAATACCAACTCCGGTATCAGATACAATAAATTCAACCAGTGCTTTGTTTTCATTTTGTTCAATTACAGACGAGCTTATTGTTATTTCACCATTTGGTGTAAACTTAAGTGCATTACTTAGCAAATTATTTAAAATCTGACTTAGACGGTAAGGGTCCCCTTCCAGAACCATTTGAGCAGGAATATTGTTTTTGAAAAAAAGTTGAATACCTTTTTCTTCCGCTTTATATTGAAATGACTGAATAGTAGTTGCAGCTTTTTCGGCAATTTTAAAATGAACTGATTCAAATTCAAATTTTCCAGAAGCTATTTTTTCGATATCTAATACATCATTTACTATAACCAATAAATTATTTGCAGATTCAGTTATTAATTTAATATAATTTTTTTGTTGTTCATTTAATGTAGTTTTTGCAATAAGATTGGCTACACCAAGAATACCTGTCATGGGGGTTCTTATTTCATGACTCATATTGGCAAGAAAAATTTCTTTAGCTTTTGATGCTTCTTCTGTTAATTTTTTTGCCAGCATTAATTCCTGTTCAGCATTGATGCGATCTGTAATATCCTGAGAAAACCCTATGACATAAGGTTCGGCACCAGCTTCTTTTACCTGATAATTCTGAAAAAGCAGAAAGAGTTTTTTGCCGGATTTATGTACAACAGTAAATAAACCTTTTGCTTTTTCTTCTCCATTTATTTTATCTAAATATTCAGGTTTGAATAAAGGTTTATTCTTTTCCGGAATAAATTCAGCCAGATTTTTACCGATTAATTCTTCACTTGAATACCCTAAAGATTCACAGATAGCTGGATTTACTGATAAAAGCACACCATTCAGATCATGCGTGCATATTAGTGCCTGACTGTAATTAAATAAATCACGGTATCTTTTTTCATTTAAAAGTAATTGTTGCTCGATTTGTTTTTGCTTAGTAATATTTAGTCCATAACCAATGACAGTTTTAATTTCGCCTTTTTCATCTAATACAGGATACATATACCTTAAATGGTATTCATCAATTCCATCTGCAGTAGTTAATTTTTCTTCCCAGGATTTTAACTTTTTAGAATTTACTACATCATTAAATACCGCTCTACGGCTTTCAAAAACAGATAAAGGTTTATTTCTTTCTCTGCAATAGTCTTCATCTTTTTTCCCGATTAACCATTGCCTGACTTCCGGGTTTTTTATAGCTATTGGGTTCAGGAAAAGATAAGTATGATTTTTATCAAAAACAGCTATGTCTGCAGGGATTTCATTTAATACATCTTCATAGAATTTTCTTTGTTCTTCAAGCTTCTTTTCTGCTAATTTTTTCTCTGTAATATCCATTATAATTCCATTGAAAATCCTGCAGCCATCGCTATTTTCATATGAAAAAGAGGCATTAATAGAACTCCACATGATACCTTTAGGTGTAATAAATCTTCCCTCATAATTAAAAGATTCATTATTTTTTTCTGAATTGACAATCTTTTCAGTAAGTATTTTTTGATCATATGGATGAACAAATTTCATCAGATTGACAGATTCTGCGATAGTAATGCCAAATATTCTTTCAATTGCAGTACTTACAAATCTGAATCCATGAGAACCATCTTTATTAAATCCGTATTCATATACTACCCCAGGAATATTTTCTGAGATGGTTCTTAATTGCTTTTCATTTCTTTCAAGTGCAAGAGCGGTAATTTTCCTCTCAGTGATGTTAGTATGTGTACCAATCATTCTTAAAGGTTTTCCATCTGCAGTGCGACTGATAATCATTCCTCTGTCAAGCACCCATATATATTCCCCCTGTTTATTTTTAATACGGTATTCTCTTGAATGGTTGGTTATTTTTTCTTCTTCATATTCCTTATCTGTTTCTTCAATTATATAAAAGTCGTCTGGATGAATCCTGCTGGTCCATTCATACACTTCATTCAAAAATTCTTTGTCTGTATAACCCAGCATTTTCTTATATTCCTTAGAAAAGAAGGTTTCACCGCTTTGAAAATCAAATTCCCATACACCATCGCCGGCACCCTCCAGGGCAAATTCCCATCTTTCTTCAGCTTCTTTTAGTTTTTTCTCTGCATTTTTTCTTTCTGTAATATCTTCTTCCAATGCAAAAAACTGAACTACATTACCTTCATTATCAAATAATGGCTGTCCAGAAAATCTTATCCAGTATGGAGCACCTAATTTATTGTAATTTAAAATTTCACATTCAAAGGGCAGCTTATTGTTAATTTGAGTTCTTAAATATTTTACAGTTTCCGGATTAGTAGCATTACCCTGTAAAAAGCTTCCGGGTTTTTTCCCAATTACTTCATCTAATGCATATCCAGTAATTTTAGTAAATGACTTATTAACCCATTGAATTTTAACCTGAGCATCAGTTACCACTACACCATTAATTGTTTCTTCAGCGATCAGTGAAAGCCTTTTTAATTCGTTTCTTTGATTATTAAGTGTTTTTAATAATTTTTTAATATCGTTATTGGTGATTTCCTGGGTTTTTAATACATGTAACAATTCCATTACGGTATCATGAATGGCAAAATCTGTTATTGTAAGATGTAAGGAATTTGCATCTTCAATTGAGTTAAACCAGGGAGATCCCAAAAATAGTAGTTCCTGTTTATCTTCAATAAACTCAAAACCACCTTTAAAATTGAAAACAGGTTTTTCTTTGCTGCCAAATATGAGTAATTGATTCTGGAAACTAATTAAATTCTTGAAAGTTAAATTAATTTGCTGAGGCCTAAGAGAAATAAAACAATCTGAAAAAAACATATTCTCGAGATTTGGGAATATTTTTTTCAGCGAATTCCCATAATCAATAATCTTCATATCCTTGTTGACAAGAATAAAGAAAGGAAATATGCGATTGAACTGATCTTTGTCAAATGAAAATGGCATAATCGATAGGATTACCAGATTACTTTAAATATTTCGTGATTGCTACCTGCATTTCTGCTTTGTAATAATTCTATTTTTGTTTCTGTATGATATAATTTAGATAAACCCTGCAGAAGACCCCTGACAAATTCCTGCAGCCCTTGTCTTTTTGAAAAATAATGTACTTGCAAACTATTACTTTGGATATCAGAAATAGTGAATTCAGGAGGTGTTAATTTGGGATAAATTAAAATAACCCTGTTATGAAACAAAGGGAGATTAATCAGAAATTCTTTTAATGTAAATCCTCCGGCATTTAATAAACCACCATATTTTTCTTTGCCCGTTTTTAGTATCCAGTATTCTCCAAAAGTAATCAGAACATCTTCAATAGGGATATTCATTATATGGGATACTGAATTTGCCAGTTTGAAAGTAATTTCGTCATCATAGGGCTCATTACTAAGTAAAAAATCAGTATCAACACCACTGTGTTGTTTAATTAATTCCCATTTATCTGTTCCAAAATTATCAGTAACTAGATCCTCAATAGCTTTATTTACAATCCCATACATATTTTTCAATAGTTTAAGCGGTAGCAAATATTTTTGGGGGTATAGATTTTATTTACAAGATAAGTCATTTTAGTATTGACTTTATGGCGATTTAATAATCTTATAAAAAATATTTTTTAATTGGGCTGATAAAATATTTAACTTTCGCTATCAGAATAACTAAAATTACATTTATGAGTTCTACTAATTCGTCTAAATCCAAAATTCTTGTTGTTGAGGATGATATTTATATGCAAACTATTCTTAACGAATACCTTAGTTCGCTATTTGAGATTGAGACCGTTTCAAATGGAATGGATGCACTTGTTTTATTGCAAAATGGTAATTTGCCGGATCTTATCATATCTGACCTTAATGTTCCACAATTAAACGGGATGGAACTGATTGGACAGATTAAAGCCAGTGATTTTTTTAATTCTATCCCCATAATGATTTTATCTGGTGAGGAAAGCTCTGAAATGCGTATAAAATGCTTAAATGCGGGAGCGGAAGATTACGTGGTTAAGCCATTTAATCCAAGAGAGCTTGAAGCCAGGATAAGAGTTATATTACGCCGTATGGGAAAGTTTTAAATTAAAAAAAACCTATGAACCCTTCTCAGAACAATCAACAGATTATTGCTTTAATTCAATGTAGTGATAATGTAAAGTCCTTCTTTCAGTTATGCAATCTGAAAAACAGAAAATTTCTTTATTTTGATAATGGAATTGCCTTGGCAAATCAATGGGAAAAACAAAAACTGAATATAGTTGCAATTATTTCTGAAAGTGAAATTCTTTCTATTAATGGGGTCTCTTTAATTGAGACTTTGCATAAAAAAAAGTTTCCTAGTGTTCCATTCTGCCTGGTTTTACAGTATAAGCAACTAAATGAATATAATACCAGGCTTGCATTAAATGCCGGTGTAGCAGACTTTTTTGCAATGCCTCTTAAAATTAAGAACCTGGAAACCCGGCTTAATTTTTTAATTGAAAGATGGGATGAATTAAACAGTAAGAAAAAGGAAAAATCTTTCACTCCGTATAAAACACCGATAATAAAAAGGCTTTTTGATTTATTTTTTGCAGGATTAGCCTTATTGTGTCTATCTCCTTTATTTCTGATAATTTATCTTTTAATAAGGATGGAATCAAAGGGGCCAGTATTTTATTATTCCTTAAGGGTAGGAACGGGTTACAGGATATTTAAATTTTTTAAATTCAGGTCTATGTATGCCGATGCAGATAAGCGACTTAAGGATTTAAAACATCTTAATCAGTATAATAATTCAGGATCAGATACAACAATAGCAACAGGAGAGTCCGATGGTGATTACCGTTGCGATGAGTGTATCAATTTAGGGATTAGTTGTAAGTTCCCGATTTTTGCTGATAATATTCAATGGTGCGAAAAAGATTATATAGAAAATAAAAAGACAAAGGGGGGGGCTGCTTTTTTCAAATTGAAAGATGATCCAAGGATTACCAGAATTGGAAAATTTATCAGGAATACAAGTATTGATGAATTACCTCAATTATGGAATGTTATAATCGGAGATATGAGTATTGTAGGGAACAGACCATTACCATTATATGAAGCTGAAAAGCTAACCACTGACAAATATGCGCTTCGTTTTCTAGCGCCTGCCGGAATAACTGGGTTATGGCAGGTAGAGAAAAGAGGAAAAGGAGAAATGAGTGAAGAAGAAAGGCTGATGCTAGATAATGTGTATGCAAAAAATCACAGTTTTTTGAATGACATTAAACTAATTTTAAAAACTATACCAGCTTTATTTCAAAAGGAAAGTGTTTAGGAATATAAAAGAATGTAAGTTAAAATATAATTCCTGTTTTGTAGTTACAAATACTACAAACAGGATGTTTAGTTGATTCTTTCCCAATCATTTTTGATAAAATTAAACTGTTTTATCACTTTAGCGGGATTACCTACTGCAATAGAATAAGGTGGAATGTTTTTAGTAACAACAGCACCGGCTGCAATTACACTATGTTTACCTATAGTAACACCGGCAGTTATTACGGCATTTGCTGCAATCCAACATTCATCTTCTATTACAATTGGATCAGTAAGTATGGGTTGACTGTGAATGGGAATTTTGATATCTCTGTATTCGTGATTTAAAGCACTGGCAACAATATTCTGAGCAAAAATTACATCATTCCCAATTGTAATTGGTCCAATTATAGTATTACCCATTCCAATTAGAGTGTTTTTCCCAATGATAACATTTCCAACACCATTATTTATTGTCGAAAAATCTTCAATAGTAGAATAATCGCCTAATTCAAATTTGTTAAATGGCAATACGTCTAATCTAAGATTACATCTTATTTTTGACCCTTTACCTCTTTTATGTATGAAAGGGTTAATAAACCATTTTACCCAAAGCCTTGGCCTGGCTTCATTTTTTGGAATAAGCAAGCGGTGAATTATTTTTTTAAGGGATGGATTTTGTTTTAAGGCTGACTTTAATGACATGGTTTGATTTTATGAATACCTAAGGTATAAATAATTCAATTGCAATGCAGAAATTTAAAATTTATAATAACTGAAATAAGCTTAAGTGTTTATAGCTGGAATAATTTTATTTTGTATCTTTAAAATAAACATAATTAGTTAAATAGAGCTTAATGTTGTGTAGATTATAGAATATTTAATAAACATCAATTTTTGTATCCAATAATGCAAGTTTCTGTAAAATACCTTGTCATAATAGCCCTTGTTTTCAACAGTTCAATTGTCAGTGCCCAGCAATCTTTAATGCAGCAAGTTGATAATGTATTCCTTCAGAAGTTAATAGATACTGCCAAATTATATTATCCTAAAATGGGAACTTTTGGTCATCGTATAAATATTGCTTCAGAGGAAGTGAAAAAAGCAAGAGCATCCTGGTTTGAACTGCTTACTTTTTCATTATCCTATAGCCCTACAAATGCCACAACTGCAGTTGCTCCAACCTTATCAGGTTTTCAGGTGGGTGTTTTCTTTAATATAGGTACAATTTTAGAAAAACCGCATAACATAAAAGAAGCTAAGGAAGCATTGGCAATTGCTGTTTTGGATAAAAAAGAGTATAATTTAAGCATAGAGGCAGAAGTTAAAAGTAGGTATTATAAATACCTTCAGCAAATGGCTGTTTTAAAAATGCAAAATGAAAGTATTGTAGATTTTGAAGTAATAGAAAAGCAAACTAAATATAGATTTGAAAAAGGGGAGGAGACCCTGGAAAATTACAGTAAAGCAATTGTAGCTTTGAATGGTCAAAGACAAAACATTATTGCTGCAGAAGGATTTTATTTGATAGCAAAATCAACATTGGAAGAAATTATTGGAAAAAAATTAGAAGCAATTCATTAATGGAACTCAGCAATTTTATAAAATTATTAAAACGGCAAAAATACACATTGATATTTGTGCCATTACTGGCCATTGCCATTACTTATTTTCTGGTACGTAAAATGCCGGACAATTATACTTCAAAGGCGAGAATTGGAACTGGATTAGTTGATCAGTCTCAACAATTAGTTTTAGGAAATCAGGCAGATGCGCAGGAATCAAAAATAAACCAACAGTTTGCTAATCTGATACAGATGATGCAACTAAAAAAAGTGTATGATCAGGTTTCTTATCAATTAATTCTGCATGATTTAACCAATGATACTTCTTTACGCAAACCCAGTAAATTATTTAAAGAACTGCCAGAAAATGCAAAAAAGCACGCACGGGAAATATTTACAGAATTATACAGGACTAGATCATCATTGCAACCTACAATTGATGATCATGTTGGGTTGAAAAAAGTCCTGATATCTATGGGGTATGATGATGAAACATTAAGAAAAAAGATGGTTGTTTATAGAGTAAATAACAGTGATTATATTGATATTGAATTTGAATCTGATTCACCTCTTTTCTCTGCATTTGCGATCAATACATTATGTAAAGAGTTTATCAATTACTATACAGATGTGGTTAAACTAAGCCAGCTAAGGGCTGTAAATTTTCTTGACAGTATACTTCAACAGAAAAAGGCAATAATGGACAGGCAGATGTCTTTACTTAAAAATTATAAAATTGATAACAGGGTTTTGAATCTAAATGAACAGGCAAAGAGCTTATATGGACAACTTGCCGATTTTGAAACCAGAAAAGAAATAACGGAAAAAGATATACTTGCTTATAAAGGAGCACTTAAAAATATTGATGGAAAGTTTAATCCACAGGACAGGCAGTTTATTGAAAGTTCGATGGTAAAAGTGAATCAGGAAATAATCACTGTAAAAGAGCAGGTAAAGCTTGCGAATGAAGAATATATTCAAAGTAACTATGATTCAAAATATAAACAAAAACTGGATTCATTAAGAACAATATTGGTAACAAAAATAAATGAATCTACTGATAAATATATCGTTAATCCTTTAGCTGCTAAGCAAAATCTTGTATTGCAAAAAATCGGATTAGAAGTAAATCTAGATATTGCAACCAATAGTGTAAAATCACTCGAAACAGAACTGATTAAATTGAATAAAAAATTTGACGAACTGGTTCCACATGAAGCGGTAATTCAAGCCTATGAAACTTCTATCGACTTTGCTAGCAAAGAGTATATTGAGATATTAAAAAAATACAATGAAACCAGCCTGGAGTCAAGTCAAACAATACAGTTAAGACTTGTAGAAATAGCAATGCCTGGAGGATTGCAACCTTCTAAAAAATCTTTATTAATTATTTTAAGTGGTGTCATCAGTCTGATACTCTGTATGGTGGTTTTATTTGTTTTATTTTATTTGGATGATTCTGTAAAAGTTGCGAAAGAGTTGGCAAATAAAACTGAAATTACAGTGCTTGGTTTTCTTCCAATGATCAAAAAAACCTTACTTAATTTACAGGAAATCTGGAACGAAGATTTAACTGCAAGTATTGAATACAGAAATTTGTTACGTGATATAAGATTTGAAATTGAAACCGGTATGCAGGCTTCGAAAGTACTATTAATAAACAGTATTAATCCAAAGGAAGGTAAAACGATACTGGTTTTGAGCCTTGCATATGCGTATTCCCGTGTAAATAAAAAAGTATTACTGATTGATGGAAACTTTTCAGATCCTAAAATTACTGAGATAGTACAACCTATTTGCTTTTTGGAGGATTATCTCGAAAATAAAATTACCTGTAGTGAGTTTTTAACTAAGGAAGCTATTGATGTATTGGGTTCACGGGGTGGCGATGTATCATTATTAGAAATAGCAAATGAAAACAATATTCAGCAAAAATTATCAGAACTGAAAGCGCATTATGATATTATTATCATTGAAGCTTCTGCATTAAATTATCTCAACAAGTCAAAAGAGTGGATACTTTTCAGTGATAAAATATTGTCTGTATTCCAGGCCAATCAAACTATAACATTGGTAAAACAACAGCATATAAATTATCTCAAATCTTTGGACAATAAATTTATTGGTTGGGTTTTGAATAAAGTCACAAATGAAAAGGTGAAGTTTAAGAAAACAAAGAAAAAAAAGTGAGTTTAAATCATATTTTATGATACAATCAGTTATTCATGATATTTGGATATTATTTCAGATTATTATAGGCTATAATTTGGTTTTCCCCATTATAATACTGTTGATTTATATTCCAGTAAAGGCATTTTCTACCTTAAAAACAAAAGAGCCTTCTGTTGAGTCAGATTATGCAATAATTGTTACAGCATATGAACATACTCAAACTTTACCGGCTGTTGTTAATTCTCTTTTACAATTGAGATATCAAAACTATCTGATCTATATAGTTGCTGATAAATGTGATATTTCAGCATTGAGATTTGATGATGAAAGAGTTATTCTTTTAAGGCCGGAAACAACTTTGGGAAGTAATACCCGTTCTCATTTTTATGCAATTGACAGATTTAAAAGAAAACATGAACGATTAACTATAATTGATAGTGACAACCTTGTTGATCCTGATTATCTGATAGAATTAAATAAATTATTTAATGCAGGGTTTATTGCAGTACAAGGAGAACGAAAAGCTAAAAATTTGAATACTACTTATGCCTGTTTAGATGCTGCCAGGGATATATATTATCATTTTTACGATGGGGTTGTATTATTTGGAGCTGGTTCATCAGGCACACTGGCAGGATCCGGGATGGCATTTACTGTTCAATTATATAAAGATTGTCTGGAAAGTCTGGATATAACAGGTGCTGGATTTGATAAGGTATTACAGAAAGAAATTTTATTGCGAAAATGCAGAATAGCTTTTACAAAGAATGCGATAGTATATGATGAGAAAACTACCCGGTCCGATCAATTGGTGAAACAACGGGCCAGGTGGATTAATACCTGGTTCCGATATTTTAAATTCGGGTTTATATTAATCTTTAGGGGGATAAGAAACTTAAACTGGAATCAGTTTTTATTTGGAATCGTATTACTTCGGCCTCCTTTGTTTATTTTCTTGTTAGTTTCCCTTTGTTGTTTAATAGTCAATTTTTTCTTTAGTAGTTTGACAGCAATAATTTGGGTTTTCGGTTTAGGGCTTTTTATTATTGGATTTTTTCTTTCATTAATATTCTCAAAAACAGATAAGCGTATTTACCTTTCTTTGATAAATATTCCAAAATTTGTTTTCTTTCAGGTATTATCGTTACTGAAAGTTACAAAAGCGAATCAGGTTTCAGTCGCAACACAACATTATTTTGATAAAACAATTGAAGAAATAAAAAAATAATACTTTAATCAGGTTCTAAATTACTTGTATGTTAAAAGATTTAATTAAAGTATTGTTACAGAAAATTCTGGGTTATGATAATTATCTTTTCATTTTTGCACTATTCTGTATCTGGAGGTTAAAGACAAATTCTTATGAAAGCAGTTTTAAATACTTTTTGAATATTATACCTGAAAATGGTAAAATTTTAGATATTGGGGCAAATATCGGTTTAATGAGTATAGCACTTTCTAAAAAATTTCCATCCTCAGAAATTTATGCATTTGAACCCATTCCTTCTAATATTCAAACATTTAAAAGAGTAATGAACAGGTTTCGGGTTCGTAATGTAACATTAATTGAATCTGCATTGGGAAATGTAAACGGTATAATTAAAATGGTTTTACCTGTAATAAAATACTCAAAACGACATGGGCTCAGCCATGTTTGGCAAAAAGGAAATAATGATGAATGGAACCGGGGGGAAATATATTCAGTTCAGATTAACAGATTAGATGATTTACATTTAATTAAATCAGCAGGTAAGATTGCAGCTGTGAAAGTAGATGTTGAGAATTATGAATTTGAAGTATTTTCTGGTGCTAAAGAATTAATCGCAAAACATCGCCCAATTATTTATTCAGAATTATGGGATAATCAGAAAAGGGAATCTTGTATTGAGTTATTCAGGAAATTGGACTATGCTGTTAAAATAGTCGTGCATAATGAATTAATAGATTTTACAAATCAAAATGACATAAACTTTATTTTCATTCCTCAAAAGCAATAGTTATGAGAATTGAACCTGTAAAACATATTAAGGATAATCCTTTACTCTTTGAAAAAAGGAAAAAAAGGATTGAAGATGTTACACATAAGATAGCCGTATATTTTACGCTGTTGATCATTATTTTTTTCTTTTTTAAAATGATTGTTCCTTGAACAACACAATTCAAATACCATTAAATACAAGTAAAAAAAGGAAAAGAGAAATCATCAGAGATTGGTGCAGACAAACTTTTCTTATTGAAAAATTAGCTAATAAATTCGGTCTTATTTTTTTTATTGCATGTTCTATCTTATTGTCTGTTGCCGTATCATTGTTTGGAGTAACGTTTGGTATTCTTATAGCAATCGTATTAATAGCAATACCTGTAGTTGTTGGCCTCGTTATTT
>Ga0208872_1000064_pt1 | contig 107946 bp, 114 predicted proteins | sample CryBogCBH12Aug08_FD_185508 | JGI IMG/M metagenome (GOLD analysis project Ga0208872, IMG submission 185508) | Freshwater microbial communities from Crystal Bog, Wisconsin, USA - CBH12Aug08 (SPAdes) | ecosystem: Environmental > Aquatic > Freshwater > Lake | place: Crystal Bog, Wisconsin, USA...
AAGAAATATTATATGGAGAGCTGGGAAGTTTAGAACTTATGGGGATTCTTCCAGTTATTATGGATTATGATAAATCTATAATTCAGAGAGATTCTTCATATTTAGTACATCGTGATATAGAAAAATTTACCACACATTTACAAGCTGATATGGAACATATACGTATAAATATTTCTAATATTTTAAATATTTTGTCGCCACAAAAAAATATATTAATAAATAAAGATAGTATAAAAAAATTATGGGAAGAAGTTGATAAATTTACTATTCGTTATTTGACATCAGAAATACCAGATTTCTCAAAACCGTTTATATAAAAGGATTATGACTCCACTGAATTGCGAGTTGTCTTTGCCGTGGGCGACATGATAAATCACCGGGCTTACAATTCTTTTTTATTTGTGCTGTATGACGACTAATTGCTTTCCATCTTGCTATTTGAACTTTATCTAATTCTGGAATTCTTCTACCCATAAAGTAACGGCAAAACCATTCAAACCACCCTCTATTGTCTTTATTAATATCAGAGTTGGAAAGAATATCATATTTTCCTTTCTTTTTTGTTTTATTATTTGATGGAACCCAGTTATTTTCACGCCAGACCGACAAATTTTGTCTGCTCTTGATTCCAAAAGCATTTACCGATGGATCCGCTCCTTGAGGACTTAGTTTTCCAAGGGATATAGCCCGTATAAACCACTCCATAGGATACTCTTCCAAACAATCATTCATATATTTTCCTTCAAAGACACCCATACATAACATTTCTTCGGGAGTTGCATAAGGTTTGAAAGCTAGATTTTGACCCGGTTCTTCTTCTAAAGTATAACTATAATTCTTTTGCATTTTATCATTAACATGTATCACAGTGCCTTTATGAAATGTTGAAAACGATTTTCCTTTCTTTTTCAAGATTTCTAACATTTGCTCTGGTGTTGACATTTTATCTACTACTTAAATATTATTATTAATTTTTATTAGAATGGCAAATCGATTATATCCTACACATAATTCAAGAAATCATAATACCTTTAAATATAAACTTAATTGCCAAGAAAAAATAGATAGTTCTAAAGATACAAAAGAATGGTTAGAACTTTTCAAAATTATACCACATGATAGTCCAGATTATAAACTATTTCATGCGCTGTTAGAAAAAGAAAAACATATTGTTGTTAAAATTGGACCTTCCATACTAACAAAAGAATTTCAGATTGCTAAAGAATTAGAGACGTTAAAACTTTCTACTTTTTTACATTATTATTGTAAATTTCAATGTTTAGATGATTTTAATTCACTTAATAATTCTTCTAAATATCTTTGCAAAGACTCTTCTGGTAAAGAAATTACTATACTTGTTATGCCTGATATTATTCTAGGACAGATTGGGAATTATAAATGGAATAGAACTAATTTTATTATTCTTAAAAATGTATTAAAACATATTATTATATCTTTATTTTATGCGTATAATAAAATCGGATTTATCCATAAAGATTTACATTTGGGAAATATATTATTACAAAAGACTAAATTAAAAGAGATATCCTATGGAGATTTTGGTTCTTTAGAATGTATGGGATTTATTCCTATTATTATGGATTTTGATAAATCAAATATAAATGAAGAATATCCATCTAAAGTATATAATGATATAAAAAAATATATAGGACATATTTCTGGCGATACCAATATTATATTTAATACATTTAATTTACAAAATAAATTAGTAAAAATGTTTAATAATAATGAAATTATAACAATAAAATTATTAAATCAAATATTTAAAGATGTTGATAATTTTACGATTGATTATTTCTTAGATGATAAACCTACTATGCCAAACTAAAAAATATTAAAAATTGATTTTATTTTTTTAGTGCTAAAAGTATAGCAAAAATGGATTATCAAGCTCCGCCTCCTCATCCACTTAGTGAAAAAGAGCTTGAGTATATTAAGAGTTTATCACCAAAAGAATATGCTCTTCATACACTTGCTATGAAAAAACTTGGTTCTTCATACTTTGTTTGGAAGAGTCATGGGTTTATTCAATGGCTTGAAAAGAAAAAAGACTAATGCTTCTTTGATTTCTTCTTAAGAGTCTTAGATCTTTTTTTAGCATATGGAATACTATCGTTATTATTGATTTTTATATTTGATTTATATTTATCTTTCTTTGATTTTGATGATATATTATTATTATAATCACTGTAATTACTGTAATCACCGTTATATTTTTTTCTACTAGGCACTTCCTTCTGTTTTCTTTTTAATATTTCAGTAACATTCTTTGGTTTCATATACATAATATAATCTAATACAAACTCTGCTCTATCGCCCGTATATGCTTTTATATTATAAATAAATGTTCCATATTTTTTAGAATTTGTGAAACTAATATTTTTCTTGTGTAAGAATCCTTTTAAAAAGTTAAAATCATCTTTGGTAAAATCTGGAAACCATTCTAATTTTAATTCTAACGCATCAAGATTTTCTGCTAATATATTAATTAAATTGGAATGTTTTTTCCAATATTCTAATTCTTCCCCTTTTAATATGATACTGTTATTCATCTAAAGAATATATATATTTTAATTAAGTAATGGAGCGAATGTATGGACCTGATAAAAGTATTGGAACAAAGTTTATTGATTCTCAACGGCAAGGAAAATCATCTGGACAACAAGTGTTATTGCCTCAACAAAATCCTCCGCCAGTGTTAAATCGTAAACGTAATGAAAAAGTAACAACTATTCTATGTAATAGCCGTGAACGTAATGTTGTGAGTTATCCTAATGTAAGTATGTTCCGTTGGAGATTACGAAGAGATTTAAAAGATATTACAAGTATCCGATTGATTGGAGGAAATGTCCCTGGCAATATTTATAATATTAATACTGCTTGGCAAAACTTCTCTTTTTTGGAAGAAACTTCTCCCTCAACGATTTTTACTGTAACTCTTAATCCTGGCCTATATGATGGTAATAGTTTAGCAATAGAAGTTACTAGAGCATTAAATTCTGTTATTGGTATTGCAAACGTATATTCGTGTACTTATTCTACTACTACAATGGCTTTAACCATTAAAAGAATTTCTGGAGTTTATGATTTTGCTTTATTGTTTCAATCCGGCCAATATACTGATAGTTTTGATGATTTTAATGGAGTTGTTGACAATTTAACAAATGATTATTTATCCGCAATTGGATGTCCCGCAAGACTTATGGGATTTGTTACTCAAGATTATTATGATGTAAATGGTAGTATAATTGCTCCAAATCCAGTTGATACTGCTTGGTTTTTGAATAAGATTTTTTTACATATTAATACAGAAACTGATAAAGAATTTAATAGAGTTGAAATAGCACGAGGACCTCATGATCCTTATGCTATTATTTATTTGGATATGCTACAAAATGGAATAAAACATTTGAATAAAGAAACAGATTATCCTATTATTGAGTTCTCACCGGCTCCATTATCACGTCTTAGTCTTCTAGAAATTTCTATGCGAGATGAATTTTATAAGTTACTAGATTTAAATAATAAAGAGTTCACTTTGATGTTTGAAATAACATATTTGGAGTGAAACAACAAATCTATTATTAAGCGAAATAACATATTTGGAGTGAAACAACATATCTATTATTAAGCGAAATAACATATTTGAAACAACAAATCTAAAGATTCTTTATAATAAACATATAGAATGGCTAAAATTAAGACTATTTCATATGGGCGTATGCGCAGAATTTACAGTGCTCATCCATACAAAATGTTTTTTCCAGTAAAAATGTTTCCCTAGTAAAAATGTTTCCGGCCTAAAAATTAATTTCTTAAATGTTATTATACTATCACATTGAAGGAATTACGCACAATACTCAATTTATTTACACAACATAGTTTTGTAAAACATTCTTTCTATGCCTTCTATCCTCATCGTGTATGGGCACAACAAATGTTATGGGATAAATATTTATATCATGTGAAACCACATTATGCTATTAAATCAAACCCAGAACCTTTACTAATTAAAATGATGTATCCTAAGGGAGTTAAGTTTGATTGTGCCAGTCTTCAAGAATTAAAATTAGTTAAAGATAATCTTCCTACTGGAACTAATTTCAATGATATGATTATTTACGCAAACCCATGTAAATCATATGCTGATTTAGAATACGCCCAAAAGGTAGTAGAATCTCCAATAACAGTTGTTGATAGTTTTGAAGAATTAGATAAATTAGTAAATATCAAATATGAAGGAGGTGCTCTTGTTCGCATAAGTGTTGATGATAAAAACTCTAAAATTCCATTTTCTGGTAAATTTGGTCTTACACCAGAAAAAGTAAAAGATTTAGGAATTTATGCAAAATCTAAAAATATAGATCTCAAAGGTATATCTTTTCACGTAGGTTCTGGAGGAAATGATGGAAAAGTTTATTATAAATCTATTTCTATTGCTAAACAACTCAATACAGAGTTACAACAACAGAATCATCAAGCAAATATTATAGATATTGGCGGAGGATTTTTACCAAATGAAGATGATTTTATTAAGAAAGCAAAATATATTAACGATGCTTATGATAAAAAGTTTCAATTTATAGCAGAACCTGGAAGATTCTTTTCAAGTGTATGCCAAGATTTCTTTGTCAAAGTTATTGGTAAAAAGCCTTGGGCTTCTGGTTGGAGATATACAATTGATGATAGTTTATATGGACAATTTTCTTGTATTCCTTTTGATCAAGCTACTCCTTTATGGATGAGAATTTCAGATGATAATGAGTTACGAAATAAAACAAAAGGAATTCTTATGGGTCGCACATGTGATTCTGTTGACGTCATTGCTCGTTGTGAATCTATGGAGGAGTTAGAAGTTGATGATTGGCTATGGTTTCCTCAGATGGGTTCTTATACAAATGCTACAGCAAATGAATTTAATGGATTTCCAAAACCATCAGTATTAACTATATTTATGGATACTCCCAATATTCATGATTCTAAATTTATAGAACGAGTTCCAGAATCAATACAAGTTATTACACCATTATCTAGTAAAGCATTATTAGCTTGATTAGTTCTAATTTTCTTTGCTAGCTCATGAAGTTCTAAATTTTGCTTATCAAATAATTTTCTTTCTTGAATCATTAATGATAAATTTAATTTTGTTTTATGTATATCTTCTTTTATTTTTGGAAGTGGATTTTTTTTTAGATTTATCTCAAATTCTTCTTTCTCCATAATATAATAGTAAAAATAATTCCACTTTAAATATCTATAGAAGTATTAGTCTGATTTTACCTTTTCATAACTATACATTCCAAAATAAGTTTTAATTCTTGAAAAAAATGTTGTATTAGATTTATATTCTTCTATTGGATCATTATCTATTTTAGGGATATCTATTTTAGGCACTTCTAATTTAGGCACTTCTAATTTAGGCACTTCTAATTTAGGCACTTCTATTTTAGGCACTTCTAATTTAGGCACTTCTATTTTAGGGATATCTATTTTAGGCACTTCTATTTTAGGGATATCTATTTTAGGCACTTCTATTTTAGGGATATCTATTTTTTTTGGAAATTTAGATAATACTATATTTTTACATACTACTATATCTTTACATTCATAAAATCGTCTGCCCATATTTATTATACACCAACAATCATTTATATTTATCTCTTCTAAACATATTCCACAAGTAACTATTCTTGTATCCATAATATAATAGTAAAAAATTGATTTTTATGCCACCAGAATAATTATATCCCAAAAATGACTGAAGTAATAGACTGTTCTGTCTGTACTGAGAAATTTACTAACAGTGTTCGCACCAAGATTTGTTGCAACTACTGTTCTTATAATGCTTGTAAAACGTGTGTAACACGTTATTTACTATCTCAAGTTGTTGATGCTCATTGTATGAATTGTCGCACTGGATGGAATCGTGAATTCTTAGATTTAAATCTTAGTAAAGCATTTGTAAAAGGTGCTTGGCGTGATCATAAGAAAAAAATGTATTTAAATCGTGAGAAAGCTATTCTTCCTAACTTTCAAATATTTGCTGCCGCAAAAAAAGAGATGAATACATTACTGCCACAAGTTGAAAAATTAGCGAAAGAACATGAAGCTGCTGAGAAAGATAAATATAATCTTACTCAAAAAATTTATTCAACAAATCATTTTATCGCTAGTAATAATTTTGAACCTACAGATGAAGTATATGTGAAACATCAAGAAGATATTTCTAAACTACAAGATGTATTTAAAAAACATTCTGAAAGTTACATTAATTATACAAAAACTCATAATAAATATATAGAACAATATAATACTTATAATGCTTTTAATAAAAAAGATGTTGAGAAAAAAGAGTTTATTATGAAATGTGTGAAAGATGGTTGCCGAGGATTTCTATCCCAAGCATATAAATGTGAGCTATGTTCTACTTACGTATGTAAAGATTGTATGGTTGTGAAAAAAGAAAAAAATGATGATACTCATATTTGTAAAAAGGATGATATTGATACTGTAGCACTAATTCGTAAAGAAACTCACCCTTGTCCGAAATGTGGTATTCGTATTTCTAAAATTGATGGATGTGATATGATGTGGTGCACTGCTACTGACTGTGGCACAGCATTTAGTTGGATGTCTGGTAAGATTCTTACTGGAACTATTCACAATCCTCACTATTATGAATGGCAACGACGCAATAATAATGGTGTTATTCCTCGCAATCCTGGAGATGTTCCTTGTGGTGGCTTTCCACAATACCATACACTTACTGCTTTAGTGCGTAGTCTAGGAATTCAATATGATAAAATAACGAGTATGTACAACATTCATAGATGCTTTATGGATATTGAAGGATATCGTATTCCTCTTTATACAACAACACGTAATCAAATGATGTTTAAAGAGTGTCACGTAGATTTCTTGCTAGGAAATATTACTGAAGAGAAATGGGTTCAGAGTATCTTCATGAAAGAACTTAATATAGAAAAGAAACAAGCAGTATTAGCTGTGTTACAAACATTTCTTGGTGCCGGTCAAGACTTATTTACATCGTTAATTAATATTCTTAATACGTTGGTTGAGAAAAAGAATCTAAATGCTAAATATATTGTGAATCCAGAAGATTTAAAACCTATTGATGATATATTAAGACAATTCAATAATCTTCGTAAATATATCAATGAAAGTCTGGTGAGCACTGGTGAGAATGTAAGCACTCCAGTGCCACAATTTAGTAATGTATGGCATTGGGTATCAATCGCATCTGTTGACAGTATTAAAGAACGTATTAAATTTGCAAAAGAAAAATAATAAATATAATCTAAAGAAAATGTTTTAAAAGTTTAAAGTATGGATTGTGTAGCAATCACTTTACCAGATAGAATAAAATATGTAAAAAAATTAGCACATGACATTAATATGAGTATAACAATTTTTAATGCTGTATCTGGATTAACATATTTAGATAAATATTTAGGTTTAAAACATATATTACGTTCTGAAATGATTACTGCTGGAATGATTGGTTGTTTAGAATCTCATATTCAGATTTTAAAAGACGCAACAAAGACTATTATTATTTTTGAAGATGATTGTGAATATGTAAGTAATTCTAATGATTTTCGTCCATTAGATTTTGATATATTATGTCTAGGAACAAATGAGAATGTAGAATTTCAATATTTAGAAGGAAAAGATTATTTACAAGTATTTCGTTTTTGGGGAACACATGCTCTAATACTTCGTCAAACTGCTATAAAAGCGGTGCTAGAAACATATGAAAAATATTGTAAACAAAAGATTTTTTTGCCAGCAGATTGGTTATATAGTTATGCTATTAAAGAACATAATCTAATTGCGTATGCTCCTATAAATCCTAAACAATATTTTAAACAAAAATCTGGTTTAGTTTCTACAATAAATGGAAAAATTAGAGATTAATATATTTTTTCTTAAATGATTCAATCGTTATTACTGGAATTCCTAGCTCCTTTGCTGTCTTTACTTTCCCAGTAAGTTCTTCTGGATCTTTTGCTACAACCACTGTTGTTTTGGAAGAAACACTAGAACCAACTTTACCTCCTCTTCCTTCAATCTCTACTTCTAACTCTTTATCACGAATACCAGTAAATACTACCACCAAATCTTTTTTTAATAAAGGTTTTGATACTACTACTACACGTTTTGCCACACAAGAAATACCAATATCTTTCATAAAATCAAAGAATTGAGGCAATCCATCAATAAATTGAGTTGCTGTTACTGAAGCAATACCATCTATCTTTAAAAGTTCTGCTTCTGTGGGGGTTTTACCTTTAATAATATCTGGAAACGCATCAATAATTAACTTTAATTTCTTTTCGCCAATTGTTCTTCCAAATAAATTAGAAGCATCCATAAATTTTAAACAATCCGCTTTTTTAATTGATTCTGCAATTTCATTTACAACCTTTTCAGCAGACTTCTTTTGAAATCCTTCCATTTTTACTAATTCTTCAACAGTTACATTAATAAGTTTTTTAATACTATCTACACCATTTTTATAAAGTCTTTCAATCACTCCCTTTCCAATGCCTTTCATATCTAACGTTGATGCAAAATAAGTCATACGTTTCACAATAACATCTTCTGCTGCCTCTTTATCTTTTAAAATAATATCAACATGTGTATCATTCCATTTATATTCTACAGAAGGAAAACTTGGTTTTCCACTGGCAGATTTGCTGAGCACACGCACAATATGAGGAATAACATCTCCAGAACGAATAATAACTATTCTTGAACCTGGCCCAAGATTGTTATTTTCAATGTACTGAGCATTAAACCCTGTTGCTTTCTGAATAGAAGCACCCGCTAATACAACTGGGTCAAAATGTAGTAATGGTTTCAAATATCCATCTTTAGAAGCATTCCATTCTACTTCTTTTACAATTACTTCTGCTTCAGTATGTGTTAAAAGACTTTTAAAAGCAAAAGCATATGATGGATTTTTTCCAGATACAATATTATGTGTATGATCATGAAATACAACAATGCCATCAACTTCATAAGGTGAATCTTTACGACGTGTCATAAGAATTTCAGATAAACTTTCCATTGTTAAATCTTTTGTTGGAACTTTTTTATTATACGCAATTTTAAAACCATTTTCTTCCAACACTTCAAACCCATCGCTAGGACTTGCTTGTGGCTTAAGCTGTTCATAAGCAATAAATTCAACAATTGAAGCAAGATCTTTATCTGGATGTTTTGAATGCATAACACCAGCAACAGCATTACGAGCATTTGCTCCTTTTCCTTTTGTTTCCCAGTTTAGTTTACTAATAATTAATTCACCTCTAACAGCAAAGTTCTTAAATGCTATTTTTTTAGGAAGATTAATAAACGGAACAATATGTGAAATATCTTGTCCCATAGTTCCATCACCACGAGAATACATTGAAATACCTTTTGATGAATAAACAACTAAAGCAGAATTACCATCTAATTTATCGCTTATCACTACTTCGCCAGGATATTTTGATTTCCAAGAATTTAATGCTTTTTCATCTTCACGAATTTTATCAAGAGATCCCATATAAAATGGTAGAGCAACTTTTTCTCCGGGTGCAGAAGCACCAATATCTTTTAAAGCAGGGTTCTTAGGATCTCGTGTTGCTAAATAGTTTTTAACTATATCAAAGATATCATCTGATATTACTGGATTTCCCTTATAATATTCAAAAGAAGCATCTTTAATAATTTTTACAATTTTATCAGTTGTTAAACTTTCAAGATAAGGGATTGGATCTTTTAATAGTTTTGTGTAAGAATTATCCATTTTTCTAGTATTATTTTTGGAATTTTTATTAATCAATTTTTTACTCATTTTATCTATTTAGCTTTAATATTTTTATATATACTTATTATTGTAATCCTAATTTATTTAATCCCCATTTCAAACTATGTTTAATCTTTGATTCCGACATTACATTATTATACATTCTAAAATCAAATATTTTACCATTAAATAATTCATCTTTTAATTCATATTGAGTTGTTTGATTCGCCCAGTTTGATTTACCAATATAGTTATTTGTCGTGCTCTGGGCTTGTGGTAAATAACCAGATGGCTCAACATGTACTTGAACACCATTTACATAAATAGAAATATTAGGTCTTAACGAGTCATTTGATGTTGCTGTAATTACAATATGAGCCCATTTCTTTAATGGAATAGCATTTGGGACGATAATACGTTGTTTACGTTGTTTTGTATCCCAAATTTCATATAATAAAGAAGCAGTTATTGGTGCTATTTTAGTCGGTTGTTTCATTCCATCCTTCCAACTTAATTTACGTGGTTCAACATCAAAGTTTTTACATTCATATACATTTACATTGGCTTTCAAAAGCATTAAATTCTGCGGTGTAGTTTCGCTACAAGGATGAGGTCCAGAAGGATAATCTGGTAAAGTATTTTGTTGATCACATAACAATGGTCTTAATTGATTTGTATTTGTTACTTCATCACCTTTTCCAATAATACTTAAATGGGTATTATTATTTCCCGGTCCATCACCAAAATCAAATATATGGGCATTATTTGTAAAACTATCAAAGAAAACCCATACTGAAAAAGATCTAATATTTCTCATTTGAATTTTATTTCCTAGAGTTAAATCTTTTGCATCAGCAATTCTTAAATACTGATCAATTCCGTTAAAAGTAACTCCTTGTGTAACACTTGGATTTGGATTTTCTGGTATAGAGATTCCTCCCGCCTTTTGAACTATTAATGTATTTGTATAATCAACCATATCATCATTAAACCGCAACCATCCAACAATACCATCATAAAATTCTAATAATGTTTTTATATCTTCTGGAGGATTAATATCAATTTCATCAAATGTATTAAATCCAGTATCCATTGCTCGTAAACATAATGGCTGATATGTGCCATCATCCGCTTTTAAAATACGACAATAAGCATCTTTATTTTCTTGATGTATATCATTCATATAATCATCACGTGATATACGGAAACCATTATTTGTTTTATAACTTACTGAAGATAATCCATTTGTTCCAGCTAATGCGCAAGCAAAGAAAGGTTTTGTTTTTTCAGTCCCAGAAGGGACAACCATGCGACAGAAATCATGTTTAAACCCAAATCCTTGGACATCTACAAATCCACGAAAATATCGTGGATCTTGTATATAATTCTTTTCTTCATGATCAATACCAATATCACCTCGCCGAGGAACTAATGGTGAAAAAAAGTTATATTTTTCAGAAATATCCAATGGAGATATATAATTTGTAATACCTTCACTAATCACTTTTGGATATACCACTTCATATGTTATTAATACTGTTAATAAAAACATAGCTAACCAGATTGCCCCGGGTAGTTCCATCTAATGATTTTGTATGTTTATGTTTAGATGGAAGGTGGTAAACTTATAGGGCAAGGAACATATGGATGTGTTTTTCAACCTCCCCTTTTGTGTAAAAAAAAAGTGTTAACTGGAAATATTGGTAAACTTACTGATATTGTTGATTTAGAGCGAGAATTACATGCTGGTAAAATTCTTGGAAATATTGTAAATTATAAGTTTTATTTTTTATTACCTGAAGAGTTTTGTGTTCCTCGTGTATTAGATAATCAAGAAGAGAAAGATTTAGATAAATGTAAGTTTCTAGAAAAAGCAAAGGTTGAAAATTTAAGACAATATACGATGACATATGGCGGACTTAATATAAATAAAGCTACTAATATTTCATTCTTTGTGTTAATGAAACATATGTTAGAAGCTGGTTCTTTAATGTTATTAAACAACTTTATTCATTATGATATTCATAATGGAAACGTTCTTATAGATAAGTTTAAAGTTCCAAGAATTATAGATTTTGGCCAGAGTTTTACTGTAGATGAAATTAGTTTAGAAACAATTGAAAATCGTTGGAAAGTATTAACACCAACTTATTCTGCGGAGCCTCCAGAAATAACTTTTTTAACAGCAATTGATGATTATAATCAATATGGATTTGAAGATGCTTTAATAATATTAATGCCTCAGAAAAAGATTTTAAAAACAATAGAAAAATTATTAGGAGTGTCAGTAAAAACACAAATTGTAAATCTTGGGAAATTTTTCCAAAGTTCTCAAGCATTCCGTGAAAAAGATTTAGTTAAATTCTGGAAGTTATATTATCCGGGATTTGATAGCTGGGCAATCGGAGTTTTGCTTCTAGAACTACTACACCGATTTATGTTTTCTTATGAATTCATTGAAAGTTCTGAATGGAAATTAAAGAAAGGAATTATTGTAAATATATTAAAACAAATGCTTGATAGTAGTCCTAAAAACAGAATTGATTGTGTTGAAGCATTGAGTATCTTTGACCCAATGAATGATATATATTTACAATATGGCACCGATTGGGCTGAAGCACGTGGAAAACAACGAAGATTTAAGAAGATCTAAGATCTTCTTCTTGTTTTCTTACCTCCACCAACCTTTAGCCTTACCGGAGTAATTCTAGGAACACACATATATGAGCAGAAAGTATCATAGTTTAGATAACCATTATTAGTTTTTTTATAATTATAATCTGCTAGCGCTGGGTCGTAGATTAATTTACCAGATGCGTCCTTATTAGTAACAGCACGTGCTCCGGGTTTGTGTGAAAAAAATTTATTACTATCTTGTCGCAGAAAATGATAATCTTCATCTTCATCAACAATAAGAGCAATTTTAGAAGTTCCAATAGGACATTTTTTTTCAAATGTTGTCATACTAATATTTGGATTATCACCAAATAAACGGGCCATCATATTCGGACATGTTTTAGGGCGAGACGATTTGAACTTTGGATATCCGGCAGCTGCCCCGGGCTGAACAAAAGGCACATCACAGTTAGGATCATTACATTTTTTCATTTGGTTTTCATCATTAATATTAAACGCATAAGCAAAACAATTATGAGTTTCTTTAATATTATAATTCTTATTCCAATGATTTGGATCATAATCTGGCTCAAATCCTGATAATGGTGATGTTCTATGACATGATTTAATATGTAATTCGCAAAAATGGTTTCCTTTTAAAGCCTTATTTTTACATGTGCTAGAACATTGACATTGATTTTTAGAACCTGTTTTACTAACTTTTCTTGTTTTTTTAGACATAGCTATTATATATCTGTTTTTATTTCTAGTAAATTCGCTTGTTTTTCAAGATCTTCTGGTGATTCATAATACTTATTTTGATACATACTATCAATACTTTTTACAATCTGTTTATCTTTATTTTCATTATTTGAATTATCAAATAATTTTATATAATTTTCTTCAACATTTCTTACTTGTAATCGTTCTATATTATTACAAAAAAATACTAATTGATTTTCATGCGTAGGGGTACTTTGTGTATAAGTTCCGGAATATTTTCCACACAATGCTATATATTGCCAGAATTCACAAGCAAGATTTTCAACTACCCACATATTAGAATAGTATTTCTTATCTAATTTGAATAAATGTATATAACCATTAATAATAGTCACAATAAGTGATACAGTCCATACAGCCCAATATACACTATTTTTATCTAACACTGTTTCTGTTGTAAGAAGTGATGGAACTAATATAGAACCAATTGTTACTATAAGACGCCCAAAATTAAAAGAAATAGAATAAAATCTTTGATACATCTTATATTTGTTTATTAAATAAATAAATCTTGAATTTAAATTTAATTTATCATCATCTGATATTTTTAAAGATGCTATATTTCTTTTCATCATTACAACTGAATCTTCATTATTATATTCGTATGATATTTTTTCTTTTGTCATAACTCTACTAACTATATATAAAAAAAATTGAACACATTTTATTCTAATAATTATTTATAAAATGTATCCAATTTGGTCTTCTGCGTATCTTGAAATTGAGGTGAGTCCTTACAATTGCTATGTAAATGAGACTTTATGGCGTAAAATTACAAACGATCAGAATTCTAATAGAATATTTGCCAGAATTACAAATGGAGAAAAATTCTGGATTTGTGCTCTCGGTGCTCCCATTAATTCTATTGCTGAAGATCCTAATGTATTTGTACCTCGTTGGATGTTAGAACAAATTGGCACAAGTGGAGACGGACAACTATTAGAAATTGATTGGATGCCAAGTGAAGCATTTGAAGAATCAACAAAAATTGTTCTTAAATCTTTAGATACTAATTTTGATTCACTAAATATTCAAGAACTTCTTTCAAATGAACTTACAAAGTTAGCAATACTACAAAAGAATGCTATTATTAATATTAATATACCTGAATTAGATAATTATGTAATAAGTTATCAAGTTGTAAATCTTGAACCATCTTCTGTTGTATTATGTCAAGGGGATGAAGTTGTATTAGAATTTGATGACTCCAGACCTCCTACACCTTATCCACTTAATAATATACCAGAAATATTACATGATAGTATTGAATCTATAGTAGAAGGAGTAGCAGCAATAGCAGTAAACGCAACAGCACCAGTAGCAGTAGCAGCACCAGCAGCACCACTTACAGTCGGCGGAATAAAACGTGATGGAAAATTTAATCCTTGGAGGGATAAAGATTTCAAACCTAATATGTGTTAGATGGATGAAAATGCTAAATATATATGTAATTTATTCAAATCAGATAAACCATTTTTAATTGGAAGAAATGGCACTATAGAATTACAAGTTATTGCAAAATTTTTTTGTAAAATTCCTATACTAGAATCTGAAAAAAATATACTAGAATTTAACGCTGGTATTTTTCCTACTACATATATTGAAGAGTATTGTGTAGAGTATATTGAATCTTTGAAAAATGTTGATGTCATAGCAGAAGGTTGGTATGAACCTTTAAAAAAGATTGAAAAAGAAATTTTAGATATTTTAAATCCTAGTAGATTTAAAATTATGTTAAGAAATATTGAACCTTATTATGTAGTTCCAGAGTTACGTTGGACACAGTATTTAGCAAACAAAAGAGTTGCTATTATTAATTCTTTTGCTGATACTTGCGAAACACAAACTTATATGACTAAAGCCATTTGGCCGAGTAAAACCGAAAGTCTTTTACCAAGTTCTACAACTTGGATTCCTATTAAAACATATTATTCTCCAAAACTATCTGGAGAAAAAGCATCTACGCAATGGCCAGAATATATTAAAAACTATAAAGATGCTATTGAAGACGTAGTTTCACGCACTATAGATTCAAACGCAACAGTTGCAATTATTGGTTGCGGAGGAATGGGAATGATTATTGGTTCAAAATTAAAGGATGCTGGTCTTCAGACCATAGTAATGGGAGGATCTACTCAAATTCTTTTTGGAATACGAGGAAAACGTTGGGAAAATCATGAAGTAATCAGTAAGTTTTTTAATGATGCGTGGGTTTTTCCAAATCCAAAAGATATTCCTTTGAATTATGCTCTTGTTGAAGGAGGATGTTATTGGTAGTATAATTTTTAAAAAATTGTATTAATTTTTTAAAAAATTGAATTGAATTGATTTATACATATTTTTTTAGTATTAAAATGGTGTTTTCCATTACTTCCCATTCTTCAACTCTTAGTAATCCTTGTCCTTCTGGAACTGGTATTGGTTATTCTAATATAAATGATACAATCTTTCTAATTTGTGATCCTTCTTTTCCTCATAACAATCCATCAGATTCTTTAGCACTTGGACTCGGTCTAGGATTGGGTCTGCTATTATTACTTGTGTAATGTGGTTTGTATGGTATTATAGAAACAATGGAAGAAGTGCAACAGAAATCCGTGAAGCATATAGACCTAAACTTTCACCAGAAGATGTTGTAAATCACCAGAATATCTAGCGATGTTTCGTTCTGGACAGATGAATGTTATGTTGAAAAAGAAACTCTTTACAATTCATGAAGAAAAAGGAAAACCTCTAGATGATTATGTAAAGTTTGCTGAAGAATGTAATAAACCAGAACTAGCAGAATATATTAAAAAGATTACATTTACAACTCTTCAAGATGAAGGGATTGTTTAGTCTATCTATAAAGTTTTCTTGTTTTTCTAATTTTATTATAAAGTTTTCTTGTTTTTCTTCTACCACCATCTATAGAATTGTTATACGCAATATTATTATACTTTTTATTCTTAGGAATACTATTATTCCATTTTCTTTTATCAGATTCTTCTCCAAAAATCTTTTCTGCTCGTTCCATTAATACTCTATTATTAGGTGCTTCATCAGCTAATAATGCAGCAGCCTTTCGTTCTTCTTTTGGTTTATTAATATTTTTATTAGCATAAACAGAACGAACCGCTAAAATACGAGCAAACATTTCTGTTCTTCCTCCTCCAACACATTTACCATAATCAAAACGTCTTTGTCCTCCTTCTCCAATCATAGGATTTTCTACAAATCCTGATTCATCTAATTTAAAATGTTTATGATTCCAACAAGGTCTTCCACATTCTACACAAAATTCTAAATGGTCAAAGCCAGGATCTAATCGTCTTCCTAAAAGTAAATACTTTTCACGCAACTCATTTACAATAAAATCTTTCTGACAATAAGGATGTGCGGTTGATGGAAGACGTTTTGGATTTGCGTGACCCATGTAAGCACATCCATCTTCTCTTTGTTCAAATTGTAAGCAAAAAGGACACATTGATGCGTGATATAAATCTCCAAATCCTTCAGTATTTGTTGATTTTTTATTAAATAATGTAGCATTATACGTATTTACTATTTGATTTAATCCAGATTTAATGGGTGCTGGAGCAGTAAATTTTTCATAGAATTCTCTTGAAACAATTGCTTGAATTTCTTTTAAACTTAGTTTATGTTGACAATTCTTTGGATTTATACCATTTCTTCCTTCTGGTTCGGGTTTCCAATAACAAGGAATCGCATCTTTATCTACATCTTTAATATGTCCTGTTAAATATCCTTCTAAACTATCTTGTGTTATAGAACCATCAATAGGATGATTATGAATATCATAAAGAATACCAGTATCTCCTAAAAAATCATCACCTTTGCGTAATGTATGTTTCTTTAGCGCTTCAAAATATTTCCCTGGCCATAATCTCCACATAAAAGGAAACGTATTTAATATTTTTGCAAAATTATACTTATATTGTTCAGTATTTTCTGTTAAAAAATTAATCAATAAATTAAACATTGTGCGACTATAAATTAATTTCGGATCTATAGGAGTTCTTGCTAATTCAACTTCAGTATTGTTATAATTTGTTACTGATATATCAATCAAATCTTGTTCTTCTATATCTTCACTATCATAACCATCATCATCAACAATATTATAATTTCCCTTCAAATATAAATATTTACCTTCATTGTTTTGTGTTAATAATACTCTTAATTGATTTATTAAACTACTTTTATAATGTGGTTGTTTATTTAATGGTAACATTAATATAGGCATCTCATTCTTATCTACATCATCCCGCATACCTAATGTCCATTTTAAAGCAACACTATTTATCCATCTTTTTGTTCTTTTTGAATTAATATCTAATCTAGGAACAGTGTATACCACATTATTATCATCCTGACATACACCAGTATATAAATCTGGGGATTTCTTTGCTTTATTTTTATCAATATTAATTTTAAAACCTCTTGATTCATATTTTCTTATTCTATCTTCTAAAAACATATTACCATTTAAATATGTTTTAATATAATCTTTTTGCAACGAACCTATTTTTGTTCTAATATGTTTTGGGTGTGTAGCATATACATCTTTTCCATCAAACCATACTTGACAAAATGTTAGATCAAAGTTTGTAACAACATCTTCAAGAGTCCTTTTATTTCTTACTGACATTACATCAACTGTTATTTTATTATTTTTATCATTTAATTGATACACTCTACGAATACCATTTTTTCTTAAAAAAGAAACACAATATGTTGAAGCCCAATATACATTGTGTTTTACTGGATTTATTATTTCTGTTGTTAAAATCTTTAAAAAATCTGGTATATTTTTTGTATTCACATAAATATCAATATCATTATGTAATGCATTATAAGTATTTATACTACTATCATAGTTTGTTATTGACTTTAAAACACTACCTCCAGCAATAACACCTTTATATTCTTCCAATAATGTACATAATTTTTTAAATTTTGCTTCACCTAACTCCGTTGTTAAATATGAAACAACTAGTGGAGTCCATTCATTTATTTTATGTATAGTCATCTATTATAATCGGAGATATAAAAATGGTTTAAAATCTCACAAATATGTTAATCTACATGAGAAAATATACCATTCAATATGCTTCTAACTTTTTTCTTAATTTACATAAAAGAAGAGATTATCAGAATATGTTAATACCAGTTTCTGATAATCTTGCTATTTTAGGAAATATTAGTTCTGTTGAAACTACTAAAGATAAAAAAGACTATGATAGTTTTCTAGAATATGTGGCATCTAACTGGAAGAATGTATATTTAGTGTTGGGGCCATATGAATATTGCTCTAGAAAACCAAACCCATTTTATACTCTGTGTGTAAACCAAAAATATGAAAATATTAAAATATTAAATAATTCTAACATTTCTATACCAAATACAAATATTACTCTAACCGGTAGCACATTATGGACAAAAGATCCATATTATAGATTACCATGTTCATTTGAATTTTCTTATATATATAAATATGATAAACAAGGTAAATTAAGACAAATGCTAGGAAATGATTTTAAAGAATGGTTTTATGAAGATATTACTTATATTAGAGAATCTATACAATCTAGTGAAAATAATATTATTTTAACCCATCATTTACCGTCATTTTATTTAACTGGAAACACTATTAAAAATCGTATGGAAGCATCTAGCTTAGAAAATATGTTTAAAAAATCTATTCCAATTTGGTTAGGTGGTGCTGGAAATAAAACAATATCTGGATGTTTTGGAATAACAAAAGACACTTTCTGTGCTGTAAATACATACACAACATTTGATAGACCTCATCTAATAAATAATGCCTATGATCCAAAAGCATATGTTAGCTTACGAATCAATAATCCAGTATTAGTTTAGACAAACTCAATTGAATAATTACAGAATAAAGCACATTCTAGCAATACTATTGCTCTATTTGCTTCAGATTCATTAAAACAATCTTTATAGGTTGGAATTTCAGTTTTAATAATATTTATAAGTTCTTCTATTTCATTAATTGAAATATTATATATTAATTGTTGAAATCTTTGAGATTTAATCTTTCTTGAAACACTACTAAAATATAGTTGTTCTAACACCTCATTATTATTATCAATAAGATATAAATAGATACCCATTTTATAAGTTTATTTATTGAGATTATGACTCAATTTTTTCAGCAATATATTATAAAGATGGAAACTGGTTAAAAAACTCATATATTATTAATTAGATGCGCATACAATACGCAAGCGATTTACATTTGGAGTTATGGCCAAAAGCAACATTTGATGAAACTATAACACCGTCAGCGCCATATTTAGTATTATGTGGTGACGTTGCCCCATTAAATTATTCTGGTTTACGAGCATTTTTAGAGTTCTGCTCTGAACGATGGAAATATGTATTTTGGATTGGAGGTAATACAGAAATGTGGCATTATGTTACAAATGAAGAAGTGGCATTACAAAAAATGCGAGAACTTTGTAGCCCTTATAGAAATATTAAAATCCTTTATAAAAGTTCTTTTTTGTTAAAAGATGAAGAAAGTAATGAAAAACTATTAATAGTTGGTGTAAGTCTATGGCATAAACCTCGTAATGGAACAATGTTACATTATCATAATAATATTTATGTAAAAGCAATTTCAACCCCAGTAGATGAAGAAATATTTGCACAAGCTCATAAGTCACAAGTAAAGTTCTTAGAATATGTTATAAAACATTCAGAAATACCATTATTAATATGCTCTTATTATGCTCCATTCACATGGTGTTATGAAGAAGATTGGATACAAGAACCTAAATCAGCAGTGATAGATAGAGAATTAGAAAAACTTATTACCTTTCCTGCCATTGCATGGATTACTGGCCATTCACATCTTTCTATAGAATACAAGCGTAGATATTTTCTTACTAATGGAACAGAAGGTAGTGTGTTATTTGTGAGTAATCCACGAGGAAAGCCAAAACAAAATCCATATTTTAGAAAAGATTGTGTTGTAAATCTACAACCAAATCTTATAATGCCAGAAGTTAAAGAAGAAGTAGAACCATTATGGGCTAGAAAAGCACGAGGACTCTAATCATTCATAAGTTGTGGAATGATTTCTTTTTCATAAGAATCTTGAAATCCTTGAATAGATTTTTCAAAATTTACAAAAGGCCAGAAAGCAACTTTTCTTTTTTCTCTAATAAAAGGAATAACATGATCTTTTTTCATATTTTTAGTTGCTATTAAATACATCGCAACAACGGCGGCAGAACGTTGCATACCAGCATAGCAATGAACTAACACATTTGCATTTTTATGTTCTTTTGTTAATTTATAAATTATTTCAAAAGACCATAATTCCATATTACGGATTTCTTCATGTCTTAAATTATCATCAACTGGAACTCTATATCTTTTACGAATACTAGAATTAAATGGAAGATCTTTTGTGCAATTAAACACAACACTTATATTATTATCTTTTAAAAATTTATCATCCATAGATGCCGATTTATTACCAAGCCATAATCCGGGTATAATTAAATCAGCATTATTCATCGGTATTATATTTCTAAACTTATACTTTTAAAAAAAATTGTTTTATTTTACCAGTATATGTAATTATACAAAAATGATTTACACAAGACACTTTTATCGCATAGATGAAGTATGTGCTGCTTTAGAATATGAAATTCAGAGACAAAGATTTACTGAATCATTCTTTTGGGCACAAGAACTTATTGATTCAGAAGAGTTTGGATCCATTAAAATAACTCTTTTCAAAACATGGTTTCATAATATTGGATTAGCAAATATTAATATTCTTTATGATATATTTAATTTAAATGAAGATAGTAATATACTTACAATTGTAAATAATATGCTTCAATCTGTAAGAGATATTACTTTACCAGTGATGTTTCTTTATGGACTTGCGTTTGATACATATAAAAATACAAATATTAAATTTGACTTACCAGAAGATCTTATTCAAGATGATAGCAAGTTAGAAACATTTATACGTGCTTGTTGTCTTGGAAAATATTTAGATGCATGGATTCTAAGTTTAATAATTACAAAAGAACAGTTTGATAAATATATTCCAAGAATTATTAAACATAAATCTATTAATCTTGATGTTAGTAAATTATTAGAGGATGATAGTATATATATGAAATGTTCTCTTATTGGAATTGCGTGCAGTCGTGTTACTTTTAAACCAGTGGATAAAGATCAAATGGATACAGATCAATTTAAAACATGGGAAGGATTGCTAGGAAAACGGAAACGTAGAATTTATGAAATTCCTAAAGATTGTTTATATGGAAGAACATATCGTGGCACACTTACATATCAAGACACAAATATATCTGAATTATATGACACGCAACGACTACTAGAAGGGCAACTTATTTATAAAGACTTTATAATATTATATGATTCATTTGATAATTTTAAAAAAAGAGATACAGATTATGAATTATTTATGGATTGGTATTTCCCTGATGATATACCTGATGAATGGAGTTTAGAAGATCAAAAAAAGAGTCATGGAAATGGAGTAAATCAAACGAGTGATGCACCATTAATACGAAGATATATTAATCGTTGGATTAATATGAAAAACAACTGTAAAATCTGGGATAAAGAATTTATAGTTGCTAGCTGTTATAGTAAAATTAAAATAAATAGTTATTATATTGAAAAAGAGTTGCTAGAACAGTATAAACAAAAATTACCAAATACAACAACTTGGGATTTTAAGAATATGCGGAAAATTTTATTTACACTAAAGTAGAATGTTAAATAAGCCTGCTAATGTATTAGTGCCTATGATTCTTTTCGTTCTTTTTACCCCCGGTCTATTATTTACACTGCCAAGTGAACGAGCTCCCAAATGGCAAGTTGTCTTATCCCATGTTGCTTTATTTGGTGTAACATATGCTATTTTAAGAAATGTGTTTAAAAGTTATTATTGAATTTGATTCTTCATTAAATATTCCAATAAGTTTAAATCCAACATTATAGACTCTATTTTTCTTATCTAAGTAATGTGTTTCATTACCATACATAAGAATACTTAATACAGTATAATCTTTAATTACATCTTTTGTAATATGATTATGAAGATGATTATGACAAAACATCTGTGGATAGATTGGCGGTTCTTTACATGGATAATATATATTATCTTTTTTAATATATGATAAACATTTCATTTCATCCAAATCTGGTTGATCATCATCTTCTTCATCAAAAGGATAGATATGAAAAGTATCTTTTTTAATTTCATTTAATAAAAGTTTTTCATCTACATCAAGAGTTTTTGCTATATCTTTTGCTAAACGATATATATTTCCATTAAGAGTATCTTTAATATTTTTGTAAATAACTTTTGGGATTGGAAATTTCATTATTCAGAGTTTTCATTATTCCGAATTTTCATTTATAGTCATAATATCCGGCAAAAAAATTCAATTTTATTTATTTTGACTATCAGTATGGCAGATCCAAAAGAATGGGGTTCATTATTATGGAAAATTATACATGTATGTTCTGAAAATCTAGGAAAACATAACAAAATAATTCTTCAAAAAGATGAGATATTATATTATAATCAATTTCAACGGAAATTAGCAAATATTCTCCCATGCAAAATGTGTAAAACCCATTATGTAAAATATATGAAACATATTAAAGATGTATCATATGAACAATATAAAAATTATGGTAAACAATATTACTATAATCTTCATAAAGAAATTAATGATGAAAAAAAAATAGAATCGCCACACTATGAAGATTTAGAAAATCTATATGGTAAAATAACATTTAATGAAATGAATAGTTTAGTAAAACAATTACATAATATATATTTAAAATATTTAAATTTAAACTATATCAGTCCTATAGATTATAAAGAATTTCAAAGATCATTGAGTATGCTACGTCATATTATTAATATCTAACTACTGCTACATACAACTGGAACATCTGCGGTATTATCATAGATACTACTTGCTATTCCTAATATATCAGCATTTCTTACTCCACAATATTCAGCAAACTTATATGTTAAATACCCAAGTGTTCCAAACGCAGAAGTACTAAAAAGCACACCTAATAATGATTCACATCCAGTAACATTATAACGAAATAATACTATAGCAAAATATACTAATGCTAATACAACCATTGTCATTAAAGCACGAGATTTACGATTATCTATGTGTGTTTCATCTGTGTTAGCTTGACTAGTTAAATTATATACAACATATGCATTTGTAAATAAAAATCCAAAGAAAAATGCTATATGTGCTATATAAATACTAGGAACTCTTGATACTATATTATTTGTTGATTGATATAAAGAACAATTATTAGAATCAATCATAGATTCATTATTTTTGAATAAATCATACACAATATCAAAAGGATAACTAAATATATATTTTACAATATTTATAACTGTTGTAAAGTTTGTAAATAATAAATATACTACTACTAAACCTAAAAGAATCATTGAAATTATACCAAAACTATAAAATACTCTAGCTTGGGTATCTGCCATTGCCCTTATTAAGCCGGTAGATTATTTCCATAGATGCTTATTAATACAATAGGTAGTAATGTTAATCCAAATAATAAAATAACACCACCAAAATTATTTAAAAAAGTATTATGTATGTATGAAAGAACTAAAAATACACTAGGAACTATTAATAATTGTCCTAATGTTAGTATTAAATATGCACGATTATTTACTGCCAGCATCATAAAAAATTCATATAAAATAATAACAAATGGTAATGATATAAAGAAATAAATAAAATTTTTTCTTAATACATTTATGATATTCATAGTTTTATTCCTATTATGAGCATATATAAATTGGTGCTCCATTTGCTGTTTTGCTTCTTAGTAATGGTATTCCCATAAAGTTTATAGAATTTTTACCAAATAAATGTGTATTTTGATAAGAAATCATAAATCCTACAACACTACCCAATACTAACCCAAGAATAATTGATAAAGAACTATCGCATTTAAAAAAGACTCTAAAGAATGAATAACTTAGTACAAGTAATGCTAATGATAATAATCCATAGTTATATTGTTTAATATAGGAACTATCTAAAACGTCTAATTCAGATTTTACGCTAAATAAACTACTAGCAAGATATGTAGAAGCAAATGAAACAATGTAGATTCCATAAGAAGGAATGGAAAGAGCCGAAGATTTCATAAAAATATTTTCAAATGTATATTTGAAAAGAGATGGTTTACATGTTAAATTATCTATTGAATTGCCAAATAAATAAGCACCTATACTTTGGAATCCAAATAAGAATACTAAACTTTCAAGAATAGATACAAAAAATAAACTATGTTGAAATGATAATGTAATTAATCCAAATAAAAAAGAACCATAAATTAATGAATCTGGTAATAAATATAATGTTTCTTTTATGAAAGACTCCATCCTCCTATTTCCCTATAATGCTTTAAGGAAACCTTTCATAGATATATAGGTAAGTAAAAAATGGGCATTCCATCATATTATAGATTTTTATGTCAAAAAAATAAAAAAACAATTATAGATCAATATAATAAAACTGGTAAAACAATATTATGTTTAGATTTCAATTGTATTGTATATCATTGTTTAAGTAAAGTTGGAACATATAACGATGATTATGAAGAGCGACTTATTAAAGAAGTATGTAAATATGTTAAACATATTTGGAATAGTGCTGGAAAGCCAGAAGAATTATTTATAGCCGTAGATGGGGTTGTTCCAATGGCAAAAATGAAACAACAGCGTCTTCGTAGATTTAAATCAATATTTATGGAACCATATGAATTGGAGACTGGAGCTAGAACAGAGAATGGATCTAGTTCTGCTGGATGGGACATTAAAAGCGGAGCTTTTAAAGATAACACATCTAGTTCTGCTAGATGGGACAAGAATTCTATTACGCCAGGAACTCTATTTATGAAAAAGTTAGATTATGCTTTACAGGAATTATGTAATTCTCATAGTGCTTGGAGTTTAAGTGGATTCAATAATCCTGGTGAAGGAGAACATAAAGTAATGGATTATATTAAAAAGTGTCAAACAAATGCTACATTCTTAGTATATGGATTAGATGCCGATCTTATATTACTAAGTATGTTAAACAGTTTTGATAATAGAATATATTTAATGAGAGAAGATATAGAATTTGGTTCTGCTAAATTAGAATCAGATAAAGAACGATTTTTATATTTAGATATTGAAGAACTAAAAAAGGAACTTTTTCAAAATCCTACAAAAATATATATTCAAGATTATATTATGATGATGAGTTTATTAGGAAATGATTTTCTTCCTCATAGTATTAGTCTAACAATTAAAGATGGTGGATATATTATATTATTTAATATCTTACAAAAGTTTCATAAACAAAATAAATTTTTAGTAAATAAAGGAAAAGTAGATTGGATTAATTTAAAAGAGTTTATTGGAGAATTTTATGAATCTGAAGAATATTTAATTGAGCAAATGTGTAAAAAGAAAAAGCAAACTTATGCTTTTAAAGGAAAAACAGATTATGAACAAAAGATGGCAAATGTATATGTATTGCCATCAAAATGGTTTGTTGAATCTTCAATATTTAATGAGACTATGATATCTGGATGGAATAATATTTATTATTCAAAATGGTTACATAATGATAAAAATAAGATTTTATTTGAATATTGTAAAGGATTACAATGGATTCTTGATTATTATAATGGAAATCCGATAGAATATGACTGGTATTATCCTTATATGTATCCACCTTTATGGAATGATTTATATAATTATATAAATACAGTAAATCATGTATATATATATGACTATCAAGAACCTATTACGCCAGATCAACAACTTGCTATTGTATTACCGCCACAAAGTTATAATTTAATTACAAATTCTAAATATAAAGAGTATCCAATTAAATATATACATCTATTTCCAACACAGTTTGGAGTGCATAGTTTAGGTAAAAAGTGGATATATGAATGTGAATCACATATTCCAACATTTTCTACGAGATTTCTGAGGAAAATTATCTAAAAACTTCAATATAAATCTATTAGATGGGAAACGTTCATTCAATAGATCCTTCACATGTGAAGATTTATAAAGATTTAAATAGTATTCAAAATCCGGCAGTAAAAATAAAAATGATTCAAACACTTTTAGCGGGTCAAGAATATGTTGCTAGTGCTAAAAAAATGGGAATATATTCAGATTTACTTACTTATGTTGCTAAATATCAAAATTATGTAGCTCCACAAGAGCACCAACAAATGGTAACATCACAACCAAAAAGATCTCATATCCAACGAATTGAAAAGGCAAACTCTGAAGAAAAAGCAATTGGTTATTTTCAAGCATGTCTAGAAGTTCTTAGATTAGAAGAAGAAGTTGCTTTAACAGAAGAAATTTTAAAGAAAGCATATAAAAAGGCAACTTTAAAAAATCATCCAGATAAAGGTGGATCAGAAAAAGAATTTGAAAAGGTTACACGAGCATATGCTTATTTAGGCGAGATTCTACGAAGGATTCACGGAGGACGTTCTACAACTGTAAATGTAGATGCACCAAATGTATTAAAAGATTCTCGTATGAAAGATTACGAGTCAGTTAAACATGTAGAGCCAATAAGATTAAATCCAAAGAAACTTGATATGGATGCATTTAATAAAATGTTTGAACAAACTCGCATTCCCGACCCAGATGAAGATGGATATGGTGATTGGCTAGGTAAAGAAAAAGATGAAGATAATAATCCTAAATTTAGTGGAAAATTTAATCGTGATGTATTCAATCAAGTGTTTGAAGATGATGCTAAAACAAATGCTACTAAGGGTAATTATATTATTACACAACCACAATCAATGATTATGGCACCAACACTTGGCATTGAACTAGGTCGTGATAGACCAGAAAGTTATACTGCCGCATATAATTCAGAATTGAATTTTACTGATTTGAAGCAAGCATATACAACAGAAAATACATTTTCAAAACAAGTAGCGCATGTTCGTGTTGATAATAGAAATTTTGAAAACTATAAAAATGATTATGGAAAGGCTCCACCTCCATTAAGCAGTGAAGAATTACAAAGAATACAGCAAGGTGAAAAACAAATGGCACAGAAAGAATTACAACGACAGCGTCGTGCTGCTGAAGAATTAATAAATTCTGATAAATATTTTGAGCGTATGAAACAACTTGTATTAACTGATAAACGTACTGGCTAAATATTATTAAGCATATAAAGATTATAAACAAAAATAAATAAAGATGGTGCTTTTTATAGACTCATTTTTATTTAATGGTGAAGAACTTGTTAAAATGAGATTAGAATATTATTATAATTTTGTAGATAAATTTTATATAGTAGAAAGCATTTATACATTTACTGGAATTAAAAAGGATATATTTTATGTTGATAAATTTAAAACATGGTTTGAACCATATTTAGATAAAATAGTATTTGTAAAAATAGACCATAAAACATCAGTAGGATTTTCAGAAGAAAAATATCAAAGAAATTATATTAGAAATGAATTATTAAAACTTAATAATGATTTTATTTTAGCATTATGTGATCTTGATGAATTTTATGATTACACTCTATTAAATAAAATCAAGGAAAAATTATTTGAAGAATTATCAAATAAAACAATATTATTCACAATGAAAATGTATTATTATAATTTTGAGAATCTTATGGATGATAATTGGGAAATGGCATTTTTAATAAACTCTTCTATGCTAAAAAATGTTGAAGATTTAGATTATGTTAGAGTATATAAGTTAGGTAGTGCTACAATACGGCTAAAATCTGGATGGCATTTTAGTTATTTTATGAGTCCTCAAGAAATTCAAAGAAAATTAGCTAGTTTTTCTCATATGGATTTAAATAGACCCCCGTATAATGATGTATATTATATTGATTATGTAAGTAAGAAAGGAATTCATATATTTCAACAAAAACAACTTAATAAGATATCTTTTGAAGATTCCATTCATGGTTACCCAGAGTTATTTAAAAAATATTATAAATCTTTGATTAGTTAGATGGGTCAGCCTTATATGATTGTATTAGGTATCTTAGCATTAACGGCAGTCGCTGCTGGTCTACAATACAGTAAAAATATGATTGAAGAAGATACATTTAATACACGAGATTTAACAAAGCAAGGAATTGATAATACAACTTTATGGTTATATTATGATCAAAGTGATGTAAATAGTCGCTGGTGGGCAGACTTCGGAGCACGAAGTAGTCGTGTATTAAACACACCATATTTAAATTTATGTTATGAATCAATTGTTATGAAAAATGGACAAACATATAATGTAAAAATATTAGCAGGATTATCGGATGTTGCTATCCTATTGGGTGGATGGCATGAATTACCTAAACCATTACAAAATCCTATTGCTCCAGTTGGAGAAGCAGAATTAAACTATATACGTGCAACTATCTTAAGAAGATTTGGTGGATTATGGGTAAATCCAAGTGTAATTTGTCTAAAGAGTTTTCCAGATTTTACAAAGGATACAAAGGCTATTTTTACTGGAACTGATAAAGATGAAAGTTATAGTGATGCAAACGGAACTCCAGCACCTGGAATTGATGTGATGTATAGTCCTGGCAAAGATTGTAAAGTGTTTACATTCTTAGAAAATCTTGCGTTAAAACGTATTGAAAGACAAGAAGGTGGAAAACAATTTAGAAAAGATATTAAATGGGATATACGTCAAGCCATGAATATGTATATTTGTGATTATATACCTAGCTTAGAGTTTGCTCGTAAATCAAATGGAAGAAGAATTCAATTAGAAGATTTATTATCAAATGAAGATATTCCAGTACCAACAGATGCTTGTTATATACCATTAGATTATGAAGAGCTACAAACTCGCAGTAATTTTGGATGGTTCTTGCGACAATCAGAACAACAAATACTAGAAAGTAATTTATATATTTCTAGATTATTCAAGTAAAATCCATTAAATAAACACCAGAAGAATCAAGAGTAACAAATTTTTGATATATTTGATATGTTGTTACCTTATTTGAATTTATAACTTTTTCTTGTGCTAATAAATCATGATCAATAGCACGTAATAAATGACGTAAGATTGTTATTTGTTTTGAAGCATTCAAATCATATAAGAATTTCTTTGCTTTACATGGTATATAATATGGTTCTATCCATATTATTATTTCTTCAAACTTTTCTGAAGAAATATCATTTTTTGTAAATATTTTTCTATCATGTAATCCAAGAAATTGTAGATAGATTAATATTTCTTCTACAACTTCTTTACTTGGATTTTTTCTAAAAAGTCCTTTTGAATCAACCATTATTCTCCCTACTATTTATAAGTAGTTATACTAACATTAAACGTAACATGTCAAATGAATGTGTTTTACCTTGAGCAAATTGAATCCAACCTTTCATTATAATATAATATAATTTTTGACTAGTTTTTGGTTTTAAAACACCAATTTGTTTAATATTTGTATTTATTTCATATAAAAAATCTTCATAACTAATTCCCGTAGACCATATTTTAAAAAATAGTCTAATAATTTCTTCATTATTCTTTTTTATTAAATTTTCAATAATATGTATTGTTATATTATAACTTGGAGACCCAAATAGTAAATTAATATCATGTATATTAATAATATCTTTATTTATATAATACATTTGAAGAATATTAATATAGTTCTCAATTTGTGATGGTGTTTGTGCGATTGTTAATAAAAATGTAATTCCCTCTAATGAAATTTTAAAATGAACTTTTTTATAATCTAAATAATAATTTAAAAAGTCATATGTTGATACTGTATCAAGTTCTAGATGAAGACATCGTGATTTTAATGGAGCAATTAAATCAGAAGGATATCTGCTACAAAAGAAAAATCGTGTTGTATGAGCATGTGTTTCCATTGGACGACGTAATGCTTGTTGGCTTATAATTGGAAGACTATCCGCATCATCAACAAGAATCCATCTATATACACCGGGTTTTGCTGAGCTATGATGAACAAATTCTGCTACATTTTGTCTTATACAATGAATTCCTCTATCTTTTTCAGATGATAAATTCATAATCCATTCACTTGTATCTTTTATTTTATATTTATCATAATATGCTTTAATAAATTCTTTCATAATTGTTGTTTTACCAGCCCCATAGGTGGATGTAAGAAAAATATGTGATATTTTATCTTCCTCAAGAATTCTATTTAATATAGATTCTGTTTCATTTTGACCAATCAATTTGGTTTTAAAGACCATTTAACTAAATTAAAATACTTTGAATGCTTAAACCAGTTTCATCTTTATACTAAAGAAAATGAACGCAGATAATTTATATGATATTTTAGGTATTCCTAGAAATGCTGATGATAACGAAATTAAAAAACAATATAGAAAATTATGTTTAACACATCATCCTGATAAAGGTGGAAAAGCAGAAGAATTCCAAAAGATTCAAAAGGCATATGAAATCTTAAGTGATTCTCAAAAACGCCAAATGTATGATATGACTGGAAGCGCAGATGAACAACATGGAATGCCATTTGGCGGCGGCGGTGGTGTTGGTGTTGATTTAGGAAGTATCTTTGCAAATATGTTTGGTCAGCAAGGCATGGGATTTAATCCATTTGATCAAGTGCCTGGTATGCCAGGAAGACAAAAACGCCACAAGCCTCCACCAAAAGTTCATGAAATTCCAGTAAGTTTATATGATTTTTATTATGGAAAGCAAGTTAAAGTTCAATTTGAAAGACAAAAATTTTGTAATGGATGTAAAGGTGAAGGATTTACTACATTTCAATCATGTAATAATTGTGGAGGCAGTGGAATAGTTCAACAAATGATGATGGTAGGACCGGGTATGCATGCCGTTACTCGTGGTCCTTGTGAAAATTGTAAAGGAAAAGGAAAAATTGGAAATGGAAAATGTAATGAATGTAAAGGAACGAAATATTATAATCAAGAGAAAATTCTTGAAATCTTTATTAAACCGGGTATGAAAAAAGGTGATAATTTAGTATTTTCAAATGAATGTAGTGATGATCCAAATTATATGGAACCGGGTGATGTTCATATCTTTTTTACTGATGCCGATGAAAATTTAGATGTTACTCGTGATAATAATGATTTACATGGTACTTGTTATATCACATTAAAGGAAAGTCTTCTTGGAACAACATATCGTTTTAAGAATCATCCAAAATATTCTGATGCGTTTGTAGTTAAGATTCCTAAAGGAACAATAAATAATGATACTATAACTGTATTAAATGAAGGGATGCCAAAACGAAATAGCAATAGTTTTGGCAACTTTCTATTAAAAGTTCATGTTGTGGTAAGTGAAGAAGAAAAGAAGATTCTAGAGACTCATGAAGAAACTCTTAAAAAAATCTTTATTTAAGAGGATCAAAACTTGTAGGATTCTCTGCTAACTTCCATTCGGGATTCATGCCAAGCACAGCTTGTTTCTCCATGGCAACAGGAAGTAATAGTGTAGGAGCATCTACTGGGGAAGATCCACCAGACCAGCATCGACGAGACTTACGAGACTTACGACCATTCTTACGAGATGCCTTACGAGATGCTTTACGACCATTTTTACGAGACTTTCTACGTCTGCCACCACCACCTTGGTCTTTCATACCAACAATCTCATTGTAAGAATTATCCAAAGTATTCAAACGAGCAGACTCACGTAATCCAGCATCTAACATACCACTGTATCCAACATCAGCGACACCACCCGCTTGGTTTACTCGAGCTTCATGGCGAAGTTCATTAGGAAGAACACCAGTGTAACCTACATTGGCTACACCCCCATGTTGAGATAAATATTCTTGTCCTTGTAATGTATTTACTTTGTAAGGTAAGTTCATGGATGTATTGCCTACATTAGATCCTTGACCACCACTCATAGAACGTCTAGCACGTCTTGTTCCCTTATGATTTCCCTTACGATGAGTCTTACGATGCTTTTTTACCATTCTAAATTAGTCTTAGAAAAAACTTTACTCAGCATCAATATTCTCCCGTAGAGCCTTAGCATCAATACGACGCTTCTGAATCTTACCAGAAATAATGTAAATAGAATTCTCCGTTAAGACAATAAAATCTTCTTGAACCTTGTAAACCTTCTGGATCAGCGAAGTAAATTCTTCCTTAGATTTAATTAACATCTTTTCTTTTGTTTCCGTATCTTCACCCATATAAGCATGACCATCGGTAGAACTAGTATAATAATCTAACATAATAGCCTTATCTTGTTGAATAGCAATACGAGCCGCGTGTGATAAAGCCTGCGCCGAAGGAACAACTTCTTGAACAGTTGATTGTGATGCCATTTCTATGGGAAATCCGGAAAGACATTTTATGAATTTACCGCAACTAATTTGAATCCTTCATCTTCAGTTGGTATTTCAAAGTTTTTCCGATATGTATAAAAGGCTATTGCTGGAATTTTTATGCCTCCTTCTAAACCTCTTTGTTTATTGCGTTCCATTGATTCATCAATAGATGTTTGAACCCAAATTGCTCGGACTGGTAAATCATATTCTTTTGCAAAATCAATAAATGCTTTTCTTCGCTCTTTAGTTCCACCAGTAGAATCAAATACTATAGATTGTTTATCAATATGTAATTTAGCATCTTTTATCATTTTTGAGACAGATTTTAGTATATCACCACTCACAATATAATAGTCCTTAAAGGATCTGGCAATAGTAGATTTTCCAGAAGCTGGATATCCAATCATAATAATAACTTCTTTCTCTTTACTTGGTTTCAGATTTGTATTAAGTTTTTTCTTTTCTAATGGAAACATTTCTTCTGGACTAAAGAATACTACGCCAATAGCATCAGCAAACTTTTTATCCACATCACTCCAAGCATCTTTTTTCCCAGTAGCATCACCTACATAGAAAGAACGTTCTTTATTAAAACTTGGAAAAGCATTAATAAATAAACCAGTTTTAGGTTTCTTTGTTTTAACACCAATAATGGCAGTATAATCAATATCCAAATCTTTCATTACATTTTTAATTTGTTCTATTTTCCATGGTTTTGATTGATCGGTAACAATAACAATTTGTTTTGTTTTTGCGTATTTACGAATAATCTTTGGTACAGATTCTCTTGTATACTGCCAATCATCAACATCTTTAGGAAATGTTCTTCCTTCTTTCGGTTTTACAAGAGTTCCATCAAAATCAAAGATTGCCAGTTTTTCAGTATCTGATTTTTTAGTTTGTATTATAATATCAGAATCCATTATATGTTCTACTAAAAAAAAATTTATTTTAATCAATTTTATATTTATTTAACTTTTAATACTTCATGAGCATGATTTTTAATAATCTTATTAATAAACTCATATGATTCATCAAGTTGCATTTGATTTCTCGCTCCAGTAATAATTACACTGCCAGTTTGGAAGATAGCAATCGTAATACGTTTACAGCTACCAAGTTCTTTTCCATTTCCTTGACCACTACAACATCTTTCACACCAACAAATACCATTTTTTCTTTCAGATGCCTCATTGTAATAATATTTTGTATTAATACCTTGATAAATTGTAGTTTCAAGTGTGCTAAAGAGTTTATATTGATTAACAAGAATTCTATGTAATTCATCACGACGAACTAGAGCATTCATTTTGTAGTCGCTATTGAGAAGTTGAACTGAAAACTTATCAATAATAAAATCTTTTGTAGAAAGTTTAGTAACAAGATTATTAAATATATTAATTACCCAAGATAATACATTTCGTGAATATGTTTCTGATGTAATACCTGTCATTTGAAATCCGCCATTGGCAAATAGTTTAATATTTACTTCTTTGAATCCAGAATTATCTTCTTTCTTTTTTCTTACAACTAGCGTAGATTGATTGAAGAATGAATTTTTAGATACTTTACGTTTAGAAAGAATATCACGAGAACTATATCCCATTGCCTTTTCACCATATTCTAATTTCAAAAATCCTTCATCTGGATACCCAATAGGAATAGCATAAGTTGTAAATTGATCAAATAATTTATCAAGATTAATTGTTGATCCTAGATGTCCTGTTGTAACAAGTGTTGAAATACGTAACGGAGTGAATGTTAATTTATTTGGATCCATTTTTAATACAAATATGGATTTAAATAATATTTTAATTTTTTTATTTTTTTACATTATTACATTATTACATTATTAGAAATTTTCCAAAGGATCTATAACATATTTTTCAAACCATTGAACTAATACTTGTATGCGTGTTTCAAGAGGACACATTTTCAGAAAATCTCCATCAGTATAACTAACTAACTCTTTTATTCCTTCAATAGTGTATATTTTAAGAATATAAGAAATAAAAAATAGAAACATAGCAATTTCATGAAATATTATTGATTTATTTAATTGTAAAAATATATTATATAAATCTGATTTTTTAGCATTCATTAATAATTTCCACATTTTTTTACAATCTTCTTTCTTTTCTGGATTTAATAAAAAATATCTTATATCTCCTCGTCTAAATAATATATCTATATTTGAAAAATTATTATTTTTATCTTCAATAATCTTTAAAAATCTACTTTTAAAATCTACTGGTTCTGGAGATTCTAATTGAATTGTCAGAAATTTATGAACGATTGAAGTATGTATTCTTGATATTGAATTACATAAAAAAATAATAATAACTTTATTTGGATCTTCATCTAATAAAGGTCTTAATGCCATCTGTGCTTGATCTGTTAAAGTTTCTGCTTCATCAAAAATAATAATCTTTGGTTTAGAAATATGTTCTCCTTCATTATGAAATAGCGTATGAAGTGATGAACGAAGAAATGGATATACACGAGATCTTACTGCTTCTAATCCACGTTCATCACTGGAATTTAAAAATAACGCATGAGAAAATTTACTATTATAACTATCTTTACCATATAATGCCTCCACAAATAATTTTGCTGAACTAGTTTTTCCAGAACCTGGAGGACCTGATAATAATATATGCTTACGTAATAATGGTTCTTTTATCATTAATTGAAATATTGTTTTAATTCGTAATGGAAGACCTTCTAGGTTCTGCTGTTCCATCTATCAAACTATTTTAGGTATGTTTAAACCTTTTATATGCTAAGCACCTAAATATAGAAGTTTAAAATTATATAGTAAAAAATGCCACCTCGTAAGAAAGTAGTATTGCCATCTGAATCATCTGGGGTTACAACAGTAAAAAGAAAAACTAAAAAAGCAATACAAGTTGTTGCTGTTGTGACACCAGATGGTATTCAAGGAAGTTTTAATCCAGAACCTCGCAAACCTCTTATTGCTCATTTAGATGTTCATTCAAATGAAGTTATATTTCGTGACCAACAGATACGTTATGATCCTAATCCACCAATTCAACCAGAACCTTATGATCCCATTGCAGATAATAATTTTGCAATGACAGAAGGTATCATTGAAGAACAACGTATAGAAGAAAAACCTAAAGAAGAAATAAAATATGAAGAAAAAATAGCTGATACTGATGAACATTATCGTCCTTTACAAGTATTCACAAAATGTGAACTTATGATAGAGTTTGCTAATAATAATTCTGTTATGAAGTTACCAGAATCAACTGAAGCCGCATGTTTTTGGTGTTCTCATCCATTTGAAGGACAGCCATGTATTATTCCAGAATCCGAACGTAAAGGTGTCTATAAAGGATATGGTAATTTTTGTTGTCCTCAATGTGCGATGGCATATTTGCTAAAAGAATCTATTGATCCTCATATTCGTTGGGATAGAATGGCTCTATTATATAGAATCTATGATGTGGATGGAAAAGGTAAAATCTATCAAGCACCTCCTCGTGAAAGTCTAAAACTCTTTGGTGGTCCTTTATCAATTGAAAGTTTTCGTGCTACAATTCAAGGTAATAAAGTCCGTGTTGATTTACATATGCCTCCTATTGTAAGTATTATTGGCTCTATTGATACAAAGCCAATTGATTTCTATGATACTTCTCTGAAAAATAATATGACTCTTTTACCATTTGATAAACTACAAAAAGCAGAGGAAGGCCTGCGTCTCAAACGTTCAAAACCTCTAAAAGATAAGGAAAGCACTCTTGATTCATGTATGAATCTACAAGTGAAAAACAAAAACTAAAAAAAATTAAAAATTAAAAAACTTTCGTTGTAATGTATTACAATGGATGTTTCAATGAGTGAAATTATTCGCGAAACGCGGAATTCTATTAATTCACGTCTTGATATGCTTGAGATTCTTGTAAATAATAGAACAAATGTTAGTGGTGGATGTGATAATCATAGAATTGAATTTCTAGGTAAAAAACTTTCAGAATTGGATAATAAATATGAATGTATTGAATCCACATTATATCGTTTTAATGATCTACTTACAAATGTTCAGTCAGCAATTAAAATGCTAACAGAAAAATCTATGGAACAACAAAATATGAATGATAAAACATTTGTATATTGTAATGAATGCCAACAAAATATTAAGGATTGTACTTGTGATATGCCAAATGTTAATGACACCGTTCCAGAAATTGTTATTAATGATCTAATTCAACCTATTGTAGAAGAACAATTGGAGGAATCAGCAGAGGAAACAACAGAGGAAACAGAAGAAACAACAGAGGAGGAAACAACAACAGAGGAGGAAACAGAAGAAACAACAGAGGAAGAGGAAGCAGAAGCACTTGAACTTGAGGAATTTGAATACAAAGGAATGACACTATATCGTGATCCCGATAATAAAGTATATCGCATGGATGAGGATGGAGCAGTAAGTGATCCTCTTGGACTATGGGATGAGAAATCTAAAAAAATTAAGAAGCTATAAATAGTATGCAAGTATTTTATCCCGCATTAATATTATCAGCAATTTTTTTTGCTTCAGTTTTAGTAAATATTCATGATAAACTCTACGGAAATGCTTTATTAACAAGTCTATTAGCAATTCCTTCTGTATTATTTCTAGTATTATTATCACAAAAGAATCTTGATATTATCGCTTATATTTTAATATTAATCCCTATTATTTTGGTATATATTGGATATAGTTTAGGTATACCACCTTCACTTAATAAACCTATCTTAAAAGCAATTGATGCTTCTGCAAATATTGTTCCCGATAGAATTGAACCAGTTTCTGGGACATCTGTAACTAAAACAACTGCCCCAACTACACCTACTGTCCCCACTACACCTACTGTCCCCACTACAACTAGTTTTCCATTAGGAAAATCTAATTAATCTAAAGAGTTTTTATTAATAGTAATTATGTATTACTACTTATTTCATTATGGAATGCCCATTATAACATTTATTCATGAAACCTATAATTATTTATATAATGAAGTTCTTGATATTATGAAGATTGATAATATATTTTTTTTTGAAAATAATCCTACGGGTTACTTGGAAGCCTTTGTAAATAATGATAATCCAAATAATGGAACTGTTGTATGGAAATATAGTCGTTCTAAGAAACTGTTTTATCAATATAAATGTATTCGTAAAGATACAAAACATTTACCTATTCTTTCTGCGAGTCTAGAATGTGAATCTGTTACAATTAATCTTGATGAATTTATTAATGATATTCATATTGAAACATCAAACTACGGATATCCAACTTTACAGCATATTTTAGAAGTCTGGTCGTACCATACACATATAATTCTTGATAGAACAAAATTATGGAAATTAAATTATATGGATTTGAATTTAAATGTGGTTAAACTAGATGTTTTTAATGAAACATGGGACTTTACAAAAAATAATAAAAATTAAAAAGGTATTAAAACAAATTCTAGTATAATAATTATGGAGTCCAATCTTATAGAGTCTAATCTTATAGAGTCCAAGCTTATAGAGTCTAATCTTATAGAGTCTAATCTTATAGAGTCTAATCTTATAGAGTCTAATCTTATAGAGTCTAATCTTATAGAGTCTAATCTTATAGATCTAGAATTTCCAACAGGCTTTTGGAGTCTATATTATCATCCTTCAAGAGAAAAGCGATGGACTATTGATTCATTTGAAAAAATAGGAACTGTTAAAAATGCAAGAGATGTATTATCTATATTTCGTGAATTAAAAGATAAAATTAAAGGTGGTATGTATTTTTGGATGAAAGGTGATATTCCTCCATTATGGGAAAATTCTCAAAATATTCGTGGAGGACATTATAGTATTCGTGGAGTAGGAGATAATGGTATTAAATTATTTAAAATGTATACTCTTGGTGTAATGCTTAATATGGTTTTAAATAATAATGATGATAAAATTAATGGTATTAGTATTTCTCCTAAACTACAGGGATTTGGACAAAGTCAGACAGTAGGATATTTTATTATTAAGATTTGGAATCGTGATTGTGAGAAGTTTAAATCAAAAACTAATTTAATTTGTATTGATAATATTATTACATATGATGATATCTTATATAATCCTCATGTTGATAAGAAAATGTAGATGGTTTCTTTTATAACATATTAATTCTCACCTTTATTTTTCATAGGAGCAAGAACTAAGCGGATTTCACCTAGATTAGCGACAGTATATTTGAGAATCAATGGATAATCGTTTCTCAAACATAACTCAATAGAAGGACACAGACTTGTGCACTTTGTAAATACTACAAGATGTTTTAATTGGAAAATACCTTGAACAATCTCATTAGCAGAATTAGCAGCCTTTTGAACTCTCATTGTAGAATTATTTTCACTAATAATAGTTTCTTGTTCAGCAAAATCTCCATTACACCGGAAAATCAAATCAGATCCAATACTTGTAATTTCAATATCTAACTTCTCACCAAGAGCATTCATATCACGACAATGCTTCTGTAAATCAGAAGATGGCATATGAATAATAGATGTAAAGGAAATAGAAGGGATCTTAATATCTTCAACATCAGTATCAAAGAGTTTCAAAAAGTAATTTGTAACCGTAGATTTTTCAGAATTTTCCATCCGAATACCTAATTTATTTGGATTTGCCTCGGGAAGATATAATGTTAATGAATCATTATTACCCATTGTCTTAATAAGTTTGAATAGATAAATCATATTTACACCAAGAATATATTTCTTTGGACAAAAGAAACTCTCAAAACGGTCGGCATAGAGTTTAAGATATACTAATACTGTATGAGTTTCATCTACATTTACAACCTTGATTCCTTCTGGAGAAAATTCAATGTTTGCTTCAGTAACAATTTCCTTCACGGCTTCAATAAGCGAACGAAAAGCACCAGATTGAATTGTTTTTATTTCAAATAAATTTCCATTTGGATTTGCCTTAACTAGCGCCATTCTAAACATAAGGGTTTAATTGGACTTTAGGTTGTTATTTACGATTTTTTTTACGCAGTGTATATCTCTTGTTTTTTAAAAGTTTATATCCTTGACGAACAGCTAGAGGAACCAAATAAGCACCCGTTTGAACTACACCTCCCATTATGGATGGATAAAATCCTCCTTTTGTTTTTCTTGTCTTTTTTGCCTTTCTTGTGGTTCGTTTGCCTCCTTTAAAAAAAGATAGTGGAGAATAATATGTAGCCATCTAAAAGGGTATTAGAATAATTCTTGATAGATGATACCTACTTTAGTTATTGATTCTAGTAAATGTTTAACAGAGTTATGTGTTATTGGTGCTGGATGTAATACTGATAAATCACCACTTAATACATTTGGTCATCGCCATCCTTATACACCAGTATACAGTTTATTAATGTCTAAATACAGAAATACATATGTTAGATTTTCTGAAATCGGAGTTGCTGGCGGAGCAAGCGTTGGAATGTGGAACCGCTTTTTTCCAAATGGAACTTTTTATTTTTTTGACCGAGACCAGAATTTTTTAGATCATGCCAAACAAATTGTTCCAGCACATAATAATACTTTTGCTTTAATGGATGTTATTAAACCAGAAAGTATTAAAATAAGTCTTGAAGCGACTGGTGGAAATCTAGATATACTTTTAGATGATTCTAGTCATAATCCAAATGATCAACATCATATTATTCATCAAGCATTACCTTTTGTAAAATCTGGTGGAATGATAATTATTGAAGATGTAAATCGTAAAGAACCAGAAGAAACTTATATGAAAATTCTTGATGATATAAAAGATGAATTTTCTTTTATTAGTTTTATTATAACAGAACATGAAAACCGTTATTCGCCAGGGTGGGATAATGATAAAATATTGGTTTTGATTAAGAAATAATAATAGATTAATAATAGAAATGAAATCAAAGACAAGAAAGCATAAAAGAAAATATACGGCTATAATCATAGAACCAAGAAAACATAAAGCATTATCATTTGTATTAAAAAATTTTTTAACAAATCTAAATAATGATTGGTCTATTATTATTTTTCATGGTAATTTAAATAAAGAGTATGTTAAAGATATAATAAATAATGATTTAAGCAAATATAAAGATAGAATTACATTAAAATCAATTAATAAAGATAATATTTATACAAGTGAATATTCAAAATTATTAGTGTCAAAAGATTTTTATGAATATATACCAACAGAAACATTTTTAATATTTCAAACGGATACGATGATTATTCCAAAAAATAAAGATAATATATATGATTTTTTAGAGTATGATTATGTGGGAGCACCGTTTCCTTTTACACATTATGTAGGAAATGGAGGATTAAGTTTAAGAAAGAAAAGTAAAATGTTAGAAATTATAGATAAAATTCCTTATTTTAGTCTTTCTAATATTAAATCAAGTCATTATATTGATTTAGAAGATTTATACTTTTCTTTAAGTTATCATTATCATTTATTTTCTTATTTAAATAATGTTAAAATTAATAAACCAACATCAGAAAAAGCAACATTATTTAGTAGCGATTACTACGTTAATCCAAAATCATTTGGTATTCATGGTGTTTGGAAATATACTGATATTAATACTTTAAAAAAAATATATCCAGATATTGAAACATTGGTTAATTTACAAGATATTGAAAAATAAAAAAGTATTATTAGATGTATCCTTCACTATTAGCGCATATATTTGGTGCTCTTATTTTATTATTTGCTATTGTATTACTATTTTCTAAATATAATCAAATAGTTTCTAACAATCCATATGATATTATTATACTTTTAATACTTATTTCTGGTGTAATAACATTACATGGATTATCTCATTTAGGTCTTGAATATGTTTACGGATATAATCCACTAAAATAATTTTTTATTTTTTTTTCTATCATAAACCCAAATCTCATATTTATATCCTAATTTTTTTACTGCTTCTGCTTTTTGTTTAATATTGTCAGTTTTACACTTATATGTCCAAGTAGATTTTACTTCAATTATAAATTTTTCATGAGGTATGTAAATATCTGGAAAATAATAATGTTTTTTATTTTCCGAATTATATTCTATTTTAGGAACATCTTTTCTATCTGTTTTAATTTGTTCTTCTGTATATTGTTTTACTAATTCATCTAAAGCATATGGTTCATATCCTTGAACTTTACGTATAATTCCAGAAGGCATTTTATATTCTTTAAACTTTTTAGCATTTCGTTGGGTTTTTTCTTGTATTTGTTGGCTTTGATTAGGATTTTCAACTCCATATTTTTTCATATTTGTATTTTTAACCTTTTCTCTAATTTCTTTACTTTGTGATGGGTATTCTACACCATATTTTTTTATGTTTGTATTTATTGTTCTATTTTTAATATCTTTATTTTGTGATGGATATTCAACTCCATAATTTCCTAATAGTGTCCGTTTCTTTTTTTCTTTAATATCTTTATTTTGAGAAATATTTTCAACTCCATATTTCTCTAAAGTTGTTTTTTTAATTTTTTCTATCACATTTTTATTATGTAAAGAACATTCAGAGCCATATTTTATAAGGTTAGTTTGTTTAGCTTTTTCTTTAATTTCCTTATTTTGTGTTGTATATTTAACACCATATCTTTTTAAATTAGTATTGTATGCCTTTTCTCTTACTTCTTTATTTTGTGATACATACTCAACCCCGTATTTTATTAAATTAGTTTTCTTACTTTTTTCTCTTATTTCTTTATTTTGTAATGTATGTTCAACCCCATATTTTTCTAAATTTGTTTTTTTCCATTTTTCTTTAATTTCTTTAGATTGTAATGGTGATTCTACACCATATCTTTCTAAATATGTTTTCTTTTTTCTCTCAAATATATCTTTTTTTAAACATATATCACACATAAAACCAGTATTAATAACATTTCTAAATTGTTTTATTACATTTACATTTAAATTTTACAAAACAACAACTATTAAATTCTGATAAATTATCTAGTTTTATTAATTCTTTATTTAAATATGCTTCAATAAAAGTTACATTATCACGCTTAATATACTCATTTAAAATACTTTCATTATATTTTATTTTAGTCATCTTTCTATATATAATTTATTTTTTTAAATATTTTTAATTTTTTTAACGAAAATAAAAAAAAATTAAATCACCTAACCCCCCAGCCTTAGTATTACTAGTAAGATGGCTTCTAATTATAAAAAACTCTCTCATCGAGAACATATTCTACAACTACCGGATACATATTTAAACTCGGTAGAAACTAACACTGATTGTCGATGGCTGTATAATTCTGACTTATATAAAATGGAATATAAATCTATTCAATTCAATCCAGCACTTGCTAAAATAGTAGATGAAGTTCTTGTAAATGCTCGTGATGAAATTGTAAGGTCAAAAAATGTAACACAGCTTAGTGTAACTTGTGGAATGATAGATGGTTTGTATACTATTTCTGTGACTAATAATGGTAACGGTATTCCAATCGAATATAGTAAAGAAAAAAATGATAAAGGTGAATTTATCTATACACCAGAATTAATTTTCGGTAATCTACTAACTTCGAGTAATTATGATAAGAATGAAGAAAAGATTGTAGGTGGGAAAAATGGATACGGTTCGAAATTAACAAATATATTCTCGTCACAATTCACACTAGAAACGGTTCATCCAGCATCTGGAAAATCTTATACACAAACGTGGAAAAATAACATGTCAATTTGTGAAAAGCCAGTAATCAAGAAAAGTTCTTCTTCAAAGGGATATGTAAGTGTAACATTCTGCCCTGATACCAAACGATTTATTGGTGCTTTTGATGGTCCAAACATTACAAAAGATATGGAATCAGTTTTCCATACAAGAGTTCTTGAGATTGCTGCGATGGCTGGTAAAGATGTAAAAGTTACATATAATGGTTCTGAAATTAAGACAAATACATTTGAGAAGTTTGTGAAACTCTTTATTACTGAAGAAAAACATATTGCGTATGAACGTTCTAGCGAACGCTGGGAAATCGCAGTAATTCTAACACGTAATCTATTTGATAGTGAAGCAGTTCTTCCAGATGAAAAACAGATTAGTTTTGTAAATGGTATTAATACAAAGAGAGGTGGCAAACATGTTGAAACTGTTTTCAAAACTGTCATGGGAGATTTCTGTGAACTTTCTAAAAAAAAGAAGATTGAAGTAAAACCTTCTCAGCTAAAAGATTCTATATTACTATTTGTAAATGCTACAATTGTAAATCCTTCATTTGATTCTCAATCAAAAGAAACTCTTACAACACCCGCAAGTAAATTTGGTTCTCATTATAAAGCGTCTTCTAAATTTGTAGATAGTCTAATAAAGATTGGTTTGCTAGATGAAGCACAACATATATTGGAAGCAAAGGCTGCTAAAGAAGCTAAGAAAACAGATGGAACTAAAAAGAAAACAATTCGTGGTATGCCAAAACTTGTTGATGCTCTATATGCTGGAACATCTAAATCTTCAGATTGTACTCTTATTCTTACTGAAGGAGATTCAGCAGCATCATCCGCAATTGCTGGACTAAAAGTTGTTGGTCGTGAAACATGGGGTGTATTTCCCTTAAAAGGAAAAATGCTTAATGTTCGTGATATTTCTCAAAATACCTTTTCAAAGAATGAAGAACTTACAGCAATTAAAAAGATTCTGGGTCTAGAACAAAAGAAACAATACAATGACGTTAAAACTCTTCGTTATGGTCGTATTATGATTATGGCAGATCAAGATTTGGATGGTAGTCATATTAAAGGACTTGTAATGAATTTATTTCACGCAGAATGGCCTCAACTTCTTAAAAATGGGTTTATTTGCTCTCTTGCTACTCCACTTATTAAGGCATCAAAGAAAAATAAAACAATTTCATTCTATACAATTCAAGAATTTGAATCATGGAAACAAGATCAAGCTGATCTAAAAGGTTGGCATATGAAATACTATAAAGGATTGGGCACATCTACCGCAGAAGAAGCTCAAGAATGGTTTGTGGATCTTCATGAAGTAAAGTACGAAGTAGATAATCAAACAGATGAAAATTTTAGTCTCGCTTTCAATAAAAAGCGTTCTGATGATCGCAAAGTATGGTTGAATACGTATGATCCTAAACGTGTATTAACTCCTATTTCTGGTAAAGTCAATTATTCTAACTTTATTCATGATGAACTTATTCATTTTAGTAATGCTGATAATATTCGTTCTCTTCCAAATATTATGGATGGATTGAAACCATCTCAGCGTAAGATTTTATTTGGATGTTTTAAACGTGGTCTTCGTTCTGAAGTAAAAGTAGCACAGCTTGCTGGTTATGTATCAGAGCATGCCGCATATCATCATGGTGAAGCATCTCTTCAAGGTGCTATTGTAAATCTTGCACAAACATTTGTAGGAGCAAATAATATTAATATTCTTGCTCCAGTGGGACAATTCGGTAGCCGTCTACAGGGTGGTAAAGATTCTGCATCACCAAGATATATTTATACTCATTTGGAAAGTATTGTGGATAAGATTTATCGTAAAGAAGATTCTTGTATTTTAAAACATATTAATGATGATGGTATGATTGTTGAACCAGAAAATTATTATCCAGTTATTCCCATGCTAATTGTAAATGGTGCTCAAGGTATTGGCACTGGTTTTAGCACTGATATTCCTCCACATGATCCTGAAGATGTAGCAATGCTAATTAAAGATCGTCTAAAAGGAAAACGTTCTACACTAGAAAATCTTGCTCTTCGTCCTTATTGGTTTGGCTTCAAAGGTCTTATTCAAATGGTTGAAAATGGTGTATGGATTACTAAAGGATTATACATATTTAATGACGCAAAGAAAATGGTAACTATCACTGAGCTACCTATTGGAACATGGACTACTAATTATAAAGAGTTTCTTGAAGAACTGTGTAATAATCCTGATAAAGAATTAAAGAAACCTGTATTGAAAAACTATGAAGATCTATATAATCATATTGATATTCGTTTTGATCTTTATTTAGATCCTGATTATTATGAGGATGCTAAAGATAATGTCAATGAATTTGAAAAACGATTCAAACTCACAAGCACTTGGCATAATTCTAACATGGTTGCTTTTACAACAGATTTTAAGATTAAACGATATGATTGCGTTGGAAATATTATGGAAGAATTTTATGTAGAACGTATTGCTAAGTATGAACAACGACGACTAAAAGAGATTGAAACTCTCAAACGTGATGCTCAAGAAGCTGATGCTAAAGCACGTTTCCTACGTGGTGTTCTTAATGATACTATTGATTTGCGACGAAAATCAGATTCTGATATTGTAAATATTATGAAAAAGCATGATTTGCCTCCGATGACTAATATGGTAGAACCTGATAATGTAGATTCTTATGATTATTTGCTACGTCTGCGTATTGATAGAGTAAAAGCAAGTGCTATTGAAGATGCCGAGAAAGCAGTTATGAAAGCAGAAGAATTACTAAAGCAATTAGAATCTACAACTTCTTCTCAAATTTGGCTACGTGAACTTGATGAGTTTGAAGTAGCATGGAAACATATGAAAGATGAAAGAATTAAATTGCTAGAAAATGATATTAAGATTAAACCTAAGAAGGGAAAGAAATAATTATTATAGAAATCTACAAACCATTTTTTTTGATTCTATAAAATAAAATCAAAAAAAATAGTCACTGCGGGACTTGAACCCGCGACTCTCGCTTAATAAGAGCGATGCTCTAACCAACTGAGCTAAGCGACCATCATAATTATTATTAGCAATACGTTTTTAAGTATTTTAAATTTCAATTTTTATTTTCTTCAGCATCAGCATCATAGGCCTCTGTAACACTAGTGCTCTCTGTAACACTAGTAGTTTCATCAACATCATCGGTCTCATCAACATCATCCGTCTCATCAACATCATCGGTCTCATCAGCATGATCCGTCTTCGTAACAACAACAGTAAATAAATTAATTGTAACACCTTTTGTTAAATCCAAAATCCAAAAGGTGATTAATCCGCATAATCCACCAATAGTTGCACCAAGTGCGATATTTAATAGTTCATTTGATGACATTTCTATCTTATAGATTTAAATATTCTTTATACCTACATATAAGGATTTGCGGGCAAACTTCTTGTACCAGCACGGCTAATATTTTGAGGCTGTTGCATAGGCACTGGCATATGACTAATGTCATTAATGTAATAATGATAATGATCTACAGCACTTAATATATGGGGAGCAGACCAATCAATAACTTTATTATTTAAATCTTTTATTTGCTCCGGTAGATTTGTATCTAAATTACGGGCATATTGATAAAAAATACCTCTCATGATCATTTTAAGTTCATCAGCAGATTGATCGTCAATAATATACTTTTTATCTCCGCTGCGTTCATATACAGCCTTTCGGATGGCATTTTGTAATATACGGGTATTTTGTGGAGAAAAGAAAGTCTGACTCAATGTGTTTTGTTCCCAATTGCCACGTAGCATATCATTTACATAATTATCTTCAACTTCGGTCTGATGCTTAAATCCGGGAGGGGTCTGGGCATGTAACAGACCGGCAGAATCAAAACTAGGGCCAAAAGTAACTCGTCCATTTTGGCCTTCAAATTTAGTTAAAGGAAGATCGCGCAAATCTTTGGGAGTTCCTTCATTTAATTCAGTAAAATTCATCCTATCACCGGTTCTTTTTTTATTTTATCAAATTTTTTTTCTAAATTGTAGGTATAAGATGACCTCCATTCCTGCCCGTTATCGCCAGAATGCTCCCACTCACTACATGACAATTAGCTCTCTCCAAGGCTTAGTGTATGCCTACAACCCTACCGCCAATAACACCACCTTCACTAACGCCACATGGGCCTCCGTTGGCTCCGCCTACAGTGCGGCTGGTTCTCCCTATGTATCCTCACTTGCGGCACCTGGCGGTCTTCTAAAGGATATTGGTAAGAGTGTTGTGTCTGCCAATCGCTATTTCCGCAAGGTTCAATTAGTGGTTGCTAACACCGGCCCCAGACCTTCCACAAATGCCTCTACATTCGGTGTAGCCGGCACTAATCTGGGCACCTACCCCAACCAAGACTACCTCACTGGTTACATTGAGCTTGGCTACGAGGGCGGCGGCACCCCTGCCCCCGTCGTGCAGTATGGCACACTATAAGTGTGATAACCGTGTTAGTTATATATTAGTAAAATATAAATAAAAAATAGACTATATTTTTTATCTATATTGTAGATGGAACTATCCTTTATTTTTTATATTTTTGCTGCTTTTATAATAATACCTGGAACATTTTTTCTTTTATCTTTGTTTAACAAATATTTAGCGGGTGGAATTGCTGCAATTGGTATGATAATTTTATTTATCCTCTTCGGTATTCAATTCTTTACTCCCGATGGAAATTATATTCAAGCATCAAGTCCAGTTGCTTGGCCACCAAGTATTAATTTTTGTCCAGATTTCTTATCATTAATGAAAGTTGATGTTTCTGGTGGTCACGTATATGTATGTGTTGATACTGTTGGTGTTTCTACTAAAACAAATTCTTCTGGACTAGGTTATTTTAATCCTAATAATGCCTTGACAGGTGGTGGTGTCCCATCAGCAGATCAACAATTTAATTTACATTTAGATATCTCAAATGATAATGATCGTACAAATGCTATTATTAGCGAATGTAAAGATAAAGGATTAACCTTTGAAGGAATCTGGGATGGAATTACTTCAACTAATAATATTGTTCCTAAGCCGCCATCAGCCTAAAGATAGATATAGATTTTTATAGTAATGGAGGCATGTTTACATCCAGAAATTGAAGATAAAATAAAACAATGGATTACAAAAAGAGACTATTCCGCTATTTTATTATTAGGAAATCCTGGTGTAGGAAAAACAACGATTGCTCATAGAATTTTTAAACAGTCTGGATTAAAAACTATAGAATTTAATGCTAGTCAAACACGAAGTGGTGCTTCATTTCGTAAAACAATTCTACCATTATTACGTGAAGGTGGGATTCTTCAAATGATGGAATGTGGTTCAAAAGGTGGTATTGGAATTTTATTAGATGAAATTGATGGATTAAGTAATTCTGAAAGAGGAGGATTATCAGAACTATTATTATATTTAAAAAGTAATGAATGTAAATCTGGCAGACCATTAATTTTAATTAGTAATAGTTTGGATTCAAGAGTATTACAACAAATAGCAAAATTATGTTTAACATTTAAAGTTGGTCCTCCGTCAAAAGAAGCCATATATAATTGGCTAGGAATTCTTCCACCAGATGCTTATAATGGTGACTTACGTGTATTACAAAGACAAATAGATAATTTAGAAACTGTAAAAGAAGAAATGCATATTCCAGAAGGTGTTAAACCAATTGCTTGGTGGGCATTATGGGAAGATTGGGATCCAATGTTAGATATTGATATTGAAAATAATGAAGGTAATCTTTCAAGTTTAATTAGTTTAGAAAATATTCCAGAACGTATTAAAGCAAGTGTAGGAAATAATTATGAAGCATGGAAAAAATATTCATCATTATTTGAATCATATTATAATAGCGATGAAGGCGATTTTTGGGCTTTCTTTTATCAATGCTGGAGTATCTTACCTCTTAGTCTTCAACTAAAACTTAAAAATATTAGTTTGCGATTATCTGAAGAATTACCAATTAAAAAAGATGTAAAAATACCAATTTATGAAGATTTAGATTATACTCCAGTATTAACAAAACAAAGTGCCATGTTTAATGCTTGGAAACTCTTATGCGAGATTTCAAACGAATATAAAGTTCCTATTCGTTTAACACCCATGTATGCTTATATGAAAATTAAAGAAGGTAATCTCAAACCTGATAAGATTAAACGCTTTGAAGCAATATCTTTAGAACATATGTATAAAAATATTAAACGTGCATAGGCTTTTTTTGCGTAGGCTTTTAAGTTTCATCTGGATATAATAATTTTATAAAATGTAATTCCTTTGTTCTTCCAACACGATACGCACGACCTAAAATCTGTTTTTCTTCTTCATGTGTCATACTATGAAGCAAAATAACATGTGTCGCTTCAGTAATATTTAATCCAGCAGCCATTTGGACAGTATTCATTAATAATAGATTTACATTACCTTCCTTAAAATTTGTAAGCATAGAAGCAATCATATCTTTTGATCCTTTTAATTCTTTTGCTACTAATTTTTTAGTTTCGCATGTTTGTTTAACTTCAAGAAAAGAATTATCATAACGACTAAAAAGTAAAAATTTACCATTTGGATTCTTCTCTATAATATTAAACAATGTATCAATTTTCTTTTTAGGTTCATCTATATTACTAACTTTTGTACTATTTTCTATAACTATATTTTCATCAGATATTTTCTTTAATGAAGATGGATGCATATCTCTTCTACACAAAGGACATGTAGGATTTCTACTCAAACTCTGAAGAATACACATTCCACAAAAGATTCTTGAACAACAATTTGTTAATACTGCTTCAGATGGTTCATCATAACATATAGGACATACATCTTCTTTATAATTTTCAATACGCTCCTTAAGACTTTTAATTTGCTCCTTCATATGATCTATCTTTTCTTTCAAATTTTTTAAAGCATTTTCTTTGATTTGAGGAGAACTATATTCTAATCCTTGCTTAAATTCATATGTCTTTTCTAGCCTCTCAAGTTCTTTTTGTTTATTTTCACTTACCGCTTCTATTATTGATGCGTTACTTTCTGTTTTCACTCCAAGATGTTCTAATGCTGATTTTACATCACCCGCATTTAATAATTGTCTTATATTTACACTAATCACATCATTTACAATTCTATGAGATAATGAAGGCTTACATAGAATAATTTGGGAATATAGTTGAGGCAATGATATAGATTGATTAATAAAATCTTTTGAACAACGAATTATACTATATCCTCTCATTGGATGAGTATTATTAACGATTTCATTTAAGAATCTAGAAGAACGATTATAAATACGCAAATAATATGATTGATATGTATTATTTAGATTTTGCAATAAATAAGAATTCATTTCATTTGATACATGATGTCGTTGTTTAAAAGTCTCATATGAATTTATTCCAATAAATATCCCATATGTATTTGGAAATAAAAGATTTGTAAAACTCGCTGATATTAACCATACATAATTAGATGGAAGATTTTGACGTATTATACCACTTGTAATTTCAATAGTATCTGCTTCATCAATATATATTCTATTCCAGTATAGATTTAATTCATTTGAACGGATATATAAATCTTTTAACAATGTATTACTAACTAGTGTTACTTCAGCTTCTTGAACATTTTTCATGAATTTATCACTTGAAACATCCTTTCGTGTTTTTAATAAGAATTTTTTTAAATTAGTTTTTGTTGTTATTTCATCCGCCCATTGACGAAATAATGTATGAGGAACAATTATTAGACAACCAACATTTGATATATCATGGATAACTTGTTTTTCTAAACTATAAAATGATTTACTACTATGAGGATTAAAATAAGTAAACTCATTTGTTTTTCTTTCATTATTTAAATGCGCAATATGTCCTAATACCATAAATGTCTTTCCAACACCTACAGAATCTCCTAATATACCATATTTAGAATATAGAATGCTATCTTCAATATGCTTTCCTTTCATATAACTATTTTCATGATCAATCATTTTTTCAATTACAGCATGTTGATGTCTTCTTAAATTAATTTTTAAATTAGGTATTGGTGTATATTGTATGCTAGCATCATCTTCCAATGAACTAGTAAACACTTGATGTAATATTCGCAAGCCTTCCATATATTATTTTTCTTTGTAATATATTCAGAATTCTTTTAGGCGTTACTATAAAATTCTCGTAATTTAGAATTCTTAATAAAATCTTTAATTTTCATAGTTGTTTTCTTTATAAATGGATTTGTCGTTTCAGCTTGTTCTCTTAATTTTTTCTTATCAAATGTATTTTCACTATGACTTAATACTAACATAACTTTCATAGGATTTAATTGAATCATAGGATGTTTATAATTATCAAGAAATGATTTTTCTTCAGCATGGGTAACACTTTCATCATATAGATGTGCATTTGCATATGTTTTTAACCATGCCATTGTCCCATTTGTCGCATGATTTCTATTATAAGGTCCTAACTTATATATTGTTTTAATATCAGTATAATACATATATACTTCAGAAGTTCCCGCTAGTTCTATTCCAGGACGGCTACGCATTGATGTTACAACATGGGATACTCGTTCTGGAAAATAAAAATCATCATCATCCATCGCAACAATAATATCTCCTTTTGCTTCTTTATTTAATCTATTTCTTTTTACTCCTATATTTTGTTTTTCTTCTTCATAAATATAACGTATATTTGGTAACTTCAAATCTTTAAATAAATCACCTACTGGATCTGTTCCATCATCATAAATAATCCATTCCATACGTTCCTTGTCATATGTCTGAGACTTATAACATTCAATCAAATAAGGAATAAATCTACGTCTATTAAATGTAGGTGTAATAACACTTACAAAAGGATTATTTGATAGTCCTTTTGCTTTAGTTTCCATCTTTAAGAATTACTAAAGATTATTTTATACCCTCGCTTGAGTTGGCCCAAAACTTATTTTGCTAAAAGAATTTTGTAAATCTATAGGAACAGTTGGATTTTGTAATTCAATTGGTATTGTTATACCTTGTCCTTGTGGTAACTGTTGTAACTGTTGTAACTGTTGTCCTTGGAGCTGTTGTCCTTGTGGCAATTGTTGTCCTTGTTGTTTTACTAACGACGATGAACTAAAATGAGATATTTGAGATCCTACAATATCACTGTAAATAAAAGGAAATAAAAACAAATTCATTAAAGGATTGTTTGTATATCCTTTATGTAATGGTGCCCAAATAGCATAAAAAAGTTTTTCTTTATTAAAAAAACGGAAAATGGCTTGTATTATAGGTATTGGGAATAATATAAATCCATATACCATATAATAGATTCTATACGCAATAGGTTTTGTAATAGCAGCATTTGATGCTAATGAAGAACCTAAGAAACCTAGAAAAACTACTATGGCAAATATTATAATATACATTGTTGTTGAAAAGATTTGTTTAAAAAATTTATTTATATCATATTCTGCTTCACCAATTGGATTTGTTGATGGAGGAGGTGGAACATCAGTACCAGATGCTTGTGCTTGGGCTAATAATGCTTGATATTGTTGGTTAATCTTATCATTTGCTGCTGCTATTTGATCCGGTGTCATAGAATTAGCTTTTGTTAGTAAATCTTCAGAATCTTGTTGTAGAGTGTTTAAAGCATCTGTAATCGGTTTTCCAACACCGGGAATAGATGTAATTGCAGCACCTAATCCTCCTCCTAGACCAGATACTGTTGCTTGCAACCCTTGTAAATTCTGTGCTACATTTTGTCTATACAATGATTTTAGAGCATCTGCTGCTGGATTATATGTTGCTGTATTAAACCAATCTGATATTGTATTAAAAAAACTCATACTAGTTTATAATACTATTTCTTATTAATTTTTCAGACTACACAGAAAAATGTTTACCTCCGCATCCACTTACAACTTCAAACCAGTTATAACTTTCTACATACAAATATAGATTATAGGTATATGTGGTATTAGATGGAAGAGGATATACATCCAATTCTATTTGGAAATTCTTGATACGAGATGTATTAATTGATCCAGCTGGTTGATTATTTGGAGAATGGAGTGAGAAACTATATACTGGAATTAAATCTTCAGAATCTCCCGTTAAAAATTTAAATGGTGTAATTCTGGTAAAAAAATCTACTGGTTTTTCTTGTTGAATTTCATTACCATCGCATAATACTCTTATATTTCTTATTGTATCAAGTTGTCCTTGTGGTAATAACAATCCAGAAGAACCAAAATTTGATAAATAATTTGTTGTTGCTGGTGTTGGTTGAAATGGAGGTGTTGGATAATTAAACCAATTTGTTAAATTTCCAAAATCATTTCTATAAATTGTATCAGAACGTCTTGTAATAAATAATAATCTTGATACTGGATTATGTGCTTCTATATCTAAAAGTTGTCTATTATATAAACCTAAAAATGGAAATTGTCTAACTTCTTGATATAAATAAGATAATGGGCTAGAAGCAAACACTTTTCTATCATCATCCGTTAAATAAATATATGTTGTTTGAAGTCTTGGATATAATGGCCAATTATTAAAATTAGGTTTTACGTATCCAAAATCAACTAAGAAATTATTTAATGTCACTCCAGAAATATCTGGTAAATTAGCATAATTAGGAATATTTGTATAAAGAGCATTAGAATCAGAATTTACAAAATATCCTGGAGCTACACGAAATCCTGACGCATCAAGAGTTGTATATAATTGTTGAATCGGATTTAATGTGAGTTGAACTTCACAATCATGATATTGAAGACCTACCAATGGTAAACTTTGAGCAGTATTTTCTGTAAACCAGAATGGAAGCGGTACATGAATATCACGTCCAAAAATAGATGGTCTATTTAATTGAGCAGCAGTTGTAACAGAGTTAGATAACACTGTTGGATATCCTTGATTTTGTAATCCACCACCATATAATCCATCCGCTGGATTGTTTAATTCTGGGACATCACCAACTAAATTTTTCCATTTTTGTAATTTATCTTTATCATAATCTAAAAGAGCACGACTCATAATATACGTTCCATCAAATTCTTGAATTTTTTGACCACCTACATAAAAAGCAGCATTATGAATTAAAGCAGCTCCTAAAAATCTTACCCATTGAAATTCAGTTTGAATATTTAATGGACCAGTGGGAGTTACATATTTACTATAAATATCTGGAATCCGGAATGTAAAATACATATCAGAAATTAAATCACCAATTCGTTGAATTTTATATCGCAATCGTATAGATTGATCATATGATAATTCTTGTGGTCCATCAAGAGCCGTTGTTACATTTTCCATAGAAAAATGGCTATAACGACGAAATGCTTTATAGAAATATGTCATTTGTGGATTACCACTTAATAACACATTTTGTTGCCCATACGCTACTAAAGTTAATAATCCGCCACCGGTCATCTTATTATAAATCAGATGGTTATGTTTTAGACCCGATCGGTATACCAATCAGACGATAAATAAGGAGGTAATTCAATTGAAGATGCTGCTTTGACTACAGTTGAAGGACCTTTATTATAAAAATTCTGTATTTCATTATATGATAGAGCATACCGGGTATAGAGTAAATTACTTAACTTTCCAGATATAGCACCTTGATAATCAACTCTGCGATTATTAGGAATATTTACTGTTTTTGTTACACTATTAAATACATTAATATTACCATAATTAGAATATGGTAAAGAATTTATAAATGAAAGCTTTTTTACCATTTTTCCATTAATATGAACTTCTAAAGCAAGCTTTTGGAAATTTAATACTACATGAAACCATTTGCCAACAGGGATATTTTCAATATCAATATGATTATAAGGATCTGTATAATTACCATATACAATTCTCATTGTATTTGTATCACCTTTTACAAATACGCCGGGTGCCATTAATGGCCAAGGATTATTATCAAATCCTTTATAAAATACATTATGCAATACATCTGATCCATTAAAGGTTGATTCATTTACAGCAACCCAAAAACTATAGGCAAATTCTATACCAGTTCTTTCATTATCAGATGATAATATTGGTTTAGCATCATTATATTTAGTAGCATCTTGTTGAATAATTATTTGTTTATCATCTGAATTTACAGTATATGGTAGCACCTCAACATAGCGATTTTGGACTGTTTGAGCCATATTAAATACAGATTGAACAACATAAAATGCAACTCCAGTAAGTATTACAATTCCAACTCCTAATCCTATTTCACCGGGAAAATTTATTGTCTCCATTTCTTATTATCTAACCGGTAAAAATATATTTAATAAATGAAAGAGGGTCATTAGCATGGCTAACACCAGTTGGACCCGCTATATATGTTTTATAGATTTCATCAGGATTCAATGCACTATTAAATACTTGTAATCTAGAAAAGTATCCATCAAACCCATTTAGATCAGTTCCTTGTAAATATTTAAGAGCTATACCAGTATGATCTACTTTAAAATAATTAGCATATACACATGTCTTCACAAGTTTACCATCTAAATATATATCAAGAGTCTTACCATTCATTACAATACATATATTTACCCATTTTTGCATAGCAATATCTTGAATATCACATGTGTTATTACTAGAAATTAAACTATTTTCATCAACTTGCATTGGTTTGAAAAATTGTTGAACATCTTTTACAAATAGACTATTATCTTTCATATTATTTACTAAATTTGTATCTGTTACTTGTTGGAATCCAGTGAGTTGTCCACCAGCACATGATGGATCCGTTGAACCAGAACAATCCGCAATTCCAATATTTTGATTTGTAGGAACAATATCTGCTGAAGGAAGTGTATGTGTTCTTACTAATAACGATGGCTTTATGGAACCAAGAGCAACTAAAATTGTTGAAAAATTAGAAGCAGATGTTCCATTTGCTGGATATATTTCAACTAAATGTTTGCGTGTTCCTTGGCGGTATGTATATCCAGAAATATAAATCCAAAAATTTAATGTAAATTCACCACCATCTATGATTGAAGGTATTGATACGTTATATTTAGAATTTGCTGGATCGTTTGCTACAACCTCTGATGATAATATTACATTTGATTGTAATGTAGTTCCACCATACAAAAATTTAAATATAAAATATATAAAAAAACATACTGCTATAATTGTAAAAATATATACTAATATATTTAATCCAAACTGACGAACACTAGGATTAATATTTCTTCTAACATTTTCTACAACAGATTCCATCTACTCTATCTAGGCATAAGAAGAGCTCCATTCTAAATATGGTTTTGCTGGACTTGTAGATGGAGAAGATCCAGCACATAATGATGGAAGTTGGACATTTCCCAATCCAACTCCACCAATTCTGTCTAAAGAAATCTTTCCAAATGAAGAAGTCGGGGGATTCGTATCAAATAATGGAGAACCACGTGTAGTTATATAGTTTTCATATTGAGATTTAATAGAACTTGCAGACATTAAATAAGAATATAAATTGAAAAACCCACATGAACCATCAATCATCGTATTTCCAACATTAATACCTTGAAATAAACTATTTGGATATAATACCGAAGAAGTATATTTAGATAATACAAGAGTATCATTATAATATATATCATATCGTCGTCCAGAACGATTAATAGTAATCATTATCCATTTATTAAATGGCATTGGTGGTAATACAAATGTTTCCATATAAATATAACTTGATACATCAGATGTTGAATTGCCAGAAGGATCAATTGGAATATTACCAGAAGCATCATTACCAGAAGATTGTGTTTTAATAGTTAATTGAACTGATGCTTTACCTTGACGACTAGCGTCGGGCGCACCAAGTGCTTCCAATACAATAATTTCATTTATATTCATTAATGGAATATATCCTTTGTGATAACATTGTGTACAATCTGTCCCATCACATGAACATAATTCATAACGACCTGTATTACAATTTGGTAAAGAAGGATCGCCTCCCGTAGTGCTACAAGGTGTTGCTATACCAGTCTTTTTAAGATTTTCTAAATAGAAAAACCCTTGTAAGCAAGCTTCATTGCTATTTTGAAATATATTTGAATTAAATATATTTGTATTATCATGTAAATTATATGGGCCTTTATTTTGAACGCTCGGTGTTGTAAAAGGTAAAGGAATAAATGTTAATACTAATAACCCTATAATTATTAGTATTAAAATACTATATATATACAATTCCATCTACACTATTATATTACTTAAAAAATGATGCCGATTTTGTTGCGTTTGTTAAAGTTCTTACTTGAGAACTCGTAATTATATTATCAAAATATTGAATATTAGCAATTTGAACTGTATCTTTAATAAAACTAATGGGTCCATATAAATACGGAGTTCCAACAATTGGATTTAATGTATATTTTGGTGTATATGTATATTTTAGTGTTAAATCTTTATAAACTTCTACAAACTTTTGTGTTATATTTAATGTGATCTTAAATGGATTATTAATTGGAATATTTGTTATTACTGGTATTAACTCTAAATACATAATTCCAGAATCTATTGTTATTAATCCTACTTTTAAATCATTTTTTACAGGATCTACATATATAATAAAGTTTGTATTATTAAACTTATTAATTATATCTGTTTGTGATATTGTAAGAATATTAGGCATTTTATCATCACCTCTATATTCAACTAAATCTGTATTATTTGTAATTGTTGCTGGTGAATTTGCAAAATATAATACTACACGAGGAACATCAGTGGATAAATATGTATTCTTTACATAACAATCAAATGATACAGCAAATTTATTATAATTAAAAGTTGTTATAGTATTAAATATCATACGATCATCTGATGGTGTCACGTTAGTTGTATATAATGATTGTGTATTTACAGAACTTGTAGTAATAGTACTTGGTATATTAGAAGATACAAAAGGTAATATAGGTGTTACATAAGAATTTACTACAAGTAAAATTAAAAAAATAATAAAAGCAGTAATGCTTGAATAAAATAATATTGATATCCCTGTTTTTATAGGCACTAAAGCATCCATCTATTTATCTTCTTTCTTCTTTTTCAAAGTTTTGTTATATTTCTTCAAATCACCTTTCTTTGTATCAAATCCAATACGTTTGTAATATGCTTTTGCTTCATTTGCTTTACAATCTATTAATCCTTCACGCAAATAGCATACAAATGATATACGTGTAAATTTCTTTTCACCACCTAATGTGCCGGTAGATGGGTCTTCAAAATGAATCTTAGGAAGATTTTTATTATATATTTCTTGTGTGGGTGTTTCAGTCATTTCTGTATTACAATGAAATTCATGAACATTCATCGCTAAATAATCACCCGTTCTTACATTAAATCCAATTCTGTATCGGGGAAAAATTGTTGCTCCACCAGAATATTTACCACGCTCTATTACTGATAAATTACCAAATCCTTCTCTAAAATCCCCATCATCCATATGTAAAGCGGTTCTGAAATTACGATTAATTGTTACAGAAGAAAATGCCGTATCATCAATACGAAACGATTTTTGTTTATTTGCTCTATCATATTGTTTTTTATGTTCAGTTGGTGTTAGAGCCTTAAAACATTTATCAAGTTGTTTAATAAATGGTAATCCCTTTGTATAATTTTCAAAATAACGCTGCGTATATGATGTTAAACGACAAGGAAGTTTCATAAATGGTGTTTCTTCAAAATATCCCAATACACTACTAAATACTAAATTATTAACTCTCATTTTAGATAATTTACCATCTTGCATGTAGCGAGTGGACCATCCTTTAATTTCTACAGGCTTTCTTTTCTTCCAGTAAATTCCTTTCTGCGCAATCGGACCAGCAGCCGCACCACGATTTCTTGATGTAGCCGCAGTTTCATAAAATGCTTCCCATCCAGTTTCAATAACATCTTTTGGTATAACATTTTTACGAAACTTGGCTAACAACTCTTCTTTACCATCTGCTAACATAACATATACATCAACATCTTCATCATAAATCTTATCGGTATCTTTTTCTGTTAAATATTTTCCTTCAAGTGCTGCGATTTCTTCATTAGTAAGTTTTGCCTTTACAACAACTTTTTTAACATCTTTTTTTAAAATATGTGTTGGTGTTTTAGGAATTTGAACTCCTTCAAAAAGTTCTTCTTTTGAAATAGTCGGCATCTATTCTTACTTAGAAAAATAATATATAGCAACTCCAACTGTAAATACTAATCCTCCTCCAATAAAACCCCCTTTTATCATAGATCTAAAATCAATTTCATCCAACATTTCAGAATTTATAATTGGTGATACTCCTCGTGCCCCAAGACGTTTAATATAATATAAAACTTCTAATTCTGTCATTGTAGGCTTATTTAATGATTTATTTACTTCATTATGTAGCATTACTGTCCATTTAAATAAATCCTCTCGTCTATCAAGATGAGGTGTAATAGGATATTTTTTAAGATGGATTTTTAAATGTTCTTTACATATAGGACATGGTAATAAAAATGGTAAGCTTTCAAAGTATTCTTTAGCAGCTTTTTTTTCAGCATAAGATGGTTGTTTCGGGTATCCTAATGCTATAAAAGATATTGACTGCCATATAGGAGGACCCCAAACATTGCTTGATATACGCATCTTTAATTATCTATAATATTATTTTTATTATTTAAATCATCATAAAATAAATGTTTAATTTCTACAGTTTTCTCCGTATTGTTTTTTAACCAATAATTAATCTCTTCTTTTAATTTAATTAATCTACTTTCCCATTCATTTATTGAACATATACCATTGTTATTCCAACAAGATGTTATTTTTTTTCCTTCACTCATCGGGATTAAATCTTATAAAGATTATAGGTCTATGATTATTATCTTTTGATATTTCCATCAATCTTTTATTTTCACATGTTGTATCGTAATTTATATGTTGATTTTCATCTATTTCTACAATAATAACTTGATAACCTAAATCTAATAATAAATCTGGTCTTCTCTTTGAACAACCATCTATAACTTTTTTATCACAAATCCATGTTAATTCTGAAAATTCTTTTTTTATATAATCTACAACAAGTTTCTCTTTTGTTTTATAGTTTCTTGATATATCTTTATCTGGAAATAGATGTACATAACAATGATAACAGTATTTATCAAATTTTTTATTAGCAGTAATTGAACACCAAGAAGATTTACATAAAGCAGAACCTCCACATTCTTTACAAAAGTCTTTTCTTTTATTACAAAATTTACATCCTTTCTTTTGAATATCATGAATACAATAACCAGAACCATCACACTCTTTACAAAGTCTCTTATCTTTTTTATGTTTGCATATAGCTGAACCTTGACAATCTCTATTTTTTTATGCTGACATATTCCAGAACCTTCACAATCTTTACAGTATCGTCGTTTTTTATTATGCTCACAAATACTTACACCTTTACAATCAACACATAATTCTTTTCTTTTCTTATGAATACAGAAATAATTTGGAGCACATTCTATACATATATTTTTTTGCTTTCCATGTAAGCAAATACTACCACCCTTACATTCTTTACAATTTGATTTTCTTCTATTATGCTCACAAAATTCTGAAGCACCACAATCTTTACATCGTGACCTTCGTTTTTTATGTTCGCATATATCACAACCCTCACAAGCTACACATCTTCTTTTTTGTCTTCCATGCTCACATTTAGGACTTGGCATTTTGATTATATATAATCAATTTTTATTCCAAGAATGTTTAATAATTTCAATAGTATCAAAAAGAATGTATATTTCTCCAACTGTGGGCAATTTTTATCTATCTATTTATGAGATTATTTATGCTTAAAACCCAATCTACAATATATACATAGCAAGATAGCAAGAATGTTAAAATCACAGCAAAAAAAAGCAATATTTTGTACCAACTGTAATGGTGTTGGTCACTATGTTAAAGCATGTATAGCCCCTGTTACAAGTTTTGGATGTATTGTGATGAAACTTCCAGATAATTTTGATCAAGCAAAAGAATTATTAAAAAATGATAAATCTATATCTGGAATGGAATCTATAATGAAAGATATACAATTCTTAATGATTCAACGACGAGATAGTTTAGGATTTATTGAAATTCTACGTGGCAAATATAAAGTAACAGATTTAGATTATATTCAATATCATATTTCTACAATGACGAAAGAAGAACATGAAAAGGTTTTAACACAAGATTTTGATACATTATGGAATAATTTATGGGGGACACCAAAGGAACAATCCCAGAATTATAAAAATGATAGAACACAATCAAAAATAAAATTTGATACTCTTAAGGAAGAGGGAACATTAAAAAAAATGATTGATTCTATTGGTGAACCATGGACTACACCAGAATGGGGATTTCCCAAAGGAAGAAGAGATCCACGTGAAACAGATTTACAATGTGCTTTTCGTGAACTGAAAGAAGAAACTGGAATTAATGAAAAGGATGTTATATTTATTAAGAATTTAGATCCAATAACTGAAACTTTTTTTGGTAGCAATCATATTCATTATTGTCATAAATATTTCTTATTTCTATATAATTCAAATAAAGAATTATTTTATGATAAAAATAATTTTCATATGGTCCAAGAAATTGGTAGTTTAGGATGGTATAATTTAGATAAATGTTTAATGAAAATACGACCAGAAAACATTGAAAAGAAAGAAGTGTTGCTACGGGCATTAAGTTTATTACGAAATTATTGCCCTTTGAGAATGAGTTAGGATTACGAGTTAGGAATAGCATTTCTTTCTAAAGTAATGAAATAGATGGCAACCAATAAAGAAGAATTATTGGAACAATGGTTAATTGAAACAGATACTTCTCGCCGAGAGATGTTATTAAAAGAATTAGAAGCAAGAAAATTAATTCCTGATGATGCCGATTTTGATAATACATATGGTTTATATCCAGAAATTGATGATGAAAATTTTTTAATGAAACTATTTCACAAACGAGAATTTGCTGAAAATAAGTATGAAAGTATTGAAGATTTAGCAACATGTAGTGGCAATGTAGAATTTGAATTAAGTCCCGTTCAAAGATTTATTAGTAATTTTTTATCTGGTAAGACGCCATATTATTCTGCTTTATTATATCATGGCGTAGGGGTTGGTAAAACCTGCAGCGCAATAAGTATAGCTGAAGCAAACTTATATATTAATCCTAAGAAAAAAGTATTTATAATAGCACCACCAAATATTCAACCAAACTTTATAAGAACTATTTTTGATATAAATAATGTTATTATTCCCGAAGAAGATAATTTTCCTAACACACATAAAGGTTGCACTGGTAGTCTTTACTTACAATTATCTGGATGTGAATATGAAAAAGATAAGAAAGTTATTGAAAGAAAAGTAAAATCATTGATTAAAAGTCGTTATGAATTCATGGGTTATATACAATTAGCAAGTTATATTGAACGACTTATAATAAAAGCAAGTTCTAGTATAAGAGATCCAGAAAGAAGACGTTTAGAAGAAATTAAAGCAATACGTGATGAGTTTTCTGGAAAAACAATGATCATTGATGAAGCTCATAATTTACGTGATATTCCGGGCGAAAGTGAAGATGATAACATAGATGCCCCTGGTGGTGATAATGAATTAAGCGATTCTGCTCAAGGTAAAAAACTTACACCAAGTTTAACTCGTGTATTAACATATGCTCTTAATATGAAATTTGTTTTATTAACTGCTACACCTATGTATAATAGTTATTTAGAAATTATTTTTTTATTAAACTTATTATTAACAAATGATAAAAGAGCAACTCTAAAACCAAGTGATATTTTTAATATAAAAGGGGATGGCACTAGTTTTACAACATCTGGGAGACAGATATTTGGAAACATCGTAAAAGCATATATAAGTTATATGCGTGGAGAAACACCAATTTCATTTCCTATTCGTTTATCTCCATATAATGCTCCTAAGCTAGAAGTATGGCCAACTGCGGATCCCGCTGGAAATCCAATTAATCTTACAGAAACTGAACTTGAAAGATTATTAAATCTTCCTATTGTTCCAACACAATATGGAACATTAACAAAGGATGTTTATAATACAATTGTTAATTCCGCTGTAAAAGAAAGTGGTTTAGGAGTTAAAAGTATTGATACATTAGTCCAATCTGGTAATTTTATATTTCCAGTAGATACCGATGATTTAGAATCACGTATTCGTGAAACTGGTTTTGATAATGTATTTGATGATAGAACTCATAGTTTAAGAAATTTCACAAGATTTGCTTCTAAAATTGGTCCTCCAACATGGCTAATTCAAGAAAATTTAGTAAATTATTCTCCTAAATCCGCATTTATTATAAAGAATATTCGTAATTCTAGTGGGCCAGTATTTGTATACAGTCGTTTTATTAAATCTGGTGCTTTACCTTTTGCTCTTGCTTTAGAAGCAAATGGTTATACACCATATGGAAAAGATAGAGGATTATTATATGACGGTATTCAAATACCAGATGGACGTCAATGTGCGTTGTGTAAGTATCGTGAGAAAAATCATAAAGGAGAAAAACATCAATTTATTCCAGCAAAATATATATTATTAACTGGGCGTAAAAATATTAGTCCTAATAATAATGAAGCAGTTATTGCTGAGAGAAACTCTATAAATTATAATGGCAGTGATATTAAAGTTGTAATTGGTTCTCAAGTTGCCAGTGAAGGTATTGATTTGAAATTTATAAGAGAAATTTATGTTTTTGATAGTTGGTTTCATTTAAATAAAATGGAACAAGTCTTGGGACGTGGTATAAGAACATGTAGTCATATTCATCCTAAAATTAGTAAAGAAGAACGTAATACAACAGTATATTTACTTGTAAATATGATGAATACTAATGGAAAAGAATCCGCAGATTTATATATGTATAGAATTGGTATGTTAAAAGCTCTTCAAACTGGAAAAGTTCAACGTGCAATTAAAACATATGCTATTGATTGTAATTTAAATATTAATGTAAATATAATTCAAGGATTAGTTAATACAACCCAATTAGATTCACAAGGTAATAGATATGAAAAAGATATTAATGATCAAAATTATACAAATTTATGTGATTGGATGGAATGTAAATATACATGCGCTGAACCAGTTGATTTAGATTTAGATGCTACTAGCGATTTAACATATGATGAATATGATATAAAATGGAGAGAAAGTAAAATTAAAGCATCAATAAAAAAGATATTTCAAACACAAGAAGAGGATGAAGGATTACTATTATTAAAAGCTGAAGATATAACAGAACTATTTTCATCAGTTCCTCCCAATGCTTTATTTAGTATTCTTCAAGATATTATAAATAATAAATCATTTAGACTTGTAATAAATAATAAAGAAGGTTATTTAATTTATAAAAATGGTTTTTATTTATTTCAACCTATTAAAATTAATTATGATGATATTCCTCTTTCAATGAGAATAGCGCAATATCCTGTAAAACAAGATGAATTTGTTCCAGTGAAGATAGCACAAAAAACTGAAGAAGTTAAATTAGAAGAGGAAGTTAAAATTGCTTCAGAAGATAAAGGATTTATAAATAAATTATGGGAATCTATTATTTCTATGGCCCAGAAAATTCAATCTGGAACTTTAGAAAATAAACTCCAACAAATATTAATTGAATTAATAAAACAAAAATATAAAAGTAATCCAATAAAAGCAAGTGAAATATTAAATAGTTTTGAAATGGTATTCTGGCTTTATAGAGGATTAAAAGATAGTGTTGATGATAGAAAGATTTTTGCTTATGTATTTTTAGATTACATATGGGATACTTTATTAAATGTTCAACAGCAACTTATATTATCAAGTAATGATGATGAAATAATACAAAAAGTAGCAGAAGAACAACTTATTCAAAATGGAAAATATTATAGATTTTTAAATTTATCAGAACCATATGATATTCAATATTATTGTGGAAATAAATTATGTTATGAAGCAGAAAAACAATTGTTAGAAAAAGATTCTAAAGATCCTTATAACAGAATTCCACCAGCAGATAAATCAAATGTTGGAGAAGTATATGGATTTTTAGTTCCAAAAGCAAGACATTTAGTATTTAAAACAAATGTTCCAGCAGAAGTAGGTAAAAAACCAGTAGGTGGCCAAGAATGTCTAAATACAACATCACGAAAAGCAAATATTGAATTTTTATATTTATTAGGAAAGATTCTTAATGAAACAATAAAAACCGATTTAAATTTAAATCCTGAAAATATTGATCCAGAAAAGGGAAGACATAAATTAAAAAATCCTAACGAATATTGCACTATTAGAGAATTTGTATTACGAATGATGGATGAAAAGAAAATCTTAGGAAAACGATGGTTTTATAGACCAATATCTGCTTATAAAACAAATCACAAATCTAGAACTACAAAAGCAAAAGCATAAAGCAAAAAAAATTGGTTATTTAAAATTCATTTATATATATAGTATAAAATGGAACATTCTGTTGTTTTTGAAGAACCTGTTTCATTAAATCCCAGTGATTTCTCAAAACAAATTGAATCTATTGATAAAATTCTTCTTGAAAAACTAAAGGAGAAGTTAGAAAATAAATGCTCCAGACATGGATTTGTATTAACAAATTCATTAAAGATTCTTTCTCGGTCAATGGGAAAAGCATCAATTGGAAGATTTATGGGTGATTATGTATTTTATGTTCAGCTACAAGGAAATGTATTAAATCCCCCTGACGGAGTTGTTCTTGAAGGTGAAGTAGTAAGTAAAAATAAAATGGGTATTTATCTAAATTATAAAAATGCTATTCGTGTAATTGTTCCTCGTGATTTACATATTGGTAATGAAGATTTTGACAGTATTAATGTCGGAGAGAAAATTAAAGTTGAAATTAAAAAATCAAGATTTCAAGTAAATGATGAGTCTATTCTTAGTGTTGGAATCTTTATAAGTAAAGGCAATACTGTTGCGGAAATGAAGACGGAAGAAGAAGATGATCTTGTGTTAGAAAATGAGTGACGAAACTTCATATGAATTAAGAAAACAATTTCTTGAAGATTTAAAAATATTAAATAAATCTGAACAAGAAGAAATATTTAGAATCTTAAAAGAAAATGATGGAATTTATTCTGAGAACTCAAATGGAATTTTTTTTGATGTAACAAAAATAAATAATGTATTATTTGAAAAATTATTAAAATTTGTAGAATTTTGTAAGAATAATCGGAAAGATTTTGAAAGTCGTGAAGAAGAAGAAAAACGTGCCCAAGATATTATTAATTCTTCTATATTTGAAAATGCAGATGCTTAAACATTGAAAACATAAATAATATAGGTAGAAAAATGCTTTCTGATTTAGTATCACTAATAAAACAAAATCGTAATAAAGATGTTTCGGTAGAGAAAATACTTATTAAAGTATTTTCTGATACGAATGAAAATGAAACAATTCCATTAGTAGGTCCCGGTAAAGTAGGAGTTATTCCGTTGGATCCCCCTGGCCCAGTAAGTCTATATTTATGGCATACAAATCCAGAATATAGAGCTGGGAGTTTTCAAACAAGAAAAACAATACTCCGAGAAAAGATTGTTAAACTAAATGAACTATTTCAAGAAAATCTTAAAGGAAGACAATTTAATCGCAATAAAGCAATTACACAACTTCAAGAACAAGAATCCGCAGCTGTTTCACCACCCCAAGATACTCCAGAATTAAATAAAGCATTATGCTATATTCTTGGGATTCAAATATGTGAAGTTGATGAAATTCATAAAAAGATCTATTTTTATCCATCAGATATTCGCACATGGAATTCTGAAAATCCAGTATATTTGGTATCGTATGGTTGTCGCAGTATCTATGTAAGACATAATGAAGAAGATGCAAAAGGGTTTTTTAAACTCTGGCTATTTTCTTTAGAAAACTATTTAATTTCTTGGCCGACTACGGATGGGACAGTAAAAGAATTAAAATCAAAGTGTGATAGTTTAGGTGTTGAAATACATATAACAAAACCTCTAAAAGAACACTATAGTATAGCACTTGGAAAAGCACAAGCAATAAATCATATTAACAATATTTTTCCTTAAAAATTGATTTATTTTCACATAAAGCATTGTCTATTTTTAATTATAGGAATATACAATGGAGTTATACAAACCCGAAGCTGAAAGTATAAAAAAACAACTTGATGATTGGATTTTGAATTCCAATCGTGAATTGGAAGCTACTTTTGGAAAAGGAACTGTAGATGCTACTACATTCTTTCAAGTTGCTCAACGATTGCGTTCAAAAGGTCTTCGTGAACTTTCTCAAGAAGACCGTTTAACAATTACAACACCAGAACATATTCGTTTTACACTTAGCACTATGGGAGTAATTCAACAATATTGTCGTGACGATGTGCTTGCTGGTAAACCATTTGTTGCAATGATTAAAGATCGTTCATCATCTGATTCACAAGTTGATTTGGATGATTATGAAGTTCGCATTAAAACACGTCGTGAAATTAAAATAGGAAATTCAGAAGCTGCTATTCAAGATATGTTTAATAAATGGCCTCAGCAAAAAAAAGCATTTCGTATGATTCGTCGTTGGAGTTTTGAAGAATCTGGTCTTCGTTATGATTTATCTATTGTGCGAAGCAGTGCTCGTGATTCTAAAGGTGAATTTAAATGGCAACGTAAATTTCTTGATCAAGATTTATCGTTAAGTCCATATTTATATGAGATTGAAGTTGAATTAATCCGTCTTGATACTGATACTGTTGAAACAGCACAAAAAAGACTTATAAAAGGAATTGGTGATGTACTACGTGGTATTCAAAAGAGTAGTATTCTTATCAGAAAATCAAAAAAAGAAAAAGTTATTCAAAGTTATCAAAATTTTATCCAAAATAATCGGTTTCTTGGTTGCTCTCCAGTAACACTTGAACAACGTAATTTTACCGATATAATTGATGATAATATACCTAATATACGAACTGGTTATAATATTACTGATAAAGCGGATGGATTACGGTGTTTAGGATATACTAATTCCAAAGGTGAATTTTATCTCATTGATATGGGATTAAATGTATATCGCACTGGATTAGAACAACTAAATTGTCGTGAAAGTATTATTGATGGTGAATGGGTTACACGAACACGTCAGAAACAACCTATGAATGCTTTTCTTGCTTTTGATATTTATTATGCAGTTGATAAAAAAAATGTGAGTCAATTACCATTTTATAATAAAGATGAGGAGGAAAAATCTCGTCATGGACAACTTAAATTATGGATTGAAACATTTAATAAAGGTAATGGACCAACTAAATTATTATCACAAACATCTCTTCAAATAAGTATGAAAAATTATTTATTTGCTAAAGCTAATGATTTAAGTATTTTTAGAAATGCTACAAGAGTTTTAGATACATATAGAGTCTATTATACCGATGGACTTATATTTACACCAAATGATCTTCCATTGCCAGGATATGATGAAGAAAAGAAAATAATTAAGCCTGGAGCAACATTTTATGCTCAGTTTAAATGGAAACCATCTGAAGATAATACTATTGATTTCTTGGTGCGTTTTGAAAAACAACCAGATAATCCTAAACAAGATCGTATTACAATTGGTTTGAAGCCTGAAAGTAATGAAACAATTCGTTATAAAACACTTCGTTTATATGTTGGAAGTAGTCGTTCAAAAGCATTTAATGCTCGTGATATTATCTTAAATGAACGTAAGTTAGGAGATGAACGATCTAGCAAGCTAGATCCTAGTGCTTGGCATGGCCAAACAGAACAAGCAAAATTTAAAGAATATCGTCCTATTCCATTCTATCCTAAACTCTTTTATGATTCTATGGCGAGTGTATGTTATTCTGAAGTTAAAACTGATCCTGCTACAAGTGAAGAATATGTATCTACTGAAATTAATAATGAACCTATTCAAGATAAAAGTATTATTGAAATGAGATATGATCCTTCTTTACCACGTGGATGGAGATGGATTCCTATTCGTATTCGTCATGATAAAACAGAACGTCTCCAGAAAGGTATTCTTGCACGAACACTAAACTCAGAAGATGTTGCTGAAAGTGTTTGGAACAGTATTAATGAACCGATTACTGAATCTATGATTCGTTCTGGAAGTGTTCAGCCAAATGAAAAAGAAGTAAATGAATTTATTACTAAAAAAGAAGAAAAAGATAATATTACTTTAAAATACTTTGAACGTGAAGCACCAATAGAAGATTTACGCTTTGTTACTGGATTACGTGAATTTCATAACCAATATGTTAAAGAAATTGTCTTGTATAACGCATGTCTAAAAGGTGGGAAAAAAACATTAATTGATATGGCATGTGGTAAAGGTTCTGATATTCGTCGTTGGTATAATAATAAAGTAAGTTTTGTTCTTGGTATTGATTATGCGGGTGATAATATTACAAATCCAGAAGATGGTGCTTATGCTCGTTACATAAACTTTCATGAACGTAATCGCCGTGTAGAAAAAGTTCCAATGGTATTTGTAATTGGTGATAGTTCTAAACGCCTTATTGATGGTCGTGCTGGTTCTACAGATGAAGAACGTGATATATTACGAAGTGTATTTGGTCGTTATAAACCTCTTGGTCCCATTCCTCCATTTGTAGATCATGATGCTGCTGGTAGCCTACAATCTGGGGCCGATTCTATGTCTTGTATGTTTGCTCTCCATTATTTCTTTGAGAAAAAAGAAGCACTTGATGGACTCATACGTAATATTCGTGAATCTATAAAAGTTGGTGGATATTTCTTTGGATGTTGTTTTGATGGAGATTCTGTATTTAAATTCTTAAAAGATATCCCTAAAGGTGGTGTTAAAACTGGTATTGAAAAAGATGCTATTTTATGGAATATTCGTAAAGATTTTGATGAAGATGATCTTGTGCCAAATGAAGATTCATTAGGATTAAAAATCAATGTTGATTTTATTAGTATCGGTTCATCTCATGATGAATATCTAGTAAGTTTCCCTTATTTTGTAGAACGTATGAAGGAAGCTGGTCTTGAACTTTTAAGTGAAAATGAGTTAAAAGAAATTGGATTAAAACATAGCACAAACTTATTTAGTGAATCTTATGAAATGTCAAAAAAATCTGGTAAAAATTATCTTATGTCTGATGCTGTTAAACAATTTTCATTCTTAAATCGTTGGTTTATTTTCCGTAAGAAAAAACAACTCACACTTGAAAAAGAAACTGTTGAAGAAGAATATGTCCCTAGTGTCCCTAGTGTAAATTTGCGCAATCCTACTGCTATAAATCGTATTATAGAAAAAGAAGAAACAGCAATGAAGATTTCAGAAAATCAACCAAGATTAATGGTAACAAAACAAGGTGAACTGTATGAATCAGAAGTATCTAATGTGCCTACTGATGGTGAAAAAACAATTCGTGTATCTGTGCCAACTACATTTGGTGAAGAAAAACGTGATATTGTAGTAGAAGAAGGCACCACTATTAAACGAACGATACCAGTTGAAAAAGGGACTGCTGCTCCCTCTACTGATAAACTATACGCATCAAATGAAGTAATAAATTTCTATATTGATGCCGCATTAGATGATAAAAAGTTAAAGATTGGTGATAAAGGTGCTGCTCGTTGGTTGGCTCCAAGTTCTCCATTTCCTATTGAAGATCCTGAAGATTCTAATATTATTTATCCATCACTAGAACATTTCTTAGCTGCTATGATGTATAAATATGGAACAGATAAACCTCAACTAGCCCAAACATTATTTAGTCGTGAAGGAACTATTCATCAATCTTTTGTGCGTAAACGATTACTAGAAACACAAGCATTAAAGAAAGCAATATCTGAAGATAAAGACTTTGAATTGATTAAAGAAGAAAGCACTGATATTAAAGCTTCTATAAGTCCTGGTGCTTTTAGAAAAAATAAAGCAGTATTTAATGAAAGTAAATATGCTGTTAAAAAAGATGAATTATTAAAATATGGCGTTGAACAACGTTATAAAAAAGATGCACGAATGAGAAAAATTCTTGAAGCAGCACGTGTAAATAATAAGTATTTATTATATTATGTGCATGGAACATCAAACAATCTAGGTGGAACACGTAAAGCAGATGGATTAATCCAAGGAGATAATAAATTAGGAAAACTCTATATGAGTTTGGCAGGTTTCTCTATATAATATAGATGAAAAGTATATCAATATTTATTTTATTACTGGTTCTTCTTGGATTTGTATATCTTTCCTATAACTACGATGGGGCGGAACCTTTTCATGGATCACATGGATCTGGAGGATCTGGAGGATCTGGATATCATGGATCTGGAAGATGGGGATCTGGAAGATGGGGATCTGGAAGATGGGGATCTGGAAGATGGGGATCTGGAAGATGGGGAGGGGGAGGAGGATGGGGAGGAAGTGGCTATGGAGGTGGATGGATAGGAAGTGTTATGTATCCGGTTTCTATTAATTGCAATTGTCCTGATAATTACGATTTTGTTGATAACAATTGCGTAAATCGCTCATATCCATTTGAAGTAACTCAACCTTTTTGTTATGCTTAATTAGATGTTAAAAAATATCACTAAATATATATTTCCCATACTGATTATTGGATTAATAGTTGGATTCATCATATATGCTTCTGTTAAAAAAGAAGCCTATTCTGACTTTTGTGCTTGCCCTAAAAATACCCAATTAAGAAATGGAGGTTGTTTATACTGCCCAGAAGGTTATAAATTAAGCACAGATTACTATAACGCCCATTGTATTTCTGAAAATCCTAATGATTACTCTTCTAAAAAATATATACTAGCACCTAGCATCAAAAAACTAGAATGCTAATAGATGATATTGGCTTCCGGTGTTAGTAGCATTGGTAGTTGCTATTGTTATTTTAAATTATAAAACTAGTAATTTTCAAAAATCTTTAAATTTGGACTGCGTAAATAGTGTAACTCAGTTATACTATGATGGAAAGTGCTATGTATGCCCTAAAGGTTCTAGTGGTATTAGTTGGGTATCCCCCGGTATTGTAGAATGTTCTACAAGTGATAATCGTGTTGTAAAAGCAAATATAAACGCAATTCAATCAACTTGCCCTAACAATAAGTCATGGAAATGTCCACCTGGCACAAAAGAATATAATAATAAATGTTATTTCCCTTGCCAATCTGGATATAAGGCAGATAATACATATATAAAATGTGTTCCTATTTCTGGTAAAGGAGTTAATAAAGGTATCTCTAGCACATTAAAAGGATGTTATGCTTAAGGATAACACACATATAATTTATAGCAAAAATGCCGCAACCATGGCAAAAATTAAGTTTTATAAATAAACATCCTAGAGATGATCATATAGTATTTCATGAACCAACCCATACTTACTATATAGATGGAAATAGTAATGGAGTAATTTCGTGCACTGGATTTATTCACGCTTTTTTCCCTCATTTTGATGCGGATGTAACTATTAAAAAAATGATGAAATCTAAGAATTGGACATCTAGTGTTTGGTATGGTAAATCCCCAGAAGAGATTAAGAAAACATGGAATGATTCGGGCAAAGAAGCATCCTCAAAAGGAACTGCGATGCATTTAGCGATTGAACAGTTTCTTCATGGTTCTCCAGAACAGATTGATCCAGCAAATTATGATACAATTGAATGGAAATATTTTATGAATTTTTGGAATGATGTGAAACACGATTTAGTTCCTTATAGAAGCGAGTGGGAAGTATGGATGAAAGAATATTTATTATGCGGATCTATTGATATGGTATTTTATAGCAAGAAGAAAAAAGGATATGTTATTTATGATTGGAAACGTTCTAAAGAAATTAAAACATCTAATGATTTTACTTCTGGATTTGGACCAGTTGATCATTTACCTGATACAAATTATTGGCACTATACTCTCCAATTAAATATTTATAAATATTTTTTGGAAAATTATTATGGATTAAAAATAGTAGATCTATGTTTAGTAATTATGCATCCTAATAATAAAAATTATCAATTAATTCGTTTAAATATGCTTCAAGATGAAGTACAAGGTATGCTAGATTGTAGAAAACGAGCATTAGATATGAAAGTTAATAAAATTATTGTGCTACCAATAAAAGAGTGTGAAATTATTGAAGAAGATTCTTAATAATAGTAGGTAAATCATCAAACCGCAAAGGTTCTAGTTTATTATTTTTTACTAATAAACCAGAGCTAGTTGGTGAAATAACTATTATATAAATATTTTTTATTTCAATATTTTTCTTTCCAGCAAATGATATATCTTGATTAATATCAAAATCAGTTTTTGTTAAATTAATCATTATAATTGAACTTTTCTTTCGTATTCCTATTTGATATAAAGTGGCTTGTGAAAAATATGGTGTATTACTATATTGAACTTCTTCTGCTACTAAATCTAGATAATCTAATACTGGATTTAAATTAGTATCTTTTGTTAATTCATAATACTTGAGTGATTTTGTTTTTGTATTTTCTGGACCCAGAATTGCTTTTAAATAATTTGGTAGTTCAATAACAGTTTCTTCTTCAGGCATTTCAACAAATTCTGAAGAAGAAATTTCACGAGAAAGTTCCTCAAAGAATTTTGGTTTATCAGTAGTATCTTGTGCCCAAGCAAATCTTAAAAATTCTGACCATTCAATAGAATCTTCTGGTAATATATATTGATCTCCAATACGAATTGGTTTATCTAAAAAAACCAACTTTGATACTTCATTTTTAAATATTTCTTTTCTTTTTTCAGCATATCTTAAAAGTTCATCAAATAAACGAAACATTAATAAGTTTGCTAAATTTACATCTTTATATTTTTCAGTAACATGTATTTTACACTTTCCTTGTGAAGTAAAAACACATTTATCTGAGCATGTATCTTCTGATTGAACTAAACAATCTTTACGTAAAAGCGATGTATATGGTGTTTCTGATGTTTCAGTGCTAAACCAATTTTGTATTAAAGATCCAAATAATACTAATAAACGTTTTCTTTTATTATTTAATGATATTGTAGAATTAAAAATAATATCATCTTCTAAATTACGTTTCACTGAAGAACCCTTTTGTTCTAACCAATTTGAAAATGTAATTCTTAAATGTTGATATATTTCTTCAATTTCTTTTCCTTTAATAACCCCAAGTGCTGTTGTATCACTTCCAAATACTATTTCTCTATTAATTTCCCATTCAAATTCATCTATTTGTATAATTGGTAGCGTTACATTACTTGATTTTGCTTTGGATACTGGAACAATTAATAAATTATTTAATTGTAATCCTACAATATTTTTATTACTGTCTAGTGCAATATTCTTTGGAGCATAACCTTCTCTGTAACGGGGAAAAGCAGATAATATATATGTTTTATATATACGAATAGTATCTTCTACTGATTCATATGGTATATCATCATATGTCAAATATACCTTCTTATTAACAGTTGTTTCAGATATTCCATCATCAATTACTGGAACAAATATATTTAAATTTCTATCACCACGTTTTTCAACACATACAATGCCTACAACATGATTGTATGAATCACGAAGAACTCCATCAAAAGTAAAATTATTAAATCGTTTTTTTGCTCTATAAAGATAAGAATCTGCTAAACTCAATGGAATTAATGTATTAGGATTTATATAACTTTGTCCCGTATAAATAATTTTTGAAGGTCCATTGCATGCTTTCATATACTGTCCATAAATATCCTTTACAATAGATGGCCATGAAGCAGCATTGGCAAATTGAAATGATAAAATATAAGGAATTCTTGATTCTAATCCAGTGATTAAATTATCAATGTAGAAAATTGGCTCATATGTTCCAGAATAATGATGTAATATAAATGCTATATCGTTTGTTCTCATAAATTCCATATTATATCCAAATGGAGGACATCGCACATGTATTGTATTATCTTCTTTGATATCTAAAATAATAAAATTAATGCCAGGTCTATTTAGACCTTCTTGAACTAATTTCGGTTGTGATAGTAAATGAGCAAATTGTCTATATTCTTTTACTGTTGTATCTGATAATAAGAAATCTTTGAATTTATAATATGATTTAATAATTCTGATTATTTCTTGAGAATTATTATCATTATATTCTACATTTAAATTTTTATAAGCCCAAATTGTTTTATTGGTTACTTCACTAATATTATAATCTGGATCATAAAACTCTAATACAAGATTTCCATAATTTAAAGTTATAAATAATGCTGGTGTAATAATTTCAAATAATCTTTTTTTCATTTGAGATGCTGAATTTTTAATAAAAAATGGAGCAATTGCTGCCAAGAAACTATCATTTTGATATCGTTTTCTATTTTCTACACCTATACGTAAAAATCCTTTTGCATTTGGTAAAACCTTTTGAGGATTTCCCACACGAGATATTAAATTTACTGGATCTTGTTGAAAAAATTCATTTAACTCTTTTGGTAGTAAACCAATTTGAGGTCCATCTCTATCACCAATTTCTAGTGGTAAATAACGTTCTCCAATTCCAATAATATATTTTTTATTAATTCTATATAATGTTGTTGTATAATCAATTACTGGAACTCCACTTTCTAGAACTTCTAACTCTTCTTCCTCCTCATCTTCCTCAGCTTTTATTGTTTTTTTCTTTAAAAATCCAGATTGCGTATCTTTAAATGTAATCGTATGAGGACTTACAAAACAACATGGTAATTTTAATGCTTGAGGATGTGATGTTTTCTTTAAGAAATTAATCCAAACATGACGTTTTGTTGTTTTTGGCTTTGGAATACGTTGTAATATAGTTTCACCTATTCCGGGATTTTTACGATTTGTTACTAATTTACCCATACAAAAAGGACATGTATTTGGTGGTTTAGTTGTTCTTGTAATACCATTTGCTTGAAGAAGTGGTCTTCGCAGACGAGTTCCTTTAAAATCATCTTTTAATACTACAATTTCATCTTTTGTGCAAAATAATTCACTACAGATATAATAATTTTCTTTACGAGGATTTGATCCATAACGAAGAATTGTTACAATATTATCTGGATCACTGCGTTTATCAACTATATCTTTTTGTCCTTCTGGTAATGGATATAGTTGAAATATAACATCATCATCTTTATATTCATCAATCATAATATCATATTGTTCTTGTGTTAATACAGCGGGTTGTCTCATTTCATTAGCAGCACACATCTGAACATATGTTTTTTCAGAAGGATGTTCTGCGTTATATTCAAATAATGTTCTATCAGTTTCTTGTAGTTTTTTAATAAAGAAATTTGCTAATCCTTTTTCCTTAATTTCTTCTACTGGATTTACTGGGGGTGGTTGTTTAATTTTTAAATTTCTTAATGTAATATCTGGAGGATCTATATCTTTTGCGATTGCTTCTTTTATATTTTCAACATTTTCAGCATCTGTTGTTTCTGATTCAAACATTAAATCCGCATCAAATTCTGGAAGACTATTTGAATCTCCTTCATTATGCGATGAAACAACAGATGAAGCACGTGATCTTGGTAAATTATCAACTTTATTTTCTGCTATTTCTAAAGTCTTTACATCTTTTTTACTAACTGTTAATAATTCATCTTCTAAACTAAACACTAGACTTAGAGCAGTAATTATTCTTTGTAAATTAGTTACATTATCTACATTATAAAGATGAAATGTATAAATAGAATCTTTTTGAAATATCGCAATATCAATACCAGAATTATTAAAAGGAGTATATGTTTTTGTTTCTCCAGAAATAATTGCTTGAACTTCATCTTTTTGTATTAACCAATCACTTACTTTATTTTTTGCTGTTTCATAATCTAATTGAAATTCTTCTACTATAAGTTCAATCATCTGAGATACAGATTCTTCTCCTTTCAAAATCTTTTTATTTGTTAATAATGTTAAATATGATGATATATTATCTTCTGTTGTATAATTATCTACTAATTTATAACGAAGCATCATTAATGGCTGCTCATTTGGTAGTGGAGATATTTCTTGGAAAAATGGTTTAAATAATTGTAATCGTTTTTCTAATTGAAATTTTCTTATTGTATTTTCTTTTGCTAATTTAATTCCAAATATAAAATTACCACTTCCTAATGTTAATGTTGAATCATTACTCATAATTTTGTTAAGACCATTTGTTATATCTTCATTAAAATGTTCAAAATCCATAATTGGATCTATTTTTTTTATATTACTAGGAGGTTCTATTATAACATCAAATGACGCATCATCTAATATACGTATTGTGGCATAAATATATGATAACGCAAGAAATGTTGCTTTTAAAGCAATTTTCCCTAAAATATAATCTCTTTCTGGTGTAGGACTTTTTTCTTCAGACCAATTTTTCAAATAATTTGGATTTATAACATTTGGAATATTATTTGAAATATCACGTAATTGAATTTTTGTAATTGGCGATGAACCTACTGGTAGTAAACGCAAATAAGGGCGTGAATCATTTACATCAATTGTATAAAAAAGTGAATCTATAGAATCATCAATTGTATTATTTATATTTGTCAAACGTAAATATCTTAATCCAGCAAAATTAAATGTTATTAATGGATTATCTTGTGTTAACAAATATTGAATTTTTTTCAAATATTCTTGTTTTTTAGAATATAAATTATAAATAGTATTAAGAGTTGATTTTTCACTTTCATTTGGATATTTTTGATTTATTTTTAAAAATGGAAAATATGGATAAAATCTTCCATAATATTGTTTTTCAGAAATAGGAGTTGGTCCAGTATAAGAATCCAATAAATCTTTAAAAAAATATAAATATAATGTATTCCCTTTTGATATATTTAATCTTTTTTCTAAAAGTAAATTATTATAAATATTAATATCCATAATTTTTTTCTCTCCATCACTTGTTACAAAATTAGCATCATAAGGTTCTCTACCTGATATAATTGGCAATGGATTTTGTAAAAATAATTTATATGAAAAATCTAATACATCAATAGCAGTTTTTTGTATTTTAAAAAAAAGTAATTGATTATTAGGAGCAGCAAAATCTTCTTTATCAAACTTTTCATATATTGCTAACTTTAAATCATATATCGTATTAAAACCAAAGATGTTATCTAATTCTATTATTTTATTACCATATACAATTTTTATTGTGTCTGATACATAACTGTTTAACACTTTTGGTTTTATAATTGATTTTATTAAATTTTGAAGTGTCGGAGGTTCTATTGTCTCCATTCTATCCTATATGTCCTATTGATAAATCTGTGCCATCTTTTTGCGGATCATAAGATGGTTGGTCAGTAATTGACATACCACAATATTTAACTGGATGTGCCTTAAAATCTTGTGCTTTATATAATCCAATTGTTTCTGCTTCTTTTAATAGCCAAGCAAAATTATTCCAAAAATCTTCTCCATGTCCTATTGATTTTGTTATCATATGAGACATTTCATGTAATGATACAAACATGATTACATTTTCATCAACTAAACTTTCATTATTTTGTTCTCTATGGCGTAAACATAAGTGTATAGATTCTCCTTTATTTACACTATAACTTGTTAAATCAGAATCTGGAGTAGATTCATAAAAACGTGCTGGATCTGGTATAAAATTTGATTGTAGTTGTTTCACTTGAGGTTTATCAGGATATTTTGATTCTAAATGAATTTTTAGATTTGACATTTTTACACGAATATGCGCCATTAAATCTGCTGCTTCTTGCTTATCTGGCATATCACGGACTAAATAATCTTTATTATCAATCTTTGACTTTACATATATTGATGGATATTGTCCTAATCCAAATATTTTTTTTATATAATCCATAACTATATTATAATCATATTATGATTGTTTAAATCATAAAATGTTTATTTATTTATTAAAATAACATCTAAGCGATTTCTAAACTGCGACGATTTACATCTGGCTCAATTGTGCTGTTTTGGAAAACAGACACTGGCACTTGGGGATTCGGGGGCTCAGAACGGAGTTGGTAATTGGCATTTCGTAAACTCTGGCCAACTGTATTCACACCAATTAACGCACCCGCAGATAAGAAGTTTTTACCCTTTAACGAACCAGTTCCCATGGGGTTTTGCTCAGCCCATACACTATTAGCATCCTTGGGTAAGAGTTCAGAAGGTGTTAATTGGTCACGAGGATAGCATCCAGAAGGTGCTTCAGAATTACCAAAATCAGCAGGACCAGAAGGAGCATTAGGGACCACATCGGGATTCCCCTTTACTTCTTGTTCACGAACACGTCCATTAATAGCATTCTGACCAGCAGATGCCGTATAATTGGAAGCCGCTGATAATGTACCTTGGAAACCTTCTTTCTTCGTAAATAAGTTAGGCTGTAGATACATTAATGCTAATACTACAACACCCACCACAACAATAAATCCAACAACATTTAATAAAGTATTGCCCTTGACTGCCATCTTTGCTTCTGTAATAATAATAGCGTATATTTTTGGAAAAAGATACATTCATTCTTCTTCGGATTCTTCTTCATCGGAATCAAATGAAAGTTCAGATTCAGAATCAATGCCGGTTTGAATACCGTAGCGTCGGAAGTATTTTTCCGCCATCTTTTCTGCTTTCATTGCCGCAATGGCCGCTTTCAAACGAGCATGACGAATCCTTTGTTTAAACACTGCTCGGGAAGATATATGATCTGGCTCTTCTTGCGATTCATCAAAAGGAATATCAACATTTTCAAGAATATCATTTTCTTGAATAATAATTGTCTTTGCCGGTGCATCTTCAAGATCCTCTGAAAATTCAATAAAATTACAAGGTATTATATCATTCTTTATAGCACTGACATCCCATACAAGCTCAAACTTTCCAGGGTAAATAATAAATAAAGTTGGAGTATATACATATAAATTATTTGATGCCGGAGGAACATCCCCTTTAAATATATTTACAAGCCTTTTTAATACAATAGAGGATTTAATCGGTGAAGAAAACCATTGTTTTCCTTCTTCAGCTAGAGATTCAACAATTTTATTAATAATACTTTCACTCGGCGTAGTTAAATCACTCTTATATGTAAATTCTACATTGGGATTTATTTGTATTTCATAACAATTCTTAGTATTATCCCATATAGGTGCTTTAAAATTCATCTGCGATTATTTATATGATTATCTTTAGGCAAGTAAAATAATGGAACAGTTAGATCATCAACAAAAACCAGACTTGGTAAAAAAAATTTTACATAAATTATTTTTATCTCTCAATAATGATGAATCAAGAAAATATATTCAAATATATCTTATTGATCCATTAATGAATCATGTTTTAGAAAGAATTTTTCCTTATATTATTATTACAAGTGTGTTGTTTATAATACTAATACTATCTATTATAACAATTTGCGTATTAATATATTATAATATTAAGAATGGAAAAATAGTATGAGCAATGTTAAACGTGAAGATTTAGCAAATCTTATTCGTAATTATGTTCATTATGATAATTTAGCTTCCACTTTAAATAAACAAACACATAATGCTAGAATTGTTCGTGATGATTTTGAACAACGGATTATAACAGAACTCCGGAACAAGAAAATGGAAAACGCTATTATTCAAATTGTTGGAGGAAAACTTAAAGTTGTTGAAGAAAAAAGTAATACACCTCTAAATTATAAATTTCTTGAAGAATCTTTACATAAGTATTTTCAAAATAAAAAAGTTAGTGATGATACAATTAATATCATAAAATATATAAAAGCTGAAAGAACAGTTGAAACATCGTATAAATTAAAAAAAATTTTACAATTACCAAATCAAACACCTTCTAATTCGGCATAAAGTAATTTTTATAATATATTAAAGAAGACATTTAATATGACATCTTTATTAAAAAATTCTCTAAATATTAGATTTAGAGAATGGCAATATGAAGATTTTTTTACAAAAACATATGGTTATATATCAATAAAGACATTGATTTCTATTTTTATTGAAGAAGGATTGATTCCATTTATTTTAAAAAATAAATATAATTTTTTTATTAATAAAGATATTATAAAAGATTATATAAGTTCAATTTTATTTTATAGTGAGAATAAAATTGAATATAATTTACCATTTAATAATTATTATGAAGAAGCCTTTGAACAATATGAAGATACTTTAGATTGGAATACCTTTTGGAAATATTGGAACTTCCAAATGGATAATTTCTTTTATACATATAATATCTTAATACAACATATAGTATGGCAGTGTATTGATTTAGATAATTCACAAGCATACCTTGCTACTCTAGATGATTCTGAATCTGAGGATGAAAAAAATAATAAAACTAAAAATATTGATCCTTATATTTTAGATCAAATGAATAAAGTATATTTTAGAAAAGCAGAAGATTAGCTTTCTCCCTCTCTAGCTTCTCCCTCTCTAATTGTCCCATTTCTCAGTATTAAATGGTAATAATCCTAAGTTATCAGCTTCTTTCTTAAATTCTTGAATTTTCTTATCTACTGCAAGAGATGGAACTGATTTAGGAATAGATCCTTGTTTCATTAATACTTCTTCATCATGTTCTGATTGAGGAGGTTTTACGCCATAACAATTGACACCGAATTTTAATTCTGGATTATCAAAATATCCACCATTTATACCAACTGCTCCACATGAATTTCTATCTTCTTCAGGACCCGATTGAATCTTATTATAGGTTTCCTCTTGAATTGGATATACAGCAGCTTGTCCTTTCACCCATCCATAATTACACCAATCAGCACCTTTTGACCAAGCCTCCTTGACTTGGTCATAAGTTGCCAATTCTGCTCCTAAAGCACGACATAACGGTTCAGCATCATAATATGTAAAATCATTTTTAGAAACATTATATACTTCGGGATTGCCAATTGGTATTATTTTATCAACAATATCCGAAGTCTTCTTTATTGTCTGCTGTGTTAGTTTTTGTTGCTGAGGAGATACTGGAACATCAGTTACATTTGCTATAGGAGTTTTAGAAGCATCCACCGGTGGAGATGAGGGTTTATTTAAGGCATCACGAATCTTTTGACCAATATTATGTATACCAGCAGAAATCTGATCTTTAAATTTAACTAATATAACAATTGTTAAAGAAGCAATAATTAAAAATAATACTAATGGCCATGCCCACTCATTTGCCGATTTTGGAGTTGTATTTATTAAATTGGGTGTTGTAGTATTCTTTGTTTGATTTTCAAATAATCCAAATAAACTATTATTTCTTTTATTTGTTGTTAAAGGAACTAAACTATTTAACGTCTTTGAAGCAGAATTTCCCATTGTATTTAACGCCTTTGAAGCAGAATTTCCCATTGTATTTAATGCCTTTGAAGCAGAATTTCCCATTGTATTTAAACCATTTGATGCTTGTTCAAATGTATTATTTGCTGCCTTTGTTACAGAATTTACTGTTTTACCAAGATTTGTATAAAATGTTCCTAAACTATTTTTGGAATTACTCATCTAATTAATAAGTTTTTTTATATCTTCTACTTGTTTTTTTATATGTTCAACAAATGAATAAACTCCAATATCAACATGGATAGAATCCGGGGCTAAGGATGGATATGCTATTCCAAAACCATATGCCTTTTCTGTATTAAAAATCTTTCCAGTTGTTTTATCATATTTACTTAAATCAAAATCACATATTATATTCTGTTTTGTTTCAAATCCTATAGCATATATTATCCAATCTGCCTTTGCGGTCGCTTTAATTATATCATCAATTTGAGATATATTTACTAAAGTTATATTAGTATATTCTTTATTTAATATAGAAGTCGCAATTCGTTCCGCTTCTGCTTTAATCCCATCATAATCTCCATCTTTATCAAAATAAAATGGTTTTTCCTTTTTATATATTGCTATTGTTTGATTTCCTAAGAGATTTAAATTTTCTAAAACTAAAGCTCCACTGTGTGCTGTTCCAAATACTATAACTTTATCAGTTGGTTTTACATATTTTGATAAATATTCTTTCTTTAGTGCTATTTCTAATGGAATTGAAGGAATCCCACATTTTAACCGTTTCGCTTCAGCCCCTTGACATAATATTATTACTTTACTTTTTATAACAGTATCATATGTTTGAATATTCCATACATTATCAAACTTTAATGAAGTAACTTTTGTTTCATATATATCTATTTGTTTTTTTAATGAATCTGTAAAATCTTTTATTATTTGTGCTACAATATATAGTGGTGTAATTTTATTAATATCATATTGTCTATATTGTTCTGGTAAAGTATAGTCAGGATCAATAAGTTTTAACGCATTTATTGTTTTAATCAATGGTGTATTACTTAATACGTCTCCATATAAACGCATTAAATTTCCTCCATCAAAATGTGGGTCAATAATACATATATTAAATCCTTGTGGTTGGAGAATAGCTAGAGTTATCATTCCAGTTATTCCATATCCAATAATCGCAATATCGTAAAGCATCTAATTAAATAGAGCATATTCGGGAGCAAGTAAAGTAGTATGTGATAGAATTCCTTCAAACTTTTTATAGTTCTGAAATCCTTGTATATTAGAGCCCGTGTTAGATCCCATATTAGAGCCTATGTTAGATCCCATGTTAGAGCCCATGTTAATACCCATGTTAGATCCCATGTTAGAGCCCATGTTAGAGCCCATGTTAGATCCCATGTTAGATCCCATGTTAGATCCCATGTTAGATCCCATGTTAGATCCCATGTTAGATCCCATGTTAGAGCCCATGTTAGTACCAGCATTAAAAATTGTTGTATTTGTTTGAAGCCATGTTATACAACTAGAAACAAAATTATTTAATTGCGTAGGCGATGCTGAATTTGCTGATAATAATCCAGCAATATATGTTTGCCATTGTATTGAAATTGTTAAATTATTTTCAAAATATGTTTCAAGAGCAATATTACTAGAACCCAGACTTAATAACGCATTATTTAATAAAGGGGCAGCCGCTTGTAAAAATAATGTATTTTGTGTAGAGGTAGAAGTAGGCGTGAGCCCTGGTCCTTGTATCCCCTGTGGTCCTGATGGTCCTTGTGGTCCTTGTGGACCTACTAAACCATTTTTCCCAGCTGGCCCTATTGGTCCTATTAAACCATTTGGTCCTACTGGTCCAGCAGGCCCTGGTGGTCCTTGTGGTCCTGGCGGCCCTTGTTTTATATTTACATTCGGAGAATTACCTGATATTGATTGGCTTGAGCCCATTTCTATTAATTATTAATAGTTTATTTAGTCATCTGCTGGACGATTTCCTCCTCTTTTATTAATATAATCACGTTGTGCGGCAGTTGTGCATACACCTCCGCTACTGCAGCTAAAGCTTGAACCAGTGCATTCGGGTTTGCATTGATTATTCTTAAATATAAATAAAGAATCATCGCCGGGTGTAAATTCAGCACCTAATAATGGCTCATCAGGGGCCGTAAAACGCCAAGAAGACACTTTATTGCCAGTAGATAATGTTACACCATCAAAGGCACCAATTGGTTGATACAGATCCCTTGCACCACCAGCAACATCACCATAGTTCATTGTGGTAAAACCTTCTTTCATATCTCTGCGGTAATTCATACCTTGGTTTTCATTTTGATTTAAGTTCTGGAAACCGGCAACAGCATTACTACCAACTGCTCCACTCATGGGAACAGGCATAGAAGGAGGAACACCGCCCGCCATCATGGCCGCATTAGGAGGAGGAACTACAGCATTACTCATGCTAGGAACATTACTCATACTAGGAACATTACGTTGAACTGGGGCAGGGGCAGGGACAGGGGTAGGGACAGGGGTAGGAGGGGCAGGCTTTGCTACATTTACAGGCTTTGGGATCGAAGGATTTGATCCACTTTGGAAGCCTTGTTTGCGAGCACGCTGGAGTTTTGTTGCTAGAGTATTTTTGGCACTCTGAAATCCTTCTGTGCCAGCTTTTGAGTAACTGGCGCGAGCATCTCCCGCATTAATAATTGCTCCCTTTTGATTCGTCCATGTTGTGTATGCTTCATTAGCACGCAGTCCAAAAGGATGATATACCATTACACCAACGACCACACATAATACAATTACTAATGTTCCAACAAGGCGATTTGTCTTCATCTTCTTCTATATTATCTTTTTAATAATAATCAATTCCACTTTGGATGAAGTGGCCCGTATTTTTCTTTTACCCAATCACGATCTTTTCCCCATTTTTTTGATGCTTCTGGAATTGTTCGCACAGTTAATTTTGTTACAGCATCTAATTTACGATATACACCTAGAGCTCCATATTTATCTATTGCTTTCTTTAAAGCAGCATGTCTTTTCTCTTCAGAATCACTAATAGAATAACCGTATTTAGTTAGTTCACCCTTTCGTAAAGGACCAATTGATTGAACACCTTTGCCGGGCAAACCAGTATCTTTCACACATTTAGGACCAACATATGATAAAGAATGCTTATGAGGAATTACTTTTATCTCTTTACCTTCTTTAGTTTTACGACTAAATCCATGAGCCAATACCGCCGTAGAATATCTGCGAGCATATTCTTTACGTTCAATCATACCGGGTGGGCATACTTTACGAGAAAGGCTGCGGATGGATGGTAATAATTTTCTTAATCGTCGTGTTTGCTTTGCTGTTACACGACGTTTGAATTCTTGAGATGACTCTTTTTTAGTTGTAGTTGAACGCACGCATCGTGTAGGAACTTTCTTTCCAGTTTTTGTTTTATAAGATTTACGCTTATGATAACCATCCGGGCAACCAGATAAAAAACTATACGCTTTAGACTTCTCAAATTTGTGCTCTACCATATCTACTCTGTAAGACTAGAATTATTATCAATAATATCTGGTTTATCGTAATGGTCCGTAATGGGAAATGAATCAATACTTTCTTCATCAATCGTAAATGGAAAATCAATGAAATCTCTTTTTAAATAATATTCTAATTGATTTTGATAATATGATGAACGGGGATATTGTTGTAGTGTTTCATTAAAAAGGGTTCTAATTTCTGGAATTGGTATAGTATTAATTGATTTATATTCATATATAACCGGTTTCAATAATGAATAAAATTTAATAAGTTGCTTTGTAACTTTATTTAAAGATTCTGTATTTTGATTTTGATATGTAATATTATTTAATACACTTAATTTTATCTTACGAAGAATTTCACGGAATTCTAAAATTTTCTTAGTATCATTATCCATATTGTTTTCTGTTGTATAAAACTTCTGTTCCATTCTGTTTTCTGATGTATAAAACTTCTGTTCCATATTGTTTTCTGATGTATAAAACTTCTGTTCCATTCTGTTTTCTGTGGCAATTTAAAAATAACTTTTTATACCATAGTATAAGATGTCTGGTAATAAGAAACTTACTGCTAAACTCAAAGATGAAGCACCCCCGCCACCATTAGAACCTCAGCAAGCAAAAGATCGTGCCATTTTTATTCGTGATAATCTTAAACTTGTTAGCAAGCTTCGTAGTGAAGGAAAAACATTTGATGAAATGAAAGATGCTGCTCCAGAATTTGCCAATAATTATCCTCATTTATTTATCATGGTTTCATCAAATGAAGAATATGATAAAAATACTTTAGATACTATGCTTTCTATGATTGATAAAATGGCTCAAACAAATCTCTCTCAGCACGATGCTTCTATTAAAGTAGGAACTATGCTAATGAAGAATTATGCTAAACCAGCAAATTCTTAGTTGGAATCTTAAATTCTTTACAGAATTTATAACACATATTATAATATTTTATATAATATTTTTTATATAAATTATTATCTTCGGCCATACTTTTTGCTAAATTAATACATTCTATTTGCTGAACTTCATAGATTGCTTCTATACTTTCTATGTAATCCTTTTCTTCTATATTTATTTCTAATAAAGGATATAAATCATTATTAGAATTTATTAATATAATATTTAATATATTAATTATAGAATTATTATATCCTTTAAATTTTTTCCCAATAAAATACCTTTCACTATTACATGGTCTACTTGTAACCGGTTTATATAAACTATACTCTTTAAACATAGAACCACACAAGCTGAGTAATGTTTTCGTTGACGGTGAATATGTATCAAAGAGTTTTATTACACAATATCCATTTATTGTTAATGTCTGAAAAGCTATTAAAAATGAAGAAACTAATAGTTTAAATATTTGTTTTTCTTGCTGAGAATAATCTATTGAAAAATCAAATCCTCCATCTGCTGTAAATAAATGAACTTTCTGTTGTATTTCTGAAATAAATGTATCTCTATTTTCTCTTATATAAATATCTCCAGATCCATCTTTTCCATAATTAATTTTAATTATATTATTATATTTCTTTAAAAAATTATATGCTTTCTTCCATCCTGGAATAAATTGTTTATCCGATTTTAATGTAATAGCATCTATTTTTTTCACTTTTTTTCTTTGATTTTCAGACATATCAATAAATGCTTGAATAAATCCTCCAGGTCCTTCAGCCACATGAACTGAACGAAGAGTTTGAATATCTTTTGATAATTCTCCAAAAAAATTTATACTTTGTAAAATTTCTATTAATTTAAAATAACTTCTACTCAATGGTTTTATTAAACTAATATTTGGATATGGAAATTTCTCTTCTTGCGTATACACCATTTCATATGGATTTGCTAATTTCTTAGCAAGTTCCCATTTATGTTCTTCTTCAAATCTATTTATCTCTTCTTTCTTTTCTAACAACCCTTTTGGTATATTTGTTTCAAACATACCAAATTTAACATTGTTTAGATCTATACTCTTAGTTCTAAAAAAAGTTATGCTTTTCCATGGTGGTTTTTCCGTTTCATTATCCATATTTAAATATATATATCATTTTTTTAGACCTTAATTAATCTTCATCTTCATCTATTACTCTTAATTCTACATCTTCTTCATCAATTTTTAGTTCTTCTGTTCCTAATGTTACATTGATTTTTAGATTAGCAGCAGCACACAAATCCGCTTGGCTTTCATATAATTCTTCCGCAATTTGCTCATCCGTTGGTACATACTCTTCTTCTTCTTCAGCTTCTTCAATAATAGGCAAGCCCTCTTGTAATCTCATCAATGCTGCTTCATCCAGCAAAATCTCAGAAAATCCAGTTCCACCTTTAATCGGCTGACCCGTCATAATATTTGCTGAAACACCCGTTACTGGATCAACTTCTCCAAACATTGCCGCCTTTAGTAATATCTTTTCTGTTTCTTCAAAACTTGCTTTTGCCAATGGACCAATATCTTGCTTGTTAATGCCATAACGATCCGCAGATAATAGCTTACCTACACGTGTCATCCAATCACACAATAGACCAAGATGACGATAATCTACACCACCAGCTTCCGCAAATAGATTTGTAATTTCATTTAATAATGTGGCACGGGCAGCTTCAATACCCAGATGCTCATAAATATCGTGAACATGAGAACTCTGAACTTCATTTCCATTTACATAAGGATGATTCATAATTTCTAAGAAATTAGAACCATCTGTATCAAGAATATATTGTGTAATTTGTTCATATTTTCCATTAATTAGTTCATAATAATTTGTATCCTTTCTATAACTTACAGATTTAATTCCAGCAATTCCACGAATTACAACATTTTTCAATAAATTATTTTGTAGTTTCTTCAAATTAATAATATCATCTTTTTGATTTTCTTTATTATCAATTGTTAAACGAATACGCATAATTAGTTTATCAGAATTAAAATCAGAATATACTAAATGAATATCATTACTAAATTTCTGCATCAACGCAAATCCAACATCGTCCATACTAATATTTTTGGCAAACATAGAATCTCTATCAAATTCAATACGTAATAGCCATTTACTAAATTGTTCTTTATTTTCTTCTTCAGATGCCTCAAAGATTGAATAAAAGTGAATCAAATCTTTATCTTCATTTAAAATTGTTTTTTGATCAGATGGATCAAAGTAAATCGCAATCTTTGTAACAATATCCTTTAATAATGTAAGTTCTAAATCTTGTGATACTTCTCGTGCTTTATCAATTGAATCACGAAACTCTTTCTTTAGTGGAATTGTTAGTGAAATCGCCTTTGGATTCTGTGTTACCTTTAGAAGTTCCTTCAAACGTGGAACACCTCGTGTTACATTTGACTTTGATGCCACGCCAGCTAGATGAAATGTCGTTACTACCCTAACTTTCGTTAGGGACTAGAGTACATCTTATGCCCAGACTTTCTAGCCTAGACCGACCCCCGTTTACTCGTTGCACAGCATCCATAGTAGCGTAACTACCTTAGGACTTGGCTCAGGATTGCCCATTTCTTAGTGCCTTTTAGCACCTCGTATTTTATAGAGTTGTTACCATCCGATTCGGTCTTTCTCCGCGGCCCTACGACTATTTCTAGTGTAGTTGGTAGCTATAAACTTTAGGGGTTTCCCTGAATTTGAGGGTCTCGCAGATTAGCATCACTATGCTAACCCACTAGACGGTTATATTACTGATTCACCAACCAGTAAAGACTATTACACTGTTTTCCCTCTATGGTGTAGTCTCACCCATAAAAGCAGCCGTCTGTTCTCAACATAATTTATTGAGTGTATTATGAACCATAATTGAATCATCAACCATAAAACTATCATTGCCAGGAACTGTAAAATCATAGACATATGTTTTTGGATCATCAAGAATATTTAATTCTACAATCTCATCCCATACAATATCACTATAGGCAGCAGAGCGCAGAAGTTCAATATGTTCTTTTACTAAAGTTTCAGTAGCAATATCAAGTGTGCGTGTTGGTAATACTTCTTCAAAATCTTCAATATATCCTTGTAGTGTTAGTCTTCCAATACTTTCTTTCTTTGCCCAACGACCAAAGTTTCTACTCTGTCCTGGCATTTGTAATAGTCTTCCTACATCAGCAATTACTTGTCCAAGTTCTGGAATCTTATCATAAATCTCTTTTGTATCATGCTTTCCATCACGTTCCATATATGATACAATTTCATCAAGTGCTCCTTTCTTCTCACCTAATTCTAAACCAATAATATCTCTAAATTGTGAGGCATATTTCTTAAGAACTTGAAGTGTATAAAATGTTTTATCTGGAATATTTACACTTCTTTCTTCTCCAAAACTACCAAATATTCCACAATAACTTAGTAGTCTTCCAATATCATGAATTAGTTCTTTAGAACGAGAACCAACACGAATCGGTTGTCGTTCTACATTCATATTTCCATCGCCATCAAAATATCCTCCTAGAATACCACTGATAAATTCAATATTGCTATTAAATACATTTGCGTGAATTTTCTTATCATATGAACCAGTTGAGAAATGTTTTAGTAGGAAATCTTTTAGTTCTTTACTATATATATTATTGCTCTTTGAAGGGCCATATTCTCCTTTATAATGATTAACAGTAACATTCCATTTATAATTATTTGAAATTTCTCGCATCTTTTCTTCAACACGAGGATGTATTTTTGAAATGCTAGTTGTATTTCCACTAAATGAACCATCCGCCAAATAGATACCACATAACCAACCAAACTCTTTTGTAAGTTTAAATCCATCCAATTCATATAATGGATTTGGCACTATTGGAATCTGTCTTCCAATTGGAACACGAGTGCCTACTTTCAAATCAGAACCAAGAATTGGTACAACTCCATTTGTAGAACGAGTTAAGAATGAATGTGATAATGTAGCAGTTGTTTTACGCCCAGATTTTGTTTTAATTTCTACCAATCCACCATTTGCTGGGTGACGACTTACTTGCGAAATACGTCTCCATGAGGTCTTCTCATCTGTTGATACACCTACAATATTATAATCATCTTCTAAATCTAATACTACACTATCATTATCAATTGTAATTACTTTCTCTTTATTCTTTTCTAAGATTGTATCAATGAAAATTCCAATTTTTCCATAATAATTATTTTTTCCATTTATGACGATATTAGTGTCATAAATTGCCGACATCTGTGTGCTCGGCTCACCAATGCTCTGAGCCGCAATAATTCCAACTTGTTCACCAGGTTGCGCCCAACTCTGAAAATTCTTTACAACTAATCCTTCACATAAAGCATCAAATGCCTTTTTATTAAAACGGTATTTTCCAATTATTTTATGGGGAGCTAGATGGAAACGAAGTAACGCCGTCCAAATCAAATGATAAGGCTGTGTCTTTTTAATAATATTATTAATTCCTTGAATTACATAAGATGGTGTTAAATCCGTTTTGTTTTCGGGTGAAAGCTTAAACTTTACTTTAATATTTGTCATTAAACGATCAATATTTACTGGCGAATATACCGCACCAGAATTTGGAACATCCTTGAATTTATTTACACTACTTACCATAATCTTCTGATCATTTAATACTTGTGATACATATTCATTTAGAATAGCTTCATCATCCTCACGATCAGTAGTATCTTCTAATATCCCGTCTAAATTTACTCCAACTAATCCATATTCTTTCTTAATTTCATCTTCTGATAGTTTTCCTAATCCTAAACTCTGAGATTCAATCATTGTGCTATTAATTCCATCCTCACCATAATGAAATTGAACAATATTCATTTTTGTATCACGCACTGAACCATCATTCTGTGTTACGCAATCTTCCATTGCTTTTACTAATTGTCTTTGAATGTAACCAGTCGTTACTACCCTAACTTTCGTTAGGGACTAGAGTACATCTTATGCCCAGACTTTCTAGCCTAGACCGACCCCCGTTTACTCGTTGCACAGCATCCATAGTAGTGTAACTACTTTAGGACTTGGCTCAGGATTGCCCATTTCTTAGTGCCTTTTAGCACCTCGTATTTTATAGCGTTATTACCATATCCATTACGGTCTTTCTCCGTGGCCCCACTCCTATTTCTAGTGTGGTTGGTAGCTATAAACTTTAGGGGGTTCCCTGAATTTGAGGGTCTCGCAGATTAAGCATCACCATGCTAACCCACTAGATGGTTATATTACTGATTAAGATGACAAGTCTAAACCAGCAAAGATTATTACACTGTTTTTCCAATATGGAGTAATCTCACCCATACTGGCAGCCATCTGTTGCGAACCTGTCTTATGACACTAATGCGTCATAAATTAATCCGCGGTTTTTACGGCCGTGTCGATTAATCCCTCACGACCCGACATTGCATGAAAGAAGAATTCTTGAGGCGATAATCCTTTAATAAAACTACTTTCAACAAATCCACGTGCTTCAGCACCATCATCGTATTTCTTGTAATGAGGAAGAGTTCTATCAGTAAATCCAAGTGGAATACGCTTACCTTCTGGGGCTTGCTGACCCACACATGCTAACATTTGAGCAATGTTAATAAGAGAACCTTTTGAACCAGCTCTTACCATGCTCACTAAACGGTTTTCAGCTGTTAGAGAACCAAGACCAATTTTACCAGATTCTTCTGTTGCTTTATTTAGTGCTGTATAAACACGATCCTCAAATTCTTGTTTATTTGTTTTACCAGTATTATTTGTGAAAAGATCTAAATGGATTTGCATAATAATATTTTCTACTTCAGATTTTCTCGCACGAATCTTATCATCCATATTTTTCTTAGTTGTTTCATCCGCAATTAAATCACTAATACCTACACTAAATCCATTGTATACTAAGAATTGTTCAACCGTATTTTGCATACAATCAAGAAAATGAACCGTTTCAGCTGGACCATAATCCTTGAAAATTGTATGAATAATTCCCTTTGAAGGTTTGGAGAAAATATCTTTATCAAAGATTCCTTGAGAAATGTTTCCTTCCTTAATCTTTACAAAATTTTCTGGAATTTTTTCATCATTGTATCTTGAATTTCCCATTTCCATATTAATTGGAGGAATAATTTGTGAAATTACTTGCTGACCATTATAACGTTCTGAAGCATGCTTACCATTCATAATAGGAGTTGGAAGAACACCAGTAAAATGCTTATTCCACATCATCATATTCATAAACTCACGACGATTAAATTGGACATTTGGTTGAGTTAATCTATAAGAACCAATACAAGAATCTTGAACAATTCCAATTACTGGTTTAGCATGTCTTGGTGTAATAATTTGTTTAGGAACCGCAGCAATTTCTGCTAATTCAATACTTGCCTCATAACTCTGAGGTATATGTGCGTTCATCTCGTCGCCATCAAACGTTTATACCATGACTCTCGTCATGGACTAGAGTACACCTTATGCCCAGACTTTCTAGCCTAGACCGACCCCCTTCTACTCGTTGCACAGCATCCATAGTAGCGTAACTACTTTAGGACTTGGCTCAGGATTGCCCATTTCTTAGTGCAATCTAGCACCTCGTATTTTATAGCGTTATTACCATACCCATTGCGGTCTTTCTCCGCGGCCCTACGCCTATTTCTAGTGTAGTTGGTAGCTATAAACTTTAGGGGTTTCCCTGAATTTGAGGGTCTCGCAGATTAGCATCACCACGCTAACCCACTAGACGGTTATATTACTGATTAAGATGGCGAATCAAAACCAGCAAAGACTATTACACTGTTTTCCCTCTATGGTGTAGTCTCACCCATAGAAGCAGCCGCCTGTTGCAGACATTGTTGAGTTGTTTCAACTATTGAGTAATCATTTAGATTTAGCAAACTCACAAAGGAATTTGCCATCATTAAAGCTTCATCTTTTTTTATTTTTTTGCCCCCAAAGCATATTCGTATATCATCTTTATATGATTTACAATCCTCTGTTTTTATATATACTGCTATTAACTGACTTGCACTTGTAATTCGCACTTTTGTTATTTTTTTGTTTTTTAGTATCTCTAGTTTTTTTTGATAAAATTCTTCTAATGTATTATCTTCTTGTATAGTATAGTCACATTGGATCTTATTTAAGAAAGAGATTGCTTCATCATATGCGTCTTGATATGTTGAGCCAGCTGTTTGGCCAAAAGCTATTCGTTCTTTTTTATTTTCCAGTTGTAAATATATATATACTAGATGATTAATTCCTTCTTTTTTAATTTTATTTAATGTAGCATTTATTACTTTTCCTTTATAAAATTCTGCTAGAGATATTGTTTTATGATGTCTGTTTCTTGAGTGCGATGCGATATTGTAGCCAGTTGGGTGTAGCGTTTTATATTCTTTTATATATTGTGTTTCTAGATGATCTAATACATTTAGTGGAGCCTTACATATTTCTTCAACTTTGAATTGTTCCTTTCCATATTTAGCAATATCACAATACATTTCTCGTATATTGCCTCTTCTTGCTTCATATAGATGGTCATTCCATCGTCCAGAAATACCATAGTTGTAAGGTTTACCATTTTTTGTTTTAAATTCTCTTGCTTGTCCAATATATGATTTGCCGGAGGGGATATGGGTTATTTTATAAATGAAGCCTTGTTCCATGATTACTACTAACAGTTAATACTTTAAACCCGAAGTTTATCTGCGTTATACGGAGCCGTTACTGATACATTCAATCTAAATGTATTATATGGAAGCACCTTTACCTTATGACACATCATAGACATTCTGTGAAGTGTCGGTTGTCTGTTAAATAAAATTGGATCTCCATCCATCAAATGACGATTAATCGTATCACCAAAATTCAATACAATTTCTTTAGTATTTACATGTTTCAAAGAAATCATACGTCCATCCTTGCGGATAATCGTCTTTGCGCCAGGATAATTATCAGCTCCATTCTGAATAAGTTTATAAAGTTTGCTACGATTGTATTTTGTTACACGCTCTGGAACTGTTAAATTCATCGCAATTTTAATTGGAACACCAATCTCCTCAATACTAATATTGGGATCTGGAGTAATTACTGAACGACCAGAAAATTCCACACGCTTTCCTTGAATGTTATAACGAATACGCCCTTCCTTTGATCCAAGACGCTGCTGAATTGATTTAAGAGGACGACCAGAACGCTGCGCAGAAGGAGCAACACCGGGAATTTGATTATCTATAAGTGTCGCTACATGATATTGTAATACCGCATATTGGTCATCAATAATAGATTTGGAAGCATTATTATTCATTTTATCTTGAAGAGTATTATTGGTCTGAATAATTTCAAAGAGTTTATGCGTTAAATCATCTTCTGAACGCTGATTATTATCTTGAATAACTGAAGGTCTTACTTGAGGAGGAGGAATTGGTAATACTGAACAAATCATCCAATCTGGTCGGCACCAATAACGTGATAGACCCATAAAATCAACATCTTCATCCGTTATGCGTCTGAATAGACGAAGAACATATTCACATTCTAGCACTTGACGTTGCTTTACTGATTCTGAAGTAGATGCTTCTGATTTATTTGCAATATTATCCCATTCAGCAACAATTCTTGAAATAGCCTCACGAACATAACGATCCGGTTGAAGAGCTCCACAACCATCCTCAGTATCTTGACCACATCGTCCAATATTAGCACATGACGTAAGAGTTGCTCGCCAACGAGCTTCACCACGTTTCTTTAAAATATCTTTATGAATATTTTTATCAATTAAAAGTTTTGAACAACGAATACATACACAATTTAAAATATTTAATACCATTGGAAAGAATTGAATAAAATATACTGGACGTGCTAATTTATAATGACCAAAATGTCCCGGACAGTTATGATTTGTTTGACCACATGACCGACATGTTTTACCATTATCTAAAGTTCCCATACGAGGATCAAAGAGGCCTCCAATACGAGGCTCATTACCATCAAATGTTCCAGCATTTGTAATTTCAACAACAGAACGGCGTTCAATTTCTTCAGGACTGAAAATACCATGTTGAATACCCACAATGGGTTCAATATCTGATGATGGAAGATTTAATCCACTAGGCATTCTACTTATACAAATAAAGATTTCTATAAGTAGAAAAATAGGTGAGACGAATCAATTTTATTTAGTATTTGTAAAAAATCTTTAGGCCTTTACATCTGATTCTACCATTTCATTCACTAACGTTTCAAATGTATATTTACGCTTCCATCCTAACTGTTGTTCTGCCTTTGAAGGATCTCCACATAATATATCTACTTCTGCTGGTCTATAAAAATTAGGATTTACTTTTACTCTTAATATACCATTTTGATCATATCCTTCTTCAGATTCCTCACTTCCACTCCAAGTAAGATTTAAACCTACTTTCTCAAATGCTTTCTGACAAAATTCTCGGACAGAATGAACCTCATTTGTTGCTAATACATAGTCTTGAGGTATATCTGCTTGAAGAATTCTCCACATTCCTTCTACATAATCCTTCGCATGCCCCCAGTCTCTTTTTGCATTTAGATTTCCTAACTCTAGTGTCTGTTGTTCCCCTTTCAGAATTCTTCCTAAAGATGTTGTAATCTTTCGTGTCACAAAATCCTTTCCTCTTCTAGGACTTTCATGATTAAAAAGTATTCCATTTACAGCAAATAAATTATATGACTCACGATAATTCTTCACAATCCAAAATCCATACAGTTTTGCCACACCATACGGACTTCGTGGATAAAATGATGTTGTTTCTGTTTGAGGATATCCTTGAACTTTTCCAAATAGTTCTGATGTTGATGCTTGATAGAAACGTGTAATATCTCTATACTTAGAATGACGCATTGCTTCTAATAAATATAACGGTCCCAATCCATCTGACTCTAAAGTGTATTCTGGCATCTCAAATGAACGCTGAACATGACTCTGTGCCGCTAAATTATAAATTTCAAATCTTTCTACTATATTTCCTAAAGTGTCAAATGTATACTCTATTTTACGAATCGTATTTAATAATGATGAACAATCTGTCATATCTCCATTATGTAATGTAAGATTTGGATGATTCATTACATGCTGAATATTTACTAAACTATTATTCTGCGATACACGACGAAAAAATCCATGAACTATATAGTTCTTTTCTAACAAAAGTTCTGCTAGATAAGAACCATCTTGACCGGTAATACCAGTTATAAATGCTACCTTCACCATACTCTTTAATATAGATTATTTGGGTTTAAGTTTCTAACGCATATATTATATATGGATTCTAAAAATATGAAACTTGCTTTTATAAGTCTATTGTGTATTATTGCTATATCTTTACTATTAATGTGTCAAAACACCAGTTGAAAAAACACCTATACGATTTGCGGAATCATCATGTGGTAAATAACATACCTTTTTTTCTACTTTTGATAAATCTAAATGAGAAGCATAACAATAAAATGATGATTCTATACAATGAATTTCCTTTGCTCCTTCTACTAATTCCTTATAAAATAACATTGGTTTATTTACAACTAATTCTGCTAAATAATAATATGGATGCTCTTTATTGTAATGATTTGTATTAATATCTAGTACTAATTTATCAGTTTTTAGAGACCCAAAAATGTCAATCTGTTTTTGAGAAGAATTCTGGTGAATTAATATATACTCTTTCGTATGTTTTACTATTATATTATATAATTCTAATGATTCTTTATACGGAGCTACATAAAAATATGATTGTCTGTATTCCCTCGGAATATTCATATCATCATAAAAACTAAATGGAAAATCATATATCATAGGTTGCTTATCAGTTACATGATATCCACAAGAATATACTTTATATCCTTCATCTTCTAAATAATGTTTTTTTGGAGCAAAAGGATATAAATCCATATCATCTTTAATTACATATAATTTTATTGATGGATCATCTAAATACATAGCTCTTACTACAGCTTCATTATTCTTCTTTACAACTACTACAGTTTCATCATAACATGTTGCTAAGTAGCGAACAGCTCCATTGCACCAAAATTGGTCCCCCAATCCTAAATGAAAAAATCCAAAACATGACGATTTAAAATATCCTTTCTGTTCCTTGAGACTAGAATTTGCTGCTGTATTAATTTGTTTTTTCACACGGAATCTTCTATCATTTTCCTTTAAAACTTCTCCATATGTTTTTATTAAATTAGTATCTTTATGAATATGCTCTTGTAGATTCCATATAGTTAAATTAATTTCTTTTAGAATTCTGTAATGATATGCATACGTATCTACATATGGTTTAAGTGTTTCAAGAAGTACATTATATTCTTTTAAACATTCTTCTCGTCTTTCATCTTTAATCTTATCACATTTAATATCAAGAATTGTAAGTTTATCTAAACATTCTCCAATACTACATTTTACAGTTATTTCTGTCATATAAAAAAAATATACAACATATGTTTAAATGGATATGACAGATCCTCTAGAACAATTCCGAAAGAATTTTTTTGAAACTCTTGAAAAAGAAAAGTTACAAAAAGAAATGTTACAAAAAGAAAAACAACGAACTTGCTGGCATTCTTTAGTATTAGTCCAAAATATGAAAATCTGTAAAAAATGTGGTAAGGTAAAAAATTAAACTTAAACTGCCTTTATAAAATATAGAATGTCTTATTACCGCCTTGAACTCTGGCCTACAGAAGAGGGATATCAGTACTATAAGGACTATGCTACTACAAATCGTTCAAATGATAATGCTGGTGTAGATCTATATTCTGTTGAAGATTATAAAATTTCTTCTGAATTTGATGAACGCCATAATCATCCCCCGAAAGCAGTACATCTATTAAATCTTGGCACTCGTGCTCGTCTTGTAAAAGTTACTCCTATTGACGATTATAATAATGCTGAAGAAGATGTTCATTATTATATGTATCCTCGTTCTTCTATGTATAAATCTGGTATTATTCTTACAAACTCTCTAGGAATTATTGATAGAACATATCGTGACGTGATTAAAGCATCAGTCACAAATCTTAATGAACATACATATCCAAATGTAGAAAAAGGCACACGTGTAACACAGCTATGTGCACCAGACCTAGGTCATATTCGTGAAATTAAGATTGTTACAACACTTCCAGAAACAAATAGAAAAGGTGGGTTTGGCTCTACCGGTCTGTTTTAATATAAATTTTTCTATTATGTTTCACAATATATTTAGATGAATCTAAATTGGAAGTTATTTCATATATAAATTTACAATAATAATAAAATTGATTTATAAAACCCATCATTTTTATTATATAAATGATACTCTTAATTATAAAAAAACAATATGGTTCTTTTCTTCAATTTGAAGGAGCCAAGAATGCTAATAAATGTTTGCCTTATGACTCTATTACTCTTACAGATAATGGTTGTCATTTATCAAAACGGGCAGAGCATGGTGTATTGGTTGGAGTACTTGAAACAACAAAATCCAAATACGGTTTTACGAGTCATGGAAATCCTATTTATCTATGTAAACCATTGGATATACAATATCCACCGTTTTATATCGGATCAAAGATAAAAGATATACTACATAATAAACTTATTACTTTTAAATTTGATAAATGGGATACAAAAGAATTTCCTACTGGAACTTTTATAGAACTGCTAGGAGATTGTGGAAATCTTATAGCAGAAAATAAAGCATGTTTGCTAAAGGCAAGTGGATTTATGTGGAAGAAAGTTTTACCAGAAATTCTTGTGCCAGAGTTTTCTAACAGAAATGTTTTAAAAGGTTTCACATTTAATATTGATCCCGATGGATGTAAAGATGTAGATGATTGTATTACTTTACTGGAAGATGGAGGTATAGCAATTAGTATTGCAGATGTTAGTGCTTTTGTAGAAGTTAATCCTTGGATGAAATTTGCTGAGATACTAGGAACTTCTTTATATAATTCTGGAATCTGTGTAAAACCAATGTTTCCTAGAAATCTAAGTGAAAATTTAATGAGTTTGGTAGAAGGACAAGAAAGACTTTCTTATAGTTTAATTATTACCAACGATTCTTGGAATTTTCAAGAAACTATTGTAAAAGTTGATAAATCTTATACTTATGAAAACTTTCCTAATAATATAATACTAAATTCTTGGGTTGAAAAACTTTCTGGTATTAAAACAACAGATCCCCATAAAATTGTTGAAATTCTTATGCTTTATTATAATACAAAGGCTGGTGAGGCTCTAAAAGAAAAAAATTCTGGAATATTTAGAAGTCAAAAGGGTATTAATATTGAAAGATCTAAACTCTTTGAAGAATTTAGCTCAGAATATATGTATTTATGTTATGAATCTGCTAAATATTGTAATATAACTGATGATACTACTCATAGCCAACTTCAACTTCAATATTATGCTCATGCTTCATCTCCTATAAGACGATATGTAGATATTATTAATCAGTCATGTTTAAAAAATAAAGTGTTAACATATGAAACAATATATAGATTTAATAATCAACAGAAATTAGCAAAAGGATATGAAAGAGATTTAGTTTATTTAGATTTGTATAAAAATAAAAAGAGTATTGAAGGTATTATTCTTAATAATGAAACAATCTTTATATCATTATTAAAAAAAGTTATTAAGTTAAAAAATAATTTAGAAGTAAAACAAAAAGTTTCACTGCGTTATTATATAAATCCTCAGAATTTCAACTGGAAAGATAAAATAATCTTTGAATTAGAATAGATGGATTTTTCAGATTATATTCGTAAATTACAAGCACAAGCATTATCCTATGCTAAAACACAAGAACAGACAAGTAATAATAGTGTTGTAGGTAATGTAAACTTTACATCGCCCGGTAATAACACACTAATATCTCAATCATATAATTGTGATAATATATGTTCTGGTGGTTCCAATGCTGTTGGAAGTTATGCTTTCACAAATGATGGAGTTTCGTATATTAATGTAAATAATAATATTCAATTTAATATTCGTTCAAACGCTTTTACAATAGATTGGTTTCAGTATTTTCAACCTAATACAAATCAATATCCTAGAGTTTTTTCCATTGGTAATGATAATAGCGCATCAACTATTAATTTTTCATATCAAGCAAATGCTAATCCAGCATATAATGCTAATACATTTAGCGCAGTACTAACAACTGGAACAAAAAAATATTATTTTGGAGATTTTGGTGGAACATCAAATAATCAAATGAATATTTCATCATTAGTTAATACTTGGTCATATTGTGCTCTTGAAGGAAATGGTAGTAACTTATTGAACTTTTATGTAAATGGAAAAAAATTTGGTTCTACTATTGATACTACTGTTTCTAATATTAATAATTCTAATACTCCTAGTGCTACATATAATATTGTAAATGATTATATAACAAATCCTTATTTAACAATTGGAGCAGAATATACTCCATTATCTGGAACAAACTTTAAAGGAAATATTACAGATTTCAGATGGACTGTTGGACAAGCATTATATGTTAGCACTTTTTCTACGTTATCTATTTCTACACCTATTACTAGTCTTACACCACTCGCTGGAACCTCTTTATTATTGCTAGCAAATTCAAATAATCCTTATGTAGATTCTAGTCCAGCAAGTAATGTTGTATCTAATATGAATACAGCAGTGTGTTGGCAAAGTCTTACACCTTTTACTTATTTGAGCAATGTTGATAATTCACAAGTGTGAATAATTCACAAGTGTGAATAATTCACAAGTGTAAATAAAGACTTTCTGGTATAGCAATCTTATAGAAATCATATGCTCGCATATCTTCTAACTTTTCTAGTAGTTGTGTATCATTATTTAATGTAGCAATATTTTTTACTTCATCCACTATATTTAAAAGTTTTAATAGAAATCTTGTTAAGTTTCCTTCCATAATTTCAAAGTTTATACAAATTGTTCCAACACTTTCTCCCTTAAATAATTCTTGTAGAAGAGTTACATACTCATAGTTAAGTTGCCATGGCTTGAAAGAAATTTTCTGTGTATACTCTGCTGTTTCAATCTTTTTACAAAATCTTTCTCCTTCAATAAATACATTTTTTATGGTTTCATCAATATATAAACTACTTAATAATGTCTTCTCTTTTTCTTCTACTTGTAGCATAGAACTTAATACAATAAGAAGGTCTTGTTGAGTTAGATTTTGAAATACTTTTAATTCATACAAATGACTTAGCACTAAAGAATTTCCTTCATTAATTTCTGTAGCATAGATTCCTTTTTGAGTTAACGTTTTATCTTCATTCATAAATCCTAGCATTTGGAGAACAGAGAAATAAGGAGCAATATTTCCTTCAAAATCTTTATAATACAATATATCTTCTTCTACTACTTTTAGATTTTCTTGAATTATTTTCTTTTGAGCATAGGCTTTACGCATAGGATCCCATACTCTATCCATATGTTTATTCTTCCAACTCTCCAATTCTGATTGAAGCTTTCGTTTTGTAGCATTGGTTGCTGCTTTTAGATTAGACTTTAATTCCATTTCATAAATACACTCTTTTTCTTGAGATTCCGTTAAATTAATATTTAATAGTTCTTTTATATAATGATTTTTCTGAATCACTAATTCATTTACTCTAACTTTCACTTGTGTATAATAATAAGAACTTTCTACTAAATCCATCCATTTTAAGTTATTGCTTTGGATGGTTTTCAAAATAAAATCATAATCAAATTTCATTCTTGATTGTAACTTTGTTTTACTACCAGTCATCATTTTCTTAACATCTGATACATCTTCTGGATATCTATCTGGTAAATAAAATACATATCCTTTTGTATCTTTTCCTCGCCGTCCAGCTCTTCCTGCCATTTGGATATATTCATCTGTTGAAAATAAACGCATAGATTCAGATTCATCATCAAACTTTCTAAAACTAGTAAATACTACAGAACGTGTTGGCATATTAAGACCTACCGCAAATGTTTCTGTAGCAAATAACACTTTAATAAGTCCTTTTGAGAAAAGAATTTCTACAATTTCTTTTAACATTGGAAATAATCCAGAATGATGAAATCCAATTCCTCGTTCTAGCAAGCTAACTAACATAAAATATTGTTGAGATACTTGAACATTCTCTTTATATCTATGAAGATGAAAATCAATAATATGTTTTACTTTTGCTGAATCGCTAGGATCAATAAGACTTCCAGCTACTTTATTAGCATAGTTTTCACATCCTTTACGAGACATTACAAAGAATAAAGATGGTAGCATATCATCATTATAGAAATGTTGAATTGTTGTATTTAATTGATGAACGAAACTATTTCCAGTATCACCTTTTGCTACTACTGGATCTTCATATCCTCCCACTCTTCTATTTGCTACTAAATCTTTTTGATGTTTCTGATTTTTTTCTTGGTCCCGTTTCCACATACTCCAACGATTGTATGCGTCAGAATAAAATTGCTCTTTAGCATCCATAAGTGTTTCATAAGTATCTTTTTTAATTACATAATGCTCTAATGGAACAATACGATATGTTGTTGAAATAAGATGTATTGGTTTTTGCTTGAGTTCTCCTAGCCAAGAAGCAAAGAGTTCTGCGGAGTCTATAGTAGCTGATAAAAGAACCATATTTATCTCTGTAGGAAGAAGAATCATTGTTTCTTCCCAAACTGAACCTCGTTCTTTATTATTAATATAATGACATTCATCAAAGATTACAGCATCAAGATTTTCTAGACTTAGATTTGCTGTTAGCCCAAGATTTTCTGTAGCAGAACCCTTTTTATAAAGAAGATTTCTAAGAATTTCTGTTGTCATCACTACTATGTCAGCATTTGGATTGAATTTAATATCACCCGTCATAATACCGACTCTATTTTTTCCAAACATTTCTTTCAAATCATGAAATTTTTGATTTGATAAACTTTTAATAGGAGTTGTATAAAATACCCGTTTTCCTTTAGCAAGACTATGATAAATCTGATATTCACCAACTAAAGTCTTTCCAGAACCTGTTTTTGCAGTTACCAAAACATTTTCGTCTCTATTAATGGCTTTAATCGCATGTTTTTGAAATTTATCTAATGGAAATTTAAATTCTGTAGCAAGTGGTTCATTCAAATCAATATCTTGATTTGGATTAACTATATTTATAAACTTAGAAAGAGACATTTTTGATACTTATATTATAAATTATTATATAATCAATTTTTATGCGTTTTCAACATTAAAAAATCGTTTCATATTTATTGATTCTGTTTTTTCTTTATCACTCTGGGTATCACTTTTTTTAGAAACTTTTGTCTCCACAACATTATAAGGATTTCTGGTAAAAAGAATATAAGGCATTACGTATACAAAAATACTAGAAGCAGAAACAAAAGCATGAGCCGGCATCCATTTATAAAGCATAGCAACCATTGCGGAACCAATCATTAGTAGCGCATCGCCACCAATAATAACTCCACCAAGATCATTTGCGTATTTCTTAAAAGTATCCATCATTTCATTCTGTCCGACAGCTATTGGTTTAATAACACAAAAATAAAAGAATAAATCATGTAATACTTGAACGGTTATTAATAATAATAGGAAATATACTACATTCCATTCAAACTTCGTAAAGAGTATCTGCGTATATAAATAACGAGCGATTAAGAAACCAATAAAAATAATCATAACATCGGCAAGCACTGCCAACACATTAAATTGGTCATACCATTCATTTAAATATCTACCACCAACTTTATAATATCTTGCTAAAAACAATACGGTTACATCCACTGTTAGAATTCCAAAAAATATAAATAATAAGTCGGACACTTCATTAAAATTTGAAATATCAGGGAACTCAAACTCCATCTATTTTCTTTATATATTTTAGAATGTCTTCACCTTATAATCGCTACAGTTTAGCAGCCTTAGGAACAAATCCAGCAAAAAAGGAAGTATTGACATATATTGGTGGATTAATTCTTTCTGCATTTTTAATTGCGACTGGTGCTTTTTTAATACAAGATGAAGCTACAATTAAAGGTTTAGATTCTACAAAGACAAGTACCATGAATAATACATTAGGTAGTATACAAGTTGTAGTAGGTTCGTTAGTTGTTTTATATTTAGTATTCCGTTTTTTCACTAAGTAAATATTGTATAAAATATTGCTAATGCTTATGTCTTTAATATAAAGTCATAGTAATCAATGGATACGTCATCGCAGTATTACTTTGCGATGTTGATAAGTATATAGCAAATGTATCTGATCCTTTTAGTGTAATACTACTTGTTGAAATAAATTTATTCGTTTCATTTCCTGTAAGACTTACAACAAATTGAGGTTGTGGTGTGTTATTCTTATATAAGACAGCAAAACTACTTATTGTTCCTCCAACACCTGTTGCTGATTGAAATCCCAAAGATGTAAGCAACGATAAATTCGCATTTCTTATATTATAAATATTAGTAATTGGTTGGCCAGCACCACCGGCAAATGTAACAGTGCCAGGGAGTAAATAACTATTAGACCAAATTGAACCATTTGGACCACCGCTATTTGATAAGATTCCAGAAACACCAAAACTATAGAATACTTGTTCATTTACACAAGTGAATGCGCTGTTATTTGCTGTTCTGTTTACTAAATCTGTAAATCCAACAATTATCTGACCTTTTGATTGAGAAATATCTTGAGCATCATTTCCAACATTATACGCATTTCCATTCACAGAACTTGATTTTATTTGAATTATAGAATTGCTATTCGCAGTTTCTAAACAATAGTATTTTCCATTCGTATAAACTGCGTTTAACGCATCTGTACATAATAAATTTACATCACGCATACTAACTCTATTTGAATCATCGTTATATACACAGCAAGCTTTACCAGCTCCAGCACTTGTAACTGTCATAGAAGTTCTTTGAATATTATCACTACTTGTATTAAATGTTGAAGAATGACCAGATGAATAAATACCATATAGATTTGTTATTCCATTAGCTGTTATTTCAGAATTATTTACATTTAATACACATGCTCTTAATTTACAAGTATCTTGGCAAGATGAAAAAAGAACACCTATAAGTGTTGATGCGGTCGGAACTTTTGAAGTAAGATTTAATGTTACATCTTCTAAACGATTACTTTGAGTCATTTGTATTAATATTGTAGATTGTGTAACATTTGCTTGCTGTATTGTTACAGAATTTAGATTGGCACCACGAATATTTACACCAGATTTAAAAATAACTTTTTCATTATATGTTCCTGGTAAAACCCATATTTGGTCTTGTGTTGAAGCACAATACATCGCAGTAGATATTGTTGAAAAAGGTAAATTATATTGATTTTTTATAGCAAGTGTATCATTGCCAAAAATAGAATCTACACGTAACATTTTGCCTAATGTTACATTATTAATAGTTGAATTAATTATATTTTGTAATCCAGTTGTTGTAGAAACAAGCGATTGTGTTGAAATATATCCTAAGGCTGCTAAACCAAGTGTTGTAGAATTAATATTTGATTGTGTAAAATTTTGTAACGCAGTTGTTGTAGAAATAAGCGATTGTGTTGAAATATATGAAACATTTGCTAATCCATTAATTGTAGATGGAAATGTAAAATTTAGTGCTGATATAAACATATTTTCTAAAGAAATGGTTGTTGATAAAAGTTGCGACGATGATACATATAAGGTTCCTAATCCTGTTACAGTTGAAATAAGTTGTGATGTAGAAATATATCCAAGAATACCTAATCCATCAATTGTTGAAGTAAGTTGAGATGTGGATACAAATCCAATAGGATGTAGTAAAGGATATAATGTTCCATTAGGACCAGTAGAATTATATTGTTGGGCAAATAAATCTTGATTTCTTATGCTAATTTGATATCCAACTGAATTTCCAATATTCATTGTAGATGTTATCATAGAATATCCGTGAAATCCAGTATCTGTTGTAACATTACCTAACACATCTTCATATACTTTTGCATTATAGCCTAAATATAAACTCGATGGACCTAAAAATAGATCTTTCCATCGTCCAGAATTAGATGAACCTAAACTATAAATATTATCAGTACAAGGAACAATATCTAAATTAGCTTGTAATACATTAATAGTTGAATAATAAAATAATGATGATATACCAGCGGGTTTATTTCCATCATAATATAATAAAGAATTTGTAGAAGCACCTACAATTGAAAAAGATGAAAGAGTCCCTGGCGGACCTATTGGACCTACTATTGTTGATCCTTGTGGGCCAGTAGGCCCTATTGGTCCTTCGGGACCGCGGAAACATGAACAATCTTCTAAAAGTCGTTTAGCTTCTTTTATCATTGTTAATTGACTAGCATTCATCCTAATTATTAAAAAGTAAAAGTTTGGATAATCATTGTTCTAGAAGAACTTATTAATCCAGAAACTGAAGAAATAAGTTGACTACTAGAAATATATCCTAGATTTCCTAATCCAATATGAGATGATACTAAACTAGCAGTAAAACCTATATTTGTTGATAATAATTGACTAGAAGAAATATATCCTAGAGTTCCTAGTCCTACTAATGAAGATGTTAATAATGGTTGAGTAATTGCTGTTGATAAATAGATATCACCTAATCCTTGGACTGTTGAAAATAGTTGTGTTGATGAAATATA
>Ga0208872_1000065_pt1 | contig 107908 bp, 95 predicted proteins | sample CryBogCBH12Aug08_FD_185508 | JGI IMG/M metagenome (GOLD analysis project Ga0208872, IMG submission 185508) | Freshwater microbial communities from Crystal Bog, Wisconsin, USA - CBH12Aug08 (SPAdes) | ecosystem: Environmental > Aquatic > Freshwater > Lake | place: Crystal Bog, Wisconsin, USA...
TTTACACCCAAATAAAATATTAACTACAGCAAAAATAGTTGATCAGGATTCCTCTATAACTACCGATATAGCACTTAATGAAATTATTGAAGCTTTAAAAGAATTCAAAAACATAGAAACTCAAAAGGTAAGCCTCCCATCTATACCGTTCCAGATGCATTAAAATAAGTAAGAATTTTGTCTGCCAAAAATTTATGTAATGGATATGCAGACAAAAATGATGGAACTAATTAAAAAGAGTGAACAAAGCGGTATGAGCAGGTTATCCTTTTGCAAAGCAAACAGCATTAGTTACCATACCATGAATTATTGGATTAAAAAATTAAAGCCAATAGAAAAGCCACAAACATTTTTACCGGTGAAAGTGGTGAAGAATACTACAATTACATTAAAGGGGGGTAATGGTTTGGAACTTACCCTGCCGGTGAATGATGAAACAGTCTTTTTTGTAAAGCGACTTCTCAGGGATTAATGCTTCACTTGAGCCCACATACAAACTATTACTGGTATCATGGTGCTGCAGATATGCGTAAAAGCTTTGATGCCCTCTCGGGCCTTGTCCAAAATCATATGCAGCTCAATCCACTATCAGGGGCAGTGTTTATCTTCATGAATAAAAAGAAGAATCAAGTTAAACTGCTCTGCTGGGATGGGGATGGGATGTCCATCTACTATAAACGGCTTGAGAAGGGAGTCTATGAGCTTCCTGTTATTGAACAAGGACAGTCCTCACTTCTCATTGACTACGAAAAGCTACAGTTCATTCTTCAGGGAGTTATGCTGAGTTCTATTCGTAAAAAGAAACGTTTCAAGCCTTTGATTCCTGCTTGATGATGTTATGCACAGGTAATTTCATTGCTTAAAAAAATCAGGTGGTTTATACCCATCAGGGCTCATTTATGTGGGTAAAAAAATGGTTATAAATATTTGAGAAAATCCTTTGCAGTTAAGACTTTTGCACTCGTCAAAGTATGAGTACTTCCCCTGAAAATATTAGTTATAAACAAGCCTATGAAGAAACGCTTGTTCACATGGAAGCGTTGAGTCAGGAGAACAAAGAATTAAAGCAAAAATATGAGCAGTTACAATTTGAGATAGATCAGTTAAAGAAACTGATATTTGGAAGCCGACGTGAAAAATTTGTTTCTTCTGAATCATCAGAAGTATTACAACCCATACTTTTTGAAGTTCCGGAAATAGAAGATGCCGTATCCTCAAAAGCCACAGTAAAGGTTAGCTATGAAAGAAACGAAAAGCACCCGTCTGTGGAAGATAAAAAGGAACGGAACTGTTTTCCTGAAAAGTTGCGAAGGGAAGACATAGTGATCAATCCACCAGGAACAAATATTAGTACAGGAAAAAAGATTGGAGAAGATATAACTGAAACCCTGGCTTTTAAACCTGCCGAACTTTATGTTAAAAGGGTTATACGTCCCAAGTACCTGCTGATAACGGAAAGTGGCAAAAGTATTGTACAGGGAAAAGCGCCTGAACGCAGTTTTGAGAAAAGCCATGTAGATCCAAGCATTATTGCACAGATTATCATTGACAAGTATATTGACCACCTCCCGCTGGATCGTCAGATCAAACGCTATGAGCGTCTTGGATACCGGATCAGTGATTCCACCATTGGTAATTGGGTAAAAGCCGCATCTGCTTTTTTAAGTCCTCTTTATGATGCCCATAAAAAAGAAGTTCTGGAAAGTCATTACCTGCATGTGGATGAAACGACAATAAAAGTATTGGACACAGATAAAAAGAATGCCACCCATCAGGGCTATTACTGGGTATACCAGTGCAATGCCAGTAAACTGGTATTGTTTGATTACCGCAGGGGAAGAGGAAGAGAGGGGCCAAAAAGTATCCTGAAAGATTTTAAAGGAGTGTTGCAGACAGATGGTTACCAGGCATATAATGAATTTGAAGATTACGAAGGTATTATCATGGTAAACTGTATGGCCCATGCCAGACGAAAGTTCCACGAGGCACAGGCTAATGATGCACAAAGAGCTTCTCATGCACTGACAGAGATACAGAAACTCTATGCCATAGAACGTCATATTGTAGAAAAAAAACTGAAAGAAGAGGAAAAGAAACAGTACCGCAAAGAACATGCAATAGAGATATTGAACGCTTTACAGAAATGGATGCAGCAGGCCTATACGGAAGTATTGCCCTCATCAGCTATAGGAAAAGCTTTGGCATACAGTCTTGTACGGTGGAATAAGCTCAGTTATTATGCCCATACCGACTTTATTCATCTGGATAATAATCCGGTAGAAAATAGCATAAGGCCAGTAGCAGTAGGCAGGAAGAATTATTTATTTGCCGGAAGCCATGATGCAGCACAGCGGGCAGCAATGATCTATTCATTACTTGCAAGTTGCAAAAACTATAATGTCAATCCTTTTGAATGGCTAAATGATATACTCACACGAATAGCAGGTACCCCAATAAATCAGATTAGAAACTTGCTACCGCAGAACTGGAAACAGCAGAATCCTTAAGAAAAATATTGCAAACTTTTTTGGTTAAAATCAACGGTATTGATGGGAGGTTTACGTATAAAGGGTAACCACTTGCCGGGACATACCCAGTTCAGTGGACATGGCACGAAGAGAGCATCCTTTTTCAAAAAGTTGTAAGAGTGATCGAATCTGTTGCATTGATATCACTTTATTGGCCATGCTTTTATTACAAAGCAATGGCGTTAAAAAATGCTATCAACAACTTCCCTGTAGTGGTAAACTTTGTGCCGTAATGTCAGAATCAATTTTTAACCATACTGGTAAACTTTGCTCTGAAATAATCTATTCAAACCAATTCCATAGTGGTAAACTTTGCTCTGAAACACTGGTAAACTATGCACTGAAATAAGTGGTAAAGTATAGTCCGTATTATCCAGTTTTATATGTAGTAATGAATATATTATACACTTACATATTAAAACATATTGCAATTGTTGATGTATTCATAATAGCAATTGGTTTTGTATTAAGAATTATTATAGGCGGATTATCATCGAATACAGATCTTTCACCCTGGATAATTTTAATGACCTTTTTATTAGCGTTACTTTTAGCGTTTGCCAAGCGCAGAGATGATTTAAATATAAAAAGCGAAATCGGAATATTGGTTAGAAAAAATACAGAAAACTATACACTTGAATTATTAGATATTTACTTTTCACTCTTAGCAGCAATTACATTTGTATGTTATGTCATGTATACCCTGAGTAATGATGTTATAAACAGGTTTCAATCAAAAAATATTTATATTACCTCAATTTTTGTTTTGGCTGGTCTTTTACGTTACCTTCAAATAAGCCTTGTATATAGGAAAAGTGGTAGCCCTACAAAAGTTTTAATGAATGACAGATTTATACAGATATGTATTGGCGCATGGATTGGAGTATTTTATTATATAATTTACTAAAATATGCAAATAGCAATTTTTGATTTTGATGGGACTTTTACAACTAAAGATACTTTTATCTTATTTGTAAAATTTTCAAAAGGTAAATTAAATTTTTATTTGGGTCTATTTAGAAATTTTCTTTATTTAACTTGTCTTCTTTTAAATATATTACCAAGGCAGTATGTCAAACAAAAGTTATTTAGTTATTATTTTAAAGGAATGCCAATACAAAAATTTAATTGTTTATGCATAGACTTTATTAATGAAATTGATAAATATTTAAATTCAAAAGTCATATTATACCTAAATAACCATTTATTAAAAGGGCATGAAGTTATAATTATAAGCGCTTCAATAGAGAATTGGATAATACCATGGGCAACTAAATATAAATTTTCAAAAGTTCTAGCAACACAGATTGAAATCAAAGAAGGTAAGGTCTCTGGAAATTTTTCATCAAAAAATTGTTATGGTCCAGAGAAGCTCAACCGTTTTAAGGAGATTTATAATGATAGTGGAAAGTACGAAATATGGGCTTATGGAGACTCAAATGGTGATGCGCAAATTCTAGAATTTGCTACTCATAAACTCCGAGTTTAGCTTGTATAATTCTGCAATCTGTTTAGAAATCACATGAAAGCAGACTTTACATACTGTGTATTATATTAATGAGCTGTTAAAATATATACTTGAGGAGTAAGTAAAAACTACGATGCATATAATATTAAGACAATGACAAGCTATTAATCTGTGACAGAATTTAAATATATTCAATAGTTTTATTAATTTAAAAAAAATAAATTATTTTAAAGTGAAAAATGTACGAGGAAATTTTTATAAAATATTTTCTGAACTAAAAAAAATAACTTGCTTATTAAAACCAAATTCTAAGATTGAATTTTGGATTATAATGTTTGGATTACTATATTTTGGAAGTATAGCCATTTTTTTTCTTTATAATTTTCAAATAAATTCAAATCCTGAAATGACTGGTTATGATACATATAGCCATATTGATACAATTACTCCAAAATTACAATTAATTAGAATTTTAAGATGGAACATTAGACATCCTTTATTTTGTTTATTTTATTCGCCAATACTTTTGATTACAAAATTATTTTTTTGGACGAATCATGTATCCGTATGGATAATTTTTCTATTAAGCACTACAATTTTATTTTCCTTTATATTATTACTTATTTATAAATTATTGGTAATAAATAACGTTCATATTAATCTTTCTTTAGTATTATTGGCATTATTTTGTAGTTTCTCTCATACCATTTTACTTTCGATACAAGTTGAGTCATTTAATTTAACAATGTTTTTTACATTGCTACTTATTTTTTCAACATACTACGAACAAAACAAAGTAAGAGACAATATTTTCGTTTTTCTCTTAGTTGGTACTACATCCACTAATATATTAAAATTATTTACACTTTTTTATTTGAAAGAAAAAAGTGCTAAAGATTCATTTTTAAGATTTTTTAACTCAATTTGGCTTTTTACAACATTTATCTTATTAACATTATCTGGTTTATTGTATCGAATTTGCATTAAAAAATTATCATTACTTAATGCAATATTAGGAGATACACTATCTTATACACATTCTGATATTTCTAAAATAAAATTACTAATATCAAATTTTCTTGCAGAGCCTATTTTGTTTCATTCAAGAAATGGAATTATATATTCTAAATTGGTAATTAGTGATTTAAAATATACTAATTCTTTATCTTATTTTTCACTTATTTTGCTATACCTTTTATTTTTTACTTCTCTTTGGATTAATAAGAAAGAATTTATAGCTAAACTTTTTATTCTATTTTTTATAATAGACTTGGTAATTCATTTTTTGATTGGGTATGGTATAAGTGAAACACATTTATTTTGCGGTCATTGGTTTTTCTTCATTCCTATATTATTAGGCTTATTATTCAAGAATATTAAAAATAAAAGGGTCTTATATGCATATATTATTTGCTTAGGTTTCTTGATCTTATATTTATCTTATTATAATTTATCTGCCTATTATGAAAGCGTAATCACCTACCCAACAACAACTACCTAAGGGGGGTAAACTTTGACCGTAATATCCATCTCATTTATCAGTTGAATTTATTAATTTTTCAAATACAAATTATGAACATCCACCCCCTCCAGGCAACTAACCTGGGGGTTTATTCAAATCCTCCTCCTCTACCTCCTCAATAACTACTGCAACATCATCGATACCAAAAAACTTAACTCCGTACCAACGTACATACCCGACTGGTAGCCTTATTGTAATACGAGTGTATATTCCGGTGATGGTAATAAAATTATGGATTTATCGATACAGTTTTGTGGCAGTATTTCTTTGATTAGATTAATAGGATGATCGGCAATTTTATTTATATCATGCGAGGATTGACATTATAATTCTTGCAAGTTTGCCTGCATGCTGTAAAACATTGCAGCCCTTTGACCGGCTTAATTGAATATCTTCGATTAATATCAAAAAAATAGTGCCTTATTGATATTAATAATTAAAAAGTAAAATTAAATGTTTCTGCATGACAACTAACAAAGTAAAAAATATCACAAACTACGAATAAAAGCATTGTTTAATTTAATAACGATACTTTTAACTATATTCATCTCCTAAGGTAATTGATCTTTTACAATAAACACAAATTGATAAACTAACTACCATGTAACGCCTTCTTTAATTACTTTTGCAGGATTACCTGCAATTAATACTCCTTTTTTTTCAAATTTTCCAATAACTACTGAGTTTGCAGCAACAACACTTTCACTTGAAATATATGCACCTTTAAGTATAGTGACATTAGAACCAATCCAGACTTTATTGCCAACATAAATCGAATTATTATTTTTAACTGCTTTGCCTTCATAATCAAGTTGGTGAAAATCTTCGTCTAAGAATTGGCAATTCCAGGATATTGCACAATTTTCTCCAATTTGAAGACCATGCATTATAATTATAAAAGTTAATGGATTTATATATGTACCTTTTCCAATTTTTACTATTGCTTTATTATTTATATCAAATCGACAACCTCTACCAATTGAAACATTTCCAAATATTTCTAGCTTACCATTTACATTTAAAAAAGTAATATCATAATCATGAACAAATCCAATATAATTAACTCCAATTGATAACTTGCCATCATATATATTAATATTATTCAACCCTCTAATTATTGTACGCCGATGTGCTATTATGTTTTTATTATTATATCTATAATAGACAAGTCTAACAAAAGTTAAAAAAATTGAATAAAATGAATTATTGTAAACTTTTTTCCACTTAGAATTTATTGCAATAAATTTGTAATATATTTTATAAACAAAATTCAATAACATTACTTTGTTAACTTTTTTTAAATGAAGATACATATTATCAATTAAAAATTTCTAAATAAAAAATGATTTTGAAACTATTTTTTATTTCAATTGTACACAATAATTTCGATTTAAAATGTTACCAAATGTTAACTAAAATTTTATCTAATAAAAGTATTTGCAAGTGAGTCTCACAACCATATTCCCTTAAAAACAAAGAATGCTCTTTCAGTAAGGTGCATTACTTTTTCTGTTAGCCAACAATTTCAAAGAACTGCCTTCCTCACATAAACAATAGTCTGAATGTTTTAATTCTTAACGAACTGGCTGTAAATTCCGCCATAACCCATTCTATCTTCTCCAGGTTATGGATTCCTGACTTTCTTCAATTTTCAGCCATACTTCTATTTTTTTGCTAATGGCGGAAATAAAAGCGATTTAAGGATTAAGAAAATCCAGGTTTCAGCACAATAGGCTACCAGGATGGGTTTCCCTTATTGCAAAGCCTCACCCTCTCTAACTAAAAACATAAATTTATTACAAATTATTTATGACTACTATATAAATTTTACTTATGTTAGCATTTTTAAAATCAAATAGTTATGCTTACCTTTCTTATCAACAAAAAAGAATACGCTTTAAAAACAATCAAATCCATTCCAGATACCTTCAAGCATTATATATCCAATATTCCTAAAGGTGAAAACTGGTATTATTCCGGAGAAATTGTTGAAATTCTGTATAATAATATAAATATAGGAGATACCCAGATCTGGATGCGTTATTTTAATGTAAAACACCCCTGTAAAATACGGCTTTCAGAAAATAAAGCTGTTCTTGGGTTATTTCTGGTCCTTGAAAACACACTGAATTATATTATACATGAATCCCTAAAGGTTCAATTCACTAAAGACAATTATAATTTTTTTCATTTATCTTTTGAAAGCTTTGATTTGGAATTTGAAAAAGAAGGGCTCTATATTACTTTTGAAGCTACTCCACTAAACAACTATAAGGGTTGGTACAATCGTTTTCCATCTATCAGCCAAAAATTTCCTTTGCAGGAATTTCCAATATTTAAGTTTTTTGATTCCTGTAAATTAATACAATCAACAGAACTAAAAATGTTGAATGATCTTACCCAAAACTTTAATGATCAGGCAGTTTCTAATGAGTTAAAAACAAAAAAATTGTCAAAATTGTTAAAACAACTACTGGAATGGAGTACAGAAAAAAAAAGTAACCAAAATAATAAAACCCCGGTCTAAACCGGGGTCTCATTTCTCCTCCTCTTTTTCATCCAACTTACCATCCATTGCAACACCATCGATACCCCAAAACTCACCACCGCCCCAATCATGGTTAAAATAATGGTTTTCAAAATATCGTCAATATGGAAATTGCTGATGAAGGCCAGAAGGGTGCCGCCAACCGTACCTGCTTTGGTTCCTTGTTCCATTTTGCCTCTTTTTTAATTTTACGTTTGTTAACCTGAATGGATAATGACTATTACTTATCCTTCAAAGTCAACGATGTCAATGATCTGCCCTTCCTCACTATTCAATAGTCCACCTACGCTAATCCTTACCGTACTGGCTGCAAATTCCGCCACAACCCATTCGCTCTTCTCCAGGTAATGGATTCCTGGCTTTCTTCAATTTTCAGCCATACTTCTATTTCTTTTGCCAATGGCGGAAATAAAAGCGATTTAAGGATAGCAAATGCTGCTCTGGATTGAGAGCCTTCCCCATCTCCTGTTAAATCCGTTACCGGTGCTATACAGCCTTTTAACTCTTTCATGGCATTATTGGCCGGATGTATCAGTATTAATTCCCTGCCAGGCACTTCCATTAATTCCAGATGCCAGCCAAAATGTTCACTGCATCTGCGCTTTAATGCATAACTACCTTCCGGTATACAGGATATTCCTGCCTGATTATTGCGCCAGGGCAGTTCTATGCTGTAACAGACCTGCTCTCCATTCACCCATAGCTCTCCATTGGTTCCATAAGGGAGATAATCCCTTTTTATGATTAATTGCATATAATTTTTGTTTTGAAAGAAACCTGCCTGCCACGCAGACAGGTTTCCTTGTTTTTGAATAGCCTCAGTCCAAACTCCAGTCTCCCGGCTCCAGACTCCAGACTCACTTATTCCACCATTACATTTCCCAGATAAGTACTCCTGGATACCAGTTTACCATCTGCAGAAATAAAGGCAAGGAAGGTTTCCACAGCTTTGCCGCCAAATAAAGCCACATTCAGTACTGCAGTTTCTGCACTTCTGGAAGGCCCGGCCATTGTAAATACCGCTTCATTGGTTTCGGCACAATAGGCAATCAGGATGGATTTATCTGTTGCTTTGGCACTGTCCGTGTCTCCACTGTTATCCACCCAGTTAAATTTAATTTTACCGGCACCATCACTTTCAATACTCGGCGCACCTGCATTATGCAGTTTACCCAGGCTTAACAGCACTTTGTGGTAATCCACACTGAAATTGGGGTAAGTACCCGTGATGGCATCTTTCAAATTATGCTTCATGGCATAGTTGCCGGGGCTTAACATACCCCCCGGGTCCACAAAGGTTCTGGTGAGCAATGCCAGGAATGCTTCCTGAAACTTTATCATCACTGCAAACTTCATTTGATGTTCTACCTGTGCAGCACTGGGTGTTCCTTTTCTTTTACCCGGTACACTGCGCATATAACTGATACCTTTCCAGTAACTTCCTACTACAGTTCCCACTTTTCCGGAGAAACTGCCTAAAATCCCTTTTTTATACGTTCCCATTTTTATAAATTTTATTTTTTTTGAAAATTTTTAATGTTTAAAAATTGATACGCTGGCGGGTAATTGAAAAGCATTCGGGGTTCCCTTTTGTAACAGTTGGTTTCCGGTTGTGCACCACTTTCCACCGCTGTTACTGAATGCTGGCTGCAGCTATTTTTGATCAGCTACCTGCCTTTGTATCACGACACAAAACAAGAAAAAAGGGGTGAAAGCATTTCCCAAGGTCTTCCCAAGATGGGAAAAATAAATTTGAAACCCTTATCCAGTAAGGGTTTCAGAAATTGCTAAAAATATTGGTATAAAAAATGACCCTTTTTGAGGCTAAAGGGCCAGAAATTGAAATAACGATTATTTTACCTGTTATAGGTTTTACAGGCATTTCAGGGAATTTTTTTTCCCAAGGTCTTCCCATGTTGGATTTGCTAAAATATGTGGGATAATATACTTTTAGGAGTAAAATTCATCTATTAGACTAGATGTAGATTTAAATTATTCCAGAAAAAAATATTAAGTTTGGATATAACTTTTAGCGTAATGACAAGACAAATTATTATTGAGCGGACCCTGAAAGCAATTAATCATCTACCTGAAGATAAGGCCGAAGAAATTTCTGACTTTGCGGATTTTGTATTTAAACGTTATGAAGAACAGGTATTAATCCATGGAATTCAAAAGATAACTTCTGAAAGCCAGTCTTTTGAGTTTTTGAATAATGAAGAAGACATTTATTCAATTGCTGACTTAAAGGAAGTGTATAATGGCTAAAGGTGACATTGTACTTATAAAATTCCCTTTTACTGATTTGAGTGGTAGCAAATTAAGACCAGCAGTTATCCTTGCAGAAACTGCACTTGATTTTACCGTTAGTTTTATTACAACACAGCTTCAATGGCAGGAAGCCACTGATGTACAACTTATACCAACCCTATTAAATGGTTTACGCCTGCAATCTTTAATAAGAACAAGTAAAATTGCGACACTGGATAAGACTTTAGCAAAAGGGCTTCTTGGAAGGCTGACCCCAAATGAACTTGCCGAATTAAATAATAAACTCAAAATATTACTTCAACTAGCCTGAAAATTGGGCAATGCTGCCATTACCTATAATAACGGGTTTACTTTTACAGTTAGTGGCAGAAGAGATGTTTCTAACCTTTTTGGCGTAAAAATCAATCAGAAATTTGTACCCTTATGGTCAACAGGCTTTTCCTCGAACATCCATAACGAACCTTTTTATACATTTAAGTGGCTTCCTTATCTGAAATGCGGGTAAGTTATGGCTAAGTGGCAATATAGATAATTCAGTCTCCATTTATACCACCATATCCTTTCTCGGTGGAAGTGGCCTGAATAATCTCATTTATGCCAACCTGAGAACACCACCTAATCCCAACCTTCGTTGGGAAAAAACCGGTATGCTGAATACCGGGCTTGATTTTGCTTTTAGAAAGAACAGGGTTTACGGTTCTTTGGACCTTTATTTTAAAAAAGGCACAGACCTGTTGGGACAAATACCCTGAAGCTGGGTTGTATGCTGATTCCTGCCTGCAACTGAATAATACCTTACTGAATTATAATTCCCTCAGTGCATCAGCTACCAATCCGGTGAAACGTTATAATACAGAAATGGTATTCCACTGTATTGGAAATTCTACAGGTACTTTTTTTACTGTTGCCAGGTACCGGGCAGACAGTAATTTGTATCTGTCCTATAACAGTAATGATCTCCGTAGAACCATATTCTTTAAAATTGTGAAAGCACCGAATATCGTTTCCTTTTATGGCAGTTATGATGGTACCAATAGCCCTTTTGACGGAATAGCTACCGATGAAATGTACCTGGTAAAAGCAGAATGCCAGGCCCGGGGGATAAACGGTATGTTTTTCGGATACCAAATTTGGTGATTTATATGATTTGTTACAAGGGTTTTCAGCTTACTCCACTTTATGACTATTTTTTACTTTTTGTTTATCTTTTATTTAATTCAAACTAACAATTGTTATTATTTTAACAGTTCTACAACATCTGAACATTTGCCATTACCAAAAACCGCTGTAATGCTTTGCTGGCTTAACTTTCCGCTATTTTACCCTTACACCTGCACAGGTAAAATGCTACCACAAATCACGATTTTTTATTGATTTTTTCCCTCTTCTGGAAAAATACCGTAAAGCTACGGTTGGAAAATAGTATCAAATCTTTTAGTTTAGTTTTGAATTTAATGAAGTACTTCAATTAAACAAATAAGCAGTCCACTCAATCCGTATACAGGGCCTGCAACGCTACTCCGTTTTCGAACAGGGTACTGTGTATACCATTACCGGTAGTAATGCCGATAAACTATTAAATATATTTAAAATCCAATCAATCATGTCAAAACCAAAGTGTTTAGGGGTGATTATTGCAGATGCTGATGAAAAATTTCTGCAACACCCGATGGTAAAAATTGATGAAGAAAAACACCTTACCAAACTACTTAGTAAAAAGTATATTAACCAGCAATGGATAAACCCACTGCTCCGCGATTTTTCACCCTTATTTAATGAAGTGGAACTAAAAATCATTGGATTGATTTTAGAAGAAAAAACAACAAAGCAAATTGCTGAGATCCTTTTTTTGAGCCCACGTACTGTTGATGACAAACGCAAACAAATTAATGAGAAACTGGGGGTTAAGACTCCTATTGGGCTTGTAATTAAAACCATTCAACTGGGTATTTTTAAAATATGCCTGAAATGCATCTGTCTGCTCGCATTTACTTTTCCCGATTTATTTTGCCTGGAAATGCTGAACGACCCATCTTTTTTTTAATCCCAATAATTACTAATTATGTTAAATTCTATTAAAAAACAGGTTTCTACCCTGGAAACAGAATTGCAGAAAATTGAAAAACAATTCAATTGTCCTATTCAAAAAGCCTTTAATTCCCTGAAACTTTGCTCAGAACTGAATTTCAGTTTACGGGATAAAATTGTGGGCTACTCCTTCCCTACACCCGAAGAAGAAATTACTTTCTTTAAAGAATTGAAACCCAGGGTAATGGCGCACCTGCTCTTTTATACACAGGTGTACAATATAGAAACCTTACTCCCTGCTGGTTCTGAAACTGCCCGGAAATCCTTCCTCCTGGCAGAACTGGAAAAACTAAAACCATATTTTGAAGAAAACCAGGATGTATGGCGCTATTACCGCAGTGGTTTTACCCATTGGGACGACCAGTATTTTTTGCGTAAAAACCGATCCCTGCAGGGTACCGGTCCGATTGAGGGTTGTTTTTTTGAAAGTGATCCGCTTTATAGTACCTGTATGGATTATAAACTGGCTAAACTACTGGCCCTTACCCGCCTGCAGGCTTACCTGGAAACTGCTTTACAAAATACCAACAGGGGGCCATTGCCCCCTGATTCGGAAAATAAGAATATTTTTTCCCTTACCTGGACTTTAAGTAAATCGGCCATGGTAGAAATGATCTATGCTTTTTATGCCGCCGGCGTTTTTAATAATGGCAAAGCTACCGTGGCACAAATTGCGGAATGCTTCGGCCCTATGTTTAATATAGAACTTGGCGATTTCTACCACAGTTTTACCGAAATACGCGAACGCAAAATAAGCCAGACTAAAATGCTGGACCAGCTGCGCGCTGCACTGATTAAAAAAATAGATGAACTGTAAAATGTTGAAAGTTGTATAATTCCTGTAATGCTTTTACTGCCGTTATTGGCATCTGGGAATTGTTTAATGAATGGGTGGAGAAACACTGATTATGATATTGCACTGAAGTATGATCAAGCCACTTACTAATACTATTTGACCTTTAGAAGGAATTTTAGTTTGGATGGTTTTCTTGATCCGTGGATAATACCTAAAATAATAATTTCAGATTTTGAATGGCAGTATTGCTAACCCTTACCTGATAAGTTGTTGTAATTGTTTTCTTTTGCTTACCCATGAAGATTTTGCGGATTTTAAACTAACCGTGGGAGTAGCTTCTGCTGCATTTATCCAGTTTTTAAATGCTTGTAATGGCAAAACTTTACCAGTAAGAGCAGGGGAATCTAGTAAAGGTTCATCAATAACTTTTATAAAATGTTTTTCTTCTAATGCACGTAAGGCTTTACGCGCTTTTATATGGGTTATTTCTAATGTAATTGTTTCCATAAATTTATTATAAGCCCTCTGTGTAAAAGTAGCAAATTTTTCTTAATTGAATAATTTCATCATTACTCAGATTACCCACACCTTTATTCATTAAATTACATACAGCTTTCATCTTTTCATTGTATTCCTGACTGGATTTGATCTCATATTCCATGAAAAACATTTCCTGACTCAAGACTCCTGTCTCACTACTCCTGACTCCACACTCCCTTACATACCACCGGTAAATATTTCAAATTACTCACCGGAATGGCATAATGGTTAAACGATTTACAAAATTGAAGGGCAACGGTACAGGTGATAATTGAACCCGATGCACTGGTTACCGGTAACTGCAGGTTTTGCACAGTAACCTGATTGCCGGTATACTCCAGTTCCAATACCTGCATATATTGATCCGTAACCTTTAACCGCTGCCAGTTAACAACCGTAGCACAAAAAATTAACCTTAAGGCCCTGGTGCCCGTAGGTGCAGTGAAAGTTTTGGAGGGTATAAAAGCCGGAATACTGATATCAATTCCACTTTCCGGAACATATGCTGCAGTAACCAATTGCTGCAATTTATGGTTACTCCTGGCTTTTAGATTGAAAGCAAAAGACTCTAACCTTTCTTCCTCCGGCACAAACCGGGGCTCCCTGCCCTGGCTTTGATATAAAAATGCCTGTATGGCTGCAGTAAACCGGTTTTGCATCTCTTTCTCCCGTGGATTGGATAGGATGCTTTCCAGCGAATGACGCAATATACTGCCTATGGAAGATGCATTGCCAAATACCCCGGCACTCTCTTTGGTGGCTTCGGTTTGCTGTACTTCCTCCGGCACCGTGCGCATATAATATTCCCCTTTGCTGCAATAATGTATTACCCCATCTACCGTTCCGATATATTTCATATTACCCTGTATCGCCATGCTGAACAATATTTTAAAAGGGGGGAAATATAATAAATAATTTATTAAATAATAATAAACTAATAAAATTTATTTATCCACAGGTCATTCATTAAATATGAATTGCATAACTGCGCTCAAATGCATACCAGGCAGGCACATCAGCCGTACATTGTTCGGGTCAAGTCCACCAATTGGTGGACTTGACCCGAACAATGTACGAATAAGGTAGGGAGATGGTAGCGGGTAGGTATTACCAACACCCTCAAAATGATTATGATAAAAATCTATTGGAAGAAAAATTTACCAATCTGCTGGAAAATGTGGATTATTCTTTTTTGGTAAACTATAATAGCCAAAATCATACCGAATAAGTTGCCGTAAAAAAATTACGGCAGATCATTCGGTATGATTACATTTGTAAAAAAAAATTGTGCTTACAAAATTTACAGTCTCAAATTTCAAGAGTTTTCAAAATAAATTCGTTTTTCATTTAGACCAGACGAATGGATATGAATTTAATAAAGATTCCATAAAAAATGGAATTGTTAACAATGCATTGATTTACGGTCATAACGGAATGGGTAAATCAAATCTTGGTCTGGCTATATTTGATATTATTGGCCATTTAACAGATTCACATACAAATGATGCTGAATACGAAATTTATTTTAATGCTTTAAGTAGCTCCGAAAGTGCTGATTTTCATTATGAGTTTTTAATTAATTCCAATAAAGTAACTTATGATTATCAGAAATCTGATCATAAAACCATTATTTCAGAGACGTTTTCAATAAACGAAAAAGTTTTGGCTTTCATAGACAGGAGGGAAAGCAATGAAGCGAAGATTAATTTTTTGGGTGCTGAAAATCTCAAATCGGAATTACCCAATATAAATTTATCAATTCTAAAATATATTAAAAACAATTCTATTCTGAACGAGAATAGTGATAATGAAATATTTATTAAATTCTTTGATTTTATTGAAGGAATGTTATTTTTCAGATCCTTACAGAAAAATCAGTATCTGGGATTACAAATCGGTTCTAAAAATCTTGCAGAAGATATTATTGAAAAGGGAAATGTTCAGGACTTTGAAAATTTTTTAAATAAAGCAGGAATTGAATGTAAATTAACCGTAGTTAAGGAATCTGAAAAAGATGCACTTGCCTTTGACTTTAATGGAAAAATAATTTCTTTTTTCCTGATAGCATCACAAGGCACAAGATCATTAATCCTGTTTTATTATTGGTTGCAGAGATTAAAAATGGAATCAAAAGTTTCATTTTTATTTATAGATGAATTTGACGCTTTTTATCATCATGAATTATCAGCCTTAATTGTAGAGGAGTTAAAAAAGACAGGAGTGCAGTTTGTTCTAACTACTCATAACACTTCTATTATAACAAATGAATTACTGAGGCCTGATTGTTATTTCCTAATGAACAAACATTCTATTCGCTCATTAGCAAAAAGTACATCTAAAGAATTAAGGGAAGCCCATAATATTGAGAAAATGTATAAAGCCGGTTCATTCAATGCCGAATAATATATTATTTATTTTTGAAGGTGAAAGGACTGAAAAAAAAATCACAAAGAGTCTTACACAATTTTTTATCAACGAAAATACGATTGTACAATGTGCTTATTGCAATGATATTTATGAATTGCATAAAGAAATTGCAGCCGATGAAGATTTAGATACTTTTTTGTTATTAAAGGAATTCCCGGCTAATCAAAAAATACTTTCTGCATTTAGCCCATCAGACTTTGCTGAAATTTATTTGTTCTTTGACTATGATGGTCATGATACGATTGCAGATGATGAAAAGGTAAAAGAAGTGCTTAATTTTTTTAATGAAGAAACTACTAAAGGGAAATTATTTATCAGTTATCCAATGGTTGAAGCTTTCAGGCATTATTCCTCAGCTATTAATTTTCAAACATTAAAAGTTAAAGCAAAAGAAAATATAAATTACAAAATTGCCGGTGGTATTGAATTTGTGCCCAGGTCTGGTAGTGGTAAGATATTGGCGGTGGGTTAAGGATAATTTACCGTAACATCATTTTAACAAATCCTTGCTTTTGATATCAATATTTTTTTGCCTGTGCAGCTTCCATTTTTTTCTTTCCCTTTGTTTTAATACCCTGATAACGGATAACTTTATTCTTTGATGATTAATTAAAAAAATTAAATTTAAGCTAATAAATTAAAACATGAATTTTAACAGTAGATTAAAAATAATAACACCCTTTTTAAAATTTGAATATTTGGGTATTTGTGCGCTGATCATTCAAATTATATTTCAATATGATTTTTTTATTTACCCTAAACCGGGTATTGATAATTCCTGGATGATAAGTATTAACCTTGCCCTGAAACAACACCTTATATTTGGATCTGACTTTATTTTTACATACGGGCCACTTGGCTTTTTATTGACTGCTAATCCAATATATGCTTCTTATTCTGCCATATTTTTCTTCAACTTATTTATGATTGCCAATGGGTTATATTTTATATACTATGTGCAAAAACAACTTGAACGGACTTCTTTTAAAATTCTGTTTTTTTTAATAGTCATTTATTTAAATTTTTTATTTATCGACAGGAGTGGCCTCTTATTTCTATTTTATATGCTTTTCCATTTGTTTGTCTATACAAAAAATAAAAAACTAATATCCCTGATCATTATTTCAATAATAGCAGGAATTTCTTTTTATATTAAAGTGAATACGGGCATTGTCATTACTTTCTTGTTTTGTGTGCATCTCCTGTTTCTGTACTCACAAAAAATAGGAAACAAAATGCATTATTTGATTAGTATTTTACTTATTGTATTACTACACCTCTTAATCAATTGCCTTTTCAATATTAATTTTATTATGTATTTTAAAAACAGTTTTGATATAATTAATTATTACAATGATGCAATGCTTTTAAATTCATCCACTATCATAATATATACAGCTTTTATTTTAATTTTTTTGTTTTCCTCATTTGTTTTATTTTACTGTAAAGTAATTTTCAAAAGTAAATACGAACTATTTTTATTTATTAATGTGTACATTTTACTTTATATCGTATTTAAACAATCTTTTGTAAGGGCAGATCTGGAACATACCAGTACTTTATTTTACAGTGTAACCTATGTACTGTTATTTATTTTTGTTTTCACAAATTCTTCAGCTATTAAAAATTATACGCTTACATTAATTCCCATTGCGGTAGTATTTTGTTCATTTGTTCCATTATTTAAACCAAATGCCAAACCTAATATTTATGATATCATTTCAAATAAGATTCATAACCAAAAGAAACCTGCAGATAAAAAAAATGAAAAACTATTAACCTGTAAAATTTTAAATAAGATAGGGAATCAAACTACAGATATAGTGCCATCAGAAATTTCCTGGGTTTATTTCAACAAATTAAATTACAACCCGAGGCCCATTATTCAATCCTACTCAGCTTACAGCAAAGAATTAATGGATTTAAATTACAATAAATATCTGTCTGCTTCCGCACCGGAATTTGTGATTTACCATAATAATGGTTTTATTGATAACCATTATCCTTTATGGGAGGATGCTTTTATTCCTTTAGCCTTACTGCAGCATTATAACCTGGTTGACACGGCCATAATAAATACTGACAGCTTAATTTTGTTTGAAAAAAAAGCATCCATTGCTGCATTTACTAAAAAGCTTATACTAGATACCACAATAGCACTTAACCAGATAGTTTCACTGCCAAAAACAAATAAACTGCTGTTTATGGAATGTAGTTTACATTATAATTTATCAGGAAAAATAAGACGTGTATTTTTTCAACCAACAAATGTAAATCTTGAAATAAAAAATGAAAATGATACTTTTTTTAATACATATACAGCCATATTACCCATATTAAATGCGGGTGTACTTATTAATAAATCGATAAAAATCCATAAATATGAATATGATTCTAATGCTGATTTTAATCAACTCATTGAATTTTTTAAAACCAGAGGCGAAAAGAGTGTACCGATTTCTGAAATAAAATTTGTAGCTAACAGGAATTATTTTATAAATAGTTTCAGAGTTAAATTTTGGGAATATTCCCTGTAATTTGCGAAGTAACGCCGTGCACCTATTTTACCATTTTTTATGAAAATCTCCCCTGGAAAAAAATTTTTCAATCATAACATAAAAGAGAATGAAAGCATACCTGCTACCCATTTCCCGGATCTTTAAATTGGAAATGCCTGATTTTCTGTTTCTCCAGCTATTGGGCAAAACCTCATAAGAATATCCCCGGATGATTGATTTTAAAGATAACTCGATTGTTAAATTAAAATGGGGCGACAGGAATGGTTTAATACCTTCTATTGTATGAGCACGGTATAATTTAAATGCATTGGTGGCATCATTATACCTGATTCCCAATGCAAGCCGGATAATATTGTTCGCTAAGCGGTTGATGATAAGTTTAAGTGCCGGATAATTATATACCTTACTACCTTTCATAAACCGGGAGCCAAAAACACAATCCAGATTTTTGGCTTCCATTAACCGATAAAAAGATACCAAATCATCCGGGCTATCTGATAAATCTGCCATTACTATGGCCACACAATCTCCGGTAAAATGTTCCAGTCCATATCTTACAGCATATCCAAATCCATTTCTGCCGGTATTGTTAAAATATAACAGGGTGGGTACCACTTTTAATAAATCAGAGAGTATGTTTTCGGTATGGTCTCTACTGTTGTCATTAACAACTATTATTTCATGTGGAATTTTTTCTTCCCGTAATTTTTGATAAAAAGTTAATACGGTTTCCTGTATTGTACCTTCTTCATTATAGGCAGGAATAACAATGCTTAGTGTAAACATGCGTTTTTTTTGCATTCTGATTCGATTAATTTCACTTTACCGAAAGAATAGGTTGTAAAGCTTTTTCATTTTCTTTTATCCAATTAAATATTTCTGTTACTATTTGATTGGCAGATGTTGAAGGTACCCATCCTGTTGTGTTGGTTATTTTATGGTTATCTGTTATATAAACAGGAATATCTGCAGGCCTGTTTTCTATCACTTTTTTTATACCAATTTTGTTGCTTGTTATCTCTTCACATAATTGGGTCAGCTCTTTGAGTGAAACACTTATTTCAGCACCACCACCCACATTAAATATTTCCCCTTTATACAAATGCAAATGCTTTATTTGAAAATCAACCAATTCAAATAAATCTTTTACATGTAACATATCTCTTACTTGCAAGCCTTCTCCTCCAAAACCTATATAGCTGAGATCTTTCTTCCAGTAATGCCGGGCCATCCATAATACTACCACACCCTGGTCTATTTTACCCATTTGATAAGGGCCGGTTAAAACACCACACCGGTTGATAACAGCCTCTATTCCAAAATTTTGGCAAAACTCTGCAATCAGATATTCGGATGAAAGTTTGGTGGCACCATATAAGGAACGAACACCTTCCAATGGGAAGTTTTCTGCAATACCGGCAGTGGAAATGCCTTGCAAAGATTGTTCCGGTACTATTTCAAACCTGGTTTCACTGCTAGTGTATTGAATGTTTTTCAGCTGATTATAGGGGTAAACCCTGCTGGTAGACAGGAATACAAAACCCGCCCCCCAGTCCTTAGCCAGTAATAATGCATTGATTGTCCCATTCAGGTTGGTATCTATCAAATACGATAAATCGGCACCAGCACCTGCCAGTACAGAAGGTTCTGCCGCTGCTTCTATAATCAAATCGGCATGGCCAATCCGTTTCAGGTCGTCTTTTATACGGATATCCCCATGTAAAAATTCAATCCCCGCTGCTAATATTCGTTGCAAATTTAATTCAGCCCCCCGCCTGTTTAAGTTATCAAAACAAACAATCTGATAACCAGGATACCGAATTTTAAAATAAATAGCCAAATTAGACCCTACAAACCCACATCCCCCTGTAATAAGAATTTTCATCCAGTTAAATTTTTAATAAATTCTATTGATCCAGCTTTCATAAATTTCCTGAAAGGTTTGCAGTAATGTTTTGGTTATACCCCATGCAGGATAATGCGATTGCATTTTACGTAAATCACTGTAATAACAAATATGGTCTCCTATTCGATTTACTTCACTATACTTATATTTCATGGGTTTATTACTTAATGCACTGATCAATTCAAATGCTTCCAGTATTGAACAGGAATTATCTTTACCCCCACCAATATTGTATACTTCTGCAATTCTGGGTGCATTGATAAATGCTTCTATAAAGCAAGCTACATCATAAGAATGTATATTATCTCTTACCTGTTTGCCTTTATATCCAAATACAGTATATTCTTTTTCTTCCAGATTGCATTTGATTAAATAACTTAAAAAACCATGTAATTCCACACCAGTATGATTAGGGCCTGTTAAACAACCACCCCGCAGGCAGGCTGTGGGCATATTAAAGTACCGCCCATATTCCTGAACAGATATATCTGCAGCAACTTTAGAAGCACCAAATAAGGAGTGTTTTGTTTGATCTATTCTGAAATCTTCCCCAATTCCATATGCATATTTTGTATCGGCATAATCATATCGCTTTTCTAATTCTATCATTTCAATTTCATTAGGTGCATCTCCATATACCTTATTAGTTGACATATGTACAAAAGGTATATTCGTACTTACTCTACGAGTGGCTTCCAATAAATTAAATGTCCCTGCTGCATTGGTATCAAAATCATCAAAAGGTATAGCAGCTGCCTTATCATGACTGGGCTGGGCTGCAGTATGAACAATGGCATCTGGTTGTATGTTTTCTATTAACTGAAGAATACCTTCCCTGTTTCTGATATCAATTTCATGATGTGAAAAATTTGAAATCTGCTGTTCTAACTGAGCCTGATTCCATCTTGTATCTCCTTGCGGACCAAAAAAAACGGAACGCTGATTATTATCTACCCCATGTATCTGCCATCCTGATGCTGAGAAATGCTTACATACTTCAGAACCGATCAGCCCGGAAGAACCAGTAACCAGTAGTTTTTTTTTCATTTGAAACTTTTATAAATCCCAGCTTCGTCATTTTTTTGATTTGCTGCCATAAACTATAATCACTATCAGAATGATTACGCCTACACCTATTGCGATATCATAGCCCAAACTGGAATTTTCCATAAGATTATATTTTAGATTAACTATTTTTTGAATTTCGTAAAAATACTTTATTTAAGTTAATTTAAATATAATCATTTTATTAACAATTTTTATATTATCTCAAAAAAAAGGCAGGATTCTTAAACTTTTCGTGCTTTTCAAGGACAAATTTTGCCCGGCTATTGACTTAAACCTGGAATACAAAGAACCTTATTAAAAAATATACTGGCCAGGTGTTGATGCTTTTGCTTTGCAACACATTAATTTTATGTACATTAATAGTATTATAAATGTAAATTGCAGGCTAAATGGATAGTAGATTCCAGAAATAGCCCTGATATGCATTTGATTTCTTTGTTTAACAGGATCATTGATAGGTATCCTGATCATACCGCTTTAAGGTATGAAAATGAATTTTTCACTTATAACCAATTAAATAACAGCAGTAATGCCTTGATGGAAAGGCTGCATGGTATGGGTATTCAACCCGGTACCCGCGTTGGGCTCTATTGTACAGACCCGGTTCTTTTTATACATGCCATGCTGGCGCTGGTGAAACTGAATGCCATTTATGTGCCATTTGATAAAAAAGATACCCTGCATAATATTGCCGATCTGTGCGCCCTTGCAGAAATAAAATTTTTTTTACATGACCAACCGCATCCTCTTACTGAACTAAACCCTTTTAATCCGGTTTACCTTTGCAGGCATGACCTGCAAACTGCAAATAAGCCTGGTGCTTTGATAGCTGTGGATGCCCAATCAAATCCTGTTTTGTATATTATGTTTACTTCCAGTACAACAGGTAAAGCCAAAGGGGTATTGATCCAACATGCAGGGATCAGCCGCTTTTTTGTTAACCCTGCCCTGATTAAAATAGAACCCGGGGATTGTTTACTGCAGGGTGCTTCTATTGCTTTTGATGGTTCTTCTTACGAAATATGGGCTGCCTTATTAAATGGTGCAACCCTGGTTCTTGTAAACCAGGAATTTGATTTTCTTAATCTGGGAGCTTTTTTAGTTCAGTATCAGATCAATGTATTATGGTTAACCACTAAATTATTCGAAACAATTCTGCAGATAAATCCTGCCGTTTTTGAAAACTTAAAATATATCATTTTTGGTGGCGAAACCTGTAATTTCAGCCTTATTATCTCTGCATTTAATAATTTGGCCCCTGGTAAATTGATCCATGCATACGGGCCTACCGAAAATACCATTTTTACCACTTTGCACCTGGTAAACAAGGAGGATGAAAAAAGAGGGTTTATCCCAATTGGGTTTCCGGTTCAGGATACAGCATGCTTTATACTGGACAAGCATTTACAGGAGGTTCCGGAAGGAAATATTGGTGTATTATATGTGTCTGGAGCAGGGGTTGCACAGGGTTATACGGATGCACAGGTAACTGAAAAGTGTTTTATCCTGCACCCCACATTGGGGGTAAGGATGTATAACACCAAAGACCTGGTACGATATTCTCCGGTATACGGCTATGAATTTATTGGCAGAAAAGACAGGCAGGTTAAATGGAACGGTTATAGAATTGAATTAGACCTGATTGAAAATACCACTCATAAAATCACAAATATTGTACACGCTGCTGCTGTGTACCTTCCTTCCAGATATTCAGACGAATTAACTTTATTCTACACCACAAAAGATAAACAACCGATCAGCCTTTCTTTGATAAAAGATTTTCTGGAACAACATTTACCCTGGTATTCCATCCCCAAAAATATTCAGTTTTTAGTGGATTTTCCGCTGAATAAATCCAATAAAGTGGATCAGAAAAAGCTGATAGAACTGATAAAGTCGCACCATAAACAACTGCAAAATGCCAATGCTTCTGTTGAAAGTATCTGGAAAGAAGTGTTGCAGCTGGAAACGGTTACTGATGAAGACCATTTTTTTAACAGGGGCGGAGATTCCCTTTCTTCCATTGTGGTGGTGAGTAAAACCAATCAACTGCTGAACCTGAATCTGAAAACAAGCTATATTATTGAAAACCCAGTTTTTAAAGATTTTGTTGCTAATTTATTGAAAAAAAAGGCCGGACAAAAAGAAATAGTGGTTTTAAAGGAAGGAGCAGCAGATTGCCCCATTTGCCTTATTCCCGGATTGGGGGGGGGGAGTGAAATGTATTATTCATTAGCTAATAACTTACAAACCAAACAAAGCATCTATGGATTTAATATGCAATTAGATTTTGATTATGAATTGGGTAATTACTATATTATTACTTATAAATTGATCCTCCGATTATCCAAACTATTTGCTTCCATCATCTGTCAATCTGTTGCATCTAAAAAAGTAATACTGGCCGGTTATTCCCTCGGAGGAAATATTGCACTGGAAATGATACCTGAATTAGAAAAAAATGGCATTGAAGTAGCCCAGGTTCACCTGCTGGATAGTTATAAATTTGGGCATACGGTATTAAATACTGTTGGAGAATTGCGTTTTAGCTATGCATTTTTCAGAAAATGTGTAGCTTATTTAAATTATGCTATTGCCTACCGCGACCTGAAAACCTGTAAACAATTGATCAACTTTATATATCAACCGGAAATTAATACCCGCAAAATTTCTCATACCCCCGTTTTCCTGTACAGATGCAGCAATTTTGAAAACGAGCCTTTTAAAGCGGTGAATACCTGGACGCATGATTGGGAAAATACCATTGAGCAGTTAACCATCATGACCATTAATGGAGAACATAATTATCTGCTGAAAGAGGGCTATGTGGAAAAATTGGTGAATGAATTGGACAGATCGATAGATTCATTGCTGAATGAGCTGGATTTGCAGGTTAAAAAATTTGAAGTGCTGCCTCCGGAGTTGCTGGATGCCTATCTGGCCAGGGGTTGGTTCAGGCTTAAGTTTGGGAATCATTTGTTTACCCATACCAAAGCTGCTTTTGAAAATAATATATACGAAATAAAATGGGTCAGATACAAACTGGATGAAACATTTCTTAAAAAAACACTTAAAAGAATACAGAGTAATAAACTGAAGAGAAAGCGGAAATTCAGGTATCTGACAAGCGATTTTGACTATACAAAAGAAAAAGAGGCTTTGGAAGCGCTGTATAGAAAATACAGGTCTTCATTGAGTTTTGAAGGGCATGCCTCTGTATTCAGTATGGTGCATCCTGGTGAATCTGATAATAGTGTTTTTAAAAGTAAATTAATAAAATTATATGATAACGATATTTTAATCGGAGCTGCTTTAGTTGATACAGGTGCCATTGCCGCCGCTGAAATACTTAGTTTTTATGATCCTGACTATTCAAAATTTGGGCTGGGTATTTATTTAAGATTACTTTTTTTGGAATACCTGGTGTCACAAAATTTTCAATATTATTACCCGGGCTTTGTCTTTATAGGGCATCCGAAAATGGATAATAAACTAAGGGTAGCCATATCCGGATTAGAATATTATGATGCGCAATCTGATAAGTGGATTGCCTGGGAAAAGGGAGCAGCTGATTAGGGCTGTTTTGGCAGGAATGGTTTACAAATATTTCAAATCTGAATAAAACAAATTTAAAATTTACAGGGACCTGTTTTATATTAGTTTTTCTTTAATTTCCCAATCCGGTACTTTTAAAAGCATCCGGCACCTTACTTTCGCGCAGTTCGATCATCTTCATTTAATATGCATAAAAAAGCGGGGTTTAACAGGGAATACCATAAAACATTCAGTAATCAGTTGCAATGCCAGCGCGAAATGCTGGTATTTGGCCACGCAGGTATTCCGGTTCTTTTTTTTCCAACCCGTATGGCCCGGTTTTATGATTATGAAAACTGGAAAGTGATAGATGCACTGCACCACCAGCTGGAAATTGGATTGCTGCAGATTTTTTGTGTGGATAGCTTTGATGCAGAAAGCTTTTACAATAAAGCACTGCATCCTGCAGAAAGAATTCAGCAACACCTTAGGTTTGAAAAATATATTTTATTTGAAGTACTGCCCTTTATACGCACTAAAAACAGGCACCCGGAAATTACCATTGCCGGCTGTAGCCTGGGTGGCTACCATGCACTGAATATAAGTTTACGGCATCCCTGGCATTTTAAAAAAGTAGTGGCGATGAGTGGCAGGTACGACCTTACCGTGCAGCAAACCTATTTTGATGACCTTTTTGATGGTTTTACCAATGAGGATATTTTTTTGAATATGCCTTCGCAATACCTGCCCGCTCTGAAACAAAAACACAGTATCCGCCTCCTGCAAAAACTGGATATTACCATTGTTATTGGACGGGAAGATGCTTTTCTTGCCAATAACCGGCAACTGAATGCAGTGCTGGAAGCAAAAAAAATTCCCCATCACTTTTATATCTGGGATGGGGAAGCGCATAAAGCTAAATACTGGCGCGAAATGGTAAAATTATATTTTTAAAGGATAAAAAATCTGCTTTAGAAATTACCATTAAAAGTACCGGTCATGGTAATGGTATTGTTTAATGAATCGGTTAACCGGGCTGCATAAGTGCCGGTGATACTGGATTTGGAAATGGCTGTTACCGTAAAAGTTCCGGGGCCGGTTGCATCCGTGGTGGCAATACTTACCCAACCATGCTTGCCGATGGCATAACCAATAATACAGGATGTGGGGGAAGTGGAGGTTAAAGTGGTTAAGGGATAGGTACCGGTTTTGGATAAGCCGGAAATACCGATTACTGCCTGCGTGGTATCTTTTGACTGTACACTGATTACCCCCAGTATTTCTATAAATTTCTGCCCGTTAAGGCTATCACTAAAAAAATAGGCATTACTGTTGGTTAAATTAAAAGAACTGCCCGTACTGAGTTTGCCCGTAAAGGCATAGGATGTTGAACTGGATACTTCTTTATTGCAACCTGCCGTTACTAAAAGAACTATAAAAGCAGAACAAAAAACTAAGAGGCTTTTCATACATTATATGTTTTTTATGAATAAATACGGTAATAATAACGGGGGGGCGGCTGCAAAATAATCAATTATGCTAATAAAATGGCAGGATGCATGTAATTATTTCAACTTATTTGTTGTACCTTACCAACAGTATACCTCAACATTTTTCAAAACCGTTTCCTATGAAACCTCTCCGTTTTCTGACTGTCCGGATTTGTATCCTGATGCTTGCAGGCCTGGTACCTTTATTCCTTCCAGCGCAGGCTCCCAGGTTGCGGTTTACCCATATTACCTACGAAAAAGGAGGGCTCTCTAACAGTACCATTGAATCCATTTATCAGGATAGCAGGGGCTTTATCTGGTTTGCTACCCGGGATGGGCTGAACCGTTATGACGGGTACCAGGTTACCATTTTTAAACATCTGCCGGATGATACTACCAGTATTAGTGATAATTATATTAAATGTATCTATGAAGACCATAACCACCTGCTTTGGGTGGGTACCAGTAACGGGCTGAACTGCTACCTGCCCGAATCGGGAAAATTTGTGCATTACCTGCACCATCCCGATCTGCCGGGTTCTGTCAGTTCCAATACCATCACCTGTATTTTTGAAGATGGTTTACAACAGATTTGGGTAGGTACCGCCGGAGGGGGTTTGAACCAGTTTAACAGTAACAGCAAAACTTTTAGCCATTACCAGCATCATCCGCAGGATGCAAACAGTATCAGTGATGACCATGTATTTGCCTTACTGAAAGATGACCAGGACCGTTGCTGGGTGGGCACGGCTAAGGGTTTAAACCTGTTTAACCCGGCTACTAAAACTTTTACACGCTTCGCCAACCTGCATCAAAACCCGGGTATTATGAATAATAACCTGGTGCGCTTTCTGTGTAAGGGGCCGGAGGGTAAAATATGGATAGGTTCAGAAGAAAGCGGGCTTACCCTGTTTAATCCGGCTGATCATTCCTTTACCGCTTTGCTGCACCGGGAGGATGACCCTTCCAGCCTTTCGGGGAATATGGTTAAAAGCTTGCTGACCGATAAAAAGGGGCGTTTATGGGTGGGGACCATTAATGGCGGATTAAACCTGCTGATTCCCCATACCTTTCATTTTTACCATTACCAGCACGAACCGGAAAACGAGGCCAGCCTTTCTCAGCGTACTGTTTCTGCGCTTTTTGAAGACAATCAGGGTAATCTGTGGGTGGGCACTCACCGGGGTGGGGTGAACCTCTATACCCATAAAGCTGCTGATTTTGAAGGGTACCGGCAGGAACCGGATGCCAACAGCTTAAGCTTTAGTGATGTGCGTACTTTTTGTGAAGACCATAACCACCGTATTTGGATTGGTACGGATGGGGGTGGTTTGAATGGGTTTGACCGGGAACACAATATTTTTAAACACTACCGATTTGATGCAAATAATGCGCAGTCTATTGGGGCTGATGCCGTACTGGATGTGCGGGAAGACAGCCACCACCGGATATGGGTTTGTACCTGGGGCGGGGGGTTGAACCTGTTTGACCCGCTTACGGGTAAGTGTACCCGCTTTATGCATAACCCGGCGGATGCACATTCCATCAGTTCTGATTATGTACAGCAAACCTATGAAGATCACCAGGGGCAATTGTGGGTGGCTACTTATTATGGCGGGCTGAATTTGCTGAATCCGGATACGAAACGTTTTATCCGTATTACCGGGGATACGGCTGAAAAGAATATTATATATGGTAATAATATACTGGCCATTACAGAAGACGCTGCCGGCCATCTATGGCTGGGTACGGATGATGGCGGACTGAATTGTTATACACCGGCTACGGGTGTATACCGCCACTATTTTGCCGGAGGGGAAAAGAAACCGGATATCCGGATTATTTTTGAGGATAGTAAAAAAAGGCTATGGATTGGTCAGGCCGGCCTCTATCTTTTTCACCCGGAAACCAACAGTTTTACGGTATATACGGATAAAGGGGGGCTTTCCACTGCCATCATTAAGGGCATTGCGGAAGATAAAGCAGGTAATTTATGGATCAGTAGCAACAATGGGCTTACCCAATTTAACCCGGATAAATTAACGGCCAGGCAATTTAATGTGGCGGATGGTTTACAGGGCCTGGAATTTGAAGCGGGTGCGGTAATGAAGACCCATGAAGGGGAATTGTTTTTTGGCGGAATGAATGGATTTAATTGTTTTTATCCGGAAAAAATTCAAAATAATTCCTTTATACCCCCTGTTTATATAACCGGATTTCAATTGTTTAATGCGCCGGTGCTGACCGGAGATAAAACGGGACTGCTGAAACAGGATATTACCGCAACTCCTGAACTGGTACTGAATTACAGACAATCCGTTTTTTCCTTTTCATTTGCTGCCCTTAATTATACCGCAACTGAAAATAACCGCTATGCATACAGGATGGAGGGCTTTGATACGGGCTGGAATTTTATTGGTCATGAACACAAAGCTTATTATACCCATTTAGACCCGGGCACTTATGTATTCAGGGTGAAAGCAGCCAATAATGATGGGGTATGGAATGAAAAAGGGGCTGCTATCCGTATAGTGATAGAACCGCCTTTCTGGATGGCATGGTGGTTCAGAATACTGTGTGTTGTGGTAATAATGGGAGCAGCCTATGCTTTTTACTGGTACCGGATTACTGCGGAAAGAAGGCAGAATGCGATACTGGAAAGGCTGGTAAGGATCCGTACCAGCGAAGTGAGCAGGAAGGCGGATGCACTGAAAATTAAATCTGCCGAACTGGAGGTACAGAAAGAACACGAACATAAGGCCCGTGAGGAAGCGGAACAGGCCAACCGTGCCAAGAGTATTTTTCTGGCTACCATGAGCCATGAAATAAGAACGCCCATGAACGGAGTAATTGGAATGGCTTCCCTGCTGGCGGAAACCCCTTTAAGCCCGGAACAAAAGGAATATACAGATACAATACGTGTTTGCGGGGAAAACCTGCTGACGGTGATTAATGATATCCTGGATTTTTCCAAAATAGAATCGGGCAAAATGGAACTGAACCAGGAAGATTTTGACCTGCGCAACTGTATTGAAGATGTATTTGACTTGTTTGCCGGTAAAGCCGCACAGATTGGAATTGACCTGGTGTATCAGATTAGTCCGGATATACCCTCCCAGATAGTTGGCGACAGCCTGCGGCTGCGCCAGGTACTGATTAACCTGGTGGGCAATGCCATGAAATTTACCCATGCCGGCGAAGTATTTGTGGGGGTACAGTTAGGGGTTATGGAAACCAACAGTTTGGAACTGTTATTTGAAGTGCGGGATACAGGTATTGGTATTGCACCCGAAAAACTGGGCGTTTTATTTAAAGCTTTTTCGCAGGTGGATGCTTCCACCACCCGTAAATACGGGGGTACGGGATTGGGACTGGCTATTTCAGAAAAACTGGTGGAACTGATGGGGGGAAATATTACGGTAAAAAGTATTCCCGGTCAGGGTTCTACTTTCAGCTTTAAGATAAGGGCCGGCAGGAGTAATAACCAACAGCGCAGGTATGTGTACTATAATGTGGCCGAACTGGAGGGTAAACAGGTATTGGTAGTGGATGATAATGTAACCAACCGGAATATTTTGCAGGCACAGCTGCTGCAATGGAAATTTGCCCCTACCCTGGCTGCTTCCGGTAATGAAGCACTGCGCTTACTGGAAGCCCATCCGGATTTTAACCTGGTGATTACCGATATGCAGATGCCGGGTATGGATGGTATTTCACTGGCATTGGAAATACGTAAAAAATATCCGGGATTGCCCATTATCCTGTTAAGTTCTATTGGTGATGAACGGGGCCATCATTTTCCCAACCTGTTCAGTTCTATTCTTACCAAACCTATTAAACAGCATATCTTAAATAAACATATTGTTAATGAACTGCGCCGTAACCATAGTATGGCCCGGGATACACAACCGGCAGACAACCTGCGGAAACTGAATATCAATTTTGCCAAACAGTATCCTCTGGATATCCTGATTGCAGAAGATAATATCATTAACCAGGCACTGATTACCCATGTACTGAATAAAATGGGATATGAACCTGATATTGCACAGGATGGAAAAGAAACACTGGACAGGGTGAATAACAAACCCTATGATGTGATACTGATGGATATTCAGATGCCGGAAATTGACGGACTGGAAGCTACCCGCATTATCCGCCGGCAATTAACCCAACAGCCCGTGATCATTGCCATGACGGCCAATGCCATGCAGGAAGATAAGGAAGCCTGTTTACTGGCCGGGATGAATGATTATATTAGTAAACCCATTAATCTGGATGAAATTATGCTGCTGCTGCAGAAATATGCGGAACAGATTCATAAAGGGGAATAAAGCTTGTTACAGAGGTACTTTTACGGTTAAAATAGTACCCCTGCCCAAATCTGACTTTATAAAAAACTGGCCCTTAAGGGCATATACCCTTTCCCGGATACCCAGTAATCCCAGGCTTTGCCCGGAATCTATTTTTTCTTTTTCATTAAACCCAATACCATTATCCTGTATGGTTAGCCGGATGGTTTGTGCCTCTTTAGTAAGGTAAACATGGATTACAGTTGCCTGGGCATGCTGTAAAATATTGGTGAGGCCTTCCTGAAAGATTCTGAATAAACCCAGCCGGACAGGATAGGGCAGGTCGATACTCCCCTCAACCCTGCATTCAAACCGGATATCGGTTAATTTTAACTGCTTATGGGCATACCATTTGATGGTTTCCAGCAATCCTACTTCTTCCAGCATAGCCGGGTGGAGCTCGTTGTACAAGGTGCGGCTGGTTGCAATTACTTCATTGGCCATTTCTATCTGTTCTTCCAGAATGGCTTTTTCTTTTTCTTTTAATCCCGCTGCTTTATTTTTTAACCAGGAAGCATTCATACTCAATGCCACCAGATTCTGGGATAAGCGGTCATGAATTTCTTTGGCTATGGCTGTCCTTTCTTCTTCCCGTATATTGATTAAATGTTCTGACAGGTTGTGCAGGTCCTGGGTAAGGTTCCGGGCAATATCCTGTGCCCTTTGTTCGGTGGCCTGCAGCGATAATGCCAGGATAAATAATAATAAGCTGAAAAGTATACCCCCTGTCCATAAAAAAGCTGCCAGATGGCGGATAATAAATGGGTTGTTTTCAGATTTATCAAATACCAACATCCACTTTTTACCATTAAAATCAATTTGACCGGAATCCTGTAAATTTCTGGTATGCTGCAGCTGCAGGGTATCCGTAATGGCACTGTTGTATAATAAAGAATGTGCTGAGATGCTATCATCATATAAGTTAAAATGAATTCTGTTATCCTGTAAGAGGCCCTCTTCTATTAAAATACCCTGCATCAGGTCCTTCATCCGGTAAGGGCTGTTCACCCATCCCCGAAGGGCTGCCCTTTTTTCTGTAATGGTTCTGATGGGCATATTATTCTGATAAACAGGTACATACATAATAGTGCCATTTTGCACCTCTTTCCCTTCTTCCTGCACCAGTAATACTTTACCCGATAAACTGGCCACATTTTCATCCCTGGCTCTTTCCATGGCTTTACGCCGGATGGGTTCAGTTAGCATATCATAACCAAACGCTTTTAAATTTCTGCCGGAAAAAGGTTCCAGGTACAGGACGGAACTATACACTTCCCGGTCACCTTCCGGATGCACATGGTATTGGGGGAAGCCCTCTTTGCGCACCTGCTGTATATGCGGTTGCAGGTCTTTTTTGGGAATAAGCAGGGTATATTCAATGGCCTGTACCCCCGGTAAATTCCGCTGAAAAGCTGCAGTTTCTATATACTTTTTCCAATCTGCCCTGGAAACCTGCTTATCTGCTGCAAATAAAGCGGCACCACATCTCAATACCTGGGCATGTGCATGCAGGCGTGCATAGATTTTATTAATAATATCAGAACATTCTGCACTAAACTTTTCTTTTTCGCGGTTTTGAACCTGCAGTTGAATGATACAGGTAACAAATGCAGTAAGTACCAGGCCCACTATTAATATAAGCCAGGCTTTCCAGCTTTTCCAGGGAAGGGAAAGGGCATTTTTCAATGCCAGAAAAAAAGCAGTTGCAGCACTGTTTTTCATTGATTAGAGATAATGGCAATACTAGACCCCCTAAATTACGGTAAATTTTAGCATTATATAATGATAATAATCACAATACCATATTTAAATTATTAGTTTGTATCTTATAAAAATTTGATTACAGAGGCTAACAATGTTATTCAGATATATATTTTTCAATTTTATTCTTCAGTATCATATAGCCATTTCCCAATAAGTGTGTTCCATCATTTGACAATTCATTTCTAAGTAAGCCATTTTTATCAACAAAATCATTATACAAACTAATAAACCTGATTTTGTCATTGTTCATAGCTTGAACCAATTTATTTATTTTTGTATTTAAAATGAGGATACTATCATTACTGGACTTGGTAGAAGTTGGCAGTACACTTAATAAATATAATTTTGATTTGGGTGTTTCCTTCCGGATAGTATTGATAATTTTTTGGTAACGGTTAAAGATGGTATCTGTTGATTCGCCTGCATAAACATCATTAACGCCAATCATTAAAAAAATTTTCTTTGGGGCTACTTTTGTAATAGTTGATAACCTGCTTAAAACACCTTCTGTACCGTCTCCTTTTATGCCTCTGTTAATGATTGATGAATCATTAAAAAGTTCAGACCATTCACAATAATCCGTAATTGAATTACCAAGGAAAATGGTTTTATTTGGTGTAACAGTCAATATTTCAAAAAGTGATTGCCTGGCAGTCCAATATGGAAATTCAATCTTCTCCTGATGTGAATAATTAAGTTTATAAACAAAATGATTATAAATTAATTTTACATTTCCAAGTAAGGAAACTATCAGTATAAAAACGATAACTTTTTTTTTCATAAAATTTCTTTGGATTCGTAAAATCCTGACAATATAAAGTTAAAATATATTTTTATATAATAATCATTTTCCTTAAAAAGAATGTTACATATTATTTGAATAATATAATTTAATTCTTTGCTTAACTCCTTCACCAGTTTCTGCTTTAATTTCCTAATCCAACATATTCATATGCTCAGAATTATGAATGTATACAGAATCAAAACTAATGCTGTCATTAGAATAATCCGGCATAGGAAAATTATATTGCCAGGCATACCCTTTATACATTGAAACAAAGTAGCACTGCCTGGAATTAATTTTTCCACTTCTATATATTACGGTGAATAAACAAGGATAACTGTTTTATTTGTTTCAAAACAGCATTTAAAAAAAAGTTCAAAATTCTGTGGGGCAGATAAGAAAAAAAATAAAAAAACAACTTATTTCAGATAATATCAGATAAATTTATTTTTTTAAACAATGTACCTGTAAAATAAATAATATGTTCATTTTAAAAACGCTTAAAACCCGGTTCAGGCAGATTAATGAGATGCATTGGGAAATTGCAAATTTGGAACGCAGGCTTGATGCTTTAAAATTAAACCAGGGTATGATACTGACAGCTTTGAACGAGCATAAAAAAAACAAAAACCTGAAAGCCTATGAATTTTGCATTTTTTCGCAGTGGGGGGAAGATGGAATGATTCAGCAGCTTATTAAAAGCATTGAAATAAAAAACAAGACTTTTATTGAATTTGGTGTTGAAAATTTTAAAGAGTCGAATTGCCGGTTTTTATTAATGAAAGATAACTGGAAGGGGTTTGTAATTGATGGGTCTGCGCAAAACATAGCAGACTTAAAAAATGCTGATTTTTACTGGAGAAATAACCTGGAAGCAATAGCGGCATTTATTACAAAAGATAATATTAACAGCTTGCTGGAAAAAAGTGGCTTTGACGAAGACCTGGGCATTTTATCTATTGACCTGGATGGAAATGATTATTATATACTGGAGGCTATAACTTTTTTTAAACCCAGGATATTAATTGTAGAATTTAATGCGGTTTTTGGAGCAGAAAGAAAAATAAGCATTCCTTATCAGGCAGATTTTAACAGAACCAAGGCCCATTACTCTAATTTGTATTGTGGGGCATCCCTTGCTGCCATTACTTTTTTGGCTGCAAAAAAAGGGTATACTTTAGTGGGCACCAATTCTGCTTCTGTAAATGCTTTTTATGTACGAAATGATGTATGGAACAACCAACTTGAATCTTTAACTGCTGAAGAGGCGTTTACCCCTTCTCATTTCAGGGACAGCAGGGATGAAAACGGAAAACCAACTTATATTTCCGGAAATAGCCGGCTTGAACTGATAAAAGGCTTACCTGTTTATAATGTGGAAACACAGCTGTTAGAATTGATTTAAATGCTTAAAGCATAAGTATATAAACTGATCATACCCAAAATACCTCCTGCTATAGATAATGCAACCTGTGTCCGGTCTTTTTTTTGAGGAGGTAAACATAGGATCATAAACAATGCCGCCTGAAAAACATACCTCGATGAAAACTGATGATTGATTAATCCGCAACTGCTAACTATAATACCTAAAGAAACTAATAAAAGCACTTGTTTCTGATTATCCCAATTCATGATTATTAAAAACGAAATAGAAACTACAAAATAAACTGCCAATAATATTAAAAGCGCTGCTATCAGTTTTTGGTATACCTCTATAAAGTAAGCTGGTATTAATTTTGTCATAGCAGTAAGCATTAAAGGCATCCCAAAATCAATTTTATAACAAAACAAAACTGCCAGTAAAAGTAAAACTACAATATATGGTAAATATTTTTTTTGAATACGTATAAAAAAATTCCGGTTGATGAGGATCATAGTTAAACTGGCATATCCAAAACCAAGAACAAAATTCTTAAAATTAAAAAAACCTCTTCCCGCATCATCCCCACCTTTTGAAGGCGCTATGCCATGCCAATAATAAAATAAAATACATGGAATACAGAATGCAACAGCTAAAAATAAAAAAGTATTGATATATTTATTGGCTGTACTTACAAAAACCCACAAACCAAAAGGAAATATAAGTAATAAATAAGGTTGCCTTCCTATTATGGCTAACGAAAGAAAAAATGCAGCTGCTACAATTTCGGGTAATTTATTATTTTTATCTGATTTAAATAAGAAAAACATGGAAAATGTAAGCATGAGTAAAGCAGGCATTTCTGTTAATGCCATACCTGCACACACATATACCATGGGAATAAACATGAAACCGGTTGAATAATGATTATTTTCTTCAGTAAGCAAAAATATTTTAGCAACAATTTGCTTACTTATTATTATAATAAGGATCAATAAAAGCGGATTGACTAACCTGGTTAAAATTACATTGCTACCGGTTAATGGAAAAGCCAGCCAAAAAAAGAAAGTATGCAAAGGGCCTGCAGGTCCACCCATTTGCACCAAAAATTGTTTCCCAAGTCCAAGTGTTTGTAATAAACGCACATTATCTAAATAATATGGCTCATCATAACCAAAAGCTTTATTGTCAAAAAACAGTATATACACGATCATTATTAAAAACAAAATATAATCACTTTTTATACTGGTATAAATTTTTTTCATTTTCTTATTTTTTTTGTGCGATCAGAACTATTGATTTTCCCGCAGAATATCTTATAAGCTTATCTGCAATTTTTGAAATAGGAATAATTACCCGATCCCAAAATAAAATTTGTTTTTTACCGGGGCAACTTTGTTTTAAAAACCATTTATTAAATTTTGATATTAAAGACCCAACAGAATCTAAATAGCTGCATTTTATTACAATTAGCGTTTCAGGCAGTATTTTTTTCAACATCTTTTTATTATATCTTCTATAATGGCCAATTGCCTTATCAAATGGACTGTAATCAGAGGGATTGGCCGGTACTAAAATGCATAAATACCCCCCACTGCTTAAAGCATTGGAAGCTACTTGCAATTCAGCTATATCATCTTCAATATGTTCAATAACATCAATATAAAAGATAATGTCTGCATTTGTAACAGCAGCTGCTGAAAGCTGTCCGGTAAAAACGGTACAAAAAGCAGGTAAATGTACGTTTTTTATTTTAATGGATAATTGCGGATCTGGTTCTATACACAAAAAACGGGTTATATGCTCATTAATAAGGTATGGGGTGGTTGAACCAATACCGGCACCCACTTCTACGCCATATCCTTTGGCATAAGCTGCAATTTTAGAACTGAAATATTTTTTCCAGTTACTGGCATACTGAAAAACATCTAAATGGCTTGCTGCAAAGTTGGTATTAGGCTTCATTATGTACTTTAAATATGTAATCGTTGAAAATTTTAGAAGGAATTACATTTTTTAGGGTCCTGGATGAAAGTATAATAAATGATAATAAAATACCCAATGAAAAAAACTGAGTAATAAGAATAATCAGGCCTAACAGCATATAAGATGTCCATCCCGGAATAGCTAAGCTGGTAAAAAATTTTATACAAAATAGTGTAATAATAATACAAACTGCCAGTATACTAAATATAAAAGATATAATTGTAATTCTTACTGCTACAATATCACTATATACGGCAATTGAACTTAATCCATGATTTACCAGACTGGTAAAATTCATTTTACTTTCCCCTGTTAAACGCCTACCTCTTTCAGAAGGTACTAAACGAAAAGGTAGTTTTGATTTAAGGGCTGCACTTGAAAAATGTAACCAGATTTCGGGAACATTGATTATTCTGTTAGCAGCATGGTTTGTTAAAACACAAAAATTACCAAAACTAATTTCCTGACCGGTAAGCATTTTAAAAAGACCCTTATAAATAATATAAAATATTTTAAATAAATTAGTTTCAGATCTTTTTTGCCTTTTTGCAAAAGCAGATATTTTCTCCCCTTGTTCAGCAATGTCAAGCAACTTTATAATATCCTTGGGTTCATCTTCACCATCAGCATCCATGATTACAAAAAAACCTGCATCTTTATATTTATCAACAGCATAAGATAACCCAACAGAAATTACTTTTTGGTGCCCCAGGTTTCGATTTAATTCAATTACTTTTATATTGGGCTGATATGCGTTTAAATATTTAGGTAAAGTTTGAAGCGAAAAATCATCTACTATAATTATTTGTACTTCTTCCCACCTGATGGAAAAAATATCTTTTATAGAAGCTATCAATAATTCAAAACTTTCCCAATCTTTAAATAATGGAATAATTATTATGATATTCTTCTGCATTATTGAATGTATTTTCTCCTGATAATTAATGCATTCTCAGGACAATTTTGATTAAAGTTATAAGATTATTCAATAAAATAATGCATTTTAAAATAATTGTTCCGGATAAACCACCGCTTACTTTAATCTTTACCCCATGTTACAATATTTGATTTAGTTTTCTTAAAAATTTAATCATGCTATTAAATTTGCTAACTTCAGCCGCTTCTTAATATTCAAATAAATATATTATTGATAAATGGGGGCAATACAAATTAATCATAAGATAATAAAGGATGCAGTAAGGATCCGGAAAGTGGAGCAGGCATTTCTGGATTTATTTAGCCAGGGTAAACTGAATGGTACGGTACATACCTGCATTGGGCAGGAACTGAGTGCCCTTGCTTTTGCCGGCCAGATAAAGAAAACAGATTTTTGTTTTTCCAATCACCGTTGCCATGGCCATTTTATGGCTTATACCAAAGAATGGAAAACCCTGATACTGGAACTGATGGGTAAAAAAAAGGGGGTTTGTGCGGGTGTGGGCAGCAGCCAGCACCTGCAACTGTATAATTTCTTTTCTAATGGTATACAGGGTGGAATTATGCCACTGGCCGCGGGTTTTGCACTGGGTAATACGATTAAAAAATCAAAAGATATTGGGCTGGTCTATATTGGAGATGGTACTTTAGGAGAAGGAGTGGTATATGAAACCCTGAATTTTATCAGTAAAAAAAAGCTTCCTTTACTGGTGGTTTGTGAAAATAACCGCTATGCGCAAAGTACACCTATTGAATATAACCTGGCAGGTTCTGTTGAAGGAAGGGCAAAGGCTTTTGGGATTGAATTCCGGGAGTCTGACACTTTTGATGAAAATATATCCATTCTTACAGAAGCCAAACAGTCCATAGACTATGTACGTGAAACCGGTAACCCTTTATTGCACCTGGTGAATACCTATCGTTTAAAAGCACATTCCAAAGGGGATGACGACCGGGATACCGCCGAGATTGCAGCCTATGAAAAGAAAGATATATTAAACCGGCTGCAGGAAGATGACCCTAAAACCATTGAAGCCATTACCACACAGATTAATGAAGAAATCTGGTCTTTTATACGGGAAGTGATGCAGGAACCGGAATTAGAACTGGAGGAGTATTACAACCAGGTTCCTGAACCGGCAAAACCAATAAGTTATACAACCTATGCTCCGGGAAATAACCGTCAGATTCAGGATTTAAATGCCTGTTTTAAACAACTGCTGGAAGAGGAGCAAACGATTTTTATAGGCGAAGATATCCTGGACCCTTATGGAGGTGCGTTTAAAGTGTCTAAAGGGTTGAGCAGCCAGTTTCCGGAACGGGTTATTGGTACCACTATTTCTGAAGGGCTGATTGCCGGTGTGGCCAATGGACTGGCCCTGAATGGCTTTAAGCCTTATGCGGAATTTATGTTTGGCGATTTTACAGCACTGGCTTTTGACCAGATGATTAACCATGCTGCAAAAGTGTACAACATGTACCATAAAAAAATAACCTGCCCTGTTGTTTTCAGAACACCAATGGGGGGTAAAAGGGGCTATGGGCCTACTCATAGCCAAAGTATTGAAAAGCATTTTGTGGGGATGGATATGTTTGAAATACTGGCTTTAAATAAATATATCCACCCTGGCCTGGTATATGCTTATGCACAGCAGCGGATACACCCCACCCTGATTATTGAAAATAAAGTGGATTATGGTAAAAAGCCCCATTTGCAGCTGCCCGAAGGATATACAATACTGATTTCTGATGAGCCATTGCCCAATTTGCTGATTAAGCCCACCGGCCAGTGTACCATTACCACTACCCTGATTACTTATGGAGGAACTGCTGAAATGATAGTGGACCATCTTGAAAAAATTTTTCTGGAATATGATGAACTGGCACAGGTACTCATCCTTTCTAAAATAGATCCGTTACCGGAAGCATTTATCCTATCCAATATACCAGCGCATTCTCAGGTGATTACCGTGGAGGAAGGTACTCAAAGGGGATGTATAGGCAATAATATCATTGCACTGATTGCCCAAAACAAACAGGATATCCGTTTTAAAGTAGTGACTTCCTTAGACACCACCATACCCAGTGCAAAATTGCTGGAAGAAAAAGTGCTGGCAAATGAAACTATGATCTTTAACACCCTTAAAATGTTACCCTAACGATGGCATTAATACATACCATATTGGCACCGCAGGAATCTGTAAACGACCAGTTTCTTTCCTTAATAGGGGTGTTTGTAAAAACAGGTGATTTTATTACACCGCATACCCTGATTGCAGAATTGGAGACGTCTAAAGCGGTGGTGGAAGTGCGGGCAGACCAGGAGGGGTATATTAAAGTGCTGGTGGCCGAAAATACTGATATTGCCATTGGCAGTAGTATGTTTGAAATATATGATGCCCCACAGTATTGGGCTGCACCGGATACTGCAGCAACTGCGCAACATACGCCTCTGGTGGAAATGGCGGAACATGCCCCACAAAATACAGTGTTCTCTGCAGCTGCATTGGCTTACCTGGAAACAAACCGGATTCCAAAAGAAAAATTCAGCCATTTAAAATTTGTAACCACCAAAGACCTGGTTTTAAAAGCACCAGACCCTGCACTGCCTGCAGTAGCTGCAAACCAGCCTGTACCCACCAAAGAAACCAATGCTACCGATAAACTGTTACAACCCATTTCTAAAAATAAAAAAAGGGAATTTGAATACCTGCATAGTGTTAACTCCTCTTCCGTAATATCCAGGTTATCTGTTGCCATTGAACTGAAGGACAGGAATACTATTGGCCGGTGCCAGCAGTTTATTACGTCTACCCCGCTTCCTTCTGTTATACAGGAAGTAGCTGCCTTATTGCTGAAATATCCTAATTTAAATAGTTTTTATCTAAATAGGCAACAGGCTTTTTACCAGCAGGTACATATTGGCTTTGCACTGGATGATGGAAAAAATGGTTTAAAAGTGGCGGCTGTTTTACATGCCAACCAATTAAACCTGCGAGGCATTGAAGAAGCAGTAACCGATTTGTCTGTTAAATATGGCAGTAACCAGCTAAGTGTTTTGGAATTAACTGCTGCAACATTTACTATTACCGATTTATTTAATACGGATATTTTGAGTTTTCACCCACTGGTTAACAATAACAATGGCTGTATTTTGGGAATTTCTGCTTTACATAATGGTGAATGTATACTGGACCTTTCTTTTGACCACCGCATAACCAGTGGAAAGGAAGTGGCTCAGTTTTTAAAAGATTTAAAATACAGGCTGGAAGCCCGGTTCAGGACAGCTGCCGCTGACGGAAAAAAGAATGCGGCAGATATACACTGTGCTAAATGCTTCCGGGATTTTTCTGATGACCTGGACGGAAGGATTTTCTTTCAGAAAGTGGTCAATTCAAAATACGATGGATATATTTGTTCACCTTGTTTAATGGGATGGTAATGGAAAATGAAATTAAAAAAATATATACTGCACTAAGTGGTGGTAAAATAGTGGCGGATGATAGCACAGTTATTTCTTTAAAACAGTTTAATTCTATAGCAGCAGACCGGTTTATAGCAGAACTGAAAAAGCGCGGAATATACTGGGATGGCAGTGATTGTACCTTTGCCGCACTGGTAAGCCCTGCTGCAGTACCGCTGACTACAAAAAAAACGGATACTAAACAACCTGCTGTACTGCCTGCTGATGGGGGTACTGCTATTGGTATTGACATACAGGCTATTACAGAATTACCTGAAACCGCCGATTACTGGGAGGATGCTTTTTATGCCAGCAAATTTAAAGCAGAAGAAATAGCATATAGTATCAGCAAGGACAATCCCCGGGAAACTTTTGCAGGTATTTATGCCTGTAAGGAGGCTTTGATTAAATGTGATAATACTTTACAATGGGATGCCTTAAGCATTAGTTATGGTAACAACGGAATACCACTATTTGAAAATTATGCGGTATCTATCTCGCATAGCGGGGGATTTGCCATTGCGGTTGCTCTGAAACCTGTACCCGCTGCTTTTATGAAAACAGAAACTAATTCTTCCAAACTACTGGCCTCTCCTCCTGTGGAGGATACACCTGCTTTGCAGCAAGTAATTGGCAAACCGAAACCAGATTATCTCTTATATATTATAGTTTCAGTATTACTGCTCTATACTATTTATAAAAATTTTTTAAGCATTTAAGTATTGGCCAGACAATTTGATGCTTTTATTGAATAATCCTGATAATGATTTATTGAGGATATCAACACTTACTAAAACCCTGAAAGCTGAGCGGGCTGCCTGGAATCTGTAAGGAAGTTTTTAATGAGGGTAGTAGCCTGTATGGCACCATTATTATTCAGGTGGTCAGGATCATTAAATAAACTATCCTGGTTAAAAAGAGCCGAAGCCTGCAGGTTGAGGTATTTGCAATTTCCTGCTGCTATAACTTTTTGTAATAAACGGGCATTACCGGCAATGAATACAGGATTGAAATACTGATAAAACTCCTGGGTTACAGGTAATGTTACAAATATGGGGGTAACCTTTTTACTTTGTAACAAAGTGGTGACTGAATTGAGCCGGTTATACAGGTACTGGGAATCCAGGCTGCCATTCAAATATAAGTCCCATTTCCGTATCCTGTCTTTGCAATCCGCCTGTTTTTCTTTCTTCGTTAACCTTGAAAACTGAGCATATTGAGGAAAATAGCCCAGTAATGAATCATTGCTGTATTTCTTTACAGTTTCAAAAAGGGAAAAGCCACAGGTAAATATGTGGTATTTGCGTAAATAAAACCCATTAACAGATCCGGAATGCAGGTTCCAGTGATGATAATATTTTATTGCAGAAGATTCGTTCATACCCCTGAAATAAAACGTAAAATAATCTACCGGGATAATAACATATTTTAAATGGGGCAATTGCCCTATATTTTTTTCGATCATTTCAATATCTACATCAATAGGTTTACCCACTTCGCCCAGATTGATGGTTTTACAGGGGAACAGTCCGGGAATAATACCCCAGTTGGAATGACTGTTACCCAGTATTATGCATTCCACCTCCTGTTTATGTTGTTCAAACAGGTATCTTTTGGGCGTATAAATGGCATCTTTTTGTTTAAATATACCAATTAACAGCATTAATGGTAAAACGATGGCCAGTACCTGCCCTAAAATTTGTAACAATCTTTTAAAAAAATAAGTCATTAAAACTGGAAATATATAAATGAAGCATTTTGTTTCTCAATAATTGCATTGGCAAAATAAAAAAATGTAAGGGCAATTATGGCAAACAGTATCCACTTTTTACCCAAAAAATGTAAATCCCTTTCATTTCTTCTTAATTGCCAATCTATCAGGATGAGTACAACCACATATAAAATAATTTTAAATCCATCCGGCACTTTAAAAAACTGAGCGGGGTGCTGTATACTGTTTACTACTATTGTTCTGATAAAATCAATGCCTGTTTTAAAAGAATGAATCCTGAAAAAAATCCAGGCCACTGTAACAAAGCCAAAAGTTACAACCATTTGAACCAGTTCTTTCCAATTGGGTAATTTGCTGGATGCTGCAACCACATTTGTACTATGTTTCCGGTTTCTGTTAAGTAAAAGCAGGGGTAAAAACCCGCAGGCATGGATACCCCCCCAGGTTATAAAATTCCAGCTGGCCCCATGCCAGAAACCACTTACCAGAAAAATGATAAAGGTATTGCGTATTGCTTTTAATTTTCCCAGCCGCGAGCCTCCTAAGGGGATATACAAATAATCCCTGAACCAGGAAGATAAAGAAACATGCCATCGCCTCCAGAATTCGGCCAGGTCTCTGGAGAAATAAGGAAATTTAAAATTGCTGAGCAGTTCAAAACCAAATAGCTTGGCAGATCCCAGGGCGATGTCGGTATATCCACTGAAATCTCCATATATCTGAAAACTAAAACCGATAGCAGCCAATAATAAACTGAAGGCACTATATGATGGATAATTATCAAAAATAGGATTAACATAAAAAGCCAGGCTATCTGCAATGACCACTTTTTTAAACAAACCCCATACTATTAACCTGCAGCCTTCTACTGCGCGGGTATAACTGAAAGTGCGTTTTTTTTGCACCTGCGGTAACAAATGATTGGCCCTTTCTATTGGGCCTGCTACCAATAAGGGAAAAAAACATACAAATACTGCATAGTCTGTAAAATTAGTAACCGGTTTTCTTATACCCCGGTAGATATCAAAAACATAAGACATGCCATGAAAGGTATAAAAAGAAATGCCCACGGGTAACGCTACTGCTAATAAGGCCGGTGTAAAATGAATGCCTATTAGTTGAAATCCGGCCTGAAACTGTGTAATGAAAAAATCGTAGTATTTAAAAAGGCCCAGGATGCCCAGGTTATTAACGACACTAAGCCAAAGAAATATTTTTGATTTTACTTTATTGCCGGAAGCCACTCCAAATCCATAACTATAATCTAATAAAGTAGATAATGCCAGTAAAATCAGAAACTTCCAGCTCCACCAACCATAAAAAAAATAACTGGCTAACAGGATCAGTACATTTTGTTGGAGTAAGTTTTTATTAAAAACAAACCAGTAAAGCATAAAAACAACTGGAAGGAATAACAAATATTCCAATGAATTAAATATCATTATGAATAGATTAAAAATGAAGCATTATGCTATCTGGTTAATAAGGCTAAGTAATACATTTTTTTTATAAACTGGGTATTTATAACTAATAAATATTACAATAGCCTTTTTTACGTTAGCTGGTTCTGGGTTACATTTGCAATATGATAGATTTTTCGCTTCTAAAAAAGAACCTGAAAAAAGATTTTTCACTGCATAAAAAAATAAAGATTGCCTTATTGGGCGATAGTGCTACGCAATTGCTGATACAGGCACTGAGAGGTGCAGGGTTTGAATTTGGATGGGACCTGCAAATTTGGGAAGCAGATTATAATCAAATAGACCGGCAGATTATGGACCCCCAGTCTGCCTTATACGAATTTAATCCGGAAATTGTTATCATTTTTCAGTCCGCCCATAAGCTTTTGGGCAAATTTAATAAGCTGGAGCTGAGCCAGCAACCAAACCTGGCAGCCAGCGAAAACGCACATATAGTTACCCTGTATGCCTTAATACAGGAAAGGTTGCACTGCCCTGTAATTTTGTATAATTATAATGAAATTGACGATGCCATTTTTGGCAACTTTGCCACAAAAACCAACCGCTCCTTTATATTTCAGCTGCGTACTTTAAACTACCAACTGATGTTGCTGGCTGCAGAAAAAACAAAGCTGTTTTTATGCGATATAGCCAGTATTCAAAATCAACTGGGAAAAAATACCTTTTTTACACCTGCGCTCTATATTAATACAGAAATGGTATTGAGCCTGGATGCCCTGGCCTGGGTTGCATATAAAACATTGGCTATTATAAATGCGTTACAGGGGAAATTGAAAAAATGTCTGATAATTGATTTGGATAATACCATTTGGGGCGGGATTATTGGGGATGACGGACTGGAAAATATTCAGCTGGGAAGCCTGGGTATTGGTAAGGCTTTTACCGAATTTCAATACTGGATAAAACAATTAAAAAACAGAGGCATTATTATTGCAGTTTGCAGTAAAAATACGGAAACGGTTGCCAAAGAACCTTTTATAAAACATCCGGATATGGTGTTGCACCTGGAAGATATTGCTGTTTTTGTGGCTAACTGGGACAATAAAGCAGATAATATCAGAAAAATTCAAAGTATATTAAATATTGGATTTGACTCGATGGTATTTCTGGATGATAACCCCTTTGAAAGAAATATAGTGCGGGAAAATATACCAGATATATGTGTACCCGAATTACCCGAAGACCCTGCAGCCTACCTGGAATATTTATATACACTTTCTCTTTTTGAAACAGTTTCCATATCGGCAGAAGATGCAGAAAGGACAAAATTGTACCAAACTGAGGCAGAACGCGTTACCCTGCAACAAAAATTTACCAATGAAACAGATTTTCTGAAAAGTTTAGAAATGATTTCGCTGGTAGAACCCTTTAATGCATTTAACACCCCCCGTGTGGCTCAGTTATCGCAAAGGTCTAACCAGTTTAACCTGCGTACCATCCGGTATACAGAACAGGATATTGTATCCTTATCCGGAATGAGCAACTATTTTACCTTTAGTTTTACTTTAGATGATAAATTTGGCAGCAATGGTTTAATTGCAGTGGTGATTTTAAAAAAAGAAACCCCGGATACTGTATTTATTGAAAACTGGCTGATGAGTTGCAGGGTACTGAAAAGAGGTATGGAGCATTTTATATTGAACACGATTGTTAACTTTGCCCGGGAAAAAGGTTGCCTTACCCTAAAGGGGGAATATATACCCACCTTAAAAAACAGTATGGTGGCAGAACATTACCAGAATCTTGGATTTGAAGAAAAAGAGGGATTTTGGTATCTTAACCTGCAGCACTATATACCAAAAACTTGTTTCATTGCTAACAAATAAAACTGAAATGCAAAAAGAAGAACTGCTGTCAGCACTTACCACCCTTTTCAGGGATGTATTGGAAAATGATGCTATTGTACTAACCGATGAAACTACAGCAAATGATATTGAGGAATGGGATTCTTTAAACCACATTCAGCTAGTAGTGGCTGTTGAGAAACATTTTAACATACGTTTTACTGCTAAAGAAATCCAAAGCTGGAAAAATATTGGGAGCCTGATACTGGACATTCAGAAAAAACAAACCAATTAACCTAAGCCAGATGGTATTTAATTCTATAGAGTTTTTATTGTTTTTTGTATTTTTTTTTCTGATTTATTGGTTTTTGGCTAAAACTGCAATGCAGCAAAATCTGCTTTTATTATTGGGGAGCTGTTTCTTTTATGCCTGGTGGAACCTCTCTTTTTTAATATTACTGCTGTCCATTACCAGCCTGATTTATTTTTTAGCCTTAGGGATGACTGCTGCAAAAACGCTGACAGGGAAAAAAGCCCTGCTAAACCTGGGATTATTTTGTGCTATAGGGCTTTTATTTGTATTTAAATATTATGATTTTTTCATCGCTTCCCTGCAATCTTTATTAGCCATTGGTAATTTTCATGTATCCTTATTAACCCTGCATCTGATACTGCCATTAGGCATTAGTTTTTATAGTTTTCGATTAATCAGCTACCTGCTGGATGTGTATTATGAGAAAATGGATGCCAGTACCAACTGGATTAACTTTACGAGCTATGTTATTTTTTTTCCTACCGTGATTTCCGGGCCTATTGACCGGCCTAATCCTTTTTTGGAACAATTGAAACATAAAAGAATTTTTACGGTACAAAATGGAACAGATGGTGTAAAACAGATTTTTTGGGGTTTATTTAAAAAAGTGCTGATTGCCGACAAAATTGCACCGGGTGTTGATACTGTTTTTAGCAATTACCATCAATATACTGGCAGTACACTTTTCATTACAGCTTTCCTGTTTGCCATACAATTGTATACCGATTTCTCTGGGTATTCTGATATGGCTATTGGCATTGGCAAATTATTGGGTATTAAAGTGGCAAAGAATTTTGACCATCCATTTTTTGCACAAAACATAGCAGCTTTTTGGAGAAGATGGCATATTTCGCTTACTTCCTGGTTAACAGACTATATTTTTACCCCCTTATCAATACAGCTAAGGGATTGGGATAAAAAGGGGACCATTATTGCCATTATTATTAATTTTACCATTTGTGGTATATGGCATGGTGCCAATTGGACATATGTACTGTTTGGCTTTCTGCATGGTTGTTATTTTATACCCCTTATCCTGAAGGGTACCCTGCATAAAAAAACTAAAATTGCTGCCCAAAAAAAATGGCCTTCTGTCCGGGAACTGATAAATATGCTGCAGCTTTTTATACTGTTAACTTTTACCTGGATTATTTTTAAATCGAATAGCCTGGCAGATGCTTTTGGATACTACCGGCAAATGGTTTGGGGTGGTTTATTTAAAAAGCCGGACTGGGGAATACTCTGCTCTTCCGGCATTTTTGGGCTGATAGTGCTGACCCTGGTATTTGAATGGCACCAGCAAAAACTTGACTATGCTTTTAAGGAGATACCAGTTAAAAAACCTGTAGTCAGGTATTTGATTTATAATATCCTTATAGCTTTTTTGTTAATGGGCTTACTGAAGCAGGGTGAACATCAATTTATTTATTTTAAATTTTAAAATGCAATTATTTTTTATAAAACTCTGGAAAGCAGCTGCAATTCCGCTATGCCTGTTATTGCTGGCTACTATTGCGTATATCAGAAAAGACCCCTATATGGATTTGCATAAGTACCCCAACTATTCCTGGAAATATAATTTTCAGATATTAGGGGATATTGCCACTAAAAAACTGCTGGTTTCCAAAGCCCATTATAATACCTTCATTCTGGGAAGTTCCAGGAGTGTGAGTTTATATGCCTGTTATGTTCAAAAAAAAATAAGCAATGCCAGGGTATTTCATTATGGTAATTTTGTGGAAACAATTGGCGGAATTTACGAGAAAATGAGGCTGCTGGATGAACGGGGCTATTCCATTAAAAATATTATCATTTATCTGGATACAGATAATACTTTTAAGGATGATGCCATTAAATGCAGAACAGGTGATCATTATCTACTAACCCATACTTCTGAATTCAGTGCAGTTATCCAGCATTTTAAAGACTTTTTTTCGGATTTACAGAATTTAAAAATATTACTACTGGGCTTACCCATAAATGAAGACAGTTATCCCAACTGGACATCAGATACCATTACAAATGACCCCAAACATACCTGCACAGCTGCTGTACTGGAGGCTTATGGGAAAACAAATTTTAGTAAAGCAGACCTGGAAAAAGCTGAGACTTTACAAAAAGCAGGTATTTTATACCAACGCTCTGCCATACAGGGGTATAAAGAAAATCAGATAAATGCACAGGAATTGGCGTTAATAGATAAAATAGTACAGATTGCCAATAAGCATAAAGCCAAATTATATGTATTGATTACACCGGTATATGATCAGCTGAAATTCAGCAAATATGACCAGGCTTTATTAAACGCACATTTTGGAGCAAAAAACGTCTATGATTTTTCAGGTATAAATGTTTTTACAAATGATAAACTGAATTATCCCGATGGCAAACATTTTATAGAAAAAGTATCTAAAGAAATGATTGACCAGGTATTGCCATAAATTAGTTGTTAAAAAATCTGATACCAGTTCCAATTACGGGTATCTTCTCCAGTTTTCTGAAATGCAGTAATGGATCCGTTTATCTTTAAATTATTATCCAAACGGGCAACTGTATCATTCAGAAACTCTCTTTGAAAGGTTTTTCCAAACAACCTGGAAATATGATGGATTATAAATTTACCCTTTTCTAACAGTACACGTTGGGAAGATTTTTCTTTTTCGGTTTCAAGTGTGCCGGCACTACCCAGGCATATATAATTGGGATAATTAGAGATATAACGTAATACTTTATTGATACTTTGAAAAGAAGAATCATCAAATACCACGATACCACCTATCGGTAATAAGTAATTAATATAAAAAAATTCCAGCATTACATGATCAAATGTGTGCCAGCCATCCACAAAAACAAAATCATATTGTTTTTGCTGCCGGCAAAGGTCTGGTAAGGCAAACTGAGACTTCTCCTCAATTAATTTAAAATTGGAAAATCCGGCTTTTTTTACATTATTAATACCATAACTCTTCCATTCTGTAGTTTGATAAGGGTCTATAATGGTATGAAAACTATCTTTACCAATAGACTCACAAATGGTTAAAGTGGAAATACCCTGTGCACACCCAATTTCTAAAGTTTGTTTGGGCTGATACTTTTCTATTAATGTTTTCAAATAAATAACTTCAGGAGTAGTAATATTTGATGATAATTTGGTCCAGTTATTGTTACAATCAAAAAATCCATTCTCTTTTAAAATATTTAAAACATTCATATGAAATCTTTAAAGGGATTTGGCAGGGATTAGTATTAATGGCTAATTGCTTTATTATAAATCTTATGTATAATTTTAAACAAGAAAAACCACATTGTAAAATAGAATATTTAAAATGACGTTATTTTTGATTTATAATACATTTAAAATCAAATTTTTTATCAACAACTTTCATTCAGATTGCTGTAATATCTGTCTGAAACGGGGACTAAGGGCAAATGTACAATTATTTTTTTTAATTATAAATTTATGAAATGAAAAAGCCTGGCTTATTTATTTTTTTTATTAAATAAGCCTGGCAGGCACTATATCAGGTAAGGAAATATTTTTCAGGCCAGTTTATGCATCACTGCATAACGGATAAGATCTGAATTGGATACTAAATGCATTTTATGTAAAATATTGCCCCTGTAATAAGCAATGGATGATTGCCGGATGGAAAGATAATTGGCAATATCTGCAGGTTTCTGGCCATTTACCAGCAATTTAAATATTTCAAATTCTTTATCGGTCAGGATTTCATGAGATCCTGCATCTGCAGTATGGGCACAGGATTCTGCAATAAGTTCTGCAATTACCGGAGTGATATACCTTTTACCTTTCAGAATAATCCGGATGGCAGTAACCAGTTCATCCGAAGCACTTTCTTTGGTAAGATAACCGGCTGCCCCGGATTTTATAGCCCGGAAGCCATATTCTTCCGGCTCATGCATACTCATAATGAGTACCGGTGTTTTAGGTGCCAGCTTCCTGATTTCCTTTAATGCTTCCAAACCCGAAATACCTGGCATGGTTATATCTGTTATGATCAGGCTCCATTCCCGGGTCCGGGCTTTTTCCAGTAAAAGATGGCCATTCACTACTTCTTCTATCAGGCAATCCGGATAAGCATCCTGCACTATTTTACGTATTCCTTTTCGCACAATATTATGGTCATCTGCAATTAAAAATTTCATAAGATGATGATTTTACCTGATTAAGGCAAATTTCATCTATTGATTATGAAGTGGTTGCAAAGAATACGGTATTTTTTCTGTAGTAAAATATACAGTTGTTATGCCAAGGAATTAGAAGTTGCCAATGCTATAGCGTTAGCTTTCTTTACTCTTAATCTTCTGTATTTTTCTATAGGGTCAATAATGTACTTAACTAATAAAATACTGAATAACACATCCAGTATAATAGTGTTAACCCCCTGGCCCAGGGGGGCAGGAATAAATTTAATCTGGGTTATTTTAATAATAAATGCCTGGCTGATATAAATGGGATATGATAATTCGGCAAAAAACTGGTCATATTTATCATGTTTAAATTTTATAAATATAAAAGGGATGGAAAGCAGTGTGATTAAAAACAGAAAAGCCTGTTTTATATATCCTTCCTCAAAAAAGGTATAATAAAAGATAAGGATACAAATGAACAGCACAAAAACAGCATCCAGATATAATTTTTTAATTTCGAGGCACTTTACTTTTAAATAAATATGATACGACACTACGCCACCGAAAAATAACATCAGCTGTGAAGGGAAGAACATATAGGTCCAGGGTAAATCATCCATTCCCTGCCGGGCCAATACAATGCGCAATATAAGGCTGCAAAAAATAATACTGAAAATAACCGGCAACTTTTTCCTCACTAAAAATGGAGCGAGCAAATAAAAGTATAATTCAGTGGAAACCGTCCAGGCAATAGAATTAAATGCGAACTGAAACACATTGGGATCTGTTTTATAAAATTGTTTTGTAAAGAAAAGGCTACCCTGGTTGGTGATTCCAAAGAAAAAAAACAGGTCTAATCCAAATATAAATAAATTACTGAATATAAAAAAAACCAGGGTATATACTTTAAAAGATACAATAGCATGATAAAAGGAAAAAGTGGAAGGATAACCTTTCAGGTAAACAAACAGGCCCCAGGTAACCAGTACAAGTAAATTAAACCAGTAGACAGGAAATATTTTTAAAGCCCGGTTAGAATAAAACAGAAAATGATGGCCGGCATATTTCTCATTCAGAATTAAGGCCATATAAAACCCTGAAATAATATAAAAACATTGTACGGCTAAATTACCTGATAACGGAAACCAACCAAAAATGCCAGAACAATGACATAAAACCACCCCTATCGCCAACAAAAACCGAACATAACCCATATCAAACAATTAAATTACTTATACACATATTAAAGATAATATATAAAATTTAATAAGCCATGCAAATTAAATACATTTTTATTTTCAATCCATGCATAATTGCCGGAATATATACCCTGTAATAAAAAATTTAGCAGTAACCGGTGCTGTATTAGCTTACGAAACTGGAAACCTGCAGATAAATCCTGCCAGGTATGGTTACGGTTGTCTGAAGCATAATTGGCAATAGTGCCATAATCCGGATTGGGGTCGTGTACCAGCCTTTGCAAAATAATACCGGTTGCATTAAATCCCTGTTTAAGGCTTATGGTAATGGTTTGCATATTGTTACCCATACCCATGCCACTGCCAATGATACGGCTCTGATAAGTGTATCCGCCTGAATATAAATACCAATAACCAGCTGTTCTGATACTATTATCAGCCGATTGCGCCAGATTGGTTATTTCGGCATTAACATCCAGCCACTTATGATGCGGCAAAGCATATAATTTTTTAAACCCGGCAGTAAATGCGGATGCATGATCACTGCTCATTAATAAATCTCTCAGATTGGCAATGGCATCATTATAACCATATTCTACATAAAGCTCTGCTTTTGCTTTGGGAAACAGGTAGCGAAAGGAAAAAGTACCCAGCTGTTTTAAACCACCTGAAGTAAACTGTATCCCTTTAAAACTGCTTCCACTTCTGAATATACCGGTAAATACCGGTAAATAATTATGCAGAAACCCATTGGAAGCTAACATACTGTCTCTATACACATACCCTACCCTGCTTATCCCAATAAAAAGGTTTTTGATCCATTTGGGATTATAGGTGATAGTCATTCCATTCACATACCGCCAGTTGCCTTTATCCAGAGCAGGATTGGGAAGTGCAGGCGGGTAACCGATACTACCATTTTGGCCTTCTCCATAGTAGAAAGTTGTTAAATCTTTATTCTCCAGTAATACATTGGTATCTTCTGTTAATTTACCAAATATCATTTGAAACTCAATATTTCCAATGGCAGTATGCAGGGGTTTTGTGGAATTAAGGGTTATATGCGGAAATCCGGGGGCATTATTACTCATTACCAGCGAATTCTGTATACCCGGGCCCCACCACATATTTTCTGTGGATACCCCTATTGAAACACCGCCTGCTGATAATCGGATACTGGATTGCCCAGCAAAGATTTTTTTATAGGTTCCTTTTGTAGGGGCTCCATATTGCTGCCCATACTCAAAATTTGGGTTCTGTGCATAAATAAGCTGGGGCATTAGCTGGGCACTGAGTATCCCGGATGAAAGAAAAAAACCTCCGGAAATTTCTGTCTGGTAACCCTTTGCCTCTATCATGCCTGAATTGTTCCATCCATAAGGATGATGGCTGTTAAACTGATTCTCCCAGGTAAAAGGTAACCATTCAAATTTCCCTGTTTTTCGGAGTAAGCTGGTTGCTTTACTTTTGATAGCATTATCCGGGCTGATTAATCCATATAAACTGTCTGTTGTAAGGTTATTTGAATAAAAAAATGGGCGGGCCATTAAAGAGTGGGAAGCATTCAGCTTTCCCTGCAACTGCAAATCGCGTATCAACTCATCCATTACCGGCATATTTACCGGAAGGGTTTGTGCGGTTGCACCATACTGTAAAAAAAATAGAAAAAAAATACTATAATAAATAAATTTCATACTTGTATTTTATAAAAATGAGCAGAAATGCAGCTTTTTGATAAAGTTAAGTGTTTGGGTTTTATGTTTAATATTTTGCATTGAATTGTTTAGTGCTGAATTGTGCTCTTTACAGGTATTGCCCTATATTTGTTATCTATAATATTAAGATAAAAGACTAATGAATTATATGAAAATTGCTTTAATAACAGGTATTACAGGGCAGGATGGTGCATATTTAGCTGAATTTCTATTAAAGAAAGGCTATCAGGTACATGGCATTAAAAGGCGCAGTTCTTTATTCAATACCCAGCGTATTGACCATTTTTATGAAGACCCCCACGTGCCGCACAGGCAATTGACTTTACATTATGGCGATTTAACAGATAGTACCAACCTGATTAGAATTATTCAGGAAGTGCAACCCGATGAAATTTATAACCTGGCTGCTATGAGCCATGTGCATGTGAGCTTTGAAGTGCCGGAATACACTGCCAATGCCGATGGTATTGGTACTTTACGTATTTTGGAAGCTGTTCGTTTACTGGGGCTGGTTAAGAAAACCAAAGTGTACCAGGCATCTACTTCTGAACTATATGGTTTGGTACAGGCGGTACCCCAAAGTGAAACCACCCCTTTCTACCCCAGAAGCCCTTATGCAGTGGCTAAACTGTATGGGTACTGGATTACCGTAAATTACCGGGAAGCTTATGGCATGTATGCCTGTAACGGAATATTATTTAATCATGAATCTCCTAACCGTGGGGAAACTTTTGTTACCCGGAAAATAACCAGGGGTACTGCTAAAATTGCACTGGGATTACAGGATACGATTTATTTAGGTAATTTAAATGCAAAACGTGACTGGGGCCATGCGAAAGATTATATTGAAGGCATGTGGCTGATTTTACAGCAGGAAAAGCCGGAAGATTATGTACTGGCAACCGGCATAACTACTGAAATACGTGAATTTGTACGGATGTCTTTTGCAGAAGCAGGGATTGAAATTGCATTTCGTGGAACGGATGAAAAGGAAGAAGGATATGTGGTGGGTTGCAGCCATCCGGAATATCAGTTGGAAGCTGGTAAAATAGTGGTTAAAGTAGACCCTAAATATTACCGGCCTACTGAAGTGGATTTGCTGATTGGAGACCCTACCAAAGCACAAACAAAACTGGGCTGGAAACCTAAATATGACCTGCATGCATTAGTAGCAGAAATGATGGCGGCAGACCTTGCCATGTTTACCAAAGAGAAACATTTGAAAGACAGTGGCTTTGCAGTGAGTTCGGAGTCTGGGGACAGGGGTTAATTTGCAATGAGAAGAAATGAAGTTGGAGTGCAGAGTTAAGAAAAAACAGATTAAATGGAAAAAGCATCTAAAATATACATAGCAGGGCATCGGGGAATGGTGGGCAGTGCTATTGAACGTAAACTGTTGAAAGAAGGGTATACAAATATTATTTCCAGAACTTCTGCAGAACTGGACCTGAGAAACCAGCAGGCTGTACAGGATTTTTTTGAAGCAGAACAACCGGAATATGTGGTACTGGCTGCTGCTAAAGTGGGTGGTATTGTTGCCAATAATACCTACAGGGCAGATTTTATATATGAGAACCTGATGATAGAAGCCAATATTATACATGCGGCTTACCTGAATAAGGTTAAAAAATTATTATTTTTAGGTTCTTCCTGTATCTATCCAAAACTGGCCCCGCAACCTTTAAAGGAGGAATATTTATTATCCGGCTACCTGGAACCCACCAACCAACCCTACGCCATAGCTAAAATTGCAGGGATTGAATTGTGTGATAGTTACCGGGCACAGTATGGCTGTAATTTTATTTCGGCCATGCCTACCAATTTATATGGGCCCAATGATAATTATGACCTGGAAAAATCGCATGTACTGCCTGCATTATTGAGGAAATTTATTACGGCTAAAAGAAATAATTTACCATTTGTTGAGCTATGGGGTACAGGATCGCCCAGACGTGAATTTTTACATGTAGATGATTTGGCTGATGCCTGCTTTTATTTGCTGGAAAATTACAATGAAAAGGGCCTAGTGAATGTGGGATGGGGTACTGATATAACGATACTGGAATTGGCCCAAATAATAAAAAAGACAGTTAAATATGAGGGTGAACTGCGCTTTGACCCTTCTAAACCAGATGGTACACCCCAAAAATTAATGGATGTAAGCAAACTGAAAAAAGCCGGATGGGTGGCTGGTATTGCACTGGAAGACGGTATACAAATGGTTTATGATGAAATTAAAGACAGAACCTGGCTGTAACCAGGGCAATTCTTTCTATATCTGAAATAGCAATTCAAAATAGCAATACAGGATTAAACCGGTAGCTAATAAAAACATACTCCAGAAAAACAGATTGAGCCGATTATTCCATTTCATATACATTTTTTTGGAGGCAGGGAGTTTTTGTGCTTTATGTTCAGAACGGGTATACCAGCGAACAAAACTTTTAAGGAAATGTTGCTGGTTTTTATGCGACCTGTATTTTTTAAAAATAATATATTTAAGTACCAAGATCACTAAGATCAGCAACAGGCTTGCAATGGTAAAATAATATTTCAACTCCATAGAATAATTCAGATTACTGACTTATCATTAAATTAAGAATACAAAAGAAAGGAAATTTTACGGTTGCCGAAGATAAAAAATTTCTATTGAAAAAACTTTATAAAAAATTAATACAATTTACATAACTCTCAGATAATAAATATTTTATGAAAATATTTGTAGTATAACCTGCGGTGCTCTGTAATAAAATTTTGCAGTTACATTAAAATGTTAAACTATTTTACCTATTTTTATAGAACTCCCCCCATTATTATTTCTAAATTAACTGCAACCTATGTTTTTGAATTTAACCTTATTTGGAATAGTAGCTTTTGGCCTTTGTTTTTATTTTATTCCCTTTACTATACGCATAGCCAATAAGTTTAATATTCATGATCATCCGGACGAACGGAAAAAACATGCACGTAAAGTTCCGTTTATGGGAGGGATTTCTTTTATGATGGCTTATTCTGTTTCACTGGCACTTTGCTGGACACAATCTTTTACACGCCCAGATAATTATCATTTTATTTTTATTTCCTTATTGATGCTTGCCTTTATAGGGCTTACAGATGACCTGCTGAATTTTAATCCCGGAAAAAAATTGATATTACAGTTACTGGCCAGTTCACTGCTGATTTATAAGGGGGATTTTTACCTGCCATTTGACCAGATTTTTACTTCTTTTCACTTACCAGGCCTGCTTAGTTTTTTATTAACTTTACTATTTATTGTTGGTATAACTAATGCTTATAATTTAATAGATGGGTCTGATGGGCTGTCTGCTTCTATTGGAATAATCATCAGTATCGCTTATGGTATTCTTTTTTTTACCGGTAGCCAATATTTTTACAGTGCCATGTCTGTTTGTATAACCGGGGCCTTAATAGGTTTTTTCCTGTATAATAAACCTCCGGCCCATATTTTTATGGGAGATGGAGGCTCACTTTTCCTGGGTATGCTTTTTTCAATTTTCAGTATCTACTTTATAAGGAATGGAGGCGGGTTTACCAATTATTCAGTAAACAGCCGTATTATTCTTGCCTTTTCACTCTTAGCTGTTCCGTTGCTGGATATGTTTCGCTTGTTTGGGTTACGTATTTATCAACACAAAAACCCTTTTCATGCAGATAATAACCATATTCATCATTTACTGGGCAAACTGGGTTATACTCCCATTCAGGTACTTTTATGGGTATTATTGCTGCAGCTATTTATAATAGGCGTGGCACTTTTAACAGGAACAGCATCCTGGCTGGGTTTTGTATTGGTGAGTATTTGTTTATATGGGGTTGCCATACAGGCAATACGTCAGCTGATTACCTATAAAAACCGTTTGGAAATATTTAAAGAAAATGAATTTAAAATACGGGAACAGAATGAAATGATTTTGAAAGTAAAAAACTCTACTTAAGCCATGTAAATAATATCTTGATTTTATGAGGAATATCATATTTTTGACAGGACATACGTTATATTAAAATAGGATTAATATGATTTTAAATTTACTCCTGTTTGCCATTGTTGCTTTTTTGATAACATTTTATTTTATTCCGGTAACCATACGTATTGCAAATAAGTATGATATTCATGATTATCCGGATGACAGAAAAAAACATATCAGGAAAGTACCCTTTTTAGGGGGCATTTCTTTTATGCTTGCCTATTCGATATCACTGGCTTTATGTTGGTCTCAAACTTTTAAAAGGCCGGATAATTTTCATTATATCTTTATTTCACTCTTGATGATGTTATTTGTAGGACTGGGTGATGATTTACTGAATTTTAAACCCAGTAAAAAATTATTGTTTCAGTTACTGGCCGGCTTATTATTAATTTATAAGGGAAATTTTTATTTGCCGGTGGACCAGATTATTCCCGGACTGGCTGTGCCCATGTATGTTAATTATATTTGTACCCTTTTATTTATTGGGGGTATTACCAATGCATTTAATTTAATAGATGGTTCTGATGGATTAGCAACTGCAATTGGTATTATTATTACGTTTTTTTACACCTTTCTGTTTTATACCAGCGGTGAATTATTTTATAGTGCCATGGCAGTATCACTTACAGGGGCATTAATTGCTTTTTTTCTGTATAATAAACCTCCGGCCCATATATTTATGGGAGATGCAGGATCACTTTTTCTGGGTATGTTTTTTACCATTTTCAGCATTTACTTTATTCAGAATGGTGGTTCTTATACCAATTTTACCATTAATACCAGGATTATTTATGCGTTTGCTTTACTGGCAATACCCATTATGGACATGTTACGCTTGTTTATTGTAAGGATTTATTACAAACAGGGCCCTTTTAATGGAGATAATAATCATATTCATCATTTGTTGTTGAGGCTGGGTTATACGCCCATTCAGGTAGTTTTATGGATCATTTTTTTACAGATTATTATAATTGGGATAGCACTGATTGCCGGTAATAAATCATGGCTTGGTTTTATTTTATTGAGTATTGCTATCTACAGTATTACCATACAGGCATTACGTCAGTTAACCACATATAAGGAAAAACTGGAAAGGATTAAATTTACAGAAGACAATGAACCATCGGATATTCATTTAAAAATTAATTAACAGGAATATATCCCGTCCCTTAATTTGATTTTTTTATTATTTAAGAGGTTTGTTTAAATACACAATTTTTCCTTTGTCTTTTTCATAGTCTTTAATAAACGAATCAGTTCTGTGAGAAGGGGGTATATGAACAAGCCATTCTGTATAAAAATAATGTAACAAAAATTGCCAGATTTTACGGGTGGGCTTAAGTTTAAGCGTATACCATTTAGGCTTTAGCCCATTTGTTTGCCATGCATTATAATCTTCCTGATGTACTTCTACCCTGCGTGCTAAATTACGGTTACCCGAACCACCAGCCAGCATATATACAAGTACCCGGTTTATATATGAAACTTTGACTTTATACTTTAGTAAGAGACGTAAAATAATTTCATAATCTGCTGCATACCTGAACCGGGTATCAAAATTACCATACCTGTTATACAGTTCTTTTTTAATATAAAAAGTAGGGTGCGGCAACATCCATCCATTGTATAATTTACCAGGCATAAATTGTCCAGAAATCCATACTCTTTGAATTTTATCCGGATTTTTTTTCTTAAGATAAATAAGATTTCCATAAGTTGCCTCACAATCTGTTTCTTCAAAAGTTTTTACAATATTTTCAATTACATCAGAATCTGCCAGATAATCATCCGAATTTAAAATGCCAATAATATCTCCGGTGGCATGCTTAATTCCTTTATTCATGGCATCATAAATTCCCTGGTCCAGCTCCGAAATAATTGTTTTAACCTGTGCATATTCACGGGCTATTTTTAAAGTATCATCTGTACTCAGGTTATCGATAATAATCTGCTCAATATTGGTGTAATGCTGATTGGCTATACTTTTCAGATTCAGTAAAAGGGTGGAGGCGCTATTACAGGTACAAGTGATAATAGTTACTTTGATCATATACTTAGGCTTTTAAGTTAGCTTGTGTTTAGTTAATTTCCAAATTATTTTCCGAACAAACCAAACAGCTTTCTATAACTGGTTTTTAACTGATAGATGGTTTTAAAAAGGCTCAGCCATCCTATTTGAAATACAAAATAATCAAACCCGTTCCGGATGGGTTTTGTGAGGTACAAATCCTGAAGGGTACTATAAATATATAGCCCTTTATTAAGAAAACACTCGTTAAATACTTTTTTGTTGAAGGCTGACATTTGTTGAAACCGATGCTCATTATCTAAGATGATTTGTTCCAGATTACTCACATCAGATTCTTTAATCCTGATAATTAAGTCATTCCAGTCGTATGGGATATTAGGCAATACATAATTGTCTGATAATAATACAGGTACTCTGCCAGCTTCCATTACTTCAAAAAAACGGTAAGAGCCAATACCATTTCCTTTTGGGCATAAAACAAACTTAGATTGAAATATATTTTGGGCATATTGCTTTAAATATGCTTCATTATTTCTTGTTTTTCGTATACCATAAATCCAGAAAAAATCATCCCAAAAAAGGGAAGAATCTGTTTTTTGAATATGAATATCAGTTCTTTTAAATGCTGTTCTGAAAATAGCTGCCCGTACAGGGCTGGTAACTGAACCTACAAAGGAAAACAGGTAAATGGGTGGAATATCCTGTCCTAAAGCCCACTCGGTGATAAAAGGATTATGGTCTGAGAAATAAAAGATAGTTCGGAAATACTTTTTCCAAATGCTATGATGGATAAAGGAAAAGCAGGAAAGTCCTGCATATAAACCAGGAAGTACAGGAAAGGGTAAATCTCTATCGCAAAGGAGAAAACATTTTCCGGGGAATTTTCTTACCAACGGGTGCCTGGGAATTCCCAATATTTCTGCATCCTTTAAACCCATGGTAGAAAACAATACGATGTCTGCATGATCTGAAACACCAACTATTTTAATACCTTGAGAAGGGCCATGTTTCTCAAAATTTTGAAAAAGTTCAATATTGTATTGCTGATTTTCATTTATATCCGTTACTAAAAAAATATCCATAATGAACTTTTAAATTAACTATTTAAAGCAATCTTTTCATGATATATACAGCGGGGTTACCCTGATTTACTGAATAAGCTTCTAAATTACGGGTAGCCACAGAATTTACTGTTAATATGGAATGGGAAAAACAATGAATACCCGGACAAACAACCGCTTTTGCCCCTATCCATACCCCATCTTCTAAAATAATATCTGCTATCACCAGGTCAAAACTGGCTTTTCTGGAATCATGATTACCAGTTAAAAGCAATGCCCCCTGCGAAATACAACAATGATTACCAATTACAATGCGGGCTACATTATCCAACCATACTTTTTCGCCAATCCAGCAAAAATCTCCTATTTCGAGAAACCAGGGATACTTGATCTTAACAGATGGTTTAATAACCACCTCTTTACCAATGGATGCCCCAAAAAGCCGGAGTAAAAAACATTTAAAACCAGAACCCATTGCTAATGAATGCTGAAAGAAAAGAGCTGAAACAAAAGCCCATAAAACCCTTTTGAAAGAAGGGCCGGGCTGATACCACGAATTATTATAAGAGGATAAATCTACTTTCATAAAATATGTTTTTATTGAAATACAATTTTGCTGTAAAATTGATAATGCATACCAGCAAGCTGTTTTTCATCAAAATCTTTTTTTACTGCTGCAGGTGCTGTTTTACTGATGCGCTCAAGATCATCCCTGCTCTGTGATATTTGTTCAATTTGTTTACCGATATGTTCAGTATCCAGTCTGCAAATCCACCCAAAATTATGATCTGCAATATAATCTGAAAGGCCTACACTTGCAGTTACTAACAAGGCTGTACCTACATATAAAGATTCCAGTACCACATTGGCAAAATTTTCATCATAACTGGGTAATACCAAAACATCATGTGATGCCAAAATACCAAATTTAGCATCTCCATAAACTGCACCACAAAAATGAATGCTTTCATTTAAATGAAGTGTAGCAACCAACTGCTTCAGCTGTTGTACATATGCTTCTTTTCCTGATCCATAAATATTTAATATAAAGGGAATGTTTATACCGGCAAGCGCCTGGATTAAAATGTTTAAGCGCTTTTTTTCTTCAATCCGGGAGAAAAAAAGTAATCGGATGGGCTGGCTATTGGTTACAGTAATTTGTTTTTTAAAATGCTGGCTTAGTGGTAACTGCACTACATTGGGTATAATGGCTATTTCTTTTCCTTTGTTTAACTGAAGTGCTTCCAAATCTCTTTTTTCTTTTGCTGAAGAAACCAGAAAAAAAGCTTTTTTAAGAATGAATTTTCCGATAAGCCGGTGAAAAATTCGTTTTGGATAAGAAGTCCTATTATAAAATGAATATTGGCTGAGCGTTCCGCGGGGAGAGACAATAAATTTTTTGTTGTTAAGGACACAAATGATGCAACTGCCGATAGAGGTAAGGTTCCACCAGGCATGAATATGAACGATATCAAAATCCCTGATATGTTGCCAAAGATAGAACAATAATCCTGGCGAAAATTGAACATGGTCTTTAAACAAACGCCTGAAATAAACAACTTTAACCCCTTCCCGGTATATGATTGTATTATTGGAGTATTCAAAATCTTCTTTTCCATTAGCGGTGGTGGTAATTACAGTAAGCGCTACTTCTTTTTGAATAAGGGCATTACATAAATTGCCCACCGATATAGTGGGACCTCCATAAACATAAGCCGGGATATATGCAGCAGTTACCTGCAATATTTTAATCATATTTCATTTCATTAAGACAATAAGCTATTCTTTTACTTTTTCCAGTAATCCAATATGCAACATTATCAATTTCATTATAAAAAGAGTAAGATAAGCAAACAAGACCGAGTTAAGAATAAACTCAAAAGAATTGCTATGCCAGAATATTTGAAATAACCCATTAAAAATAATCAACCCCAGGAAACTGCCTCCAAACCATTTCTCTGCCTTTAATGAAATAGACTGTAAAAAAAATCCATATAAAAACATGGCAATAGAGATACCTATCCATCCATAACTCAGATATCCATCTACTACATAAGTGGGCTTTGCAGAAACAACAGATGATTCGGAAACAATGGTACCTACAGCAATCACCCTATCCATAACCTCCAATTCTGTGTTTGGCTTTTCTTTCCAGAATACCCGTGGAATGAGCGCATATCCACTCTGTTCTAAAATTTTAAAATTATAATACGGGATTATATCCGGTGTACTTTTAGTGAATTTGATAAACATGCTTATTTCAGATAAACGTTCCGTTAAAAATTCCCAGTTAGACCTTTCTGTTTTTATGGCTTGTTTAAAAGCATCATTTCGTATTTCTTCTGTAACCAGGTTGGCTGCTGCTGCACCTGCCTGAGACCTGATACTCTGAACATAGGATGGTATTAATACAAATGCAACAAAAATAAAAGGTACTATAGAAGCGATGATTAATTTTTTGTAATAAGGAAATAAAAATATTCCCACCAATAATAAATTTACAATCATCGGTTCTTTAAATGCAGAGATAGAAGCCACATAAAAATTAAACACATACATGATAGCTGATATGACTATATATATATTATTTTTACCAATAATTGAATATGCTAAAGCTGCTGCAACTGCCAACATATTTAAAGTTGTAAATTGAGTAGAAAATTGTTCTGCTCCGGGCAGGTAATGAAAAAAATAATACAGGCCATAGGTGATAACTGACAGTTTAATCAGAAATAAGGGCATATTCTTAATATTCGTTGTAGTGGTGATGGTATTCTCAAACCCCCTGCTAAATAACCCAAATAAAAAAAACACATGCGCCAGTAAATAATAACGCTGGCAATTAGCAATACCCAATAATTCGTTTTCATCTGCACTTGCATATACCCATTTAAAATCGCGCATGCCCAATGCATTTAAAAAATAAAAAATAGAAGTGATAAAATTATACCCGCAAAATATAAATTGAATAATAAAAATGGGTTTTAATACTTGTTCTCCTAAAGTTAAATCTTCCGGAAGCGGATGTAACCAGCCCTTTACACTTGCCAGTATCAGATAAACAGACCCTGCCCATGCAGTTATATAAGAAAGCACCGGAACCTGATAGCATAAAAAAGGCAGCAGTAAGGGAATAAATAACAGGACTAATTTAGTTTTCATTAAAAAGTATATTTAAAATTTCTAAATAATGGAAATGGCTTACTATAGCTTTTACCTGCTGTTTTGATTAAGCTGCCCTACCATTTTACTAACAATATGCTGATAGGTAAAATTTTCTATGATTCTTTTACTTTGCAAACCTTGTTGCTGAAGTGATTCTTTATCAGTAGCATCCAGAATGGCATTTTCCCAGAGGGCACTATTGCCGGCCGGTAATATTTTTCCATTCACTCCTTCTTGCACCAGGTCTGCAGCACAGCCAACTTTTTCAGTAACCCAAATACTGCAACTGGCAGCCATTGCTTCATTTACGGCAAGCCCCCAGGTTTCCTGCGGGCCGGAGGAAGGCAATACAAACAAATCGGCCAGCTGGTAAATTACAGGCATCATTAACTGATTTTGAAAGCCTAAAAATTTAATCTGGTTCATTTTGTTACTTTGCTGTATGGCGGTATTCACTTTTTCTTTCAGGTTTCCATTTCCTACAATAATAAGATATTGGCGGGAAATAGCAACTTTTTTAAATGCTTCGATTACTAATAATGGATTCTTTTTTTGCTCTAACTTACCGGCATATAAGATAATAATTGCATCATCAGGAATTTCCAAAGATTTACGCAATGCAGCTACTTTTTCCGGGTTAACCGATGCAAACCGATGGTTATCTATGGCATGGGGTGTAAAATGTAATTTAGATGCTGAAATGCCAATCCATTGTAAATAATTAAAATTTGTTTTTCCAACATAAAAAAGAATATCGGTATAACTGTACACATATTTTAATACAACTTTTCTAATACTGTTCTTTAGAAAACCATAAAAGCCTTGTGTATGGTCTAATATAGTACTATCACCTCTGAACCAAACCGGAATTCTGCCTTTAAAAAAACGCATTACCTGAAAATGGCTTTGGTATGCCCACCCAAGAACTAATATGGCATGAGGCATATAAGCTTTAATGGCAGGGATAAGGGTTGGATTTACAATTCCCCAAAAGTGATCTGATCCTGGTTTTTTAGCGGTATTTACCATAAATTCATAAGGATATCCATTTAATAAAGGAATATCCCATTCAATTATTTTACCAAATCCCGGATCAAATTTCTGAACTGAATCTTCTCCCCATGTATAAAAAACCCTGATATCGATTTCCTTTTGCAACATTTGAAATAATGGAGCATAATATTGAATGGGATGGGTGGTAACAATTGCTAATTTCTTTTTTTGTAACATACTCTAAGGTATAACCTTAAAAATGAATGGATAAAACAGGTGGTTGAATTACCTGATTAAACAAGTTTGTTTCTTCTTTTGTCATTTGCCGGTCTGTATATTTATTAAAAGCCGTTTTATTCATCAAACTGACAAAATTTCCCTGTACTGCTTTTGATAAAAGTTCCTGCATAGTTGCATATATTTCTGTTGCCTTGCTTTCAAAACTTAATGCCACTCCGCCGTTCGTTTCCTTTAAAATGCTAAGCACTGAACTATCCGGATGAAAAAGGCAAAATAATGGCTTTTCGGCTAAAATATAATTAAAAATCTTACTGGCAGTATATGCTGCATGATTACTGCCCGGAACTACCAGCACATCAGCCTTTTTTAATGTTTTAAGTACTGAAAAATAAGGTACCCGGTCAGTAGATTCCAATACATACGCTTCCAGTCCCATTTCACCTGCAAGAGGTTGAATAGTAGGTTTACCCTGGCCTGCAGCAGCATAGCTGGTACCCATAAAATACCATTTAAACTGGCTGAATAGTGGATGGTCTTCTTTGAGGCCTTTGTTAAAAGCAGTAAATAACAATCTCAATGCATCATGCATATCATAACCGCCTCTTCCTATATATACAATTTTTTTAAACCCATCATCTGGCAGTATGGATGGAATCATATGATTAAACTGTTGTACTATTTGCTGGTCTGCCAATGAAGCACCAAATGTAATTACCCTTTCTGGGATATTCTTTATATGGGGATACCGTTCCTTTAAGGTATGAATATAGGCAAGCGAAACACTGATAATACCATCACAACTGTTCATGGCAATTGGCTCCAGCCATTTATTTAGGCGATAAGAAAACCAATATTTAGGGGGCCTTTCAGCTTTAGGTTTATCTTGATAATAATCACTATGCCAGGGATCCTGCATATCTATTACATATTGAATTCCAAATTTTTTTTTCCAGTAAGCCCCTAATATACATACTGGAAATTGTGTAGTGGAAAAATAAATAAGGTCAAATTTTTTTTTCTTTAGTAAACGGTTTACCGTAATGAGGTAGTACCATAAAGACCTTATGGCAATACTGCCTAACCCGATTTTAGAAACCCATTTGGTAGATAATGCATCCACCCAATGAACAAGGGTAGATTCGGGTACGGTTTTTTCCAGAAGTAGTTCCTGTGTAACTTTGGAATATACAGATTTAACAGCAACAATTTCAAAATCCCATCCATACTCCCTCAAATAAGGTAAACTCATCCTTACCCGCTGCATATCTGCAGTATTGGAAGGAGGAAAATAGGGAGATATTATTAAAAGACGTTTCAATTTCAATTTTTTAATACTTGTTTTACAATGGCCAGTAATTTTTCAGATTCAGCTTCCCAATTAAGTTCAGTTTGCGCCACTGTTATGGCCATGTTTTGTGCATTTTGTAAAAGCACGGGTTGGGAAAGGTAATTTCTGATAGCATTTGCCATTGCTTCAGGATGATCTGTCTTCACTAAAACACCTAAGCCTGGCCAATGATTTAAAAACTGTTGCTGTGCAGCTGTATCAGTAGCAATCAGGGCTAACCCAGCAACTAAATATGTGAATATTTTATTGGTAAGGCAAATATTTCTGTTAAAGCAACAAGCTGTTTCCAGAGCCAGGCCCACATCAAACTGTTTCGCAAAATTAACTATTTCTTCAGGAGCAATGGGCCTATAAAAGAATAGCTGTTGCTGGTTAAACTTGGTTTGCTGTCTGAAATAATTTTCCATATCTGGTGTATAATTTCCTAATAAATGAAGTTCTATCCGGTCATCCTTCAATTCATTCAATACCGAAATCACAGATTCAATACCCCTATCTTTACCAATGGTTTGCGAAAACCAGAACAGCTTTAACTGTCCTGCTTTTCTATTGAAAAGAGCAGGTATTTCTTTTTTGCTGAATACATTATTAATAACCACTGGTGTGAGAAAAGGATATAATTGCTGGTAGCATTTTGCTATTAAGGGACTGGCAGCTGAAAAATAATTTAATTGTGGGAGGTATTTATCTTCCAGATACCTGGCTTGAATGTAATACATTGATGCAGTATCATCCGTAATTTCATTTCTGTGAAAATCCTCCGCATCAAAACCAACTTTTGCATGATGCTTCTTGGCAACTTTCACTGCAATAGGAAGGGCTGCAAGATTATGTGCAATATAGATATCTGCTTTAATGGAGCGGGCTTTAAAGTATAAAAAAAGGGAAGCACGATTGTAACTATATTCTAAGGGTAGTATATATTTAATTATTTTATGGATAAGCCTGGTACATAAAAAAAGAAAAGAGCCATGTTTACCAGCAACCCGGTAAAAATTTGCATCGGTATTATTGCTGGCCCATTTATCTCTGTCTGCAAAAACAACCTGCACCTGATAGCCATTTTCGCATAATGCTGTATATTCTTTAACTAATCTGGGGTTTTGCCTGGGTGGGAATGGGGATATTAACAAAATATGCATTATCGGAATGAAAGGTTATAGGTTAATGCTTAAGCTTTATTTGATTATTTTATACCAGTAATGCCTGATAGCAAGAGTAATTTTCCATCCAAAGCAGGAACAAAAGAACTGTGAAATGGCACCACCCTGAATTTTTAAATCACTTCCACCCAATTGAATTATTTCTGCTTCAAATTTTTTTCGGATTTCGGAGAAGCGGGGATAGAGTTCATAAATCCAGAATTGATACCTATTGGCACAGATACGCCTCATTTCTGCCGATACATCTGCCTTTAACAGATTGGTACAGCCCAATTTAGTAGTGAGAAAGGCAGATTCACAATTTTTTTTGCTGATATTGGCAGACAAAGAACTATTTAATCCGGATCGATAATATAATTTGGCATTGGGGGTAAATAATATTTTATCAGCAGCCAGGATTAGCCGGATACTAAAATCAAAATCATTATTTATTGATAGCCGTTCATCCCAGTTACCAGCTTTACTGAGTAATTGTTTTGGTATTAACCATACCCAGCCCCCCATCATATCACCATCTGGTTGTTTAAGTGCAGACTTTATCCAATCCAGTGCATTCAGGTCTTTCCATACACTTTCAGGTACAAACTTAACGGATTCTATATTATCCTGATAAAACCGGCCCCAGGCGCAGGAGGCTAAACTGGTGGTACTGCCATTTAAACGGTTAAATTGCTCCTGCAGGTGTTCTGCATTAAGCAAATCATCAGAATCTAAAAATTTTAGATAGTCACCCTTTGCTTTAGCAATTCCCAGATTTGAAGCAGCACATTGCCCTTTATTTTCCTGATAAAAATACCTGATTCTAGGATCCTGAACAGACAATACCAATTTTTGAGTCTGATCTGTTGATCCATCATCTATAACAATAATTTCAATTTCCCTATAAGTCTGGTTAATGACAGAATACAGAGCTGTTAAAATATATTTTTCACTATTGTATGCAGTAATAATTACAGAAATTAAACTCATTATCTAGTTATTGAGTACTTTTTTCCAGGCTATTTTAAAATAATATTCCTTTGAAAGGTCTACATAGTGCTGCATACAACCTGCCATTGAATTGATTTGCTGAGGGTTAGGATACACGATATACTGGAGCGGAGAGCCTGCTATACAATTATCGCTACCAATTATCATGGCAGACAAAGCCTGTTCCAGGAAATAGGAACTCCCCTCCTGCTTTTCCAGTTCCTTAATCCAATGTTCAATTTTAACCCAATCTATTGCTTCAGCTTTTAAACCAATTACCCCAACATTGATTTTTTCTTTAATTTCCATTCCAGTAAGTTGCTGCATTAGTATAGCACTATAATAATAACAATTTACCTTATCGTAAATATAATAAAATTTATCAGGCTTTTTAAGCCATTCGATTAAGGAAACCGGTTTCTTAAAAAAAAGCATATCAGAATCCAATACCAATTTATATCCGGACTGGTTTACATAGACATCAGTTAACTTTTTAATATGAGGATAGGTTTTTCGCTTAAAATGGAGTTTGGGATATAGGTTAACTGGTAAATAAGTATCCATTATTTGATCGAGGCTTTGATGACTGCACAGGGAAGAATTGGGAAATTGCGCTTTAATTTTAGCTGCAAGCTTATCATCAATGCTTCCATCATCAATAACTTCCAGATGAAAAACCTCATCCGGCGCTGCTTTACATAAACTATAAAAACAAAAAGCAGTCTGATACCAGTATTTTTTGCCAGTAAGAAAAGTTACGGTTAACCCTTTCTCCTGATGCCCGTATATCCAGGTTAATTTACCGGAGGCTTTAACCATATCCCTTCGGGCCCATTCCATTAAAAACGCGTTAAAGAATCCAATCTTTTTCCATTTTCTGAATTGGCTAATTGGATAAAAAAAGGTTTTATATACTATTTTACCATATAGGGACATAACTGTACCTTATTTTTTGTTTTTATATAGAGCTAAGCCTTCAAATTGGCCGCAGGAACCCATCCAGTGAATATAAGCTTGTTCACTTTTCCATGCCCTGTATTTAATATATGACCTTAGCTTTCTAAAAGGAACAGTTACCGGATGAATAGACTGCCATTCACAAATATCATGGCTAACAGCAAATTGAATCCAGGATTTGCGGATACCAAAATTTAATTTTGCCAGATAGGCTTTACTGGTTCTGCTGGCTGGAATAAGATGTTGCAGCTGAAGTTGGGGGAAATAACCTACATCCCAACCAGCTTTTAAAATTTCCATTACCATATCATTATCACCAGAAGAACTTAAGGACTTTCCTTTACGGTCTGAGAGCGTATAATCAGCTGATTCTACTTTACTTAAATATCCGGCTATTGAAACAGTCCTAAAAGACATTCCGGCACCTATGGGAGCAAATTTAGGAAATTTACCATTAAAAGATTCAATAATGCTTTCATTTCCAAGATCGCGCAATGCCAGAATAGGTAGAAATGATGATGCGAAAGGTGCTGGTGTTACTTCAAATAAGGGAAGCGATTTACCTCCAATTGCCCCAAGTTTAGGATGCTGTTTAAATATATGATCCACCTGTTGTAGATAAGAACTTTCTAACAGATTATCATCATCTACCATGATAATGATATTTCCAATAGCTTCTTTTATGCCCGCACACCTGGCATAAGTAAGCCCTTGTTTTGGTTCTTGTATAAGTTTAACCTGTTTGTGCCAGGATAAGTCCATCTGTCCTGCTACCTGATTAGATGAATTATTATCTATAATAATTAACTCCCAATCTTTCTGTGGAAATGTTTGGCCTGACAGGCATGCTAAAACTTTATGTAACCTTTCCTTATTAGGATTATAGGTTGGTATTATAACTGAAATCATTGTATTAAATCCTTTTCAGAATGAGAAGAGGATGATTTTCAACTAAAGGTTATTTATTTTACGTTTAGCAAGTTTGAAAATTTTTGTTGATATGCTTTAAATTGATAAAATTCCTGTGCCAGTTTTTGCTGGTTAACAGCATCAACCGGATGTTGAAGGCTTTGTTTTATTTGAGTTAACAATTCTCCAATATTATCCGGATCTACCAATTTACCTAATTCTCCATTTAGCAATGCTTCGATACTGCCATCACAATTACCCGCAATTACTGAAGTACCACAAACTGCAGCCTCAATAAAAACAATTCCAAAACCTTCTTTTTTACTGGGCATAATAAACAGGTCTGACATTTGATAATGATCCTGTAATTCATCCTCAGGAATAAATCCTGCTAAGATTACATAATCCTCCAACTGAAAGTCTTTAATCATCGTAACAATTCTATTCAATTCAATTGCATCAGCCTTTCCTGCTAAAATGTATTTAAACTGTGTATTTCCTTCTTTTACATAAATTTTTAAAGCTTTTAACACATGATCATACCCTTTATACGATTCATAACTATTCATCCGGGTTAACGTAAATAAAACTTTATACCCATGGGGTATGGCATATCTTTTTATAAGATAGGTAGGTTTTTTATTTAGTACCGGTAAGTAAAAAAAAGGATCCAGGCAATTGTGCAATACCTGGATTTTATCTGCTTCTATGTTATTATTTCTAACTAATTCTTTTTTGGTAAATTCACTGACACTCAGTAGAAGGTCAGCTTTTTTTAATAACCATTTTTTAAACCATTTTTGAGTATGCCAGGCTTCAACACCATGTGTAATGGCCCAGATTTTAAGGCTGGGATTACGTAAACGCATTAGCCAAATGATGAATGCCAGGTTTAAATGGCCCACAATTACATGGTTCCATTGATTGGCTTTACTTAAAAGCTGAAAGAGGTATTTTGTTTTCCCGCCGCTAAAACCCTTAAAATAAAACTGTGGAAAATACCGGTAATCCATATTTGTATCGTGTAAAGAGTAGGCTTCACATAAAACGCCATATTGAGGAGATAAACAATGCATGATTATTTTATTCATCTTCTCAATTCCACCGGTATTATTAAAGGCTGAAAGAAATGTAAATAATATTGCAGGATCATTTACAATGCTTCCCTTATCAAATTCCTTTAAGGTTCCTATTGATTTTGTAAGATAAATAGCCCACAATCTGTTAGCATTAATTTTATTATTTGTAAATTTGTGGTAATACGAATCTGGTACAAGCCATTTATTTTTAAAAATTTCCATGCGCTTCATCCAAATATCAAAAGGAAAAGTGAAGCCCTGCTTTTTCCTGTTCCAAATTTCTTCCGGAAGAATATCTCTGAAAGCCTCAATTAACAGGAATTTAGGCCTGGAGCTGGGATATTTTATTGCATCCGGAAGGCTTCTGACAAATTCAACCAGTTTTTTATCCAGAAATGGTACCCTGAGTTCTAAACCATACCACATACTTTGAACATCAGAATCTTTCAAAAGCTGGTTTAGCATATATACTTCAGTTTCGAGTAAACTAACTTTTGAGGTAGTAAATCCTAATTCAGAAATATAGCCTGGTAAAGTAAACTGTGATATAACTGACCAAACCTTTTGAACAGTTATATTTAAAATTGCAGCCACATCGCTCGGAGTAAACAAACCACGAAAAAGTAAATATTCAGAAGATTCGATATTTTTCTTTAGAAATTCAAATTTCTTTTGAGGATAGCTACCCAACCAGGAAACGGGTAACCCATGAAATAAGATACTTAGCCGATGCAGCTTTCTGAACATATCTGTTCTTTGAAAAGAAGCATAGCCACCAAATATTTCATCGGCACCTAACCCACTCAACACTACTTTTAATCCAGCTTTATGGGCATATTTACAAATAAAATGTGAATTAATCGCATCCGTTGTAGGTTGATCCAGTGATGCCAATATCTGCTCCCAGTCATCTATAAAATGTTGCTCGGAAACTTTAAAAAACTGATGATTGGTTTGTGCTTTTTGTATGATTAAATCCTGATATTTTCTTTCTGAAAAAACATCATCATCAAAATCTATAGATAAGGTTTTAACTTTTGAACCTAATAATTTTGCAGTAATTAAAGTTAAAATAGACGAGTCTACTCCTCCACTTAAAAATAAACCCACTTCCACATCAGCAATTAAATGCTTTTTAATAGCTTTTTCAACTAAATCACGTGTTTGGCGGATGGCTTCTTCTGGATCTTTTATAGAAGAACAATTGAGTTTAGGCGTATACCAGCTTTTTTGGACCAGGGAATGGTCCGTTAAATTAATTTCAATGAAAGTGCCCTTTGGAACTGATTGTACATTTTTTAAAGTAGTAACGGGTTCTGGTAAAAATCCAAAGGTTAAAAACCAGATAGGCCAATCCGTATTTATTTCCCAATCAGGGTAAACAGCCTGAAATGCCTTGACTTCTGAACTAAAAAAATAGTCATCCCCCTTTTTACCCAAATAAAGTGGTTTAATTCCTATAAAATCTCTAACTGCAATTAAACTATTTTTTTCCCGGTCAATCAACAAAAAAGCAAACATACCTTCCAACCTGGGAAATAACTCCTCTTTCCAGGCATCATAGCCAGCCAAAATTACTTCTGTATCTGTATTATTATCAAATTGATACCCTAAACTTAATAATTCCTGTTTAAGTTCTAAGTAATTATAGATTTCACCGTTAAAACTAATCAGATACTTATCGTTCAGGTAAGCCATAGGTTGGTTTCCCTGTTCAGATAAATCAATAATGGAAAGCCGGCGGTGACCTAACGCAAAATTCAAATTTTCATCTATCAGAATCCCTTCATTGTCAGGCCCTCCTCTATGCATCACACCCGTCATTTTGCGAATGTTCTGTTCAAGGTTACAGGCATTATTTGACACAATTCCAGCAATTCTGCACATAGTGATTAATTATATAGATTACTTGTTTTTTCTGAATAATTTCTTAAAAAGACGCCACTTGGGTTTATCATTGTCAAAATAATTGCCATATACTTTTTTACTGTATGCATATTTATTACCATAACCATAGCCATAGCCATAATTATTGCCATAATAGCCGTATCGCCCACCCAGTTTAACATCATTAAAGATAATACCTGCATTTACTAACTGTCCATTATTGTATAGATCATTAACATAGGTTAATTGCTTAATTAATGTTTTACGCTGACGGATCAGATAAAGGCTGCAATCAACAAACTTCATGATATTAAAGGGGTCACTCACCAATCCAACAGGTGCAGTATCCACGATTACAAAATCATAATTTTTCTTTAATTCCAGGAAAAGTTTTTCAATACGCTCTCCCATCATCAACTCTGCCGGATTAGGAGGGATGGGCCCGCATCCATAAATATGAAGATGGGGGTAACCTTCCTGCTGAATATACATACCATTCAAATCGTCCGTTTGTTTTGCGAGATAATTGGATAACCCGATATTTTTGGTAGTATGCCCGATATTTTTCAGGATAAGTGGTTTCCTTAAATCAAATTCCAGCAGTGCCACTTTTGCACCTGAGATAGCCAGTACAGCTGCCAGATTGAGTGACGTAAGACTTTTGCCTTCACCAGACATGGAAGACGTAACTAAAATTGTTTTTTTGTCCTGCAACATGAAATTTAAATTAGTACGCAAGACCCTGAATTGCTCAGCAATTAAACTTCTGCTTTTATCCACTACAATCAGGCCGGATTCTGTATTTTGAACATGTCCAATTTCGCCTACAATCGGCATGTTCGTTTTTTTAATGATATCAGTACGGTTCTTTATTTTGTCATTAAACAATTCTTTAATGTAGATAATAGAAAAGGGTACTAAAATACCGAAGAGTAATGCAAATGTATAATACTGCGATGGATTGGGTGATAAGGGTATTGAGCCCCCATGTGCAGGTTCAAGCTGCTGGTAATTGCTTACGTTGGTGGAGGAAGAAATGGCAGTTTCCTCTCTTTTCTGCAACAGGTACAAATAAAGCCCTTCCTTTACATTTTGCTGCCTTTTAATTTCACCATAGGCTTTTTCCTGAGTAGGCACTTCATTTACAAGGCCCTGATACTGATTTTTTCTTTTCTCCAGGGCTTCCTGTTGAATATCCAGGTTTTTACCATACTCATTTAAAGAAATCTGGACATTTTTGAATGCATTATTCAGCTGTGTTTTTAAATCGGTGAGTACAGGGCTGTTTTTTGCAAGATAAGGTTCTTCATGCTGCACTTTTAATACCAGCAAATTGTATTGTTCAATTAAAGAATTCAACCCACTACTTAACCCAAGATTAGCTGGAATTAACTGAGGTTGATCCATTTTATTGGTTTGCTGTATTAAGGACTGTAATATTTGCTGCTGTATATTTAATTGAACAATTTGCTGTTCCAATCCTCCTTTTTGGCTTAAAATTTCACCTGACTGGGCTTTTATATCCACCAGCTGGTTGGATTGCTGAAAATTCTTAAGACCTGTTTCTACATATCCCAACTCCTGCGTAACTAATTCTAAACGTTGGCCGATAAATTTTACAGTGTTAAATAATACTTTATTCTTATCGTCGATATTGATCTTTATATATTCATCAACAATACCATTCAATTCAGCAGTGGATTTAAGCAAATTAGGAGATTTCAGCTGAAGCTGAAGTATGGTGGTTTTACCATTAAAAGGAGCCACCAGCAGATTGCCTAAAATTTCATAGGCTGTAGCATCTACAGGTTTAAAATTAAAACTGTAATGATCATTCCCAAATTTTTTTGTATGAGGAATGAGCCGGAATTGATTGCCATTAATATTTATATATTCATTCCATTTAAAAGGATGTGGTGTGGATTTTTTTTCATTTTTTGACAAAAAAATAGCACCTCCGTTCTCATTCAGATTATCGATATAAAAGTTAAAGTAACTGGTACTATCTCCCCAATGCAATGCATCTACTTCAAATGGCAGCTCCTTACCAAATATTTCAGTTTTTCTGATTAAACCATCATTATAATAATAATAATTAAAATGATAATTTTCTACCACTCTTTGGATTAAAGGTAAAGTAGTAATCATTACAATTTCATTATCCAGATTTACTTTTTTACTGGAAGATAATGCTGATTCTATAAGGTCTCCACCACCTGCAGTGCTTCTGCTAGAACCACCAATTCTGTTATCATTATCCCCTTTTATAAATAATCTGGTGCTGCTGGAATAAATAGGGATCTGATACCTGATTAATGATACTGCAATAGAAAAACTGATTATGAGGAACAGAACAAAGATGGGTAAATAAGAAAGATACTTTAAAAACACCTCCATCGGGGTAAAACTATCTTCTGATACCTTGAAATTTATTTTACTAGCTGTATTTGCCATTTTTTATTTTTTGAACAATAAATATAGTGTGGCTGTAATTGAAATTAATCCTACAATTGCACTGTACACCTGCAAATCATGAGTGGTTTTTGGATCAAATCCAATTTCCTTGATCCGGTTTTCATTTGCATAAACGTAGATCACATCATTTTGCTGAAGCTGGTAACCTTTACCTTCCATAAAATTTGCATCTACCAGGTTTATATTAATTACTTTTTGAATTCCCCTTTCTTCACGAATAATTTTAATATTATCCCTTCTGCCATATTCTGATAAATCACCTGCTGCACCCAAAGCATCTAATATGGTAATACGGTCTGAGGAAAAGGATTTAATGCCTGGGCTTTTTACCTCTCCCAGCACATTTACTTTAAGCGAAAGAAACCTTACCTGCACTACAGGATCTTTTACAAAATCTTTATCCACCAATAATTTGGCGATCTCATCAGCCAGTTCAACCCTTGTTTTACCCTCTGCCCTGATAAGGCCCAACATAGGAAATTTGATATAACCATTATGGTCTACCAGGTACCCCATGGTGCTACTATTGGAACCCTGATTCATGTTTGAAGATACTGCAGCAGTCGCAGAGTTTCCGAAGCTGGAAGTGGAAGTGGAAGCAATACCATTATTGGTGATATTGAAAATAGCCACCTGTTCCTGGTTCATTGAATTACTGCTTACCTGTATACTCAACTGATCGTTAAATGTAATCAAAAGGGGTTTAATATCGATCCTTCTGGTACTGTCTAACCCGGTTTGAAAATAATTGAAATTTGCATTGATACGCTTGGATGAAGTACATGAAGAAATTAAAAACGTTACAAAAACTATGATTGAAACGTTGATTAACTGTTTTTTAATAAGAATCATGTTGTCTAAGTTTAAAATAAATATATAAAGCTTTGCTTTTCTCAATTACAATTTGAAACAAAATTACTATAATCACATCCAATAAATGGTAGCATGTTTATGGTAACAATTTTATGTATCTGCAAATGAATGACTTTAGATACACAAAAGCAGCCAAATATAAAGGCAATGTAACAAAATTCCAATTTTAGTTAATTTGAACTATTGTTAAGTTAATTGTATTCATGCGTCATTTTAGATTTGAAACCACTTTAAATCCTTCCTGAATACTGTTACCCCTTAACCGCAGGGTAGAATCGTATCCAGGAGCACTGGGCAATTGAAAATCAAAGGTTTGATCATTAATTTCAGGATAATTGATAGTAATGTTTTGTAAACGGAACTGCTTAAAGTGTACATCTGCAGGTATTTTGATTTTTTCGGGAAGTATAAATTTATTTAACCTATATAGGTTAGTTACTTTAAATTGTTCTTTATACTGCCTGTTGAGATAAATTATATATACAAATAAGAGCATAAATAAAGCAAACAAAAAACTCCTGTTTTGTTTCAATTTTACCCTGAAATGAACTGCTACAGGAAATGCCATGGCTGAAATAGTTAAAAACGGAATACCAAATCGTATATTCGGAGCCAGAATAAACCAAAAAAGAACTCCTAAAAAAGAAGTAACAAATACTAATTTTTGAATAAAATTTAATTTAATCCGATTAAACCTATAGAAAATACAAACCAAACATGGGCTTAAAATGCCTAAAAGTACAAATGATTTGGCAACTTTATTCTGAAGCTTCCACCAATATAACAACCACTTTCCGTAGGGCAATAAATGGGGATGGTATTCTCTGTACTGAGCGAAATACTTAATTCCATTTTCTGTATTAATCACCTGAAAAGCTGGTACTTTCCAGTCGAAATGGAAAAAATCTGCATAATGAAACGGAAATAATAACCAACCTGTCAAAATAATATTTCTAATGATCCAGGGTATTAATAGAAACAGAGATAATACAATCAGGTATCCACTATTTTTAAAAAAATCTTTTCGAAACTTGAAAAATAGAATCAGAAACAGAAACAGTATGGGTATTTGAGCAAATTTTACAGTAATGGTAAATAAGGAGACTATAAATAATATAAATACATCATCAAAAGTATAGGTATCTGATGCATTTATAAACCTGCTGAAAACATAAATCGGAATAATAGTGGAAAAATAATCCGGAGAAGGATTATTCAGGTTGATTATTCTTAAAATATTGATAAAACTCAACAGATTAAAAAAAAACAAATTGGTACATCCCTTACGGTTAAAAATAGTTATTATCTGATAAATAAAATAGGCTGATACAATCAGATATAAAGTATAATTAACTGAAAATATTTCCTGCCCGAAGAAAAATTTTAAAGACGAAAGAGAAAATAACAAAAAAATATTGGAATTAAACCCCAGCCGGTCATGAATATTGGCCAGGCCCGGAATAGCTTTGTATTCCTCAATCCATTTTATTGAAGGCAAATGATATAAAGCAGTATCATAATTATCCGGAATATTAATGGTAAGTAACAAAGTAAAGATGGCAAAAAGCAGCATAAATAAATAAAATAATTTATCCTGCTTTAATAATTTGGAAACAAAAACAATCAGGCCAGCCCGGTAAAATAAAATTGCAATGAATGAAATAGCCACAAAGGCCAGTAATACATAAGCATCTAATGGTCTGAAGATAGACACCCAACTAGCTATACCATTTACTAGGATCAGCCCAATAATAAACTGGTCTGTAACAATAGTATAGCTGATAATTTTTGCTACAATCAAACTAAACCCCAATGCCAAAAACAATAATAAAAAAGAAGAGATAATGATCGCTAACATATTTTCTTGTTACTTTTTTTTAGAAGATATTATATTTAAAAATACAATACAAAGCCCTGAATCCATCCCTCCAGTTTATTTTTTTTCCTTCTTCAAAAGTACGGCCATAATAAGAAATACCTACTTCATAAATGCGGATGCCGGGAACTTTACTTATTTTAGCAGTTACTTCCGGCTCAAATCCAAATCTTTTCTCTTTTAAATTTAAAGATTTAATAATCTTGCTGTCAAATAGTTTATAGCAGGTTTCCATATCGGTTAAATTTAAATTAGTATAGAAATTTGACAGTAAAGTCAGAAATTTATTCCCGATCGTATGCCAGAAAAATAATATTCTGTGCGCATTGCCCCCCATAAATCTTGAACCAAATACTACATCTGCATAACCGTCTACCATTGGCTTCAATAATATATTATATTCTGCAGGATCATATTCCAGGTCTGCATCCTGTATAATAATGAAATTTCCGGTAGCTTCTTTAATACCAGTATGAATGGCAGCTCCCTTTCCCATATTTACAGTATGCTGACAAATATGCATATCTTCAACTTTATGATCTGCGATGTATTTTTTAATAACCAACACCGAATCATCTGTAGAACAATCATCCACAATAATGATTTCTTTTGAAATAGCACAGATTAACTGAACTGCTACAACCTTTTGTAAAATCAGATGTATTGTATTTGCCTCGTTAAATACAGGAATAATGATTGTTAATTTTTTCACTTTCTTTTATTATGATTAATATAAAATAAATATTTCAATTCAATAAGCGAATGAGAGACAAATCACCTTAATATACAAATTATGGTTTTTCAATATTAAATTCAATGTTTTTCAAAAATTTAGCGGGCACCCCACCATACAGCATATTTTCGGGAACGTCTTTATTAACAAGTGAATGAGCTGCAATTGCAGCATTCTTACCAATTTTGCAAGGCCCCACAATGGTAACATTGCTGCCTACCCATACGCCATCTTCAATAATGATATCATTTCCTTTAGTTGGATAATTAAATTGCCTATCTGTATCTTTCATTGAAATATCATGTGTACCGGTTAAACAGGAAACATTATGTCCGAAAGATACAAAATTACCAATGCTGATATTTCCGGAAGATAAATTAAATAAAGCATTTGAAACATTAGAGGTATCCCCGATTGTTAACTGCCCATTGCTGTTAAAGACCAGTTTCTCATGCATCAACACATATTTAACAACGAGAATGACTCTAGGCTTTAAATATTTATTAAATAAATAATTATTAAATTTAGTAGGGTATTTCCTTACCTTTTTAAAAAATAAATTCATATTTAATATATTTTAGCTCCATTCTAATTTTGGCCTAAGCAACCCATACATTTTATTTTTATAATCTCCCCGCAGCGGATCGTTTAAATCATCTGCTAATTCAAAATTAAAATCGAATTTAGCATGTATTTGCACCGGATTGACAGTTGATAATGAAAGGGTACAGGTGTAGCCAATATCATTTAAAAACTGACAGGGAAACCAACAAATGACTTCTTTTTCACCAACTGTATAAGAAGGAGATGGCATAATAGATTGGGCAATCATTATGCCTTCAAGATCACTTAAGAGAATATTTGGAACTATTCTTGCATTTTCTTCTTTTACAATGTACTTAATTTTAATCCCGTATTTTTGTCCTACTACCATCTCCTCTACTTTTTGGGCATACTGGTCTACGATTACCAAAGAAACCAGGGTTGCAAAATAGTCTCCCTTATTTATATTATAATATTCAAATGGATTTTCGATATTTTCGAAGCCGGAAGCTGCATATTTTTGAAGGCATTCTGAACTGTTCCCGTCAAATCTGACTTCTCCGTTAGTAAGTAATATACCTTTTGTACATAAATTTTTAACAGCACTCATATTATGGCTTACAAATAAAACGGTACGCCCTTCGGTTTTACTTACTTCGCCCATTTTTCCCAGGCATTTTTTTTGAAATTCTGCATCTCCTACCGCCAGTACTTCATCCACAATCAGGATCTCGGATTCCAGGTGAGCTGCTACAGCAAATGCAAGACGGACATACATTCCTGAAGAGTATCTTTTGACAGGGGTATTTATATACCTTTCCACCCCTGAAAAGCTTACAATTTCATCTAATTTTCTATCTATTTCCTTTTTGCGCATACCCAAAATAGCTCCGTTTAAATAGATATTTTCTTTCCCGGTAAGTTCCGGATGAAAACCAGTACCCACTTCCAGTAAGCTTGCAACACGCCCTTTAATATGAATCGCTCCGGTTGAGGGTGAAGTAACCCTTGACAATATTTTTAATAAAGTACTTTTCCCTGCACCATTTTTTCCGATAATTCCTACTGCATCCCCCTGTTCAATTTCAAAATTGATATCCTTTAGGCTATATACTATATCAGAGTTTCCAACAACAGATTTGTTATTAATTTCCCCAATTTTTAAAAATGGGTCTTCCTGACCTAAAATTTTAGTTTTTACCCAACGTTCCAGGTCTCGGCTGATTGTACCAGTTCCAATTTCACCCAGGCGATAAATTTTAGATAGTTTTTCAACTTTAATTGCTGTTGCCATTATACTGTGTCTATAAAAGTTTTCTCAGTTTTATTAAAAATCAAAACTCCTGCAATAACTGAAATAAGAGTTACCAATATTGAATATCCTAAAGTATTCCAGGTAAGAATACCCTGTCCTAAAAAACCATAACGAAATGCCTCGATGATGCCTGTCATAGGATTTAGAAGCACGATATTCCTATATTTTACAGGGGCCGTGCTTAGCGGATAAATAACGGTTGTTCCATACATCATTAACTGAACACCAAATGCAATTAAAAAAGACAGGTCACGGTATTTAATAGTTAATGCCGTAATTATCAACCCGAAACCGAGGCCTTGTAATGCCATTAAAATTACCAATATTGGAAATAATAATACCGCCGAGGTTATTGTAAAATGCCCGCCTGAAAATTTATAATAGGCCATCATTAATAAAAAAAGTAACATTTGAACTATAAACCGCACTAAATTGCTGGTCACAATACTTAAAGGCATAATTAAACGGGGAAAATACACTTTTCCAAAAATATTGGCATTTTCCTTAAAAACAATTGATGTTTTAGTAATACAATCTGCAAAATAATTCCAGGTAGTAATCCCTGCCATATAAAACAGGGGTTTAGGTAATCCATCGGAACTTAAACCGGCCAAATTGCCAAAAACGAAAGTAAAAATGATGGTCGTAAATAAAGGTTGTATGAAAAACCACATTGGGCCTAAAATGGTTTGCTTATAAAAACTTACAAAATCTCTTTTTACAAACATCCATAACAAATCTCTATATCTGAATATCTCCATTAACTGAAGATTAAAAATAGAAGATTGTGGTTTAATTACGAGATCCCACTCTGTACCTGCTTTAATTTTATCCATATCAGTTTTGCAAGGGATTTATTTTATTAAATTCCAACTTAATATACTATATTTCATTATGATTTCCAAATATATTCATGTATTATACAACAGATCTTATCCAAAAAAGATGCATCGCAAAATAATACTTAAATTTATAAATAAAAAAAAACGAAAGTAAACCATTTTAGCCAGTAAAAAGACCTGAAAGCCATAATTAAACAAGCTATACAGATTTTGGAGTTTTTAAAACTTTGTTAAAGGCCCTGATAAGAAATGCAACCGATAACCTGAAAGTTGTTTTAAGTTTTAAATTATTTTTAGATAAATAAAAACCTGTGTAGTTTATATAAAAGCTGGAAGGGCATTTATTCCAATACCGGAAAAAAAATTTAATATCTGATTTATTACACACATAATGAAAATAGGCTATCTCTTTTCCATTAAAATACAACTTTGTATTTTTCTTTTCCAGCAAGTCACCTTCTATTAACTTTTCAACACAAATTGTTTCAAAAGAAACCGCCTCTGCAACCTGTTGGTTTACAACAAACGTGAAACAGTTTGGATTCAAATCTTCTTTTTTACCTCCCTTCCAGGTTACCTCATCAAAACAAGTTTCATCCATACTAATGTATTCATTTGTAGCTAAGTTTTTTTCAAAATCGGGTATCTTATTAAACAAGCTAGCTATATTAACTTCATTTTTGAATAATGAAAAACTTCCGGACATTATTTCATTACGGGAAGACAAAATGGAAAATCCCTTTTCAATTCTGGGCATAATAAATTTTTCCAAATCGCCATATATCAAATCAATATCCCCATATCCCCAGTATTCATAACTAACTAAATAATCTTCAAATATTTTACCGTAAGCTGGTTTAAAATCGCATAGCTTATAAGTATTTTGAATTTCTAATGAATATCCTAATTTAGTTTTTACCAGGGATAAGATATTTTCAAACGTATAATAGTGGATGTGCGCATTGGAAGGAAAAATAATATTGCTGCAATCACAATCTGTAAAAAAAATAACATCAAGGAAAGTATTATTGGAAAGCCCTTCCAAATACAAATTAAAATGCTTAGGCCACTTCCCAAAATAAGGAATAATTAATGCTATCTTCATAAAATGATTAAATTATTCAAAACTATCTGATAAATATAAAATCTATAATCGAACGTATCTAAAAAATTATTTCAGATTATCAAACCTGATCATTTTTATTGTATTATATACAGAAATGAAACACATATTTTATCCACTTTTACATTATATCCTTTAATTTTAGCAATACCAATATGGTTAATACATTGTAAAAACATTTCCCCTGTTTTCTTATTTTGAGTTGTGATACAACGTCAGATAGGAGAAGTATATGGGTAAGAAGCAATGAACCTCGGGTTAGTTCTGGGCTTTTATAATGAAAGTAATTCTGTCTGCTTTTGACAATAGCAGATTTACTTGAAATATCCGGTTAAAGCTTTAAAAAATTATTAATGGGCATTATTATTTGATTCTTCCAAATAATACTCTTAACATGGGTTATACTGTTTATAACTTGTATCGATTGAAATAATTTTCAATTTCACTAATAACGGATTCTGCAGTAATTTGATCCATACATTTTTTATTATAATCACAACTGTTAACTCCCCAACAGGGTGAGCATTCAGTTTTAGTATATATGTTTATATTTTGACTATACCCAACTAAATCAGGTAATGACCTTCCACCAAAAATAATGACTGACTTACAATTAACAGAAGCAGCTAAATGCATAATAAACCCTTCCAGCCCAATAAATAATAGCGAGTTTTTTAACAATGCAGCAGATTCCCTGAAACTTGTTTTGCCCCTTTTATCAAGTACATTTTGAAGAGGGTAATCTGTAACTGAACCTATTTGAATGAATTGATACCTATTAGAAAAGTAATTAACAATTTCCTGAAACCGATCCGGGTACCATTCCTTAATATTCATTTGCATCAATGCAGACCTTCCTTCACTCTGAATACAAATTTGTTTTTCAAATATATTTCCATCTGAAATTTCCTTATCAGTTAGAAAAATTTCAGGTATTGGATTAGCAATAGTATCTAATCCCAGCTGAGTGCACATTACATTAATAATATGTTTTTCAGGCTGTGAAAACTTATCTGTTGCTGCATCATACTTATAATATTGAAGAAAAGACTGCTTTATGCCTAATAATACTTTTACTGTATTGGATAACAAAATTGGTTTTTCAGAAACATAGCTGATTTTTTGATTTTCCTTAAAGAAAGAGGCATACTTAGTTAAAACCCAAATATTTGAGGAAGGGTATTGTTTATTAATTTGAGCAGCTAATGCGGACAATAATAGATTATCGCCAATTGCATCACCGAAATATAATACATAATCCGGCTTGCCAAATTTAATAAATAATATAATAATTTTTATTTTTGTATCTATCCAATTAAAAAGTTTCATACATAAATTTACAATTATAAAGGCTATTGTATTAATAGACATATTTAATCTATTAAATAAGATCTACCCCCTTAAATAATATGCTTTAAAATTATTCCGGTATTTTTCATTATACACTTTACGGTCATTCAGTTTAACCTTATCAAAGAAATCCAGTCCTGATGAAGTAGACATTTTAGTTTCATATTTAAATCCGCTGATTGAAAAGTTCATGGCATTTACCGAATTAAAAAGATAATCATCCCCGCACCAAATCAGTAATTCATCTGGTATAGGGTGGTAATTCTGTTTATGAATAAACATCATTGTACCAAATTTTTCAAGACGTACTTTTTCAAGTTTTATACGCAGGAAATTAAATATACTAGGGGTATCATTTATACCTATGATACCAACTTGCTGATCCAGTGCTATCAACATTTTTTTCAAAATCCTTGTGTCAAAAAAAATATCATCATTGCAGATTAATAAATAATCTGATACAGCTGTGGCAACACCTAGATTCCAGGCAGGGTTTACATATATATTCTTCAACTGATTCAGCACTTTTACTTTTTCGTATTGCTTCAAATCTGAACCATTTTTATTGGCGTTATCAATTAACAGTATTTCCAGAACAGCATCAGATTCATTAAGTGCTGCAATAAGTTTGTGCAAGTACTCTGACTTATATATGGTAGGTATAACTACTGAGAATTTATTTTTTGTTCCTCTAATATGTATAAGCATAGTAAAGAAAATACCTTTGTAAACTCCAATCATTACATACATAAGTTTCCTAAGATAAATTAACAGCAATATAAACGGATTTACTTTCTTATCATTAAGGTTTAACTTTTCAGTTATCATAGTTTATTATTATGTTAGCTAATCGCTTACTATTATGTGTATATTCATATTAAAGATATAAATTTAAATAGTTATATACTGAGTTTTGGAAAAATTTAGTCAGATCAAATATGACTTTAATTTTACAAATCTATTTAAACTGTATACTCTTCACAAGGTATTCACCAAAATGATCACGATATTTTTCATTAAAAATTTTATTATCCCGTAATTTAATTTCATGAAATAAACCAATATTAGAAGTTGAAGACATTTTTGTTTCATACCTAAAGCCACTGATTGAACAATTAAATTTATCCACTGCATGAAAAAGATAATCATCGCCATGCCAAATTAACAACTCGTCTGGAATTCTTTTATAATTGCTTTTATGCATAAACATTAAAGTACCAAATTTTTTAAGGCGTATTTTTGCCAAATTTATCTTTAGCAATTTTATGTTGTTTCTTGTATCATCCATTCCAATAATTCCAATATTTTGATCTAATGCAATCAATATTTTTTTTAAAATATTCACATCAATTAATATATCATCATTAGCTATCATTAAATATTCAGATTTAGCTTCAGAAGCTCCTAAATTCCAGGCAGGGTTTACATATATATTCTGCACCTGATTCAGAACTTTTACTTTTTCGTATTGCTTCAAATCTGAACCATTTTTATTGGCATTATCAATTAACAGTATTTCCAGAACAGCATCACAGGAATTTAATTCAGCAACGAGTTTATGTAAATAGTCTGATTTATACATTGTTGGTATAATTACTGAAAATTTATTTTTACTTTTTTTGGTATGAATAAGAATCGTATAATAAATACTTTTGTAAATACTTTTAAAATAAAATACAAGTTTCAGAAAAAATAGAAATATAAAATAGAATTGTTCATATTTTTCTTTTAGGTGAAAATCTTTATGTTGTGTCATGTTAATATATATAAGAATGTGTATTACTTCATTCAAAATACCAATGTGAAATAGCAAATCTGTATTTTTAGAATTTAGGGCATTTTAATATTTTTCTATATTTTGTATAAATAATTCCTATTGAATAATTATAATATTCATCGTTTTGCTTTGGATTTCCGGCATAACTGAACCCATCCAGATAATCACTAAATATTTTACGATATGTAAATTCGCATGCCAGGGAAAGATAGCTGCCTAATAATGCATACCTTAGACCAAAACCAAAAGGTATTACCGGTATAAATTTGGGCAATATATGATTGGTATCTATTCCTAAGCCTAAGCCAACACTTGTATTTGGAGTAAATATACTGGTATTAATATTTTTCCAGTTTCTGTTAATATTCAAATAACTTATTCCTGCACCCACAAATAAATACAGCGACAATCTTTTAAATGTACCATCATTATTATAGCGGAAATTATTGAAAGCAACCGTTCCTGATAATTCATGAATGGAAGTATTAAAACTTAAATTCCGTTCCGGTCTCCAGAAAGAACTGGTAATCCATCGGTCTGCCCCACTTATATTGCCCATTGTAAAATTGCCCCTGAATGTAAGATTTTTATTTAATATAACAGCAGCATATAATTGTACAGTTGGAGATAAATGCCTGTAAGAACCTAATAATGAAGGGGTAAGATCTCCCTGATATATGAAAGTTCCCATACTTCCACCCAATTCAAAGATAGGATACAACCTTTGGGAATAACTAACAAAACTGACTAATAAAAAAACAATTGAAACAATAAATTTTCTAATAATAACAACTTTCATATAATTGGATAAAAGCATAAAATTACAAAATGGCATATGATTTTCCTATTTACTCTAAAAATTTCTGGTAAGATTAGACTCTTTTGAATCTCTGCTTAGTCTTAATGAAATTGAACAAAAAATGTGTTATTGGTTGAACACATAACTATTTTCCGGATTAATATAAGTAGTTAATTTCAATTGTATGTTTGATTTGTTTATTGAAATAAAAATGCAACAAACCAATAAAACAATTAGTCTTACCATCAAATTATAGATTTTAATCAGCTGGAGTAATTGCAGTATTTTTATATAAAATAAAGGCTTATAATAGATTGAAAACAGAAAATTATGAGCTTTTGTAATATTGCAATTGTTTCTTTTTTTTCAACTCATACAATTTTATATCCACCAAATATCTAAACCAAAATCCCTGCAGGTAATGAAAAATTCTACCGCTTCTGTTTTCCAGAATACCTAACCGAAAAATGAAACGATAAATAAAGTAAAGTGTGGGCCTGACAAATAAGGGCAACTGCCACCAAATCTTTTTAAAAAACAAAACTTTTTGGTCCTTGTTTCCATTGAGCCTGGCTTTCTGTGATAATTTTCTTAACCCAATCATACGTTCATATTCTTCATGGGCAACTAAATCACTGTATTTTATATGTTTCTGTATCCAAAAATTAATATCATATTCTTTTAAATTATCCTCTTTTAAAATACCCTTTTTCCAAATAATTGTTTTTCCTGGAACAATAAATCGGTGATCCATATTTTCATTAGTATCAGAATATCCAATACCTGTTTTAAACATTTTTAACTGATAAAAATTTTTATATGTTCCATACTTTAATCTTTTACCTTGAAAATAGCTTTGTCTGTTGAAGTAAATACCATCAAATTCTGCCGGAATATCACTATTTTTAAAAGCTAATAATTCATTTGCAAGATGTTCTGTAACAACCTGATCAGCATCCAGACCTATAGTCCATGGAGTATCTATACCTGCATTTTTTAATGCATAATCCCATTGTGATGGATGATTTACAAAAACATGCTGCAATATTTTACAGCCAAATGATTCTGCAATTTCAACTGTATTATCTGTACTAAATGAATCAACTACTATAATTGTTGCATTCAATTTACTAATAGAATACAACAGCCTGGGCAAATGAATTGCTTCGTTGAAGGTTAGAATGATAATTGAAAACTCCTTATTCATGCTTACTAATTAAGTAACCAGTTTTGAAAACTAGTTTTAAAAAACTTAAAAATAAAATAGTGACAAGCAAATATCTAACTTAATTTTCATCCGGAAGAACTGTAATTAGTTTCATAATAATTTTTATCACTACCAGTGTCAATAATGCCCAAAATGGAATATTGGCCCAATTACTAAGTATCATGTATTTTCTTTTTCGTGGATGATCATACGTAAGATCCCTTTCATTACTGCCATACCATCGGAAACAGGATTTCAGAAACCTTTTTAGATTAGAACCAGGCCTTAGCAGACTGAAATAATAAAATTTTACGGCAATTAATACGATTATTAGTATAATCAATAAAATTTCGTTGAAAATGGAATATTCAAAATCTGAGTTCATAGGTTGTTGTGATTTAATTAAGATTGCAGGATAATAAATGCAATACATTGTATTGCTATAAAGTTTTCTGCAAAAATTACTGATTTTTTCTTATTAGTGGGCTTTATTTTACAGAATTCTTTTTTATTTGATTTAAAGCCAATTTTTTCAGACAATTGTTAAGTCTATGTTTTTTTATTTCAAATGATTTGAAATGTAAATTATTTTCAACTGCAGGCATATAAAGTGTAATTTTATCATTCTATAACTTATTTATGTTTTCGTTATTTAAAAAAAAATCAGAACCTGCAGACCTATCATTTATTGGTACAGACATGCATTCTCACCTTTTACCCGGCCTGGATGATGGTTTAAAAACCTTAGAAGAATCAGTCAGATTTATTAAGGAATTACATGCGTTGGGATACAAAAAACTAATTTGTACCCCTCATATTTTAAATGGGGTTCATGACAATTCACAACAAACCATTTTACCTGCATTAGAGTTGGTGAGAGATGCCTTAAAAAAGGAGCATATTCCTGTCTCTATTGAAGCTGCAGCAGAATATATGGTAGACCATGAATTTGAGTTGCTGGTAGAAAAAAATTACCCGCTTTTAACATTTGGCAAAAATTACATTTTGATAGAAATGTCTTATGTGGCTGCTTCTCCCAATATAAAAAATGTAATTTTTCAATTAAAACTGGCAGGTTTACAACCAATTCTTGCACACCCGGAACGGTATAATTATTATCACCACAATTTTGAAGCTTACTCAGATTTTAAAGACAGGGGATGTTTATTACAGGTGAATTTCCTCTCCTTATCCGGTTATTATGGCCCACATGTTAAGCAAACTGCGGAAAAATTGATGAATAAGGGATTAATAGATTTTATTGGGACAGATATGCATCATGATAATCATTTAAAAGCTTTAAAAGATTTTATATCCCATAAATCATTCACTGCAAATGTTAAAAAAGCGGAATTCATGAACCAGGATTTATAGTAAGCTTTATATTTTACGCATTGTTTGCCGGAACAAAAAATGTAACATCAGCAAAAACAGGTAAGGGAACGGATTTAATAAAAGGATATAAAAGGAAATACAGAAATTCCAGAAATTAAACCCAAATGCTGCGGGAAATTCTATATTGATAAAAGTTCTGATACTGGCTATAATAAACCCTAAAATATAACACAAAAACCATAAATAAATTATCCATTTTGTTGCCAAACTTTTGAGCCCGTAATATCCCATTAAAAATAATAAAATAGCATAAAACCCTTTTAATACAACACGAAGTATATGATGTTGGGGCAACCTCAGATAAAGCCCATATCCCCCTTCCCCAATTATCAATTCTTCAGCTATGGAAAGAACGATCATTATGCTTAAAATAACAAAAGGAAATTTTTTTGAATTAATTAGATTTTTCATCTTTTCTTTTCCCGGTATATGCCATCCATAAAACAAAAATAAGGCTGTATACAATTAGTTTAAAAATATAATGATGGGCCAGGTCTATTGCATTCATCTTTGTCATATTCATAACAGACAAAGCAGACAGGCGAATAATATTACTGATAAAAATAGCAATTATGCCTATAATTGAAAAAAAGAGCTTTCGGATCCAGGTACCAGGAAATGCGATTATAAAACCCAGGTATAAAACATAAAGTTCCAGGGCATTACAAGTATCAGCAATACCAACAATGGTATGCGCGTCTTTATAGATGAAATCAAAATAAATAAGATCTTTGAGCAATTCAGGATCGTGTAGGGCTTTTTCTTTAATTATAAACTGACTGGTAGGATAAAACATTTGCATCACCCAAACAGTGGTCTTTGCACTGAAATCTGTAAGGGGTTTATCGATAATTCTGCCATTAAATAAGAACAAATGATACAACATCTTCCAAACTATAAAAATAAATACAGCCCTTTTTAAAAAAGATTTAAGCTCAGCGGGGATGCTTTGCCAGGTGGTTTTTATTTCTTGAACAGGATTCAATGTAATTTATTTTTCAAGCAGTACTGATGCATAAGCAACCAACCCCTCTTCCCTGCCAACAAAGCCCATTGTCTCGGTAGTGGTGGCTTTCACAGAAACATCTTTTACAGTTAAGGAACAAATCCCTGCAATAATGGCCTGAATGGCCGCAACATAGGGCTTGATCTTTGGGGCTTCGAGGCATAAAGTAGAATCGATATTTACAATATGGTATCCTTCTGCTTTAATCAGCTCCATGGTTTTCTGTAATAAAATTTTACTGTCTATTCCTTTATATGCTGTTGAAGTATCCGGGAAATGCAACCCGATATCACCAAGGCAGGCAGCCCCCAGTAAAGCATCACAAATGGCATGTAACAATACATCGGCATCGCTGTGGCCCAGGGCGCCTTTGCTGTGTGGTATCAATACACCGCCAATCCACAAATCTCTCCCCTCCACTAACCTGTGAAAATCTACCCCAAAACCTATTCTTACCATATTGGATACATTATACTTGTTTAAAACATTTTACCAGCTGAACTGGAACTTCTGCCGCCTTCATCTTCTGTTCCCAAATCAAACGCAATGCCGATGCGCAGGGTATTGGACAATGGGTTACGGGTAACCCCATTACCGGAAGGTACCAGGTAAGAGAGGTCTACATGAAAAATATCATATTTTAACCCGGCGCCTAAAGCAAAATATTTACGGTTACCATTTTGTACACTTTCGTAATAATAACCGGCCCTTAACATGAATAAATTATCATAGGAATATTCTATGCCACCTGAAAACTGCAAATCTGCAAACTGGTTACTGCCATCATGAAAGGATTTCATCCAGCTGCTGGCAACACTCATCGTGCGGTATGTTGCCAGGTTGGCAGAATCTAATGGGCCCCCATTATCAATGGAAGTTGGAGGAACAGGTACTAGTAATTTATTCATATCCAGCGAAAAACTCATTTTATTGCTTTCATCAAATACAGAAGTATAGGAAATACCAAGGCCCAGGTTGGCAGGGATATAATCTTTATTGGCCGAATTATTGGTATATCCGATTTTAGTACCCAGATTGGTGAGCGCAATACCCCAGCTTACCCCTTCGCCGGTTTCATCGGTCTGATCGGAATATAAGGTAACATCACCGGCAGCAGCATGGCCAGCTTTATAAGTTACCCCATTTACGGTACCATTGGCTAAAGCAGAATTGATATACCGCAGGGAAGCTCCGATGGAAGTTCTGTCGGACAATTTCATAGAATAACCGATATCAAAGGCAAATTCTTTTGGATTATAGGCATTTAATAAATTACCGGAAAAATCAGTAAACTGTATATTGCCCAGACTGAAATAGCGCAGGGAGGCCGATAAGGCTTTATCATCATCCAGCTTATAATAACCTGCCATAGTGGCCATATACACATCATTCAAACCCAGGTCTTTTAACCAGGGGGTATAAGTAACACCTATACCGGCGCTGTTTGTATTAAAAGGAGTTTTAGCAACATTCCAGAAAGAAGCATTGGCATCGGGTGCTGTGGCTATACCAACATCGCCCATTCCACCTGATCTGGCATCGGGTGAAATTCTTAAAAAAGGGACTGCAGTAGTTACAATATTTACGGGGCTGGTTTGTGCGATAGCCAGTTCCGTAACCACATATAATAGGATAAAACAAAGTATAGAAACCCTGAATAAATGTCTTTTCATAGCTTATTTTTTCAAAATAATGCCAACCTGATTAATTTAAAACAAATGTAGAAGTAGGATCATTCATTAAATTTAGAGTAGTATTAATTTCTGGACCGCTGTTACGGTTCCATTGATTGATTGTACAATGATACGGTAAAAATACACACCTTTTTGCAATTTTTCTCCATTTCCTCCCCTGCCATTCCATTCCAGTTGTATACTGCCTGTACCTGCCTGTTGTTGCATTGGTCCGGAAGTATATACTTTTTGCCCGGTTGCATTAAATATATCCAGGTTAATGTTGAGCAAGACACCAGGTTGATTATGCTGAAAAGAAATGGTGGTATTGTTCTCAAAGGGGTTGGGATAATTAAAGAGGTTTTCCAGGGTGAGTTTTTTTTGCAGCACTACCTTAAAATGAAGGGTGGTGGTAGCGGAATGATCCAGCACATCCCAGGCTTTGATACTAATACTGTGAGGCCCTTCTGTTAAACCAAAATAGGGATAACTCAGGCTGCCCTGCTGATAACTGTCTGTGGCTGCCAGATAATAAGGGTTCAGTACCACTAACTGCTGCTGATCCTGATCCAGCATTGCTGTTATAGCATGGCCAATACTGCTTTGTGAGGTATTGATACCGGAAGAATCAAAAAAGTGGAGCAGCAATACCGGGTTTTCATCGGTTAGTCCGCCATTTACAAACAAGGTATCATTCATCCATGCTTTTATAAGTGGCCCCGCTTTGTCTGCTGATGGTATACTGTCAGTTCCGGCTACCAGAAAATTGGTATAAATACCCGCAGCATCTGTTACCCCATTCTGTGCATACAAGCTCATGCGCCCGGATCCCTGCTGGTAACTGACATCTTTGGGCACGATAAAAGAAAAACTAAACTGTCCGCGAGCTACTGTAGCCGATCCTTTATATAATATATTGGTCTGGGTGCTGTAAAGCATTGGCGGACTGGCTGCATCATTTCCCAAAGTGGAAATGGTATCGGGTTTATCATATACCACTGGGTATACCACACCATTAAAACCGGATAAGAGATTACCGGCAGCATCCGTTACTTTTCCATTTACAGTATACAATTGTATGGCCTGCAAAGTATCGGTAACTGCTATATTGTTGTGCTTGATGGCGGTTACCTGTACTTTATTTTCCGGAATGGCGAGGGTAAGGGCAGGATCACCTAATAAGGTGAATTTCCGGTTATTAATAATATCGGCACCGGGACTCTGATACAATTGATTCTTGGTGGCCAGGATCGTATTGCCCAGGCTGGGATAATGGCCTCCGTTACCAGGTTGCAGGGCTGTTTGTATGAATTGTGCATTAATGAGTTTATTGCTGGATTCAAACACATCCCGGGTAGTAGTAACCAGTGCTATGGCGCCGGTGGAATCGCCATAAAGCAGGCTGCCCCCCAGTGAATTTTTAGTGGGGTCGTCATAAGGTGCAAAATCGCAGGTGGCGGTTATAAATAGTGGCAATTTACCCTGATTGCTGAACTGCTGCAGCTCTGACTGTGTAAGGATGGCAGAAGCAGAGAGTTGCTGGTACCCCCCATGACCGGAATAATTGAAAAAAAGCGTTCCGTTATTTACATGATTGACAATGGCGGTATTGGCATCCGGGAAACGGCTGCCCCCACTGCCACTGATCATTTTATAGGCATCTGCATATATTTTTTGCTGATTAAACAAGGGATTCAGGACTGCTGCTATAGAAGAGAGGTATTCTGCATCCTGAATATGAAGATCCTGGTCTCCATTATCTGCTGCAAAGAGCGACTGTACTCTCCAGCTTCCAAAACTGCCAGGGCTGGTATACCGTATTATTTTTGCTGCCATTACAGCTGCTTCTGCAGGTACCCTGGCTGGCAATCTGCCGATACCAATGGCCAGGGCTGCATTGCCGGAGACATTATTGATATCGTCACTGTCTTTCAGCAGCCCATAAAAATCATCGGAAACATAAGTGGATAAAGGATCGTTGGAATTGATGCTTTCATAGCCAGGTACCAGGTTGGTGTTGTTTTTAATGCGGTTTTTATAATCGAAGGAGGAAGCCCCGAATAATAATACATATCTGGGCAACAGATTGCTGTTATTTCCGGCTTTATCGTAATACATTTTTATAAAATCTCTTATAGCGGAAGGGTCCGGATTACCGGAAGCAAATTCATTGTAGATCTGTGTTGTGGTGGCCAGGGCTACTGATAACCCGTCATGCTGGGTATGATAGTTTGCCAATTGTTGTGCCTGCTGCAAAAAAACAGGTGGTGTAATCAGGAGCAGGTCTGCCCGGGAACTATTGTGGAGGTCCTGGTTGGGTATTTGCCCCAGGTTTACAGGCACTGCAGTACCAGCCAGTGTAAATGCCACATATTCCCGCAGGATGGATGCATCATTTACAAAACTATACTGGTTATTACTGAGCATACCTTTTTGCAATTTCGGTTGCAGGGGCTGTGTAATATCCCAGACGATGGTGCCTGAAACTGCATTTGCAATAGTAAAGCTGGCGGAATTGTTGGGAGCAACAGACTGCCAGTCGCGAAAGAAAAACAGGTTATTCTGTTGAAAGGATAAAACTTTTCGTCCCAATACCTCAAACCAATTCAGCCATCCCTGGGCTCCGGTTACAGTGCCTTTAAACTGAAACCCGATAGTAAGGGGGGATGAGCTAGCTGTAAATTTATTGCTCTGGGTATTAAGGGTGGCATATAAGTCCAGAAAATAACCGGAAACAGCAGGCAGAGGTATTTGCTGTACCGATTTTCCGTTTACAGAAACAGAAAAACCCGCGGGGGCACCAATTGAACGCCCGGCAACCGAACTGTTAATGGTAAGTGGTGAAGAAGCAATCAGTCCGCTGAAATCAACCGGAAAACTCCTGATACTGAAATCTCCGGTGTTATTGGAAAATTCCTCCCCTACCCATAGTTTACCGCTGTTTAAAAAGTTGCTGAGGTTGTTTTCATAAAAATAGTGCTCATCAAAACTGTTGACAGTAATCGTTGCAGTGGAGGGTGTTAGTGCAGTTGGGATACGCAATCCGCTCCCCCCGATTGTTAAGTAATAATAAGCCGTATCTGTATACAGGTTTTTAGAGTGTGTAAAACTGTGATGGATGCTGTCTGCAAACCACCGGTTGGGGCCGGGGGCATAAAAAAGAAAATAATCGCTGTTATTAAAAATGCCATCTCCCCCATCTTCCATATCCAGGGCATTTTCGGCCAGGTCGTCTGTTCTGGAAAGGGCATTGTTTTCGGGTAGCATAGCCCCTCCGTTTCCATAGAGCCGGATGGAGGCTGAATTGAGGTTAGTGGTATTGATGCCCAAAGTTTTTAAAAAATTAACATCCACTTTATACACTCCTGCAGCCGTTACGCCCAGTTTAAACCAGGTGCCAGTTGCAAATACCGAATGGCTTGCATAATTTCGCTGGGCATTTAACGTTATAATGCAAGCCAGATTAAGTAGCAATATCCAAAAAAATTTAGGTGAAGGCATCATCATAATCAGATCCCGGTTTGGAGCATAAATAAAATCAAAACCGGAATAAATTTTAAATAGAGGTTAAAATTATGTTTTTGCTAACAATACAAAGTTGCGGATATGTATCTGTAAAACAAAAACCACTATATTCGCAATGCACAAACAATTCTACCTCTTATTTTTTATTGTTAAAGAACTTAAATTACAACTCATGCAACTACTTACAGGAGTAAGAAATTGTGTTATTTTTATCGCAGCGGCAGGTGCTTTATCTTCCTGCAGCCTTTTTAAAAGCAATAAACACGAAAAATCAGCAGTTACCGGATGGAATTATAACGACAAAACGCAGGGAAGTTTTTTTGTTGCCAAACCAAAAGACATTAAAACTGCCCCTGGATTGGTATTTGTGCAGGGTGGTACTTTTATGATGGGTGCCAATCAGGAAGATGTGATGGGCGACTGGAATAATTACCAGCGCCGTGTTACTGTGAACAGCTTTTTTATTGACCGTACTGAAGTGGCCAATGTACATTACCGCGAATACCTATACTGGCTGGAAAATGTGTTCAGCGATCCGCAATATGCCAAATTACTGGAAGATGCCAAACCAGATACTTTGGTATGGAGAAGTGAACTGGCTTATAATGAACCATATGTGGAATTGTATTTTCGCCATCCGGCCTATAATTATTATCCGGTGGTTGGGGTAACCTGGAGGCAGGCTACTGATTTCTGTATCTGGCGTACCGACCGTGTAAATGAACTGGAATTAAAGAACAAAGGGTATATTAATCCCAACAATATCAAGACTGAAATGAATGGTGGCGGACAGGAGAATTTTAATACCAAGTCTTACCTGATGGGTGAATACCAGGTGCAGCCGGGCAAAACTGCCACTTCCTCTTCAAATCCGTTAAGGGATGCACAGGGAAGGCCTAGGACCATGGTTAAATTTGAAGATGGTATTTTATTTGGCGATTACCGCCTGCCTACTGAAGCAGAATGGGAATATGCCGCTTATGGATATATTTTACAGAACCCGCAGCGTAAACCCAGTGCTAAAAAACGTGGGGAAGAAGTGATTGCCAACAAACAATTATATGCCTGGCAGAATGATGGTTTTGATAATTTAAGGGCCACCAAACAGGGTGCCTGGCAGGGTGCTTTTTTAGCAAACTTTAAACGAGGTGCAGGTGATAATATGGGTATTGCAGGGGGATTGAATGATAATGCAGCCATTCCTGCACCAGTTACTTCTTATGCACCTAATGGATTCGGATTGTACAACATGAGTGGTAATGTAAGTGAGTGGGTGGCAGATGTGTACAGGCCTATGTCTAACCTGGATGTAGATGATTTTAACCCTTTTCGTGGTAATGTTTTCAAACAGGTGGATATGAGTAAAGGCGAAGGTAATCTAAGAGATAGTTTGGGCCGTATACGTATGGCACCTGAATCTGATTCCACCTTAAGAAACAGGAGAAATTACCATCGTTCTTATGCAGTGAACTTTATGGATGGTGATTCAACCAGTGCAGTAAATTATGGATATGGTTTAACTACACTGATCTCTGATAAATCCAGGGTAGTAAAAGGTGGCAGCTGGAATGACAGGCCTTATTGGCTGAGCCCTGGCACACGCCGTTTCCTGGAAGAAGACCAGAGCAGCAGTACGATTGGTTTCCGTTGTGCCATGACCCATTATGGCGCAGCAGAAGGGACTTCTAAAGAATCGAAAACCGGTAACTTCTTCCCTTCAAGAAGAGCTAAAAAATAAAGGAAAGGTAAATACAGCGATCCTGCGTAGCAGGAGAGAAACCACCCCCAAAAGGGTGGTTTTCTTTTTTATAACAGAACTTACAATGCTTAATTCTGTTTGGTCATTTTCTCAGCATTTTCTGCCATTTGGAGGGCTTCGATAAACTCTTCAATTTCTCCGTTGATTACTGCATTGAGATTATAGGAGGTTAAGCCAATACGATGATCGGTTACCCGGCCCTGCGGCCAGTTATAAGTGCGGATCTTGGCACTACGGTCGCCTGTACTTACCAGGGTTTTACGCTGACGGGAGATTTCTTCTTCCTGTTTACGTACCTGTTCTTCATATAATTTGGTACGCAGCATGGTCATGGCTTTTTCGCGGTTACCCAGCTGACTTCTTTCTGTCTGGCACATAACTACCACACCGGTAGGGATATGGGTGAGAAATACTTTGGTTTCTACTTTGTTTACATTTTGTCCGCCTGCACCACCACTTCTGGCAGTTTCCATCTTTACATCACTTTCCTTCAGTTCAAAATCTACTTCCTCAGCTTCGGGCATTACAGCTACGGTTGCAGCACTGGTATGTACACGTCCCTGAGTTTCTGTATTGGGAACCCTTTGTACCCGGTGTACGCCACTTTCAAATTTAAGGGTGCCGTATACATCTTCGCCGCTTACTTCCACCACCACTTCCTTATAACCGCCTACGGTACCTTCACTTTCGCTTACCACGGCTGCTTTCCAGCCTTTCTTGGCACAATAGCGCAGGTACATACCCAATAGGTCTCCGGCAAATAAACTGGCTTCATCCCCACCGGTACCTGCCCTGATTTCCAGGATGGCATTTTTATCATCCTGCGGGTCTTTGGGTATTAATAATTTAGTTAACTCCTTTTCAAGTGCCTCCTTTTGTTGTTCCAGTTCCGGCATCTCCATTTTAGCCAGTTCCTTCATCTCCTCGTCATTACTATTAAGGCTTTCCCTGGCAAAAGCATAATCCGACAGCACTTTTTTATACTTTTCATAAGGATGCATAATCTTCTCCAGAGAACGGTATTCCTTGCTCAGCATTCCAAATTCCCGCTGATTATTAATAATTTCGGGATTGGTTAAAGACATGCCTACCCTTTCGAACCTTGCATTAATGGCTTCTAACTTATCTAACATATTATTATACCCCTATTTTTTCATTCTTTAATTTCAGTTCCCATTTCCAGGCAGTATTCATCATTTCATTAAGGCCGTATTTGGGTTTCCAGCCCAGTGTTTTTACTGCAAAATCGTTATTGGCATAGATAGCCACCACATCTCCCGAACGCCTTGGCCCTATTTCATAATTAAGTGAAACCCCACTTACTGCTTCAAACATTTTGATGGCTTCCAGTACAGAAACCCCATCACCACTACCCAGGTTAAATACATCACAATTGGTACTGTTGCGCTTTTCTATTAAATACTGTAAAGCCAGTGTATGAGCGTTGGCAATATCACATACATGGATATAATCACGGATACAACTGCCATCACGGGTGGGATAATCTGAACCCCAAACAAACATTTTTGGTAATTTACCTATTGCTGTCTGTGTTATAGCCGGTACCAGGTTCATTGGTTTACCTAGGGGCACTTCACCCAATAAAATACTGGGATGGGCGCCTACCGGATTAAAATAACGCAGTAAAATGGAGGAAGTGCTATTTACTTTGGAAAAATCCTGCAGGATGGTTTCACCCATTTGCTTGGTGGCACCGTAAGGGCTCTCTGCTTTTTTTACAGGGAAGGCTTCTGTAACCGGAATAGAATCTGGATTACCATATACTGTGCAGGAAGAGGAAAATACAAAATGTGGAATATTGAATTCCTGCACACATTTGAGCAGATTAATCAATGAAAATAAATTGTTTTCATAATACTTCATTGGAAATTCGCAGGACTCGCCTACTGCTTTAAATGCGGCAAAATGGATAATGCCGGTAATATCTTTATTTTCTGAAAAAATATTATGTGTAGCATCGTAGTTTTTCAGATCAACAGTATAATTCCGGATTTTTTTCCCGGTTAATTGCTCAATAGCCCCCATTGCATAAGTGGTGGAACGGGAATTATCATCTACAGATATTACTTCAAAACCATTTTCCAGCAAATCTACAATGGTATGAGAACCAATATAGCCGCATCCGCCGGTAACCAATATTTTCTTCATAAGATTTATTTTTCCAAACAAAAATAACCCAATCCGCAGATTGGGTTATACTATTTTATAAATAAGCTAAATAATTCAGAAAAACAGACTTACAATATAAAAAGCAAGGCTGGCCAATAAGGCAGAAATGGGAATAGTTACAATCCATGCCCATAATAAATTAACAGTTACCCCCCAGCGAACAGCGCTTAATCTTTTAGTGGCACCTACCCCCATAATAGAACCTGTGATGGTATGGGTTGTACTTACCGGTATTTTAAAATGCTCGGTCAGGAATAAAGTAATAGCTCCTGCAGTTTCTGCAGCCACCCCTTCCAATGGAGTTACTTTGGTAATTTTTGTACCCATGGTTTTTACAATCTTCCAGCCACCACTCATGGTGCCAAGGCCAATACACAGAAAACTGCAGAAAGGAACCCAGCTGTATTGGTTTACAAATTCATTAAAATTCAATTTATGCCCAAGTGTACCTTCATAATAAATAATAGCAGCTCCGATAATCCCCATTACTTTCTGTGAATCATTACTGCCATGGCCTAAACTGAATGCAGCAGATGACACCAGCTGCAGTCGTTTAAACCAGCCCTCCGCTTTATAGGGGTTGGCCCGTTTACAGACATGTACAATGAGGATAGTGATAAAAAAAGCTATCAGCATGCCTATTAATGGAGCGAAAAAGATAAATAAAAAGGTAGGAACCACTTTGGCATAATTTATAACATCCACATGCCCTTTGGAAAAAGCACCGGCATTGGCCAATGCAGCCCCGATAAAGCCACCCATTAAAGTATGGGAAGAGCTGGAAGGAATACCAAACCACCAGGTGATCAGGTTCCAGGTAATGGCTGCAATGATACCAGCCAATACCACTTGCAAAGTAATAAACTGCGGGTTTACCCATTTGGCAACCGTATTACCAATGCCAAATTCCTTGAAAACATATTTTGCTATAAAAAATGCGGCAAAGTTGAATAAAGCAGCCCATAATACTGCCTGAAAAGGAGTTAATACCTTGGTGGAAACAATAGTGGCAATAGAATTGGCAGCATCATGAAACCCATTAATGAAATCGAAAACAAAAGCCAGTATGATGATAACAATTAACAGTGTTAGCATAAGTAGTTTTTTGGAGAAATTTATGCGTATTTGATAATGATGGATTCAATTACATTGGCTGCATCTTCACATTTATCAGTCGCAATTTCCAGTACCTGGTATATTTCTCTTTTCTTGATTACTTCCTTGAAGTCATTTTCCTGCTGAAACAGCATTTCGATACTGAGGTCAAATACATCATCTGCCTGATTTTCGATACTGTTAACTTTAACCAGAGCTTCCGTCATTTTACGCAGGTCTTTCATATCCCGGAGCCCCTGCACAGCTTTTTTAATTTCTGTACAGCCCAGTGCAATCAGGTCGGCCATTTTCTGAATGCCGCTGTCGTTGGGATTAACCTGATAGAAATTTAATTTTTTGGAAGCGGAGAAGATATAATCACAGATATCATCCAGTGAAGTGGCCAGGTAATGGATATCCTCCCTGTCAAATGGAGTGATGAAATTTCTTCCTAATTCTGTAAATATTTTATGGGTATGATCATCGTTCCTATGTTCCAGATCTTCAATTTGCTTGGTAAGGGGCAATCTTTTATTATAATCAGGTTCTGCCACCAGTTTCTTTAAAACAAAACCCATTTCTTCTACGGTTTCGGCTACCTGTTCAAATAATTCGTAAAAGATCTTATTTTTTGGCATAAAAAAGCTACCAATCGAATTCAATCCCATATTTAAAATTTGACGCAAAAATAAAGTTATGGTCTGTAAGGGAAGTTAAACTGGAAGAATTAATAATTTGATAACATTGAAATGCAACACTAATCTTTATAACCTTGATTAAATTTTTGTTCTGTTTTTTATAATAAGTTGATAAACAAATATTTCCGAAAGATTAGTATAAATCCTGCAGTTTTAAAAGAGTTTACAGTAAATTAATTTGTATTTACAGGATTTTAAATTATATTTTCTTTCCTATTCTTTTCGGGTATCCAGTGTAAAGCCAACAGTAGTGCCTACATCTGGCTTACTGCGAATATGAATGGTTTGATTATGGGCTTCAATGATATGTTTACATATAGCCAAACCTAATCCCGTACCCCCAACATTACGGCTACGGCCGGTGTCTGTGCGGTAAAAACGTTCAAAAACCCTTGACAAATGTTCTTCGGCAATTCCAATGCCATCATCACTGATTTCAATGAGTGCATGTTTCTCATCTGTTTTATAAACGCTGGCCACAATGATACCACCCTGTTTACCATATTTTGTGGCATTCATTACCAGGTTATTGAGCAGTTGCCTTATTTTTTCCTTATCTGCATAAACCACTACCGGCGGAGCTTCGCAACCTTTTTTGATAGAACATTTAATCTCTTTCTGAGTGGTTTTGATAGAAAGGGTTTCGAAAATATCCTTTATTAGGTCCTGAATTACAAATAGTTCCCGGTCTAATGGCTGCTCCCCGCTCTCCAGTCTTGATATTTCATCCAGGTCTTCTACCAGGTTTACCATCCTTTCTACATTCCTGGCTGCATTTTCAAGGAATTTTCTGTTGACTTCCTGGTTATCCAATGCCCCGTTTAACAGCGTATCCACATAACCCTGAATGGCGAATATGGGTGTTTTAAATTCATGTGCCAGGTTTTGCAGGAATTCTTTTCGGTAGGCTTCATTGCTTTTAAGCATTTCTATTTCTGCACTTCTCTGTTCTGCCCATTTTTCAACATCCTCCCTCACTTCATCAATACCTTTCTGAGGTAATATATATTTATAATAGGTTTCTTCCCTTTTTGTGGCTTTAGTCTGATAAATAAACTTATAAATCAATTTTATTTTACGGTAAATAAACCATTCCAGTACAAATCCGATCAGAAAATAACTGCCTATAAACGTAAGTGAACAGGCCAGTGCTGCAATCCACCAGATGGTTACCAATGCATAAAATGCCAACCCGATGGGAACTGATAAAAACAAAGCCGTAAGCGCAGATAATTGCTGTGGAGAAAGATTTTTTAAATTAAACATGCATGAATGTTCCTTAAATTTCAAATTTATAGCCCACCCCTTTTACGGTGGTAACACAATCAATCCCTAATTTCTGACGAATCTTCCGGATATGCACATCAATAGTGCGATCCCCTACTATTACATCAGTACCCCAAACCTGGGAAAGGATTTCATTTCTTAAAAAAACCCTGCCAGGTTTTGCTGCCAGCAAGTACAGTAATTCAAATTCTTTTTTAGCCAATACAATTTCTGTGCCTTCAATTTCCACAATAAACTTTACAGGATCGATGGTCATATTACCGATTTTCAGGGATTTGCCATCTTCTTTATGGATCCTGCGGAATAATGCATTTACCCTGCTTATTAATACTTTTGGACTGATGGGCTTACTTACATAATCATCCGCACCTGTTTCCAACCCTTTTATCTGAGAAGCTTCATCACTTAACGCTGTAAGAAAAATGATAAGTGTTTCTTCAAATACAGGTTGGGCCCTTAAAATTTTACAAACTTCCACCCCCGTTTTACCAGGCATCATTACATCTAGTATAATAAGATCCGGATTTAACTGTTTTGCCCTTTCCAGTGCTTCATTACCATCTTTAGCCGTATATACTTCATAGTTTTCTTTCCCGAGGTTATAACTGATTATTTCCAGGATATCCGGTTCATCGTCTGCTATTAAAATTCTTTTACCTTTCGATTCCATGCTAACATTAAATTTACACAAATTTAACTTTACAAATTCCTAAACTGCCCCGCTTAATGCATTATGTTATTGTTAAGTCCGTTTGATTGCGGATAAATAAATGGCAGTATTTTTGTTTCAAATGTTGTTAATGAAGAAATTATACCTTTTTATATTTTGTTTTATTTTTATAACCTCAGTTTTTTCACAAACAGGGGAAGAAATGCCTGCTATCCCCAGAATGCGACAGCTGTTTCATCAGAATATCGACAATAATCAAAAAGCAATAATACAGCTAAATCATAAAACAGATACCATATTTACACCAACATCCAATCCTGATATCAACCTTCAAGTTACACAATTTTTGAAAGTGAGGGTTAATAATCTGCAGGTGAAGATTGAAACGGACAGTACTATCAGTGAAAATGAAAAGTATACCTGGCTGAGGGGGGTGGATCAGCTGCTTACAGATTTTATGACGGCTTATAAATCCGGAAAAATTAAGGGTATCTTACTGGCAAACCTGATCAGTGCTTTTGAAGAATGCTTGTATAGGTATCAGAAAGGCGAATCCCTGGTACCCATCATTGAGAACAATGAAATTGCAGTGGGTGCCTTGATTGTACAAAATTTTGCCTTACAGACTGCTGGTTCGATTACTGACAGCAGGAATGAACTGGTACTTAAAATTTGCAGGGAAAGCGGCGAAAATGTACTGAGTGTTTTATCCAGGTATCCGGATGTACCTTTTACCGATAGTATTATAATAGAGGTTGCACACCACTATCCGGAAGACCTGTACAATTATGCCACAGCGACTATTAGTCTGGGCAAAAAAATAAGGGCTAATAAAGACCCACTGGTTAACCTGATCAGCCATATGGCCAATGCTGAAAATGGCAGGTCTTATTTTCCATTTCTGGATGAACTGTATCATGGAACCATTACCATTGATTCTATACATGCAGTATTAAATAATGATGAAGCATTTTATAAGCTATTGGTGGCTACTGAAATTAATTATGCCGGGAGGGCAGCCAAAAAAGATACGCCGTTGGTGATGCATGCACTGACCGAAAAATTAAGGTCCAAAGCAATTGACATTTATATCCGGGAGATTAATGCCTTACATGAAGAAAAAAGTGATGCAGTCCGGTTTAAAATTACAGATAACCTTACGGCACCGGAACTCTATTATTTATGTGTGCTGGGGGAAGAAGAAATTTATACCAGCAGTTACCTGGGAGTATATAACCGGATTTTTCAACGTATGCAAATACCCCGCTCTGACAGTTTGCTATTTACTGTAAATAATGATTTTTACCGTAAGTTTATTAAAATGGCTGCTGCCTATAATACACTGGACGATTTTGTAAAAAGAATGGATTACAATGAAGCAGAAAAGCTGATGCGGGACTTTGTAAATAATCTGGACAGGAAACAATCGCTGGAAGATGCAGTGGATGTTGCCGATTCCTATGCCAGTATTAATAATCCCGACCTTAAAAAAATTATCCTCTGGCAATTACAATCCAATATTACGCAGGCTAAGAAAATAAAAAATAAAAGGGGATTAACCATTTATCGTTTACTGAACAATATATTCCAATCCATAGAAAATACAGATACGGCAGCCATCTATACCCAACTGGGTATTCCTCCGGTTTATAATATGCCCAATATAATGCTTAAAGACACAGCAGGTGCGATCCATGTATTGCAGTTTTTTTATGGAGATAAAGACGGTAACAATGTATTCAATTCCTTTCTAAACAGTTTCAGTAACAATAACTGGAAAATTACGAGGAAAGCAGAATGGGCAGAAGTGAAATCTGTAAAAGGAGCGCCGATTACCATTTATTCCAATAAGCCGCTCGACGAAACAAAAGACCTCGATGCCAAGGCCCAGGAAGATTTGCTGGGATACCTCGATTCCCTGAATATTCTGCCTACAGTTACCATACATAGGGGACATAGTTATTGGGTTAAATCTACCATTAAACAATTGCCACCCTCTTCCAAAGTTATCTTACTGGGAAGCTGTGGTGGCTACAACAGCCTGAATGAGGTATTGAAAACCTGTAATGATGCACATATTATTGCATCCAAGCAAGTTGGTACCGGAGTAGTGAATATTACTTTAATTGAAACCATGATGGAAACCCTGCGACAGGGTAAAGACCTCAACTGGCCACTGATCTGGAAAAATTTAAGCAACCGTTTTACCCCGGATATGAAAGAAAAGTTTGACGATTATGTACCCCCGCATAAAAATCTGGGTGCCATTTTAATTATGGCCTACAAAAAGGAAGTAATGAGTGAGGAGTAATCATTCAAATTATTCAATCCTTCAAAAAGGGATTATTGGCAATTTCAGCTCCGATAGTGGTAGCCATTCCATGCCCTGCATAAATTACAGTTGATTCCGGCAGTACCAGTAATTTTTCCCGGATGCTTGTAATTAAGGTTGGATGGTCGCCACCGGGAAGGTCTGTACGGCCAACACTGTTTTTAAAAAGTACATCCCCACCTATTACAAAACCCTGGGCCTGATTATAGAAACTAACACTGCCCGGAGAATGGCCGGGGGTAGCTAGCACTTTAAATTCATCCTGGTCCAGTTTTACCGTATCCCCATCATGTAAATAATGCAGGGGGCCCTCGTAATTTTCGAATGGCAGCCCCCATTTAAAGCCGGATTCAGGAGCAAATTGCAACACTTTTTCCTCATTTGGATGAATATATAATTCCAGTCCATAAGTCAGATTAACCCATTTATTACCAAAAACATGATCCAGGTGACAATGCGTATTTAATAATTTAACAGGCTCCAGTGTCTTTAAACTGATAAAATTTTTTAACTTTTCCTGTTCAGCGGAAAAGTAACAACCGGGATCAATGATAAAAGCATGCCCTTTTTCGTTGTAAAGCAGGTAAGTGTTTTCCTGAACGGGGCTGAATGTAAAAACCTGGACATGGACCATACCTTTATTTTTAAAATGGTTGACAGTAATTACTTAATTTTAACAGGCATTGAAACATTTATTATGATTTCAATGATACCTTCATTTTCTATTTATGATCATCATAAAACAGGAACAATTCTAAATAAAATTATGATAGGATATGCAAAAGAATAGAATTTATCATTACATACTTTACAGTTTTTTATTATTGCCTTTTTTTGCCAATGCACAGGTGAATGCGGTGGAATTTGGTAAAAACAGGATTCAGTTTAAAAAATTTAACTGGAAATTTTACCAGTCGCCCAATTTCAACACCTATTTTACCCAGGGAGGAAGTGAGCTGGGGAAATACGTGGCACAGGTTGCTGAAACTGAATTGCCTGCTTTACAAACCTTTATTGAGTATTCAGTGCAGCGCCGGGTAAATATTGTGGTGTATAACAGTTATGACGAATACAAGCAAAGTAATATTGGATTAGGAATTGACTGGCAGAATGCAGGCGGCTTAACCAAACTGGTGAATAATAAACTGGTACTGTATTTTGACGGAAACCATGAACATTTAAAACTGCAGATCAGACAGGGTATTGCTAAAGTATTAACCGATAATATGCTGTTTGGAGATGATATTGGTGAATTTGTAAGCAATTCTACCTTGCTGGACCTTCCGCAATGGCTGACTGACGGCTATATTTATTATGCCGCTCAGAACTGGAGTACCGAAAAAGATGATGAATTGAAAAGTGCAATGCTGAGTGGTGATTATAATTCTTTTTACCAGTTTGCTTATGCCAAACCTGCCCTGGCCGGACAGGCTTTCTGGTATTATATTGCTGAAAAATATAAAAAAGAAAATGTAACCTACCTGCTTTACCTGGCCCGTATTTATAAAAGCCTGAATAAAGCTTCTATAAAGGTGACCAAGATGAAATTTAAAGAGGTGCTGAACAGTTTTATGCAATTTGAGCAGGACAAATATTATAAAGATATCCGCGGCCGCAGGAATGCACCCAAGGGCAATATGAGTGTAACAGAAGATGTAAGTAAAAATGAATATTACCGTTTTCAGGCTAATCCTAACCCAAGGAATAATAATTATGCCGTGGTTGAATTCAGTAAAGGAGTATACCGGGTTAAATACATTGAGAATTTTTATGACACTAAAATTTTACTGGATAAAGGAGTAAGAACTAATCTGGGAGATATTAATCCCAATTATCCGATACTGGCCTGG